>MDTB01006803.1_pt1 | contig 46788 bp, 50 predicted proteins | sample 811161 | NCBI WGS metagenome assembly MDTB01 (sample SAMN05326650, study PRJNA326480) | marine metagenome | isolation source: seawater | place: Mediterranean Sea | collected 2009 | reverse complement strand
TAAAAAAGAGGAACCAAAAGCAGAAGCTAAAAAAGAGGAACCAAAAGCAGAAGCTAAAAAAGAGGAACCAAAAGCAGAAGCTAAAAAAGAACCAAAAGTTTAATTAATTATAAAATTTTTATGTTGAATATAAAAGTTTTTACCTTATACCCAGATCTTTTTCCTGGTCCGTTAGCGTTGGGCTTGTACAAAAAAGCTAGAGATAAAAAAATTTGGGATATTAAGGTAATTAATATAAGAGATTATGCTACAGATAAACACTCTTCTGTTGATGATACGCCCTATGGGGGAGGCAACGGTATGCTAATAAGGCCTGATGTGCTTGCTATGGCTTTAGACAAAAATATTATTTATGGAAAAGATAATAGAAATATTTATTTATCTCCGAAGGGAAAAAAATTTGACCAAGTAATAGCTAAAGAATTTAGTAAAGAAAAAAATATTAATATTATTTGTGGTCACTTTGAGGGAGTAGATCAAAGGTTATTAGATACTAGAAATATAGAAGAATTTAGTATTGGTGACTATATTCTTTCAGGGGGTGAAACAGCATCTTTTGTTTTCTTAGACTCCATATTGAGATTGATTCCAGGGGTAATTGGAAACCCTCTTTCAGTTAAAGATGAAACTTTTGAAAATGATCTCTTAGAATACCCTCAATACACAAAACCTCAAAAATGGGAAAAAAAAAGCCCTCCTGAGGTGCTATTTTCAGGAGATCATGCTAAAATTAAGGACTGGCGTTTATCTCAATCAGAGGCTATAACACGTCGCCAGAGACCGGATCTTTGGGAAAAATATTTAAAAAAAAATAAAAAATGAAAAATATCGAAGACATAAACAGAGAAGCAGTAAAAAAAAGCATAGCTAATAAAAAAATCACTGATTTCTCTCCGGGCGATACTATTAAGGTTGGTGTTAAAATCATAGAAGGAAAAAGAGAGAGAATTCAGTATTTCGAAGGTGTATGTATAGCCAAAAAGAACAGGGATATTAATTCTTCTTTTACTGTAAGAAAAATTTCATTTGGTGAAGGTGTTGAACGTACATTTGCTTTGTACAGTCCTATAGTAGATTCAATAAAAGTAATAAGATCAGGAAAAGTAAGAAGAGCTAAATTATATTATTTAAGAGATAGAAAAGGTAAATCAGCAAGAATAGCTGAAAAAATCAAAAAAAAAATTGGTATAGATATTTCGGCTAAAACACAAGAAATCAAAGAAGAAGCTTCTGCAGCAAAAAGCGAAAACACCAAAAAAGAATCTATTCTCTTAAAAAAAGAAGAAGATAGCAAAGAAAAAAAATAAAATATCCTTCAATGCTTAAAACTCTATACGATAAGATATGGGAAGACCATCTTGTTCACCAACAATCGGACGGAACAACTTTATTATACGTTGATAGACATTTGGTGCACGAAGTAACTAGCCCTCAAGCTTTTGAAGGGTTAAGAATGCAAAAAAGAAGAGTTAGAAGACCTGATCTAACTTTGGCAGTACCTGATCATAACGTTCCTACTACTGATAGGTCAAAAGGAATTAAAGACAACGAATCTAAAATTCAAGTAGATACTTTAAGAAATAATTGTAAAGAATTTGACATTCAGTTATTTGATGTTAATGATAAAAGGCAGGGCATAGTTCATATTATTGGACCAGAGCAGGGATTTACACAACCAGGAACAGTGATTGTTTGCGGAGATAGCCATACTGCTACCCATGGAGCTTTTGGTTCTTTAGCTTTTGGAATTGGAACATCCGAAGTAGAACATGTATTAGCTACTCAGACACTAATTCAAAAAAAATCTAAAAATTTCAGAGTTAATGTAAATGGTAAACTTTATCCGGGTGTTACTGCAAAAGATGTAATTTTAAAAATTATTGGAACTATAGGAACAGCTGGAGGAACAGGCTATGTAATTGAATTTGCAGGTGATGTAATTAAAAATTTAAGTATTGAAGAAAGAATGACAGTCTGTAACATGACCATTGAAGCTGGAGCTAGGGCAGGTTTAATTGCTCCAGATGAAAAAACCTATCAATATTTTAGAGATAAACCAATGTCTCCTAAAGGAGATAATTTGGTTAAAGCTTTAGAATTTTGGAAAAAACTTTATTCTGATAAAGGATGTAAATTTGATAAAGAAATCAATATTGATGGGAAAGATATCGAACCTTTAGTTACTTGGGGAACTTCACCTCAAGATGTTGCTTCAATTACTGGAACAGTGCCTGATCCAAAAGAAGAATCTAGTTTAGAAAGACAAGCTGCGATGAAAAGATCTTTAGAATACATGGATTTAAAGCCTAATATGAAAATATCAGACATAAAAATTGATAAAATATTCATAGGCAGTTGTACTAATGGAAGAATAGAGGATCTTAGAGTCGCGGCAAATCTTTTGAAAGGAAAAAAAATTGCTAAAAATGTTAGTGCAATTGTAGTACCTGGCTCAGGATTAGTTAAAAAACAAGCAGAAGAAGAGGGATTACATAAAATATTTTTGTCAGGTGGTTTTGAGTGGAGAGAACCAGGATGCTCAATGTGTTTAGCGATGAATGACGATAAGTTAAAATCAAAAGAAAGATGTGCCTCAACATCTAATAGAAATTTTGAGGGCAGACAAGGTAGAGGGGGAAGAACTCATCTTGTGAGCCCTGGTATGGCAGTCGCTGCTGCAATTAAAGGCTATTTAGCAGATGTAAGAGAAATAAATTAAATGGAAAAATTTAGAAAAATTAAAAGCATACCTGCTTACTTACCGTTAATGAATATTGATACTGATATGATAATTCCTAAGCAGTTTTTAAAGACTATAAAAAGAACAGGTTTGGGAAAAAGTTTGTTTTATGAAATGAGATATGATGAGAAAGGTAAAATAATTAAAGATTTTACTTTAAACAACGAACCTTATTCAAGTTCAAAAATTTTGTTAGCAGGAAAAAATTTTGGATGTGGATCTTCTAGAGAGCATGCCCCTTGGGCATTGTTAGATTTTGGAATTAAATGTGTTATAAGCACTAGTTATGCAGACATTTTTTATAATAATTGTTTTAATAATGGAATATTACCCATAAAAGTTAAAGAGGAAATTGTTCAAGAATTATCTGATTATTCTAAAAGAAAAGAAACCATCGAAGTTGATTTAGAAAATCAAGAAATACTATATGGAAATAAAACTTGTAAATTTGATCTAGATTTAGCTAAAAAAAAACGATTATTAGAGGGGCTAGATGATATAGCTATGTCATTAGAAAAAACATCTCACATAAACTTGTACGAAAAAAAATTAAAAAGTTCAAAACCTTGGATACTTAAAGATGAATAAGATTAAAGAAAGAAAGATTTTGTTGCTACCTGGTGACGGTATAGGTCCTGAGGTTATAAAAGAAGTCAGAAAAATTATTGAATGGTTTAATAAAAGCAAATCTTTAGATTTTAAAATTGAGGAGGATTTAGTTGGAGGAGCATCTTATGACAAGCATCAAAATCCAATTACTGACGAAGTTTTCTATAAAGCCTTAGAAAGTGAGGCGGTAATTCTTGGAGCAGTTGGCGGTCCTAAATATGACAATCTAGAATTCTCCAAAAGACCCGAAAGAGCTTTATTAAAATTAAGAAAAGAATTAAAATTATTTGCAAATTTACGACCAGCCATCTGTTTTGAACAACTAGTTGATGCTTCTTCTTTAAAACCAGAAATAATATCTGGATTAAATATAATGATAGTGAGAGAACTAACAGGAGGAATATATTTTGGAGAACCAAGAGGAATAGAACCAATTGAAAATAATGAAAGAAAAGGCATTAATACTCACACATATACAACTAGTGAAATTCAAAGAGTTGCCAGAGTTGCATTCGATTTAGCTAAGAAAAGAAATAATAAAGTAACCTCATGTGAGAAGTCTAATGTAATGGAAGCAGGAGTTTTATGGAGAGAAGAAGTTCAAGCATTAAAAGATAAAGAATATAAAAATTTAGATCTAAGCCATATGTTGGCAGACAATTGTGCTATGCAACTTTTAAGAAATCCAAAACAATTTGATGTAATAGTAACCGACAATTTATTTGGAGATATTCTTTCAGATGAGGCTGCTATGCTAACTGGATCATTAGGATTACTTCCATCAGCGTCTTTAGGAGCTAAAGATAAAAATGGTAAGATAAGATCTATGTACGAACCAGTTCATGGGTCTGCCCCTGATATTGCTGGAAAGAATATCGCTAATCCGATAGCCACAATCCTAAGCTTATCAATGGCACTAAAATATTCTTTAGATTTAGCTAAAGAAGGAGATTTGCTTGATACAGCTGTCCATAAAGTTTTAGATGACGGCCTTAGGACAAAAGATATTATGTCTCGAGGAAAAAAAGAGGTTTCCACTTCTGCAATGGGTGATGCAATTATTTCAAAATTACAATAAAGTAAATATATTATGAATCTAACGATAATTGGAGCCACAGGTAACGTTGGAAGAAAAACAATTGAGATTTTAGAGAAATCTAATTTATCTTTTAGCAATCTTTATTTAGTTGCCTCTGAAAAAAGCGCAGGCCAAAAATTAATTTTTAAAGGGAAAGAGATACAAGTTGAAAATATAAAAAATTTTGATTTTTCAAAAGCTGAGATTACTTTTTTTGCAGCAGGAAGCGAAGTAGCAAAGACATGGATTCCAAAAGTAAGTAAAAAAACTATTGTAATAGATAATTCTAGTTTTTATAGAATGGATAAAAATGTACCTTTAGTAGTGGCCGAAGTAAATCCTGAAGCCTTAAAATCTCATAATAATATTATTTCAAACCCTAACTGTTCTACAATGCAAATGGTGCTAGCTTTGAAACCTTTACATGATGTGTATAAAATTAAAAGAGTGATTGTCTCTACTTACCAAGCTGTGTCAGGAGCAGGCAAAGCTTCAATGGATGAATTATTTAGTCAAACTAAAGAATTTTTAGATGGAAAAAAAGTAAAATCTATAAATTTTACAAAACAAATAGCTTTTAATTTAATTCCACACATTGATACGTTTGGAGAAAATGGTTATACAAAAGAAGAGCTTAAAATGGTTAATGAAACAAAAAAAATAATTAGCAACAATATAAATTTAACAGCCACCTGCGTAAGAGTTCCAGTAAAAACAGGTCATTCAGAGTCAATTAATATCGAATTTGAAAGCCAGTTTGATTTTGAAAATATTGAAAAAATATTGAAAAAATCTCCTGGTTGTGAAGTTGTGGACCAGCATATTAATGGAGGATATGTAACTCCAGTAGAGGCAGAGGGTAATTATACAACTTTTATTTCCAGAATTAGAAAAGATACATCAAATCCCAAAGCTATTAATTTATGGGTAGTTTCAGATAATCTACTAAAAGGCGCGGCTTTAAATACAGTTCAAATAGCAGAAATTTTGATTAAAAATAATTATGCAAAAAAATAACAATCCTTTAGCACCGCACTTACAAATTTATAAATGGCAAATCTCTTCTCTGCTATCTATAACTCATAGAATTATAGGAGTGGTAAATATTATTGCAATAACTTTAATTTGTTTTTGGTCAATTTCACTATTATTAGGGGAAGCTAATTATGAAATTATAAATCATTTATTAAATACATTTTTTGGAAAATTTTTAATTGTCTCTTTTTGCTGGACATTTAGCTTTCATATTTTGAATGAAATAAGACACTTATCTTGGGACTTAGGATATGGTTTTGATTTAAAGACTTCAAAGATTACTGGAGCTCTAGTTATCATTGGATCTTTTATTTTAACAATTATGATTTATCTGATAGGTAAAAATATCTTATGAATAATTCAACAAAGAAATGGTTAATTCTTAAGTATAGCTCTGTTATCTTTATACCTTTGATGTTTTGGTTTATTATAAATTTAACTTCAGTATATGACTTAAATTATACAGAAGTAGTAGATTTTTTTACAAGAAAATCTACATTGATACTTTATTCTTTTTTCATAATATTTGCCTATTTATTTTCATCACTGACAATTAGTGAGGTGTTTGAGGACTATATACACGATGAAAAAATCAAAAATGTCGCAAACAAAGCTCTTTATATTTTTGCTATAATAGTTCCAATAATTACAATATTTAGTATATTTAAATTAGCAGTATGAAAGCATATAAAATTATAGATCATGAATATGATGTTGTTGTTCTTGGAGCTGGTGGATCTGGATTAAGAGCAGCAGTAGGTCTTTCTGAAGCTGGTCTTAAAACAGCCTGTATTTCAAAAGTTTTTCCTACAAGAAGTCACACATCAGCAGCTCAAGGAGGAATTTCTGCAGCACTAGGGAATATGGGTGAAGATGATTGGAGATGGCATATGTATGACACCGTAAAAGGTTCTGATTGGCTTGGAGACCAAGATGCAATCGAATATTTATGCAAAGAGGCCCCTAGAGCAGTCATAGAATTAGAAAGATATGGAGTTCCATTTAGTAGAACAGAGGATGGTAAAATTTATCAAAGACCATTTGGAGGAATGACTAAAAACTATGGAAATGGGACAATTCAAAGAACTTGTGCTGCCGCAGACAGAACCGGACATGCTATTCTACATACTCTCTATGGACAGGCTTTGAAACATAATACAGAATTTTTTATAGAATATTTTGCTTTAGATTTAATTATGAAAAATGGTGAATGTAAAGGAGTGATAGCTTGGAATTTAACAGATGGAACCATTCATAGATTTAGAGCGCATAATACAATTATAGCTACTGGTGGATACGGAAAAGTTTATTACTCTGCGACTTCAGCACATACATGCACAGGTGATGGTAATGCAATGGTTTTAAGAGCAGGACTTCCTCTTCAAGATATGGAATTCGTTCAATTTCATCCTACAGGTATTTATGGAGTTGGATGTTTAATTACAGAGGGTGTTAGAGGAGAGGGTGGTTTTCTCGTAAACGGTAAGGGTGAAAGATTTATGGAGAGGTACGCTCCAAACGCAAAAGATTTAGCCTCTAGAGATGTAGTCAGCAGGTCAATGGAAATAGAAATTAACGAAGGGCGTGGTGCTGGAAAAGCTAAAGATCATATAAATTTACACTTAGATCATTTAGACTCCAAAGTAATAGACGAAAGACTACCAGGAATATCTGACGCCGCTAAAACTTTTGCCAATGTAGATGTTAGCAAGGAACCAATACCTGTTGTACCGACTGTACATTACAATATGGGCGGAATACCTACAAATTATAAGGCAGAAGTTTTAACACTTAATGGTTCAGAGAAAACTGTTCCGGGATTAATGGCTATAGGCGAAGCAGCATGTGTTTCTGTTCATGGAGCAAATAGGTTGGGCTCGAATTCATTAATTGATCTAGTAGTTTTTGGAAAAGCCGCAGCTAAACGATCTGCCGAGATAGTAAAACCTGGCATGACTCATGAAGAAGTTTCTCAAAATGAAACAGATAAATGCTTAAGTCGATTTGATAAAATAAGAAATTCAAATGGAGAGACAAAAACTTCAGAATTAAGACTTTCCATGCAAAAGACAATGCAAAGTAAATGTGCAGTTTTTAGAACTGAAAAAACGCTTAAAGAAGGCGTGGAAGCTATAAGAAAACCACTTGAGGGGTTAGAGGATATTTCTGTGACAGACAAATCGTTACTCTTCAATACTGATTTAGTGGAGACTCTGGAATTTGATAACCTAATAAGACAAGCATTAACAACTATGGACTCGGCTTACCATAGAAAGGAAAGTAGAGGAGCGCATGCAAGAGAAGATTTTTCAAAGCGTGATGATAAAAATTTTATGAAACATACAATGGCTTGGCAGGATGGAAAGGAAGTTAAAGTAAAATACAGAGATGTTCATTCAAAAACATTGACTAATGAAGTCCAATATTTTCCTCCCAAAGAAAGAGTTTATTAAATGGCACAATTTAGTTTGCCACAAAATTCTAAAATTGTTAAAGGTAAATATTATAAAGATAAATCCAACTCTTCTAACTTGAAGAAAGTAAACATTTACAGATGGGATCCCTCTGATGAAGAAAACCCTAGAATTGACACTTTCGAAGTTGATATGGATAATTGTGGTCCAAAAGTTTTGGATATTTTATTTAAAATTAAAAATGAAATAGACTCTTCTCTAACCTTTAGAAGGTCTTGTGCTCACGGAGTATGTGGATCATGTGCAATGAATGTTGATGGAGTAAATACTTTGTCCTGCATAAAATCACATACAGACATAAAGGGAGATCTTAATATTTATCCTCTTCCTCATTTAAAAGTTATTAAAGATTTAATAGGTGATTTAAGTACGCTTTATAAACAGTACGAGTCAATTCAGCCTTGGCTTAAAACAGGTAAAACTAGTACTGAAAAAAATGAAATTGTTCAAACTCAAAAAGACCGAGCTAAATTAGATGGTTATTACGAATGTATTCTTTGTGCTTGTTGTTCAACTGCTTGTCCTAGTTATTGGTGGAATGGAGATAAATATTTAGGTCCCGCAGTTCTACTTCAGGCTTATAGGTGGATTAATGATAGCAGGGATGATGAAAAGAAAGAACGATTAAAAAAAGTTGCTGACGAACTAAAACTATACAGATGCCATACCATTATGAATTGTACTAATTCTTGTCCAAAAGGACTGAATCCAGCAAAAGCTATTGGGTCAATCAAAAAAATGCTTGCAACAAGTTAAAACCTTATTTAATCAATAAAGTATGAAATTAATTGATCACTATGTAGAGGGGAAAAAATTCTCCGGAGTATCAAAAAGAACTGGAAAGATTTTTGATCCTTCTACTGGGGAACAAAGCGCTGAAGTAAAACTTGCAACTAATTTAGATGTAGATAGGGCAGTGCTAAGCTCGTTAAATGCTTTTGAAAGCTGGTCTAATAAGCCACCTGTTCAAAGAGCTAGAGTAATGTTTAAATTTAAAGAGTTAATAGAAAAAAATTCAGATTTACTCACTAAAATAATTGTTTCTGAACACGGCAAAGTTTACGATGACGCCAAAGGATCACTTTCAAGAGGCTTAGAAGTAGTTGAATATGCCTGCGGCATTCCTCAAATGTTAAAAGGTGAATTTACTGAAAATGTTGGTACAAATGTTGATAGCTGGTCTATAAGGCAACCCCTAGGTGTTTGTGCAGGAATCACTCCTTTTAATTTTCCTGCAATGGTTCCGATGTGGATGTTTCCTATGGCTATAGCTTGTGGAAATACTTTTGTTTTAAAACCCTCAGAAAAAGATCCATCTTGCTCTATGAAGCTAGCCGAATTATTATCGGAGGCTGGTTTACCGGATGGTGTATTTAATGTTGTAAACGGAGATAAAGAGGCGGTTGACGCTTTGATAAATAATAAACATATAGCAGCTATGAGCTTTGTGGGCTCTACACCAATAGCTAAATATATTTATGAAAACTGTGCAAAAAATGAGAAAAGAGTTCAAGCTTTAGGAGGTGCTAAAAATCATTGCGTTGTAATGCCAGATTGTGACTTGGACCAGGCAGTCAACGGCTTAATGGGAGCAGCTTACGGATCTGCTGGAGAGAGGTGTATGGCTCAATCAGTTGCGGTAGCCGTAGGAGATATTGGAGATAAACTAGTAGAGAATTTATCAAAAAAAGTTCAATCTTTAAAAGTAGGTCCAGGAATGGATAAAAATTCTGAAATGGGTCCTTTGATTACAAAAGAGCATTTAGAAAAAGTAAAAAGTTATGTAAATATTGGTGAAAAAGAAGGAGCTAAATTAATTGTAGATGGAAGAGATTTGAAACTTCAGGGATATGAAAAAGGATTTTATATTGGAGGATGTCTTTTCGACCATGTTAAAAAAAATATGAGAATATATAAAGAAGAAATATTTGGACCTGTTTTATCGGTAATAAGAGCAAAAGATTTTGATGAAGCATTACAGCTAGTAAATGACCATGAGTTTGGAAACGGAGTAAGTATTTTTACTAGGGACGGAGACTCGGGAAGAACCTTTTCTAGTAAAGCAAAAATAGGAATGGTGGGCATTAATATACCAATACCAGTTCCTATGGCTTTTCATAGTTTCGGAGGTTGGAAAAGGTCATTATTTGGAGATCAACATATGCACGGACCCGAAGGAGTAAGGTTCTATACGAAATTAAAAACAATTACTTCAAGATGGCCGTCGGGATTAAGAACTGATCCTGAATTTAAAATGCCAACAATGAAATAAATGAATTATGAAAAAAAAAATTACCTTAATTGGAGCTGGACAAATTGGTGGAACTTTAGCTCACCTTATAGCTATTAAAGAAATAGCAGATGTTGTTTTGTTCGATGTTGCGGAAGGAATAGCTAAAGGAAAAGCTTTAGACATAGCTCAATCTTCACCAATCGATGGGTTTAATGTTAATTTAAGCGGAACTAGCAATTATGATGACACAAAAGGTTCTGACGTTATAATTATAACAGCAGGCGTTCCCAGAAAGCCAGGTATGACAAGAGATGATCTATTGGAAATTAATTTAAAGATAATCAAACAAGTTGCAGAAGGAATTAAAAATACTTCTCCTAATGCTTTTGTTATTTGTATCACTAATCCTTTAGATGTGATTGTAATGGCGCTTCAAAAATATTCAGGATTACCAAAAAATAAAGTTATTGGAATGGCTGGAATTTTAGACTCTTCAAGATTTATATATTTTCTCTCTCAAGAGCTTAAAGAGCCTGTTAAAGAAATAAAATCTTTAGTTCTAGGTGGCCACGGAGATAGTATGGTAGCAATGATTGATCACACTTTTGTTAAAGGTAAAAAACTTACTGATCTAATCAAAAATGGAACAATTAAAAAAGAAAAATTAAAAGAAATAGTTGATAGAACTAAAAAGGGAGGGGCAGAAATAGTGAAATATTTAGAAAAGGGTTCTGCTTTTTACGCACCTGCTGCTTCGGGAGTTGAAATGGCTGAAAGTTACTTAAAAGATTTAAAAAAAGAATTGCCTTGTGCAGCATATATTAATGGAGAATATGGAGTTAAAGATATTTATGCAGGTGTTCCTGTAATTATTGGAAAAGATGGAGTAGAAAAAATAATTCAACTTGAATTAAATAATGAAGAAAAAGAAAATTTCAATAAATCTATTAAAGCAGTAGAAGAACTATTTAATGCAGCAAAAAAAATTGATCCTGCATTATAAAGCTTACATACCAATTATTTTACTTGGTATATTTTCTTTTTTAATTAATTACCATTACGGCTTCGTAGGTATCATGCCTATGGATAATACTGTTTTATATAACGGAGGCTATAAAGTATTAAATGGATATATTCCATTTACAGATTATTGGTTGGTTACGGGTCCTTTATTAGATTATTTAAATGCTTTTTTCTTTTTAATTAACGGAGTTTCCTGGAAAACCTTTATAATACATTCTTCGATTTTTAATTTACTGGCTGCTGTTGCCAGTTATTTATTATTTATCAATCTGGGTTTGTCTAGAGTTTATTCTTCTTTGTACTCTGCGCTTATTTCAATTTTATTTTATCCAGTTGTGGGCACTCCTTTTGTTGATCACCACTCAACTTTTTTTTTAATGATGGCTTTTTATGGCTTTATACTTGCAGTAAATAAAGAAAATAATTTTTATTTTTTACTTATACCGTTCTTATTTTGCTTGTCTTTTTTGTCCAAACAAACCCCTGCAGTATATGGATTAATTTCAATAATAGGTCTTATGGCCATATATTGTATGTATAAAAAAAAATATTTCAAAAAAATATTAATATTTTCAATTTTTGGAACATTATTTTCTTTTTTATTTTTATTTATTTTTTTTTATTTGACTAATATAAATTTTTCAAACTTCTTCGATCAATATATCTTATTTGCTAGTTCTATTGGAGATTTTAGATTTTCAAATTATAACTTTAGTTTTATTGATATAATAATAAAATTTAAACTTTTAAACATTTTTATTGTTATATTATTTATTTCACTGATTAAAATGTGGATTAGCAAAAAAAAAGAAAAAAAGGTCATTTTAACAATTTTAACAGTAATTTTTTATTCTTTTACTCTTATTTTTCACCAATACTATACTTTAAATCAAAATTATATTTTTTTTTTAATTCCTTTTTTATGTGGAATTATTCATGTATTTAATGAAAAAATATTTGATAAAAAATATATTTTAATTTTTTCTATTGTTCTATGTATTTTTTCAGTAACAAAATATCATTTAAGGTTTAATGAACATAGAAAATTTAATGAATTAGAAAAAGCCGATCTGTCTAAAGCTGTTAATGCTGGATTACTAAGCAATAAATTGAACGGTCTTAAATGGATAACTTATATACACCCTGAAAACCCAGAGAAAGAAATCAATAATTTAAAAGAAATAATCGATATATTATCTCAAGACAGTTCAAAAAAAACTCTTATAACTAACTATCAATTTATAGCTTCTATTTTAAATGTTCACGATAATTCCCCAAACCAATGGCATCATCCATCAGTAAGTTTCCCACTAAAGAATAATGAATTTTTTAAAAAGTATAAAATCTTTTTTATTGATAATCTTAAAAAAAATAAAGTTGATTTCATATACGAAACAATAGAAAAAGAAGACACGATAACAGAATTAATTCTTAATAAAGATTGTATAAACAAGAAAAGACTTAGCGATATGTTAGTTAAGATCCAAATAATCAAAACCTGTAAAGATTTTCAATGAGTCTATTAAAGTTTTTTGCTATTTTATTTTTCGATATAATTGATCAGATAATTCATCAAAGAAAAATACTTAAATTTATTAAGGAACAAAAAACCAATATTAATTTATTTATTGATGTAGGCTCTCATAAAGGCACTTACACAGATTTAATTATAAATAATTTTAAAACTAAAAAAATTTTAATGTTTGAACCCCAAAAGAATATTTTTAATTTTATTAAAAAAAAATATGAGGGAATAAAAAAAGTTAAAATATTTAATAATGTTGTATCAAATACTCTAAAAATGCAAACTATTCATATCAACAAACATGATCTCACATCATCACTAACAAAATTAAATAAAAAAAATAAATATCTAAATATTAAAGCCAAACTTTTTGGAGGTGATTTAAATGAAATGACAACTAATTCCTACAAAATTAAGAGCTTGAAATTAAGAAATATTATTAAAAAAAACAAATATAAAAAAATAGATCTTTTAAAAGTAGATACTGAGGGCCACGAGCTTCAAGTTTTGTTAGGTTTAGGAAAATATATTAAAAATGTGGATTATTTGTTAATAGAGTTTCATAGTGATAAAATTTATCTAAATTATCAACCAAAAAAAATACACAGTTACTTGATTAAAAATAAATTTGTATTAAAAAAGATATTTAAATTTCCATTTACTACATGGGAAGACAGAATTTACTTAAATAAAGATTTAAAATGAATATCCACGAACATCAGGCAAAAGAATTATTAAAATCTTATGGTGCACCAGTCTCCAATGGTATTGTTATTCATTCAATTAGTGAAATTACAGAAAAAATAAAATTATTAAAATCCAAAGAATTTGTAGTAAAAGCACAAATACATGCAGGTGGAAGAGGAAAAGCTGGTGGAGTAAAACTAGTTAGAAATATAGAAGAGCTGACAAAAGAAACTAAAGAAATGTTTGGAAAAATATTAACAACACATCAAACTGGTCCCGAAGGTAAAGAGGTAAAAAGAATTTATATAGAAGAAGCATCTGACATATCAAAAGAATTTTATCTATCATGTTTGGTAGACAGAGATAGCTCAAAAATAGCATTTATAAGCAGTACAGAAGGAGGCATGGATATTGAAAAAGTAGCCTCTGATACACCAGAAAAAATAATAACTACAAAAGTAGAATTTCAGAAAGAACTAAATTCACAAGAGATAGAAAGTATAATTAAACCATTTAGTTTTAATTTAAATCAAAAAAAAGAGGCACAAAAATTGATACAAGCTTTATATAAAATATTAATAGAAAAAGATGCAAACTTAATAGAAATTAATCCATTAATTGTTTCAAAGAGTGAAAAAATTATTTGTTTAGATGCTAAGATGAATTTTGATGATAATTCGCTCTTCAGAAGGCCAGAAATTTTGGCTTTAAGAGATTTAAACGAAGAGGAACCAGCAGAAATAGAAGCAAGTAAATTTGATTTAGCATATATTAAGTTAAACGGCTCTATTGGATGTATGGTTAATGGAGCTGGTTTAGCGATGGCTACAATGGATATAATTAAACTTTATGGTAAAGAACCTGCAAACTTTTTAGATGTTGGAGGGGGTGCATCTAAGGAAAAAGTGGCTGCAGCATTTAAATTAATTTTATCTGACAAAAATGTAAAAGGCATTCTAATTAATATTTTTGGAGGGATCATGAGATGTGATGTACTTGCTCAAGGCGTAGTTGATGCAGCTAAAGAGACAAATTTGAATGTTCCCTTGGTGGTGCGACTAGCTGGAACAAATTTTGAGCAGGGTAAGGCTATTTTAAATAAATCTGGTCTAAAAATATTATCAGCAGCAGATCTAAATGATGCTGCAAAAAAAATAGTTGAGGCAATAAAATAATGTCAATTTTGGTCAACAAAAATACAAAAGTTATATGTCAAGGATTTACTGGAACTCATGGAACTTTTCATTCGGAACAAGCGCTTAAATATGGAACAAAACTTGTAGGAGGAGTAACTCCAAAAAAAGGAGGACAAAAACATCTAGACCTTCCTGTTTTCAATACAGTTGCAGAAGCAAAAGATAAAACAGGTGCTCAAGCTACTATGATTTATGTTCCTCCAAAATTTGCTGCAGCTGCTATTATTGAAGCAATCGAGTCAAAAATTGAATTAATTGTATGTATAACAGAAGGAATTCCAGTAATAGATATGATTAAAGTAAAAAAAATTCTAAAAAAAAATACAAGCCGTCTTATCGGACCAAATTGTCCAGGAATTATAACTCCTGGTGAATGTAAAATTGGTATAATGCCGGGCAACATTCATAAAAAAGGATCAGTAGGAATTGTATCTAGGTCTGGCACTCTTACTTACGAGGCTGTTGCTCAAACTTCATTAAATGGTATGGGACAATCGACTTGTATAGGAATAGGTGGAGATCCTATAAATGGTACAAATTTTATTGATTGCCTGGAATTATTTTTAAAAGATAAAGAAACTGAATCTATTGTAATGATAGGTGAAATTGGCGGCACAGCCGAGGAAGAAGCTGCTGATTTTTTAAAAAGATCAAAAATCAAAAAACCAACAGTAGGTTTTGTAGCTGGATTAACCGCTCCTCCAGGTAGAAGAATGGGCCATGCTGGAGCTATTATTTCAGGCGGAAAAGGGGGGGCACAAGATAAAATTGAAACAATGAAATTAGCAGGAATTACCATATCAAAATCACCAGCAGATATAGGAAAAACACTTTATAAGAAACTTAATGATTGATTTTTAACTATTTATGTTAAAATAATTTTGTAAATGTCATCAGTAAAAAATAATAATATATATAAAAAAACTTCTTTTCTAGAAGGAAGCAATTCTTCTTTTATAGAAGAATTTTATTCAGACTATTTATCCAATCCTTCGTCTCTTCCTGAAGGTTGGAAAGAATTTTTTGATGGATTAGGAGAAAATAAAGAAATTATTTTTCAAAATACTAAAGGTCCAAGTTGGTCACCTAAAAAAAGAAAAAATAAATTAATAAAGTCAAATATTAAAAATTTAGATGAAAAAAAAGAACAATCTGCTCCAGCTTTAACTCAACAGGCCACAAAAGATTCAGTCAGAGCGATTATGTTAATTAGAGCATACAGAATAAGAGGTCATTTAATTGCAAATTTAGATCCTCTAGGTATTCTAAAGCGAGAGGAACATCCAGAATTAAAACCGGAGACGTACGGTTTTAACAAAATTGATTATGAAAGAGAAATTTTTCTTGATGGAGTTCTAGGTCTTCAAAATGCTACATTAAAAGAAATACTTAATATTCTTAAAAAGACATATTGTTCAAATATAGGATATGAATTTATGCATATGGGTGACCCAGATGAAAAATCTTGGATAAGAGATAGAGTTGAAGGTAAAGAAAAAAATGTGCAGTTCACTGAAAATGGTAAAAAAGCTATTTTAAATAAGATCATTGAAGCTGAAGGTTTTGAAAAATTTCTTCATGTAAAATTTGTGGGAACAAAAAGATTTGGTTTAGATGGTGGCGAGTCTTTAATTCCTGCTTTAGAGCAGATTATTAAAAGAGGAGGAAATTTAGGAGCAAAAGAAATTAAAATAGGTATGCCTCATAGAGGGAGATTGAATGTACTCGCAAATGTGATGGGTAAATCATACAAAGCAATATTTAGTGAATTTTTTGGTAAAGATGTTCAATTTAAAAAAGATTTGGAAGGAGATGTTAAGTATCATCTTGGAGCTTCAGCTGATCGTGAGTTTGATGGTAATAGCGTTCATATAAGCTTGACTGACAATCCATCGCATTTGGAAGCTGTAAATCCAGTTGTTTTGGGTCAAGTTAGAGCTAAACAATTTTTTCATCAAGATCCAGAAAGAAAAAAAGTTATTCCAGTTTTAATGCATGGCGATGCTGCTTTCGCTGGCCAAGGAGTTGTGGCTGAATGCTTTGCGATGTCAGGACTGCCTGGACATAATATTGGAGGAACAATACACGTGATAGTAAATAATCAAATAGGTTTTACTACTGCACCAAGATTTGCAAGATCATCACCTTATCCATCTGATGTTGCTAAAACTGCTCAAGCGCCCATATTACATGTAAACGGAGATGACCCAGAAGCAGTAGTGCATTGTGCAAAAATTGCTACCGAATTCAGACAAAAATTTAATAGAGACGTGGTAGTAGATATTGTTTGTTATAGAAGGTTTGGACATAATGAGGGAGATGAACCATCTTTTACTCAGCCTTTAATGTATAAAAAAATAAAAAGTCAACCTACGACATTAGATAAATACTCTAAAAGAATTTCTGAAGAAGGACTATTGACCCTCGATGATATCAAAGAAAACAAAAATAGTTTCAAAAAATATCTAGAAAAAGAATTTGAGTCTTCAAAAAATTATAAATCAGATTTAAAGTGGTATGATGGAACTTGGTCTCGATTTAAACCTGAGCTTGGAAAAGATAAAAGAGGTGTAAGTGGAGTAGATAAAGAAAAAATTATTAAAATAGGAAAAAAGATTTCTTTAATACCTGAAAATATAAATATTCATAAAACCTTAAAAAAAATTTTTGATAATAAATACAAAATGTTTACAGAAGAAAGTCCTGTAGACTGGTCTACTGCTGAACTACTAGCTTTTGGAACTCTTTTAGAAGAAGGTTTTTCTGTTAGATTATCTGGACAAGACTCTGGAAGAGGCACTTTTAGTCAAAGACACTCAGTTTTAAGAAATCAAGATAGCCATGAAAGGTATATTCCACTGAATAATATTTCTAATAAACAAAAAAGATTTGAAATAATTGATAGCTTACTATCAGAACTAGCTGTTTTAGGATTTGAATTTGGATATTCTTTATCTGAACCAGAAACACTAGTTCTTTGGGAAGCTCAGTTCGGAGACTTTGCTAATGGCGCTCAAATCATAATTGATCAATTCATATCTTCTGCTGAGGCCAAGTGGGGAAGAGCGAGTGGATTAGTAATGTTGTTACCGCACGGTTATGAAGGGCAAGGCCCAGAACATTCATCAGCAAGACTAGAGAGATTCTTACAACTCTGCGCTGGTGAAAATATGCAAATAGTTAATTGTACAACTCCTGCAAATTATTTTCATGCACTAAGACGTCAGATGCACAGAAATTTTAGAAAACCTTTGATTGTTATGACACCAAAATCATTACTAAGACACAAACGATGCGTTTCAAACTTGCAAGATTTTACTAAAAAAAATACGTTTCATAGAATATTAGAAGATCATGCATACTTTAAAAAAAATAAATTAATAGAACTTAAAAATGACAAAAAAATTGAAAAAGTTATTATGTGTTCTGGAAAAATATATTTTGATTTAATTGAAGCCAGAGAAAAAGCAAAAAATAATAAGGTTGTATTTATTCGATTGGAACAGCTTTATCCTTTTCCAGCTAAAACTTTAGCTATATTATTAAAAAGGTACAAAAATGCTAAATTTTACTGGTGTCAAGAAGAACCTCAAAATATGGGTGCTTGGAACTCAGTAAGAGATTATATAGAAAGAACCCTTGAAATTATTCAATCAAAAAGCGATAAAATAAAATATATTGGGAGAAAACCTTCCGCATCTACTGCGACGGGAAATCTAAACAAACACCTTGCACAACAAAAAGAAATATTAGAAAAGGTGGTAGGAAAGTTTATTTAATGTCTCAAAAAATATTAGTACCAACCTTAGGAGAGTCAGTTACAGAAGCCACTGTATCGAAATGGTTAAAAAATCAAGGTGACGCAGTTAATTCAGATGAACCAATAGTTGAACTGGAAACCGATAAAGTTAATGTAGAAGTTCCCTGTCCAACAAGTGGAACATTAGATAATATTTCTGTTAAAGAGGGAGAAACAGTTAACGTAGGTTCACTATTAGGAACTGTTTCAGAGTCTAAATCTAAAATTATTGAAAAAACTATCAAAGAAGAAAAAAAGTACACCCCTCCATCAAAAAAAATAGAAGCTAAAAAAGATGTAAAAGCTGAAGCACCATTAGTTCTTAAAAACAAAAAAAAAACAAACGAACAAAATCTTGAGGAAGAACCTTTAGTTTTAAGCGAACAAGTTGAAGAAAAAAATATTGAAACTGAAAAACAAGTATCACCTGCTGCTAGAAAGGTTGCAGCAGAAAAAAAATTAGATTTAAACAAAGTTACTGGTAGTGGAAAAAATGGTGTAATTTTAAAAGAAGATTTATTGGATTTAATGAATGTCAAACCAAAGCCATCAGAAAGAAAAATTGCAAATGGTCCAGAAGAAAGAATTAAGATGACCCGTTTACGTTTGACTATTGCTAAAAGATTAAAAGAGGCGCAAGAAAACGCTGCAATGTTAACAACATTTAATGAAGTTGATATGTTCGAAGTAATTAATATGAAAAATAAATATAAGGAAGAATTTCAAAATACTTACTCTGTTAAGCTAGGCTTTATGTCTTTTTTTGTTAAGGCTTGTGTCATAGGCCTTAAGCACTTTCCTGCAATTAATTCTGAAATTCAAGGAGATGAGATTGTCTATAAAAATTATTATAATATTAGTATTGCTGTAGGAACTGAAAGGGGATTAGTAGTTCCAGTTTTAAGAAATACTGATGAAATGTCTTTTGCAGATATAGAAAAAAATATTGGATCATTAGGCAATAAAGCGAGAGATGGAAAGATTACAATTGAAGATTTACAAGGCGGAACTTTTACTATTACAAATGGCGGAATTTACGGATCAATGCTATCTACTCCAATTCTTAACCCTCCTCAGTCTGCTGTTCTGGGTATGCATAATATTATCGAACGTCCGATAGTTATTGATGGCAATGTATCTATAAGACCAATAATGTATTTGGCTCTTTCTTATGATCACAGAATAATTGATGGGAAAGAAGCAGTTTCTTTTTTAAAAATTGTAAAAGAGTCTCTCGAACAACCAAAAAGACTTTTTTTAGACTTATAACGATGGAAAAAGAATTTGACTTGATAGTAATTGGCGGTGGACCTGGGGGATATGTTTGTGCTATTCGAGCTGCTCAACTAGGATTAAAAACAGCTTGTGTTGAGTCCAGAGGAACCTTAGGTGGAACATGTTTAAACGTTGGGTGTATTCCATCTAAAAGTCTTTTAAATTTATCAGAAAATTATTATAAGGCTAAAAAAGACTTTAACAATCAAGGTATAGAGATTGGAAATATTAAAATTAATCTTGATAAAATGATGTCAAACAAAAATAAATCAGTTCAAGTTTTGACAAAAGGTATTGAGTTTTTATTTAAGAAAAATAAGGTGACTTATTTAAAAGGCAAAGGAGTAATTTTCTCTCAAAATGATGTTGTTGTTTATAATGATGGCAAAAAAGAATCTTACAAAGCTAAAAATATCGTAATTGCGACAGGTTCATCTCCTACTTCTCTACCAGGAATAGAAATAGATGAAAAAAATATAATTTCCTCAACTGGAGCTCTTTCACTCAATAAAATACCAAAAAATTTAATAGTTATTGGAGGTGGCTATATAGGATTAGAAATGGGATCTGTATGGTCTAGACTTGGATCTAAAGTAACAGTCATTGAGTATTTAGACTTTATCACTCCTGGTATGGACAGAGAGATTTCAAATGAATTTCAGAAAATTCTTACTAAACAAGGTATTGAATTTAAACTTAACAGTAAAGTGACCAAAGTTTTAGACAAAGGAGACGTAGTTTTAATCGATTATATAGACAATAAATCCTCTGAAAAACAAAGTATACAATGTGATAAAGTTTTAGTTTCTGTAGGTAGAAAACCACATACTGAGGGATTAAACCTAACAAAAATTGGGATTAATAAAGATGAAAAGGGAAGAATTAAAGTGAATAAAAAACTTCAAACTTCAGTAAAAAATATTTATGCAATAGGGGATGTAATAGATGGTCCTATGCTTGCGCATAAAGCCGAAGAAGAAGGAATTGCAGTAGCTGAAATACTTGCAGGTCAAGCAGGCCATGTAAACTACGATGTAATACCCGGAGTAGTATATACTTCTCCTGAAGTTGCTTCAGTAGGAAAAACAGAGGAGCAACTTAAGTCTAAAAAAATAGATTATAAAGTAGGGAAATTTCCATTTTTAGCAAATTCAAGAGCAAAAGTTAATAATCAAACAGAAGGATTTGTTAAAATTTTAGCAGATGCTAAAACAGATAAAGTTTTAGGAGTTCATATTATTGGCCCACACTGCGGAGATATGATTGCAGAAATGGCACTAGCTATGGAGTTTGGCGCTAGTGCCGAAGATATTGCTCGCACATGTCATGCGCATCCAACTCACACTGAAGCAATTAAGGAAGCTGCGTTAGCTGTTGATAAAAGACCAATTCATTTTTAATTAATAAAATATCCAATTAATATCTAAAGATGAGAGTCCCAGTTTTGTTACCTAAAATATTTAATTACCCGTTTACTTATAATGTAAATAATAAAAATAAACTAAAGCCAGGTGATTTTGTTCAAGTTCCATTCGGTAAAAACTCTGAAATAGGAGTTGTTTGGAACGAAATACAAGACACTGAAAAAGATATAAAGATTAGGAATATTGAAAAAAAAATAAATGATTTCTCCTTAGATCAAAAGTTAATTAAATTTATAAACTGGTTTTCTAATTATAATATTGCTTCGAAGGGAATGGTTTTAAAAATGTGTTTAGGGAATAAAGAAAATATCTTAATTAGAGAGAAGACCGAAATTATTTCAAGTGGCTTTAAAAAAGATAAATATGTGCTTAATTTTGAACAAAAAAAAGCTCTAATAGATTTAAATTCGCCAAAAAAAAATTTTTCTGTTTCAGTTTTGCAAGGAGTTACTGGGTCAGGCAAAACGATAGTTTATTTTGAAAAAATCAAGCAAATACTTGAAAAAGATGAGCAAATATTAGTTTTGCTTCCAGAAATCTTTTTAACCAACCAATTTAAAAATAGATTTTCTAGTTTTTTTGGATTTGAACCTCAAATCTGGCATTCGAAAATTACTCCAAAAAATAAAAGAAAAATATGGCAAGGAATAATTAAGAATAAAATAAAATTAGTTATAGGAGCTAGATCGTCACTTACTTTACCTTTTAAAAACTTAGGTTTGATTATTGTGGATGAAGAACATGACTCTTCATACAAACAAGATGAACAATTAATTTATAATGCGAGAGATATGGCAGTTGCAAGAGCATCAATAGAAAAAATACCTATTATACTAGTAACCTCGATACCATCATTAGAAACCTTTAATCACATTAAAAATAAAAAATATAATATTACTAGAATAAAAAAAAGATTTAAACAACAACCACTTCCAAAAACAAAAATTATTAATTTAAATTTAGAAAAATTAAAAAATGAATTTATCCCTTCCGATACAATAAAAATTGTAAATCAGTATCTAGAAAAAAATGAACAAGTTTTATTTTTTTTGAATAGAAGGGGTTATGCTCCTTTCTTAATTTGTAAGAAATGTGGATTTAAATATTTATGTCCTAATTGTTCTATTTATCTAACTTATCATAAGTCTATAAAAAAATTAATTTGTCATCATTGCGGTTATCAAACCAAAAAAAATAGGAAATGCTTAAATAAAAAAGAGGATTGTAATTTTACCATGTATGGACCCGGTGTAGAGAAAGTTTTCGAAGAGCTAAAAGTAAAATTTCCCAATAAAAAAATAAAGATATTTTCAAGTGATTATTTAAAAAAAAATAAAGAAAGTAAAGATATTTTAAAAAAAATAGAAAATAATAAAATAGATATTTTGGTTGGAACACAAATGATATCTAAAGGATTTAATTTTAAAAACTTAAATTGTATTGTTGTTGTTGATGCAGACTTTTCTGGTAAAGGTTATGATCTTAGAACTACTGAAAAAAATTTACAATTGTATAATCAACTTAGTGGAAGAGCCGGAAGATTTTCAAATCAATCCATTATAATATATCAAACTGTTACTCCTACAGATGAAACTTTAAAAGATATAATTCAAAATAATCCTGAAAAATTTCTTCAAAATGAATTAGAAATACGCAAGATTAATAACCTACCTCCATTTACAAGATTAATTTCAGTTATTATATCCTCAAAATCAAAAAATTTTAGTTATCGAGGTGCTCAAGAAATAAAAAACAAAATTAAGATTATTAAAGGTCTAGAAGTGCTAGGACCGGTCGACTCGCCAATTTTAAGAGTAAAAAAGTTTTATAGAACTAGGCTTTTGTTAAGGTCCAAAAGTCAAGAATTAATGCAAATAAAACTTACTAAAATTTTAAATAATCTCAAAATTTCTTCCCAAATTAAACTTACAGTTGATGTTGACCCAATAAATTTTGCTTAATGTATATAGTAACTTGATCAAGATATGGTCATATGATACGAAATCTCAATAAATTCAATCTAAAAATCATAAGTAGGAATATAAGTGAATACAAATAAATCATTTTCAACTGAAACTTCAGATAGGTACTCCCTAGCTTTGTTCGAATTATCAGAAGAAAATTCTAATCTGGATATTGTAGAAAAAAATATGGGTGAACTCCTGCAATTATATAATACCAATTTAGATATAAAAAACTTTATAAAAAACCCTACCCAAGCATTTGAAGATCAACTCAATCTAATATCAAAAATCACAGAAATAATGAAATTTGATACAAATTTAAAAAATTTTTTATCAATACTAGTTATAAAAAGAAGAATTTTTTTCTTAGAAAAAATAATTATTAGTTTTTTAAAATTATGTGCAAAAAAAAGGGGTGAGTTGACAGCTACTTTAGTCTCATCAAAAAAACTTACAAATGAGGAAATAGAAAACATTAGTCTAGAACTATCTAAATCAATCGGATCAAAAATATTTTTTAATTATAAAGTAAATGAAGATTTAATAGGTGGTTTAAAAATACAGTTAGGTAGTTTAATGATTGATAGTTCTATTAAAAATAAACTAAAAAAATACGAACAATTAATGATAGAGAATTAAAATGCAAATCAATCCGTCAGAAGTAACAAAATTATTAAAAGAACAAATAAAAAACTTTGGTAAAAAAGCAGAGGTTTCTGAAGTAGGTAAAGTTTTATCTGTTGGCGATGGTATAGCCAGAGTTTATGGTTTAGATAATGTACAGGCTGGTGAAATGGTGGAGTTTGATGATGGTTCCAAAGGTATGGCTTTAAACTTAGAAAGTGACAATGTAGGAGTTGTTATCTTTGGTGATGATAGAAAAATTAAAGAGGGAGATACAGTTAAAAGAACAAATTCTATCGTTGATGTACCAGTTGGTAAAGAATTATTAGGTAGAGTAGTTGACGGTCTAGGAAATCCTATAGATGGCAAAGGAAACTTGTCTCAAAAAACTGAGAGAAAAAGAGTTGAAGTTAAAGCACCAGGAATTATTCCAAGACAATCTGTTAATGAACCGATGCAAACCGGATTAAAGTCGATTGATACTTTAATACCCGTAGGCAGAGGTCAAAGAGAATTAATTATTGGAGATAGACAAACTGGAAAAACTGCTGTCGCAATAGATACAATAATTAATCAAAAAGAAATAAATGAATCAGATGATGAAAAGAAAAAGCTTTATTGTGTTTACGTAGCTATTGGACAAAAAAGATCTACCGTAGCTCAAATTACTAAAACTTTAGAGGAAGCTGGAGCTATGAAATATACTACGGTAGTTGCTGCCACAGCTTCTGATTCAGCTCCATTACAATTTTTAGCCCCATATACTGGATGTACAATTGGTGAATATTTTAGAGATAATGGTATGCATGCATTAATTATATATGATGACTTATCCAAACAAGCTGTAGCTTATAGACAAATGTCTTTATTATTGAGAAGACCGCCTGGAAGAGAAGCTTACCCGGGTGATGTTTTTTATTTACATAGTAGACTGTTAGAGAGAGCAGCAAAGTTGAGTGATAAAAATGGTGGAGGATCTTTGACAGCATTACCTATAATCGAAACGCAAGCAGGCGATGTTTCTGCTTACATACCAACAAATGTGATTTCAATTACAGATGGTCAAATATTTTTAGAGACTGAACTTTTTAATCAAGGAATTCGTCCCGCTGTCAACGTAGGCTTATCAGTTTCTAGAGTTGGCTCAGCTGCTCAAACTAAGGCAATGAAAAAAGTTGCTGGTTCAATAAAACTTGAATTAGCACAGTATAGAGAGATGGCTGCATTTGCACAATTTGGTTCGGATTTGGATGCATCTACCCAGAAACTTCTTAATAGAGGTGCTAAATTGACAGAATTACTTAAGCAGGACCAATATTCTCCACTTACAGTTGCTGAACAAGTTGCGTCTGTTTACACTGGAGTGAAAGGGTACTTGGACGATGTTGACACAAATAAAATAAAAAATTTCGAAAAAGGTTTGATTGAAAAAATTAAAAATGAAAAATCTGAAATTCTAGAGTCAATTCAATCTTCAGGTAAATTGGAAGAAAGTACTGAAAAAGATCTGGCTGAAATTATAAAAAATTATAAAAAAAATGCCTAGTTTAGATGATTTAAAAAAAAGGATCAAAAGTGTTAAATCTACTCAAAAAATTACTAAAGCCATGAAAATGGTGGCAGCAGCTAAATTGAGAAAAGCTCAAGAAAGTGCAGAAAAAGGAAGACCTTACAGTGAAAAAATGCAAAATATTATTTTAAATCTAACTAGGTCAATTAATGACATTAATAACGCACCTAGACTTTTAGTAGGAACTGGTAAAGACGAAACACATCTCTGTGTTGTAATGACCGCAGATAGGGGCTTGTGTGGAGGGTTTAACTCTAACATATGTAAATTGGCTAAAAACTATTTTAAGAAAATTCTTAGTGAAAATAAAAAATTAAAAATCATAACTGTAGGCTCAAAAGGTTTAGATCAGTTAAAAAGAGAATATAGTGAATATATAATTAATAAGATCAATTTTAAAGAAATAAAAAAAATTAGTTTTAAGGAAGCTAATTTAGTTGGAAAAAATATAATAGATCTTTTTGAAAAAAATGAATTTGATAAATGTACACTTTTTTTTAATAATTTCAAAAATGTAATTACTCAAATTCCCCAAGCTCAACAAATTATTCCAATTGAAAAAGTTGAATTAAAAAAAGAATCTTCTGAAAATATTTCATATGAGTTTGAGCCTGAAGAGGAAGAAATATTAGAGGATTTATTGCCAAAAAATATTTCTACTCAAGTCTTCAAAGCTTTTCTTGAAAATGCAGCTAGTGAACAAGGATCTAGAATGACTGCAATGGATAACGCAACTCGAAACGCTGGTGATTTAGTAGACAAACTTACAATTAATTACAATAGAAGTCGGCAAGCTTCTATTACAAAAGAATTGATAGAAATAATATCAGGAGCTGAAAGTTTATAATTATGAGTAAAAAAGGAAAAATTACACAGTTAATCGGTGCAGTGGTTGATGTAAGTTTCGAAAGTGATCTACCAGAAATATATACAGCCCTTGAAGTTGATAATGGCGGGAATAGGTTAATTCTAGAAGTAGCTCAGCATTTAGGAGAGAGCAGTGTGAGAACCATAGCAATGGATGCTACGGAAGGATTAAAACGAGGAGATGAGGTCTTAAATACGGGAGCTCCAATAAGTGTTCCTGTAGGCCCAGAAACGCTTGGTAGAATAATTAACGTAATAGGAAACCCAATAGATGAAAAAGGTGAGGTTAAAACTAAAGAAAAATGGCCAATCCATAGACAAGCTCCAAAATTTACTGATCAATCTACAGAAACAGAGATTTTAGTTACTGGAATAAAAGTAATTGATCTATTAGCCCCATACGCAAAAGGAGGAAAGATTGGACTTTTCGGTGGAGCCGGCGTTGGAAAAACAGTGACCATTATGGAGCTAATTAATAATATAGCAAAAGCTCACGGAGGATTTTCAGTTTTTGCTGGTGTAGGTGAAAGAACAAGAGAAGGAAATGATTTGTATCACGAAATGATCGAGTCTGGAGTAATCAAGACAGAAGGAAAGGGTTCAAAAGCAGCATTAGTCTATGGCCAAATGAATGAGCCTCCAGGAGCTAGAGCTAGAGTCGCTTTGACTGGATTAACAGTAGCTGAGTACTTTAGAGATAAAGAAGGTCAAGACGTTCTATTCTTCGTTGATAATATATTTCGATTTACTCAAGCTGGTTCAGAAGTATCCGCTCTTCTTGGAAGGATACCATCAGCAGTAGGTTATCAACCTACTCTAGCCACTGATATGGGAAACTTACAAGAAAGAATTACATCTACAGGAAAAGGTTCAATCACTTCAGTACAAGCAATTTATGTTCCAGCAGATGACTTAACAGACCCTGCGCCAGCAACTTCCTTTTCACATTTAGATGCAACGACTGTGCTTTCAAGGCAGATTGCTGAATTAGGAATTTATCCTGCAGTAGACCCTTTGGACTCTACGTCAAGAATTTTAGATCCTAGAGTTGTTGGAGAGGAACATTATAGAGTAGCAAGAGAAGTTCAAAAAATTTTGCAAGCTTATAAATCTTTGCAAGATATTATTGCAATTCTAGGTATGGATGAACTTTCAGAGGAAGACAAACTTACAGTAGCAAGGGCTAGAAAAATTCAAAGATTTTTATCTCAACCTTTTTTTGTAGCTGAAGTATTTACAGGTTCTCCAGGTAAATTAGTAGACTTAGATTCTACAATTAAAGGTTTCGACGCAATATGTAAAGGTGAGTACGATCATTTACCTGAAGCAGCTTTTTATATGGTTGGCTCTATTGAAGAAGCAATAGAGAAAGCAGAAAAAATGGAAAAAGATAGCGCGGCTTAAAAGTGGAAAATTTTAATACCGAAATAATTAGTCCAGACGAAAAAATTTTAAAGACAGAGTCTAGCTCAGCTATAATACCATCATTTGAAGGTTATATGGGAATTTTAAAAGATCACATTCCTTTAGTTACTTTTCTAAGACCAGGTATTATTGAAATAGAAAATAGCAACAAAAATAAAAAATATTTTGTTGAAGAGGGTATAGTGGAGTTTTCTAATAACAATCTTCTAATTCTTACATCTACATGTATAAATATGAGTGATTTTTCTAACGAAGATATTAAAAGAATGATTCAAGAAGTAGAAAAAGAAATTTCTTCAAATAATATTTTAGATAAGCAAAAATATATTTTATCGCATAAATTAGACACCTTAAAAGAAATTAGGCAATAAATTTATTAATTTCAATAACTAGTTCCTCATAAATTTTCTTTTTAAAATCTACAATTACATTCGGTAATTTTTTAATATTAAGCCACTTCCACTCAATAAATTCTGGTTTATTTGTATTTATATTAATCTCTTCATCATTACCTAAAAACTTTGTTATAAACCATTTCTGTCTCTGACCTCTAAATTTACCTCTCCAGATTTTTCCAACTAGGCGTTTAGGTAACTCGTATTCAAACCATCTATCGACTTCTTTTAGAACTTTAATATTTCTAATACTAGTCTCTTCAATTAATTCCCTTTTCATAGCGTCAATTAATTTTTCATTTAAGTCAACCCCACCTTGTGGCATTTGCCATTTATCAATCGGATTATCTTTTCTCTTCGCTACAAAAACTTTATTTTCATTATTTAACACTATTATGCCCACACCTGTTCTGAGTGGTAATCGATTATCTTTTGGCATTTATGAATTAAATAATTTTACGGCGTAATTTAGTTGATTGTCTTCTTTAGTATTAATCTTAAAATTTTCACCAGTTTCTTCTAAATAAATATCCGGAGTAACCCCTACATCTGATATAGATTTTCCTGATGGAAGATAATATTTAGATATGGTAAGCCTCATACCCCCACCGTTTTTTAAAGGTATAATCGATTGAACTGATCCTTTTCCATAAGTATTTTCGCCTAGAATAATTGCTCTTTTATGATCTTTGAGCGCACCTGCTAAAATTTCGGATGCTGAAGCTGACCCATTATTTATCAATACAATAATTGGTTTTCCATTTATTCCGTCACCACTCCTAGCAAAAAATTTTCTAGTTTCAGATATTTTTCTGCCTTTGGTGGATACTATTTCTCCATCATCCAAAAAGAAATCTGTAATTGTAATAGCTTGTGTTAAAAGTCCACCGGGATTATTACGAACATCAATAATGTATCCCTCGGGTTTATCTTTTTTTTCAAATCCCTTTATAAGTTTAAACAATTGAGTATCACTATTTTCATTAAATGATTTTAATCTTATATATGCTACCTTTTTTTGGTTACCAAAAATTTTTGAGTCAACTGATTTTACCTCTATAATTTGCCTTGTAATATTAAATTCCAAAGGTTTTTTTACATTTTTTCTTCTTACAGTTAATTTTGTACTCGTGCCTACTGCTCCTCTCATTAATTTTACTGCTTCCATTAAAGATTTACCTTGAACTTGTGTACCATCAATCCTAACAATGTAATCTCCGGCTTTTATACCTGCATTAGCAGCAGGAGTATCATCAATCGGAGCTATTACTTTTACAACACCAGCCTCCATCCCAATCTCTATTCCAAGTCCGCCAAACTCACCTTTGGTATCTGTTTGCATACTTTTAAATAACTCGGGACTCATGTACGCAGAATAAGGGTCTAAAGATTGCAATACACCATTAATCGCTGAATCCATTACATCGGCTTGATTAACGTCATCAACGTATTCTTTTTTAATTTTTTCTAATACTTCTCCAAATAAATCAATTTTTTCATATAGCTTGTCATCTCCATAAATGTTTGATGTAAAATTAAACATTAAAAGAACAAGAATTAAAATTTTATTTTTCATATCATTGCTTTTTCTTTAGGTATTTGCTCAGACCACATTTTTTCCAAATCATAAAAGCTTCTTTTTTCTGGATGAAAAATATGAACTATAACATCTATAGCATCCACTAATTTCCAATCGCTACTATCAATCCCCTCTATTCTGCAATTATTTACACCTAATTTTTTTAATTCAGTTACTAAAATTTCTGAAAGAGATTGTAAGTGCCTTGACGAGGTTCCTGAAGCGATTATCATATAGTCAGCTATGTAAGATTTTTTTTTTAGATCAATTGAAACTATATCATTCGCTTTATTCTGGTCTAAAATTTTTTCGATAGTTTGTTTTATTTTTGTTATTTCCATTAATACTAAATGATATTTTTTCTTAGTTTTGTCGATGATATATCTATTTTTCTATTTTTGACAAATATAATATTTTTTTTATCCAGATTTTTCATTATTTTTGATTTTTTTGCTTTTAGGTCATAACCTTTTCTTGCAAAAATGATCAATTGACAAAATTTGAGTATTTTTTTGTATTTTTTCCATTTGTGAAAATGAACAAGATTGTCAGAACCTAAAATCAGCTTAATTTCTTTACCTCTCTCTTTTTTTTGCAAGTATTCAATAGCGTCTATAATTCTCGAAGATTTGATTTTATGATCATAAGAAACTACTTTTATTTTTTTATAATTTTCAGATATTATTTTACATTTTTTCAATCTTTCTTTTAAAGAAAAAAATGTTGTCTTTTTAAAAGGATTTTTTTTAGTAACTATCCAGTAAAGTTTTTTTAATTTAAATTTTTTTAATCCGATAACTGAGATTTTAAGATGACCTAAATGGGGTGGATCAAAAGTTCCACCAAATATACCAATGACATTTTTTTTTGACACACCCATTTTTAAGATCTAATTGACCCTTTTCCTACAACCAGGTATTTATAAGATGTTAATTGATCTATTCCAACAGGGCCACGTGGAGGAAGTTTATTAGTTGATATACCTATTTCACCCCCAAAACCAAATTCACCACCATCCGCAAATTGTGTAGACGTATTTAACATTGCTATTGAACTATTAACGCCATTCAAAAAAATTTGAGCGATTTTTGAGTCATTAGTTATAATTGCATCTGTATGCATCGTTCCATACTTTAAAATATGTTCTACAGCTGCACTAACATCCTTAACACTTTTAACTGATAATTTTGCATCTAGATATTCAGTTCTCCAATCAATTTCTTTTGCTAATTTTAATTTATTATCAAAAAAATTATTAATTTTTTTATCAACTAAGACCTCACAGCCTGAATTAATCAAATCTTTAATTATTGGAATACCGTGAGATTTAATAGCATTAGATTTGATTAAAAGAGTTTCTACTGCACCACATATGCTAGTTCTTCTTAATTTAGCATTATGAACTATTTTATTAGCAACACTTACATTTGATTTTTTATCTACATATATATGGCATAAACCTTCTAAGTGACCAATTACAGGAATCTTAGAAAATTTTTGTACTTTTTTGACTAAATTTTTTCCACCTCTTGGAACTATAACGTCTATGTAACTTGACATGCCAGAAAGCAAGTTATCAACGATTTTTCTATCAGTCTTCTCAATATACTGAACACAATTTTTATCAAACTTCCTATTAAATAAAGATATTCTAAAAAGATTTGCTAATATCTTATTAGAATTGAAAGCTTCTGAGCCACCCCTTAAAATGCAGCAATTTCCTGACTTTAAACACAAAGCTGCTACATCGGCAGTTACATTTGGCCTGCTTTCATAGATGACACCAATTATACCAATAGATGTCGAAACTTTCTTTATTTTTAAACCATTAGGTCTTTTCCATTCAGATAAAGTTTTACCCAAAGGATCTTTAAATTTCATGATATCGTTAATAGAACTTCTAATACCTTCTATTCTCTTATTATCCAAAATAAGTCTATCAACAAGATGTTCTCTTTTCACATTTTTAACATCTAAATTATTGGCTTTTAAAATTTGTTTTTTATTCGATTTGAGTAAATTAATATAATCTTTTAGGACTAAATTAATTTTTTTGTTATTCATTTTATTCAAATGTTCAAAAGCTTTTTTTGCATTTACACCTATTAAATTTAAATATTTCATTTTATAATCTTACCATATCATCTTTATGAATTATCTCAGATTTACTAGGATATCCCAAAACATTTTCAATCTGATTTGTTTGCAAACCTTTTATTTTTTGTATTTCTACTGATGAAAAAGAAGATAGTCCTCTAGCAATATTATTTTTACTTTTATCAACAATCAAAATATTTTCTCCTTTATTAAACTTACCTTCTACTTTTATTATACCTGCAGGTAGAAGACTTTTGCCGTTTGCTATTGCCTTAGCCGCACCAGAGTCAATAAAAATTTTAGATGTAGAATTAATCGAACCAATAATCCATTTTTTTCTTGCATCCAAATTTGAAATTTTTGGTTGAAAACAAGTATAAATCTTTTCTTTTAACATCCTAGTTAATGGATTTAAAAATCTGCCGTTAGCAATAAACATGTAGCATCCAGAGTTTATACAAATTTTGGCAGCATCAAGTTTAGTTAACATTCCACCAGATCCATATTTATTAATTTTTTTATCAGCTAGACTATAAATATTTTTGTCTAAATTTTTAATCAAATTGATAATCTTCTTACCTTTTCCAGATTTATCTTTTAAACCATCGACATCAGAAAATATTATTAAAGTATCTGCTCCAATAATCTGAGCTACTCTGGCAGCTAATCTATCATTGTCACCATATTTTATTTCAGATGTAGCAGTCGTATCATTTTCGTTTACTATCGGTATAGCTTTTAATTTAAACAAATTCTCAAATGTTCTTCTTACATTTAATGCTCTTCTTCTTTGCTCAGTATCGTCTGGGGTAATCAAAATTTGACCAGTTTTAATCTTAAACTTTTGAAATGCTTTTTGAAATTCTTTAGCTAAATATATTTGACCAACAGAGGCAATTGCTTGACTCATCTCAATTTTTAATTTTTTTTTTTTAATTCTCAAATAGCTTTGACCAATTGCTATAGCCCCAGAAGAAACTATCACTATGTCTTTTTTTCCTCTATATTTTTTAATATCTTTAATTAATGAAGATATCCATTTACTCTTAAATTTTCCATTCTTATCAACTACAGTAGAGGAGCCTAATTTAATGACTATTTTTTTTGAATTATTTATTAACATTTTTTAATAAATTTTTTTTTGTTCTTTCTATATCTTTTTTTTTAAATACTGAGATAAGATCAAATTTTTTGTTTATTTTATTTTTAAAATCTTTAAGTTTTAATTCTATATCTTTTTTATCAAAAAGATCTAACTTATTAAAAATAATCAATTCTTTTTTTTTACCAAGTTTATCATCATATTTATTTAATTCATTTCTTATCTGCATATAATTTTTATATAAATCTTCACCTGACAAATCTATCAAATGTATTAATATTTTGCATCTTTCAACATGCCTCAAAAATTTATCTCCTAAACCAACACCTTTGTGAGCTCCTTCTATCAAACCTGGAATATCTGCTAGTGTAACTTCTTTTCCATCGTAATAAGATACTCCTAGATTAGGATCAATGGTTGTAAAAGGATAGCTAGCAACTTTTGGTCTAGCTTTTGTTAAAACAGATAGCAAACTAGATTTTCCAGCATTAGGTAATCCAATTATACCAATGTCCGCGATTACTTTCAATTGAAGCCAAATCCAAAACTCCTCACCTAATTTTCCTTTAGTTTTTTTTTTGGGAGCTCTGTTTGTTGAGCTTTTAAATCTAACATTTCCTAATCCTCCTTTACCTCCGTTAGCTACTAAATATTTTTCTTTATTTTTTGTAAAATCATAAATTAAAGTGTTATTATCCTCTTCATATATTTGAGTGCCTACAGGTACTTTAATTATATAATCTTTACCTGAAGCACCTGTTTTATTTCTTTTACTTCCATCTTTGCCTGTTTCAGCCTTAAAATGTTGTGTGTATCTAAAATCAATTAAAGTGTTTAAGTTTCTTTCTGATTCAAAAATAATAGAAGCTCCGTCGCCTCCATCACCGCCATCTGGCCCTCCATATTCTATAAATTTTTCTCTTCGGAAACTTGCAGATCCTGAACCACCATTTCCAGCTTTAATATAGATTTTTGCTTGATCTAAAAATTTCATTTTGGATAATTAAAATAACTCTAATTATTTATTAGATTAATTAGGTATTACAGAAACAAATGTTCTATTTAATTTGGCTTTTTTAAATTTAACTTTTCCTTTAATTAAGGAAAAAATTGAATGGTCTTTACCAATACCTACGTTTTCACCCGGATGTATTTTAGTACCTCTTTGTCGTACAATAATATTTCCTGGAATAACTGACTGGTCGCCATATTTTTTTACCCCGAGACGTCTTCCTTTACTGTCTCGTCCGTTACGCGATGATCCACCTGCTTTTTTTGTTGCCATATTAAATATCTATTTTTTTAGTATTTTTTCTTTTTCTGATTTTTTAGAAACTTTTTTAACTATTTTTTTTTATCTTCTTCTAATTTTGCTTCAGCAAGAACTTTACCATCTTTTGATAATATTTTTGTAATTTGAATTTTTGAATATCTTTGTCTATGTCCGTTTTTCTTTCTAGAATGCTTTCTACGTCTTTTATGAAAAACCAGAATAGTTCTATCTTTAATATTGTTAATTAATTTTGCCTCTACTATTGCCCCAGTAATGTTAGGATTTCCTACTTCAGTGGTTTTTTCATCGTTAGTTAGTAGAACGTTTTTAAACTGAATAGTTTTACCTTTTTCAAAGTTTAATTGATCGACTTTTAAAATTTTTTTCGCAAAAACTTTATATTGTTTTCCACCTGTTTCTATTATTGCAAATGACATATAATTAACTTTTTTAATTTTAAGGCAATATAACTTGTAAAAACATCAAGTCAAGATGAATGAAGTTAAAAAGTATCTTTCAAATCCCTTAATTTCTTGAAAATCATTAAACTACTCGCTTCTTCCATACCTAGATTAGCTTTTACAGACGGGTTATCACACCTAAGAAAAATATTTGTATTTATCTCTTCCTCAATAGTAACAGGAACTGTTGGTGTGCCTTCCTTTATTTTCAAATTGATCCAGTTTATTTTTTGTTCTAGTAATTTATTAGTTGGATCATATTCTTTACAAAAATTATAATTTTTTTTTGTATATTCATGACCACAATATATTCTTGTTTTTTTTGGCAAAGATTTTATTTTTTGTAATGACTGAAACATTTCTTCGTAAGTTCCCTCAAATATTCGACCACATCCAAGTGAAAACAAAGTATCTCCGGTAAAGATAATTTTTTCTTTCTCAGAGAAAAATGCAATATGACCGCTTGTATGTCCTGGGATAAACAAAGTATTAAATACAATATTACCTAAAGTAAATTTTTCATTTTCTTTTAAGCTTATATCTATTCCTGGAATTCTATTGAGGTCAAAATGTGATCCAATTATTTTACAATTATATTTCTTTTTTAATTCGTTATTTCCACCAACATGATCAAAATGGTGATGAGTATTCAGAATATAGTCTATTTTTTTAAACTTCTTTTCTATTAACAAATTGACTGGTTTAAATTCAGAAGGATCAACAACCGCAACAATATTAGTTTCAGGTTCATGAATTATGTAGCTGTAATTATCATTTAAACAATTAATAATATCTATATTTACCATCAGCTAATTGAAAAAATACCAATCTCAGAAAAAAAATTCTTCACTCCAAGATTTTTTTTATTAATAGAGGAGGTTTTATTATTACTAATTCCAACAATTTTATTTATCTGAATTTTTTTATATTCACATAGTTCATAAAAATCTCTAATCGTACACATATGTAAATTTGGTGTATCATACCATTTATTGGGTAATGATTTTGTAACAGGCATTTTACCAAAAAATAGTAAACTAGTTCTTACTTTCCAATAACCAAAATTTGGTATTGATACAATCGCAGCATTGCCTATACGTAGCAAATGTTCTAGAACTGTTTCTGGATTGTAAAAAGCTTGAAGTGTTTGGCTTAAAATTACATAGTCAAAAGACTTATCTGGATATTGTCCCAATTCAGTTTCAGCATCACCTTCAATAACAGAAAGTCCTTTTGAAATACAATTTTTCACGTTCTCTTCTTTTAATTCCAATCCTCTTACATCTATATTTTTTTCTTTTGATAAGTGACTCATTAAAGTCCCATCACCACACCCTACATCAAGAACTCTTGAATTATTGGGTAAAAAACTTGCTATAATTTCAAATTCTATTTTCATTTTTAAATGCTTCATAAGTTGACTCTAAAAAACCTTTAAGGGTTTTCAAAAATTCAGGCTCATTTACTAAAAAAGCGTCATGACCTTTATCGGTTTTTATTTCTGCAAATGCTACGTTAGCTCCTGATGCATTTAGAGCAATGACTATGTCTTTACTTTGTTTAGTTGGATATAACCAATCTGTAGAAAATGAGATTACTAAAAATCTTGTCGATTGTTTTTCAAAAGCTTCAACTAAACCTTTTTTAAACTGTTTACTTAGATCAAAATAATCCATTGCTCTAGTAATATATAAATAAGAGTTAGCATCAAACCTTTCAACAAATGAATAACCTTGATGTCTCAAATAACTTTCAATTTGAAAGTCCGCATCAAAACTAAATTCATAGTCAGCTTTTTCCTGAAGTTTTCTGCCAAATTTCTCTTGCAAGCCTTTTTCAGATAGGTAGCTTATATGTCCAGCCATTCTTGCTACTGCTAGTCCATTTTTTGGCACACTATTAGATTTTACATAGCTTCCTTTTTTCCAATTAGAATCAGCCATAATTGCTTGTCTAGCCAACTCATTTAAAGCAATATTTTGCGCACTATGACTATAGCTACATGCTATAGGAATAGCTGAAAAAGTTCTATTTGGAAATGACGCACAAAATTGAAGTAACTGCATTCCACCCATTGAACCACCCAATGCACATAAAAGTTTCTTAATTTTAAAATGATCTAAAAGAGCTTCTTGCGCTTTCACCATATCTTTAATCGTAATTACGGGAAAACTTAAACCAAAAGGTTCATTAGTAGATACATCTATCTCTTTTGGTCCATAGGTACCCATGCAACCACCCAATACATTTGCACAAATTACAAAGTATTTATTAGTATCTATTGCCTTGCCTTGCCCTACTGCTGATTGCCACCAACCGTCTTTTTTAGTTATAGGATTAGTTGCAGAGACAAACTGGTCACCAGTTAACGCGTGAAACACTAATATTGCATTATCTTTTTTACCATTAAGCTCACCATAGGTTTCATAAGCCAATGGAAAATCTTTAATTGTTTTACCGCAATCAAGCTTTAAAGATTGATTTACAATTATATGTTTTATATTTTCAGTTTTATAGTTCATATAAAAAAAAAGCCCAGCTAAACTGGGCACAACCCTGTTTAGCGAAATTTATTTTGCGCCCGCAATTTGGTTAAATCAGCGCATAGATTGTTTACTAAATAGTCGCAATATTGTCAATTTTATATGTAAAATTCATTTATAGAAATAGTGCTAGTTTTTCTATAATAGATAAATATTGATATGAATTTACCAAAACCGAAAAAAATTAATGCCGAAAAGTACATAGCGGGACTGAGCCTGTTTAAGCAAAAAGTAGCCAGAGTAAAATTATCTGCAAATGAGTCTGCTTTAGGACCTAGTCCTAGAGCAATAAAAGAGTACGTTAAAGTAGCAAATAATTTTAAAAGATATCCTGATTCGGACGGTACTTTTTTGAGACAATCATTAGCCAAAAAATTTAAATTAAATTTAAATCAAATTATTTTAGGTTCGGGATCTGACCAAATTTTTGAATTAGTTTGTAAAGCTTTTTTAAAAAAAAATGACGAAGTAATAGTACCTAAGTTTAGTTTTATAATTTATAGAATATATAGTAAAATAAATGGTGCCAAAATTATTTATGCAAAAGAAAATAATTTTAAAATTTCTATAGAAAGTATTTTAGCTAGTGTAACAAAAAAAACTAAAATTGTTTTTTTAGCTAATCCAAATAACCCAACAAGTACATTTATTGAAAAAAATAAACTAAAATTATTAAGAAAAAAACTTAGAAGTAATATTCTTTTAGTCATAGATGATGCCTATTTTGAATATGTAAATAAAAAAAATTATAATTCAGGTTTACAATTATTTAGGACGAAAAAAAATGTTTTAGTAACAAGAACATTTTCAAAAATATATGGTCTTGCAGGGTTAAGAATTGGTTGGGGCTACTCATCAAAAAAAATTATTGATAGCTTGAATCAAATCAAGCCACCCTTTAATGTGAATAGGCCAGCTTTATTTGCTGCAACAGCAGCAATAAAAGATACAGTATGGTTAAAAAGAGAAATAAAGCATGTAAATAAATGGTCAAATATTATGTTTAAAGAATTTAGGAAATTAAAAATAGAAACCAATGAGTCGAATACTAATTTTTTGTTAGTTAATTTCGATAGAAAAAAAATAAATTCAAAAAAGGTATTTAATAAATTAGCCAATAAAGGAATTTTAGTTAGAAAAATGGATGTTTATGGTATAAAAAATTCTCTAAGAGTGACTATTGGAAAATCCCAAGAAAATAGAAAACTAATTTTAACACTGAGAAAGATTTTAAATGTTTAAAAAAATATCCATAATAGGATGTGGTTTGATAGGCTCATCTATTTTAAGAGTAATTATAAAAAAAAAAATTACAAAAAATATTCATGTTTACGATAAATCCGAAAAAGTATTAAATTTTATAAAAAGAATAAGATTACCAGTTAAAGTTAGTAATAATGTTAAAGAGATTGTAAAGAATTCCGACCTAATAATTTTAGCAATACCTTTAAGCTCTTACGATAAAGTTTTATTTACAATTAAAAATAATTTAAAAGCTAATGCTATCTTAACCGACACTGGATCAGCTAAAAAAGGAATTAATAAAATTATAAAAAAATATAAATTAAAAAAAATTTCTTGGATTGCCTCTCATCCGATTGCAGGAACAGAAGATAGTGGTCCAAAAGCAGGTTCTTCAAAACTATTTGAGAAAAGATGGTGTATTATTTCCCCTTCTCCAAATTCAAGACAGTCTGATATAAGTAAAGTTACAAAATTTTGGAAACTTATAGGTAGTAAAGTAAAAATTATGAGCTTTGAAAAACATGATCATATTTTATCTTTAACTAGCCATTTACCTCACGCAATCGCTTATAGCATTGTGCGAACCGCAGTAAATAGCAATCAAAAATTAAAAAAGGATATAATACAATATAGTGCTGGCGGATTAAGAGATTTTACTAGGATCGCTGCTTCTGATCCTTTGATGTGGAAAGATATTTTTATTGATAACAGTGACAATATTTTAAAGGTTTTAGATAACTATTCCAAAAATCTTAAAGAAATTAAAAATGCCATTAAAAATAAAGACAGTAAAAAGCTTCTAGAAATTTTTTCATCAACTAAAAAAGTGAGAAAAAAAATTATTGAAGCAGGGCAGGATACTGAAAAACCAGGATTTGGTAGGAAATAATACAGGGAGCTCAAAATTTTTAAGGGATTCATAGAAAAACGTATGTCCGACTTTTTTTCTAATAATATTAAAAAATAAATATTTAAATATTTAATAGTATTTTTTTATTTCAGCATAAATCTTATTTTCAATCTCTTTAGTAAATTCATCATTGTCTTTATCAGGCATAATTGGTTCTAGAAATGAAATATGAATATCTCCTGAGTATTTCATAAAACTATTTTTCGGCCAGACTTTTCCTGTATTTAATGCGACTGGAATACAGGGTAAATTTAGTGCTTTATATATTCGACCAACTCCTTTTTTGAAAGGAGGCTGTTCATCTACTTTTACTCGTGTTCCTTGAGGAAATATTAAAAGCGGTCTTTTATTATCTTCTAATTTCTTTTTTATTTTATCAAAAAAATTCAAATTTTCTTTTGTAGTCGTCTCTCTTATGATTGCTATAGAGTTAATCTTTCTTAAATACCAACCAAACAAAGGTATATTTAAAAGCTCTTTTTTTAAGATAAAAATTGGACCATCCAAAGGAATTTGTAATGCAAAAGTTTCAAACATAGATTGATGAGCAGAAGCAACAAAAAAATTATCTACTTTTTTGAGATTTTCTAATCCATGAAATATTACTTTTGAACCTAGGATAAACCCTAATAAAAAAATTATATAATGAGCTAAAAACTTTCCGCAGTATATAGTAACTTTATTAGGCATGAGTAGAGTTGGAATTGCAATTATAAAAACTAAGACTATTCCAAGATATACAAAAAAATTAAACAATAATGATTTTAAAAATTGCATTAAAATTTTATCAATTTCAATAGGTCTTGCCTCTTTTTAATAATACTAAATTTATTTTTAGTAATCAAAATCTCAGCTATTAAAGGTTTTGTGTTATAGTTAGAGGATAAAGATGAGCCGTAAGCACCTACATTTGTAATAGCAACGAAATCATTTTCAAGTATTTGTTGATACTTTTTATACTTATTGAATTTACAGGTAGTTTCACAAATAGGTCCAACAAATTCCAAAACACTTTTACTTTTTTTATTATTTTTAATTATTGGAATTATTTCATGTAGAGCATTATATAAGGCCGGTCTCATGAAATCATTCATTCCAGCATCTAATATTACAAAGTCTTTGTTTTTTCCTTTTTTTATATATTGTATTTTTGTTACAAGTATTCCTACGTCTCCAACTAAAGATCGCCCTGGTTCGAATATAATATTACAACTTATTTTTCTTTTAAAATTGTAAACTAGCTTAGCATACTTTTTTAAATTTATAGCTTTTTCTTTGCTGCTGTAGCTGATACCAAAGCCACCACCTAAATCAACATATTTAAGTTTTATTTTTAAATTATTTATAAGCTTAGAGAGAATTTTTAAAGTTTTTTTATAGGGTACATCAGATAGTATTTGACTTCCAATGTGAACACTTAAAGCATCAATACTTACATTTTTTAAAATATTTTTTTTATAAAAGTCAGAGAAATTTTGTATTGAGATACCAAATTTATTTTCTGCTTTTCCAGTTGAAATATTTTTATGTGTCTTAGCGTCTACATTAGGATTTAATCTAAAGCCAACCGACACTCTTTTTTTTAGTTTTTTAGCAATACTATTAACTAATAATGCTTCACTTTCCGATTCTAAGTTGATAAGTAAAATTTTTTTTTTTATAGCTAATCTTAATTCTTCTTCACTTTTACCTACGCCAGAGAAAACTATTTTATTAGGTTTTATGCCTGCTTTTAGTGCTTTTAAAAGTTCGCCACCAGAGACAACATCTACACCAGAACCAATTTTTCCTAAAATTCTAAGAACTTTTAAATTTGAATTTGCCTTTGCCGAAAAACATATAAGGGGATTAATTTTTTTAAAAATTTTTTCAAACTTATAATAATTTTCCTTTAACTGTTTTTCAGAATATAGATAAAAAGGAGTTTTATTTTTTTTTATAATATTAGCTACAGATGACTTCTCCACGAATAATTTTTTTCCTAAATATTTTATATTGCTCATAAATATTATATAATAGATATTCTACCAGGCTCTTTTTTAACTTGATATTCTGGATCAGATTTTTTTCCACAACTTTGAAAAATTACTAATGAGAAAATTATTAAAAAAATTATCCTCATTTAAAATCCTTTCTGTATTTTTTAATCATTTTTTTTATATTTTTGGCTGAAGTGCCTCCATAAGAATTTTTTGAATTCATAGAATTTCTCACATCAAATATTTTAAAGACTTTTTTGTCTAATTTACTATAAAATTTTTTTAGATCATTAATTGATATTTGATCTAGGCTTACTCCCTTTTTTTCAGCAAAACTAACTAGTTTTGCAGAGACAGAATATGACGCTCTAAATGATAATTTATATTCTTTGACTAGGTAATCAGCAAAATCTGTAGCAGTCGTGTAGCCATGATTAGCTTTTTTTAACATCTCAATTTTATTAGGTCTCAAACTTTTGATTAATTCATCAGTCATAATTAAGGTATCTTTTAAAGTATCATAACCATCAAAAACTAATAACTTATCATCTTGTAAATCTTTAAAGTATGACATAGGCAACCCTTTCATTATTGTCAAAATAGAATTTAATTTTCCATAGTTTATTCCCACTCTTCCTCTAATTAGTTCTGCTGGGTCTGGATTTTTCTTCTGAGGCATAATTGAAGATCCGGTTAACACACTGTCTTCAAACTCGATTAATTTATATGCGTCTGAGTTTAAAATTATAAAATCTTCAGCTAATCTTGATAGATGCATTGCACTCACAGCAGACGAATATAAGAAATCAACTGCAAAGTCTCTATCAGATACAGAGTCTATAGAGTTGTCAGTTGGTTTTTTAAATCCAAGTTTTTTTGAAGTATAATTTCTATCAATTTTATATGATGTTCCTGATAAAGCTCCTGCTCCTAAAGGACATTCATCAATTAATATTAAGTTATTTTGAAATCTTTTTTTATCTCTTTTTAGCATCTCATAATAAGCCAGAAGATAATGAGCAAAAGATATTGGTTGAGCATTTTTTAAATGTGTGAGTCCGGGCATCACTATATTAATATTTTTTTCAGCTTTCTTGAGTATAGATTTCATTACATTATTGATGTCTTTAACAATGTCTTTAGTTGACTCTTTTACCCATAATTTAAAATCAGTCACTACTTGATCATTTCTAGATCTAGCAGTGTGCATATACCCAGCTGCAGGCCCTATAATATCAAATAATTTTTTTTCTATATTAAGATGTATATCTTCAAATTTTTCTTTAAAAACAAATTTTCCTTTATCTATCTGAATTTTAATTTTATTTAGACCATTAATAATTTTTTTTCCCTCTTTAGAAGGTATAATTTTTTGTTTAACTAACATTTGAGTGTGAACTATTGACGCAAATATATCTTGCTTGTAAAGTCTTTTATCTACATTTATTGATGACCCAATTCTTTGAAAAGACTTAGAAGTAGTCCCTTTAAATCTTTTTGACCATATAGTTTTATTTTTATTTATCATTTTACTATGCTATTTTTAATCTAAATTAATATGAAAATTAGTAAATCGTTAAAAATATGTATTCTCATTTTATTGGCTTTTTTCTTTAGTCATAATGTTAAAAACGAGTCATTATTATCTAATAATATAATTGTTCATGAAAATCCAATACCAATATCAGAGCTAAAATTTAAAGATTTTAATCTTCAAGCTGTAGATCTAACCAATAAAAAAGGCAATATAATGATAATAAACTTTTGGGCCTCCTGGTGCCTTCCATGCAAAAGAGAAATGCCATCTCTAGAAAAACTTTCAAAAGACTACCCTGAAATAAAAATTTATGCCATCAATATGGAAAAGCCAAACAAATTGAGAGCTAGAGATTTCTACAATAGTGTAGGTATCGCCAGTTTAGATATTTATTTTGACCCTGAATTTAAACTAGTAAAAACTTTTAAGATGAGGGGGCTGCCTACAAGTATTTTAGTAGATAAAAATGGAGACGAATTTGCAAGAGTAGTTGGAGAGATAGACTTTTATAGTAAAGAATTTATAAACTTTATAAATAGCTATAATTAGTTTTTAAAGAAATAAGCCATTAATACTAAAATAATTATTGCGATAAATTGCAACAAAACTCTTAACTGCATCAATTTATTTGAATATTTTTTACTAGTACTTCCACCTTTAAATAAAGTATAAATACCCATAATTAAAACTATGGCTACAGCACCTAATAATGTAAATCCAACAAAGTTAAATAAAAAATCTGTCATAAATATTTAATTTCTTAACATGAGCTATTCATTAAACACAACTATATTAAATCCTTTAAGTAAAGAAAAACCTAAAAACGCTGTAATACTTTGTCACGGATATGGCGGGGATGGTAAAGATATTTCTTTATTGGCTAATTATTGGAGAACCTATCTCCCTAAAACAATATTTATTTGCCCTGACGCTCCAGAAAAATGTACAGTTAGTCCAACAGGTTTTCAATGGTTCGAATTGATGAATCAAAAGCAGGATGAAATTTTAAGCAAGTCTTTAGTTGCCGAAGCTAAACTGAACAAACTTATTGATGAAGTAAAGAAAAAAAATAAACTAGATGCAGATCAAATTGTAATAGGAGGTTTTAGCCAAGGTTGCATGATTGCTCTGCAAACTGGAATTAAAAGAAAAGAAACTGTTAATAGTGTAATTGGTTATTCTGGTAAAATTATAGATACAAATCATCTAAAAAAAAATATTGTTTCCAAACCAAAGATAATGCTTTTACATGGTGACAAAGATGAAGTTGTTCCAGTCACTTTTCTACTAGAAGCAAAAGAATTTTTTTTCAAAAATCAATTCGAAATTAACGCAAAAATTCTTAAAAATTGTGAACATCGCATACCTGCTGAAGGATCAAGTTTAGGGTTAGAATTCATAAAAAAAAACTTATATTAGTTATTTATACTGCAACAAATTTATAACTTGATAAAATTTTGTCTTTCAGATAACTTTTAACTATGATAATTTCGACTTTAGATAAAAAAGTACCACTTGAAAAGTGCCCAGCACTTGTACTTAATGCTGACTTCCGTCCTTTAAGTTATTATCCTTTATCATTATGGTGTTGGCAAGACGCTGTAAAATCTGTTTTTTTAAATAGAGTAAGTATAGTATCAAACTATAAAAGAAAGATTAGAAGCCCATCTTTTGAAATGAGTCTTCCGAGTGTAATAGCTCTTAAAAGTTTTATAAAACCATCTGAAAATCCTAATTTTACAAGATTTAATGTTTTTCTAAGAGATAAATTTACCTGTCAATATTGCGGAGATAAAAAAGATTTAACTTTTGACCATCTTTTACCAAAGTCTAAAGGAGGACTTACTGATTGGGAAAATGTTGTCACTGCTTGTTCTTCTTGCAACGTAAGAAAAGGTGGAAAACTTTATAGAGATTGTGATCTTAGACTAGCAAATAAACCTTTTAGACCGTCTGTAGATGATTTACATAAAAACGGTAGAAATTTTCCTCCTAATTTTTTACATGAAAGTTGGATGGACTATTTATATTGGGATATCGAGCTAGAGCCCTAATTAAATCTTTTCAGAAATTGTTATTGCTATCCTAGAAGATGTTTTAATAACTTTATCTAATATATTATAAACACCTTTTTTTGTAGCACCACTCTCGTAAGCTATATTTTTATGATTAAGTTCATCTTCTCGAAATTTAACTATTTTTTCTTTCAGTTTACTTTCATCATCTTTTAGTTTGTAAGCTTGGCTTTTATAATGACCATCTATAACCTCTTCTACTGAGGCAGTACAGAGCATAGCCGCTTTCTCTCCTAGCATAGCAGTTCCAAAACCTAATGCTACACCCATTAAATCCCACAGAGGAAGTAGTTTCGTTGGTCTTATATTCCTTCTTTGTATTTCTTTATCGAAAAATTCATAATGTTCTTTTTCGTGTTCTTTCATTGATTCAATTTTCTTTAGTAGAGCATCATTTTGCTTGAATGTTTTTAAAGCTAAAAGTTGCCCTTCATAAATCTTAATAGCACCTCTCTCACCTGCATGGTCAACTCTTATAATTTCTTCTAACAATTTTTTATCAGTTTTATTCATAATGAATTATGTTTCTAATTAATATAACACTTAAACACAAAGATATAATTGTATTTAATGTAGCAAGAGAAATACCAAATACTTTAAAAGTAACATCTTTACAACTAATAACTTTTGCTTTTAATTCCACCAAAAGCTCACTAGTTGAAAGTGTTGATTTTGACTTACCTATGTCACAAATAAGAGACTCACTGAATATTCCCTGTTCTATACCAACGTGATAAATTGATATTATAAAACCAAAGATGAAAAATAACGTCAGAATTATTGAAATTAATTTTTCATATTTATTTAAAATAAATATTAATGAAATAAGTATAATTCCTGCTAAATAAGGAATACGTTCTATTAAACATAAATTACAAGGCTGATGATTTAATACGTATTGAATGAAGTAAGCTACACCCAAAGTAAATATGCAAAAAAATAGAATACAATTTAGTGTGAATTTTTTTTTAATTTGTGACATTTATATAAATAATAAATATAATACTGCAGCAAATATTACAATCAACAAACCTACAATACTAAACCATACCGCACCTTTCTTTTCTATAAATTTCGCAAACTTGTGTCCAAAAATTGATGTAAGATAAGCAACAATAAAAAACCTTAAACCTCTTGTGAAAAGACAAATAAAAAAAAATATAAAAATATTAAAACTTATAATTCCACTAGTAATAGTAAATACTTTAAAAGGTAATGGAGTAAAACCTGCTAAAAACATTATACCAAGCCAAAGTAAAAATCCCTCCCTTGTCGACATTTTTTCTTGAATATCAAAAACTTTTTCTTCATAGTTGTAAAACTCTATAACTACCATCGCAATATCTAGAAAGAACGTTCCTAGCATGTAGCCAAACAGTCCACCTAGAACAGAGAATATTGTAGCTATTAAAAAAATCTTTAAATAATCTTCCTTTTTAGCAACTACCATTGGTACAATCATTAAATCAGGAGGAACTGGAAAGAAAAAACTTTCAATAAACGCTACAAAACCAAGGATCGGCTTTGAAAATTTATGTCTGGCCAACTCAACACTTCTATCATATAAATTCTTAAGCATATAAAAGTTATATTCAATTTTTATGAATGATCCAATAGATATAAAAACAAAAAAAGTTTTCGAATACGGAGAAGATTTTGGATTTATCAAAGATCATATTCTTGAAGTAATGCAAAAAGATATAGTTTCTCACATGGATCTTTGGGCAAAATTTCAATCACAGTGGTGTAATAAAGCTTATAAGACTTTTAGGGATTATGATAAATACTTAGTGCTAATCTTTCTTTTTAACAAGGTTTGGCAAAGTTTACACGATAAATTTACTTATCAATCTGTGGATGAATTTTATGCTCGTGATGAATTTTATATAGAAAAAATTAATTTAATAGAAATATCCCAGGCATTAGAAATACCAAAAGAAACTATAAGAAGAAAAATTAATGAATTCCAAAATGAAAATATTTTAATTAGAAAGGGAAAATCAATAATAATAAATAAAAAAGCAATAGATTATCAAAAACCTGT
>MDTB01166133.1_pt1 | contig 46807 bp, 42 predicted proteins | sample 811161 | NCBI WGS metagenome assembly MDTB01 (sample SAMN05326650, study PRJNA326480) | marine metagenome | isolation source: seawater | place: Mediterranean Sea | collected 2009 | reverse complement strand
TTTTCCAAGTATTTTTTTTAACATAATCTATATAACTGAGTACTATTTTAAGTAATTTTTGTGAAACATTTTTTTCATTATAATCATCTATAAGTTTTGATTTATTGTAATCATGTTGAGACAACATAATATCAATAGACATTAGTATTAATTTATGATTTAGACCTGTCATAATTAATGTACCTTTATCAAAACCTTCTGGTCTTTCATGAACATTTCTTATAGTTATAGCTGGAAAATTTAAAATAGACGCTTCTTCAGTTATTGTTCCACTGTCAGATATAACTAATTTGGCATTCATTTGAAGATTAATATAATCAAAAAATCCCAGAGGCTTTAAAAAATTAATGTATTTAGTTTCTCTTTGTAAATCAAAATCTTTTAGTCTTTTTTCTGTTCTAGGATGAGTTGATACAATTATTTGTTTTTGAAATTTAGTAGCAATTTCTTTCAATGAATTCAAGATTTCAGCTAAGTTATTTTTATGATCAACATTTTCCTCACGATGCATACTTACAACAAAATACTGATTTTTAATTAAATTTAATTTATCTAGAATTCGACAATTAGAAATTTTTTTTTTATAAAAGTCTAAAACCTCTGGAATATGAGATCCTGTTTTAAAAATTTTTTCTTGAGATATACCTTCTCTTATTAAGTATCTTCTTGCATGTTCAGTTAAAACTAAGTTGATATCACTTAAATGATCTACGATTTTTCTATTTATTTCTTCAGGAACTCTCTCATCAAAACATCTGTTCCCAGCCTCCATATGAAACACTGGAATTTTGTTCCTTTTTGCTGAGATAACTGACAAACACGAGTTTGTATCTCCATATAATAATACTGCATCTGGTTTTTCTTTTTTTAAAACTTTATCTGTTTCCTTTATCACATTACCGATTGTATCAGCAGAATTTACACCACCTGAATTTAAAAAATAATTTGGCTTTCTAATGCTTAAATCCTTAAAAAAAACCTCATTTAGCTCATAGTCATAATTTTGACCAGTATGAACTAAAACATGTTCAGTATGTTTGTCAAATTCAGCTATAACTCTACACATTTTAATAAGCTCAGGACGAGTACCTACTATGGTCATAACTTTATACATTTTATTGAATTTCTTTCTTAATAAAATCTAAACTTTTAAGTAATTTTTTTACTTCATTTATTTGCATTTGATAAGTATTATGTGAGGTATAATCTCCTAATTTAGAAACATCTTTTTGGCCTTTTAAAAAATAATTGTCATAATTAAGGTTTCTACTATCAGCGTGAATGCTATAATAATTTTCTAAATTACTAGTACGTGCCATTTCTTCTCTAGATACTAAAGTTTCATATAACTTTTCACCATGTCTGGTACCTATCACATTAATAGGCAAATCTGAATTAAATAAATCTTTTAGACTTTTGGCCAAAATATCTATTGTGCAAGCAGGAGATTTTTGTACATAGATTTCTCCTTGTTTGCCTTTATTAAAAGCGTACAAAACTAAATTAATAGATTCATCTAAAGACATTAAGAATCTTGTCATATTTGGATCTGTTATAGTAATCGGCTTGTTATTTTTAATTTGAGATATAAATAATGGAATAACAGAGCCCCTTGAACCCATCACGTTTCCATATCGCGTTGCAATTAATGTTGTTTCACCTTCTGTTAAAGTTCTAGCCTTAGAAATCATAATTTTTTCCATCATTGCCTTTGATATACCCATAGCATTAATCGGATAAACAGCTTTGTCAGTACTAAGTAATATTACTTTTGAAACTTTATTTTGAATTGCAGCATTCATTAAGTTTTCTGAACCAACAACATTTGTTTTAAATGCTTCATTAGGATAAAATTCGCACGAAGGAACTTGTTTTAACGCTGCTGCATGAAAAATAAAATTAATATTCTTACATGCTTCATTAACACTATTAAAGTCTCTTACATCTCCAATATAAAATTTTACTCTCGGATCATTTAATTTTAATCTTAAATCTTCCTGTTTTTTTTCATCACGACTAAATACTCTTATTTCGTCAAATTCGTAATTTAAAAAATTATGTAACATTGTTTTACCAAATGAACCAGTTCCACCGGTAATTAGGATCTTTTTACTTTTAAACATTTGTCTTCACCTGAAAATTATGCATTTCTTCAATCAGTGTTTCCCAACTAGGAGCTATATATCCTGTCTTTTGTCTAAATAATGAAGAATCTAAACTTCTATCTAAAGAAGTATCTATATTCTTGATAATCTTAATATCTATCTTATATATTTTTTTTATCAACTTTAAAAGATTATATTTGCTAATTGGTTTATTAGAGACATGGAATAAACCATAAAGGTTTAAATCAGTAAAAACGAATTCTTTAACAATCCTGGCAATTTCGACTGTAGGTAGTCCTGAATATATATGATTTACAAAACCTTGACATTCATTTTTTTGTGCTAAAAACCACTCTAATAAACTATATTTATGATTAATTTGATGTCCAAAAAATGAGGTCCTTAAAGTTATTGTATTGCCATAATTAACTTCACCTAAATACTTTGATCTCCCATAATTCTCCTCTGCATCAGGTTTATCGAACTCTTGATAAAACCCCTTTTTACCTGAAAAAACACAATCAGTACTAAAATGTATTAATTTTGCATTAACAAGATCACAAATTTTTGCTAGTTTATGAGGAAGAAGAGAGTTCATCGATATCATGTTAACGTAATCATTTATATAGTTTGATTGCTTAACAATCCCTGAACAGTTTATAACATAGTTAGGTTTTAAATTTGATATTATCTCATGTAAAACTTTTTCATCTAAAATATTTACAGAGAAAATTTTATTAGAATTTATTTTTAAAGCTGATTTTGAAGAGGTTTTTAATCTTTTCACACCATAGACATCTAAGCTTTTCTCTAACAGAAAAGATTTAGCCATCACATGGCCTAACATCCCGTCTATGCCAAGTATAAGAGTTTTCATATTTGAAAACCTTTCTTATATAAAACTAAAGTATAATTACATTGTTTTTTCAATAATCTCAAATTAATTCATTCTTCATTTAACAAAAAATGCCAGGTATTATTTATTGAATTATTTTTTGAGTATAATTTAGATCTTTTAAAGCCTTCTAATGATTTTTTTTTAGATAAACTTTTATTGTTTAAAATTTTTTTTATACCATTTTCAATTTCAACTATGTTTCTGGGATTACAATAAAAAGGGGACTCCCCCCCAAACTCAATCATTGGTTGCTTGTTCGAGCATAAAATTGGTTTATTCGCAGCTAGAGCTTCTAATAAAATATTTGGACAATTTTCAACTTCAGATAAAAAGATATTTATTTCAGCATTTTGATATAATTTTGGCAAATAATCATGGTTAATATTCCCTAGCAAGTGGACTTCTTCTGCCAAGTTATGTCTCTTTATGTGATTTTCAACTTTTTTTCCATAATCTGTATTTTTGGGTCCCACTAATAACAACTTTAAATCAAATTTGCTTTTAAAAATAATTTTTGAAAAAGCTTTAATAAGTTGTAATTGATTTTTATAATACTCGAGGCGTGAAACATATAGAATATACTTTCCTTTAGGATATAATTTAAATCTTTCTTTCTTTTTTTTTTGATAAAATTTATTATCAATACCATGAGGTATGATTATATATTTATGACTTAAATGAGAGTAATTTTTCCGGATAAAATTTCTACCAAATTTTGATATATAAATAACAGAATTTGCTATTTTTAAACTTTTTAAAATAAAAAACTTAGTTAATAAAAGCTTAATTTTAAATATACTTAAAGGATATCTTTGAAGTTGACTAGAGTCAAAAGGTAACATATTTCTAAATATGGTTATTAGATTACAGTTTTTTGGAGGTCTAGTAAAACAAATGCCTCCTGGAACAAATAAAGAATTTATTTTTAATTTTTTAAGATATCTTCTTAAAAATAAACTTTGCCAAACAAACCTTATGACAGGATTATCAAGAAAAGCAAATGCTTTCAATACAAAAACACGTTTGTCTAATATGTCTAGTTTTAATTTTTTTTGGACCAAAATATAAATTTTAAGATTATTACTTTTTGGCAATGATGAAAGCAAATTGTGAATATATGTCACACCTCCACCATCACGAGCTGATAAAGCGTCTATAAAAAGGTTCATAATTTATATTATGATAAATTCCTATTTTTTTGAATAAAATTTAATAAAATGATAACATTCCATAAATATGGTGTGACGTTTCTATAACCCTTTAGATGAACTTTGAATAACTTTCTAACATCATTAATATTTATAGGAAGATTATGATATAAGGTGTTATCTTCAATTCTTTCTAATGACCATTTTTTTAGTGGTCCTTTTAACCATTCTGAAATAGGAACTTCAAAACCCTTTTTAGATCTATTAATAATTTCTTTAGGCAAATAATTTGAAGCTACTCTTTTTAAGATATATTTTGAAATATTTTTAGATAATTTATATTTAAATGGTAAACCAAGCGCAAACTCAACAATATTTTTATCTAGATATGGTTCTCTTGCCTCTAATGAAAATGACATGGATGACAAATCCACCTTTTGAAGATACCCGTCACCTAATGTATGTAATAGATCTAATCTAGATGCGTATTGTTGCGGTGTTTCATTTTTCGGCATTTTTTTGAAAGATTCATAGTATAATTCGTAAAATGGATTGATTGTTTTACTCGGATGTGAATTATGAAAATTTTTAGAGACACTTCTCATAAAACTATATATTTCTATTATGTCTTTTTTAGTTATACATTCTGAAATTAAATTTAATTTATGCGATGGAACTAACTTAAAAAGATAATGAATAATATTTCTTAAAAAGAGCGGTGATTTAAGAATCAGATGAAATTTTTCTATAAATTTGTAATAATTATAACCTCCAAATAATTCATCACTCCCATCACCTGATAGTACAACTTTAACATCTTTCCTTGCAAATTTTGAAATTGCAAGTGTTGGAAAAGATGCACTGTCTGAAAATGGTTCATCAAAATTATTTTCAAATTCATCAAGTACATTTAATAAATCAGTGTGATTTAAAAATTTAATTTTATGATCAGATCCTATGTGATTTGCAACCATTGAAGAATAATAAGTTTCATCATATTTATTATTTTCAAACCCAATAGAATACGTTTTAATTTGTGTTCTCTTTATTTTAGATGCCATGGAAGCAATTAGTGAGCTATCAAGTCCTCCTGATAGAAATACCCCTATAGGGACGTCACTAATTAGTCTTTTTTCCACAGATTCTAAGAGAAGACATTCTAATTTATCAATAATTTCACTTTCATTAATAAAATTAAATTCTTTTTTTTCAATAAATTTATTTGAACTCCACCACTCTTTGATTTTTAAATCACTTTTTTGGTTCCATAAAAGATACTGACCTGGTTTTAATTGACAAATACCTTTATAAACTGAATAGGGTGCTGGCACATAACCAGCATGCAAATATAATTCAATAGATTTTAAATTAAAATGATTTTGTAGATTTTTATTTAATTTTATTATAGGACTTGGTCTTGAAGAAAAAGTAAAGCTCTGATTTTTACTATAATAATAAAATGGTTTAACACCGATTCTGTCTCTAGCACCAAATATTTGTTTTTTCAAATTATCCCAAATAACAAATGCAAACATCCCTTCAAATTTATCTAAGCAATCTATTCCCCATTTTTCATATGATTTAAGAACTACCTCAGTGTCAGAGTTACTTTTCCAATGTTTATTATCATTTGAAAGTTGTTTTTTTAAAGATTTAAAATTGTATATTTCTCCGTTGTAAATGATCGTGTACCTACCATCACTAGATTGCATAGGTTGATCGGCATTTTTCGAGAGATCTAAAATACTTAGCCTTTGATGTCCAAATAGAGCATTTGGTAACTCAAGAATATTTTTATTGTCAGGTCCTCTATGCCTTAAGAGTGCTAAAGATTGAACAAAATCATCTTTATTTATTTTTTCATTAAAATCAACTTTACCTAAAATTCCACACATAAAAATTATTTATTTCAACATTTTAAAAAAAATTCTAAAGTATGATAGTATTATGAGTATATAACATCTAATTAAAAATGGGTTGTTCTCAAAAGATTTTATAAAGTAATTGATTGCAACTTTATATCTATTTATCTTAAAGTGAGCCATCCCAAATGAGTATAATAAAAAACCAAAACTTTTCTTTTTTTTATAAATATTTTCATTTTTAAGAAATAAATCTAAAACATTTTTGGCAGATACATAACTTTTTTCTATATCATTAGAGGCGTTGAGATCATGTATAACATTTTCTCCAAGAAAAAGCGGTATCATAAATCCATTTTCTAAACTTAAAATTCTCAACCATAAATCAAAATCTTCTGAATTAACTATTTCTTTTCTAGTATTAAAGCCATTTAATTTATTCAACAAAACTTTGCTTACTATTACTGACGAAGTAGCAATAAAATTTCCTTTAAACAATAATGAATCTAAATTAAAATCATTTTTAATCCCAATTCCTGTAATTAACTTGTTTTTATCTTTAAAGTGAACTTTATGAGAAATAAAATTATAACCTTTATTGATGATCTTCAAACATTCTTCTAATTTTGTTGGATACCAAATATCATCTGAATCAAGAAACGCAATAAAACTCCCATTCGATTTTAGTATTCCTAAGTTCCTTGATGCTGCTATTATCCCATTATTATTAAAATTAAAAATTTTAATTCTATTATCATCAAACGAGTTAACTATTTCATATGTATTATCAGATGAGTAGTTGTTAACTACTATTAATTCAAAACTTCTTTCAGTTTGGCTTAATATAGATAAGATTGCCTTTTCAATAAAATTTGCCTGATTGAAAGTTGGCATTACTACACTAAATTTGATCAAGTTATTACCTTGTAAGTTAAATTTTATTACTATATTTAAATCAATTAAGTAAAATTAAAAATTATTTTTAACATATTGCAACAATTCGTCTAATTCTTCAGTAAAATCTTTTTTTAATTTGAAATCTGTAGAAAAAAATCTTGAAATGTCGTAATCAAAAACAATTTCATTGTTATTGGATACTGAGCTAGCATAATTAATTTTTACATTTTTCAAAAATCTTTTAGATCTTGATTTAATTATATTTGCCACATCAGAAATCTTAAGGGTTTTATTTCCACCTATATTAAAAATGTTATATTTTATTGAACTATCAAAATTGCTTATAATATGATTAATTGATCTACAAAAATCAGTCATAGTCATAAAATCTCGCATCTGAGTTCCGTTTGATTTAACCAAAATATTTCCTGTTCTCATAGCTTGATTTGTAAAATCATTAAATACAAGTGACCAACATTCACTTAAATTGTTTCTCGGAGGACCAAAAACATTTGATAATCTTAATAAGAATAGATCTAATTTTGATTTTTCATTTAATTTTAATAATTTATCTTCAGCTAAACTTTTTGTATGAGCGTAAGGTCCAACTGGTTTTTTTAGACAATCTTCATTTATTTTTGAAACTAAATTATCTCCATAGACATGAATACTACTTAGAAATATAAATTTTTTAATATTATACCTAGTAGCTGATTCAAAAAGGTTCAAAGTATTTTGTACGTTAAATATTTTAGCTTCATCAGGATATTTTAAACAAGTTTGTGCATTCATTCCTGCTAAATGTATAACAACATCCATATTACTGCATGAATTTAAAATATCATTTGTATTGTTCCAATTAATTTTTCTTGATTTTATTTTTTTATTATAAAAATTGATATTTTTTCTTGAAGACAAAAAAAGTTTGTTTGTTTCAAATCTTGACAAATAATTTGCCAACCTTCCACCAATATACCCATTACCTCCTGTAATTAAAACATTCATAAAATTAATTAATCAAAAAAGTATTTTAATATTTCCATTTCACCCAGGGAGCTTTTTTTCTTGAGTATAAATCATTAAGAATTTGATGTTCTCTTCTTGTATCCATAGGATGCCAAAAACCGTCATGATTAAATACCATTAATTGTTTTTGAAAAACTAATTCATTAATTGGTTTATCTTCAAAAACTAGGTTGTTGTCATTATCTAAAAAATCAAATAATTTTTTGTTTGCAACAAAATATCCACCAGAAATCCTGCCTGAAGTAGTTTGAGGTTTTTCATTAAATTCAGTTATAATATTATTTGAACTTCTTATTTCACCAAATCTTCCAGGTGGTCGAACACCAGTGACTGTGAGTATTTTTTTATGTTTCTTATGAAACTGGGTAAGTAATTTTAAATCTATATTTCCAACACCATCACCGTAAGTAATAAAAAAATTTTCATCTTTAATATATTCCCTTATTTGAGATATTCTTGACCCAGTCATATTGTCAATACCTGTATCAACTAAAGTAATTTCCCAATTTTCTTTTACTTTGTTATAAAGTTTATCTAAACTAGCTTTATCCCCAAGTTTTAAAGTAACATCATTTACATATAAATGATAATTATAGAAAAAATCTCTAATAACATTTCCTTTGAAACCAAGGCATAAAATAAATTCATTAAAACCAAATGAAGAAAAATATTTCATTATGTGCCAAATAATAGGATAATTTCCTATCTTTAACATAGGTTTTGGAACATTTTCGTCAACATCTTTAATCCTTGTTCCAAAGCCACCTGCTAAAATTACAACTTTCATGTTTTTACCTTTTTAATTTAAATTTACCAAAAAAAAGGAATTGCTGGGTCGTTAATTGGCATTTTTAAACATTCTTTTTCATCATACTGCAAAGTAGAACAGTTAGCTATAATTGTCTTTTCTTGAGCAATATTTTTAAAACTATACCAAACACCAGGAGGTATTGTAATTAAATAATAATTAACTTCAGATAAATTTAAGATTTGCAATTTATCTTTCGACTTACTTTTTGTTCTGCCGTCAAATATTACTAACTTTACAAAACCATGAATTACAGAAAGGTTAGAGACACTTTTTTTGTGGCTATGCCATCCTTTTATAATACCAGGGTTTAAGGTAGAAAAATATATTTCACCAAAAGATGAAAATATTTCAGAATCTTTTTTTAACATATGCATTATTTTTCCTCTTTCATCAATTATTTGTTTCAAAGGAGAGATAATTAAATTTTCAATTTCACTTTTAAATTCATTTTTTGTCATGCAATTCAATTTTCTTTTATTTATTTTTTTGTATTGATTAAATCATAATATTTTAAACACATTTGATATGGATTAAATAAAATGTTCGCTCTTTTATAACCTTTTTCTATAGATTCATTTCTATACTTTTTATTGTTAAGCATTTTAATAATTTGATTAGAGTAAGATTTATAATTATTTTTTTTAATAATATTTTCAAAATTTTCTTTACCTAGTACCTCTTTAAATGCTTCTAAGTTGGTCGTAATAACTGGTTTTTTTAACATCATTGCTTCCAAAGCCACAAGTCCAAATGATTCAAACTCTTGAGACCCTAGTAAAACTAAATCAGATTCAATTATAAAAGATGTTGCATATGGAACAAAATCTAAAAAATGTATTTTATTATTTTGCAATGTTTTTAAATAGTTGAAATAATTTAAATCATTTTTATTTCTATGCCCTACAAATACTAAGTGTACATCACTACGAATTTTTAAAACTTCTTTAAATGATTTGATTAAAAAAGAGTGACCTTTTCTTCTTTCATAAGTAGCTAAAACTAAACATATTTTTTCATTATTTTCTATATTTATTAATTTTCTTAACATTTTTTTTGATTTTTTTTTCGTTGGATTTAAACCATGGTAAATATAAATAATATTTTTTATATGGCTTAAATTTTTTCTTTTTCTTAAATATTTCTCACTAACCTGAGAGACACACACGAAATGATCAACAGACATTTTCAACCAATGATCAAAGAAATTTTCAAATCTTGATGTTAAAAATCCTTTTGGTTGTACTGCTAAATTATTTACATTGTGAATGTTATTATTTTTTCCTAGTCTTTTCCAAACTATATTTGCTAACCTTGAAGTGTCTCCTCCAGGATATCCTCCATTGGCTACAATAAGAGAACTTGCTTCAATTTTTGAAAATGCCTTTTTAAGTAAGAAATATTGGTACAAAATTAAAGTAATTCTTAAGAAAACTTTTATTAAAAATAAATTAGGAAACTTTTTTATCAATTCATTGTATAAAGGCACATTGAAAGAAATTACTTGATTTTTTTTTTCAATATTAATTTTAAAAAAATCAATGGCAGGATGATTTTGGTTAGCTAATATAATGAACTTATCTTTTTTTTCTGGCCAATAATTAATTAAATTAATTATAAACGTATCAACACCACCCCTATGAAGATTTTCAAGATAAATTAAAATTTTCATAATTACACTAAGTTATACATTTCTTATGATTTAATTGGTCCACTCCAAACCTTTGTTTTTTGCACGTCTGGAATAATCAATAATCTGTTTCAACGTCACATTGAACATGTCTTCATTTTTATTTATATAATGCTCTTGATACCAGTCAGCTGTCATTTTTACAGTTTCTTTAAAATTTAAAGAAGGTTTCCATTTCAGATCGTTAAGTGCTTTATCACAATTTAATTTTAAGAGTACAGCTTCTTTAGAAATTTTTATTTTATCATTTGAAGCTTCATAATTAACATTTTTCCAATTTTTTTTAAATTCAATTACTAATTCTTCTACTGTGAAATTATTATCCGAGACAGGCCCAAAATTAAAAGCTTCTCCACTTTTGAGCTCTGAAAGATAAAGTTTTTGAGCCAAGCTAAAATACCCACTTATTGGTTCAAGAACAAACTGCCATGGTCTAGTTGAATTTAAATTTTTGATTTTTACTTTTTTATTTTGTGACCAAGCTTTGATACAATCTGGAATAATTCTTGTTTCACTCCAATCACCTCCACCAATAACATTTCCTGCTCTTCCGACAGCGACTTTAAAATTTTTATATTTTAAAAATGTTCTGAAATAAGAGTTAATAGCTAGTTCTGCCATGGCTTTAGACGATGAATATGGATCCTTACCACCAAGCTGATCAATTTCTCTATATCCCCAAATCCATTCAACATTCTCATAAACCTTATCGCTTGTAATAAAAATAGTGATTATGTCTCCTTTATAAAGTCGAATAGCTTCTAGCATATTAACTGTCCCTAGTGTATTAGTTTTATAAGTTTCAAGAGGTTTATCAAATGATTTTGATACAATTGCTTGAGCGGCAAAATGGAAAATAAAGTCAGGCGAATTCTCATTAATTATTTGGTTTAATTTTTTAAAATCAGTTAAGTTTATCCTATAATCTTTAATAAATGACTTGAGATTTGTTAATTCATAATTTGAAGGAATTGTTTTCACTTCATCACTAACACCAATTACTTTTGCACCAAGATGATGTAGCCATATACTTGCCCAACTTCCTTTGAAACCTGTATGTCCTGTTATAAGAACTTTTTTATTTTGAAAAATATTAGAAAACATTTTTTTTTATAAATATTAAGGTTACGCCCTCAGAAAAATTATCAGAGGACATAGCACAAAATTGCTTTTTTATAAATAACGGAAATATTCTTTCCAATATAGGCAACTTAAAAAAATAAAAAGAAATATTTTCTAATAAAAAAAAACCATTATTAATAAATAAATTTGCAAAGCTTTTGAATGTAAAAAATCTAATATGAGGGAAATTATATCTTTCTGACTTTGGAAAATAATTAAATGTGTCAATATTATTATTAATAAGAAACTTGATTCTACCCCATATTGGAAAATGATTAGGCACATGGACTAATAAAATTCCATTTATCTTCAAAACCCTGTTAATCTCTTTTGACAAAAAATCTGGTATTAATAGATGTTCAAAAACATCTTTGCATATAACTAAATCCATGGAATTACTTTTTAAAGGTAGTGGTGTTTTTGAAAAATCCCTAACATACAAAAGTTCATCAAAATTTTTTAATTTACTTGCTTCTTTCAAAGCATATCTACTTCCATCAAGGCCAATTAAATTACAATCTAGTTTTGTTTTAAAAAAACTACTGAATTTTCCATTTCCACAACCTACATCACAAATATTTTTAAATTTATATTTAGATATCAAATGATTTAGAATTGGAGAAAAATAATTATTTTCAACATTAACTTTAATTTCGTCTATTAATTCATCTTCAAAATGTTTATACATAATAAAATTTTATGATTTAACTTTTTATTCAATCAACTTAAATTCAAATCTATCTTTGTCAATAAATTTAAATATTTGATAAATGTTTATCAATTTTAAAAAGCAAATCTTTTGAAGTATTACTTGTACTTCTTGAATAATTATTACTAAAACTAACCTTAGCTTTTGTGACTTCTGAACTATACCACCATTTTTCAATAGTATTCCAATTATTATTTATGAATTTCGATGCAGATTTCGCATTATGATGGAATATTTTATTATCAAACATTATTTGATACATTTTATTTGCGTGAGTTTTTCTATATTTTAAATCGTTTCTTAAAAGAGCAATAAACGGAATGTTTCTACATAAGAGTTCCAAAATTCCAGTTGAATCGTAATTAAAAATTACCAAACGATTTTTCTTTAAGTTAACATCTAAATCAAATTTATGGTTTTCAATTTTAAAATTTGAAAAATTTTTAATAAAAAAATTTGTTTTCATAAAATTTGTGTTTTGTACTCTATACTTAAGAGTTACTTCCTTTTTTATTTTATCATGCAAGTTATCTAAAAGAGTTTTATTATCACTTAAACTTTTTTTGAAATTTGTTTCAACATCTATTGGTTGCCATCTATCTTCTCTTGGTTGACAAATAATAAGCAACCCACCTTTTTTGTTATGTATTTGTCTTCTTTTATTAGATTTAAAATTAAATCCTTGAATAATATTTTCAGATTTGTTCTTCCAACCCCAAGTAAAAAATCCATCAGTTGATGATAATTCTGGAAGAATTTTATTACCAAAAAGTAAATGGGTATTATAATTATTCCCATGTTGCCCAACAATATATTTATATCCTTGCTCACATTTATTTGCTACCCATACTTTAAAGATTTCATTATAATCATAAGCATTAGAAGTAAAAATAAATTTAGGTTTTTTTGGAAATGGAAGTTTTTTTGCCATGCTATCAATGTCTTTGTAGTTTTCTACAAAACTCATAGGCAAAATATCTTTTAAAATTTCTGTGAAAAATTTAATTATAGGGTCTTTTGAAATTATATTAATTTTTCCAAATTTACTTCTATTCACAGAATAATTATAATTAACTTCTGGAAAATGATATTTTCGCGGTAATTGCTTAAGTAAAATATTTAATTTTAATTCATTAACTTTTGATAAATAACTGTCTATAATACAAGCATCAGTTTCATTATATAATAAAGTTGGTAATTTACTAAATAGTAAATCATTAATTAAATTTTTAAATTTACTTTTTTTTCTCTCAGTTTGATAAATAAAATTTTTTGATGACTTAACTTCTATATATGATTTCAAAAAATTATTGTCAGTTATTTTTTCTATGATCTTACCATATAAAAAACTATTCCATACTTGATCTTCACATGCATAAACAAAGGAAAGACTATTTTTAGCAATTAAATTATTATTTTTGTCAACAGCTATTGAGGCTCCAGTAATATTATATTTACTTAAAACTTTCTCAGTGACATTAAATCTATATACAAAGACAGATATACATCTATATAACCAATGCCCAAGAATAATATTCCAGTATCTATCACTATAATCACAATTGTGATAGACATTAAGTTTTTTATATAATAGGGGAGAAATTGTACTATAAATTTCATTAATTTTTTTAACTAATCTATTTAGATTATTACCTAAAATTTCATTAGATGACAAAATTTTATAATTAAATCCTCTATAAAATTTATTTTCACCAATGTTCCAATCACCTATAATTATATTACATTTATGATTATGCCATGTCTTTATATCTAACGATGTAACTAAGTGATAATCCATAAAAGTTAGTAAATCTTTAACTATTTAATTAGTTTTTTCTATTAAATATTCTTCAAGAGCTAAATATCTAAGTCCTGAATTTAGAAAAACTTTTATAGCATCATCAGGTTTTTCTACTAATGGAAACCCATGTAAATTAAATGAAGTATTTAAAACACCTCCTATTTCAGTAATCTCATTGAAATATTTAATAAGTTGATAGTATTTGGGATTATCTTTTTGTTTTACAATCTGAGGTCTAACGGTATTATCTCGAGGATGAATACTAGCTTGAATTTTATCTGTATTTTTATCACACAAAAACGACATTATCATATACGGAGAAGAAATGTTTTTTTTGTTATGAAGATATTTATTAGCTTCATCTTCAATTATTGAACAGGCAAAAGGCATCCAAAAATCTCTTTTCTTAATCATATCATTAATAATTCTTACATTATCAATATTACTAGGGTTTGCTAGTATTGAACGATTTCCTAATGCCCGAGCACCAAACTCACTACAGCCGGAAAATCTAGCAATAATTTGATTTTCAGTAAGTAGTTCGGCACATTTTTTTTCAATATTTTTTTCTCTAAAAATTTTTAAATTTTTATTTTGTTTTATAAAGTTTATTGGTTTTTTTAAGGAATTTTTGTAGCTATTCCCATAATATATATCTTTTACTGGAATTGGTGCTTTTTCAAGTTTTTTAAAATAAGCGGCCATTGCAGCGCCAATAGAAATCGTTTCATCACCACACGAAGGATATATGAACAAATTATCAATTTTCGAGAGTTGTGAAACTTTTAAATTTGCTTTTACATTCATAAATGCGCCACCAGCCAAAGCAACATATTTTACATCATATTTAATTATATAATTATTAATCCATTGTGATACTATTTCTTCAAAGGCATGTTGAATACCTCCACATATATTATCAAATCTTTCAAATTTAGTAATTTCATTTATTCTTTTTTTTAATTCCCTTTCATCTCTATCCATAAATCTTTTAATATCATCTTTCATTTTGAAGTCTTCTCCAAACCAGTCAAATAATTCTAAAAATTTATTGCCGATTTTTTGTGCTTTTAAGGGGTTTGCATATGGAGCCATACCCATGATTTTATATTCATCTTCCCAAATATTGAATCCTAAACATACAGTTATAATACCATAAAAATTTGCTATAGAATTATTTGCAGGGATTTCTGTAAGTTTTGTAACTTTTCTTTTTTTATCAATTAAATGAACAGTTCCACATAAGCCATCACCTTGTCCATCAAGTGTGAACGTTAAAAATTTATGCTTACCCCAAAAGCCACTTCCAAAAGTTGCAGTGGCATAATGAGAAAAGTGATGATCTATGAAAATAATTTTTCTTGCAAATAATTTACCAAAAATATCTTCATAGAATTTGACACGATAATTTTTTTTATTGCTAAAATTATTTAATTTTATTTTATCAAATAATGTAGCTTTAATTAGTGAAATATGCTGTCTTAATGAAAAATTTCCCTCAAGAGCTAAATGCATGGAAGACATATAACTATCTCTTGTTATGTTTTGTTTTGGTATTAAAAACTGATTATTTGAAGCAATCGCTATTAAATCTATATCCTTAATAGATAACTTATGACTCTTAAGACAATTTTTAATTGCTAACTCAGGAATACCCCAATAATTTTTTATTCGACTGAGTCTTTCTTCTTGTATTGCAAACTTAACATCTCCATTGATTAATAGACAAGCACTACTATTATGACCATCATGAATACCAAGAATTTTCATTATGTTAACTCAATCATTCTTTTTTATTTTTCTAAAAATATCTGTTTCTTTAAAAAGTAGAGTTAATGATACTCTTGCATCAATTTTTTTATCAAAAAAAAAATTTTCATGTGAATATTGATACTTATTAACGATAGTGTACAAACCACTTGCAACAAAGACATCACTATTTTTATGTTTATGTGATAATATATTTTCATTATGAGAGTATAGATTTGAATAAGGATAAGGTGTTTCAAAATCAATAATAGACAAAAATCCACCAAACTTTAACATTCGATCAGCTTCACTTATACATTTAAGATAGTATTTTCTATCTGTTAAATATAAAAAAAAACCTAAATGTACTAAATCAAACTCTTCTTTAAAAGGAATTGCATCTCCAAAACCCACTTGAACGTTTAAAGATCCAAATCTGTTATTTGCATATTTAACTGCGTCTGTACTAGGTTCTAAACCAAAACCGTCTGCTTTTAAGTTAGTAGCAATTTGGTTTAAACCATGTCCGGTTCCACATCCAACTTCTAATATTTTGTTTATTTCATTTTTAAAAGGTTTCAACCAATTTATAAGTAAAGAAATAACTTGATTGTTGTCCTTATTTTCGATTGCATCTATATTCCTTTTAAACCATTGATTGGCTTCAATCTCTTTAAATAATTTTTTGTTCTTTTGCATTTTAATTATCCGATAACAGAAACTTTTTACTTTAATGACTTTTAATTAATTATTATCATATCAAATAAATTGAAATATTTTTTAAATCGTTCCACATAAATTATTTGAAATATTTTATTACTTTTTATTTAACAATTCACTAATTAAATTATAAAACTTAATACTATTTCATTTGGTTACATAGTTTATGAAAAAGGAATATCAGATTTTTAGAACTTCATAAACTCATTTTTTTAAAAAAACAGATAATCTATTTTTTAATATTCTTCTTTAATCTGAACTTAATAATATTTAAAATTTGTCCAAGACCAATCAATATTTAAATTCAACATCTGTAAAAGTGATGTATTCTAATATCTTTCTAGATATTAAAACTTGATTTATTTATTTTCAAAAAATTTCATCATCTACAGTTTTAAGTATTTTTTTTGTTCACTAATTTGATCAAATTTTCAATATGATGTTTTCTTAAAATTTTATTCTATTGCTTATTTGAAATCCTACAAACATAAGCTTAAATTTTATTATTAATTTCTTCTTTTGTTCCAATTTAACCCTTTATTTTAAATAATCCTGTTTTTTCTGTCAAATCTATAGATGACTTCGAATGTCCCCCAGCACCGATAATTAGTATTTCATCCATTATTATTTATATCTCTTAAAATGTTTGGGCTACTCGGAATATTAATCACTCTTTTGGACAGTGATTTTGAGCAAGTCAAATCCATTTTTGGACAATCTTGATATGGTTTTAGTTCGCTAATTAATTTCCAAGCTGGCCTTGTAAAAATTCTATTTTTATTTGTCTCTCTTAATATCACTTCTAATTCTTTTTTGTTTTCATTTTTGAGAATTATGGTTTGTAACCAATAGTTACTTTCACAATTACTAGGCTCCTTGAATAATGTTAATTCTGAAATTCTTGAAAACTTATTAGAATATACTTCGTATAATTTTCTTTTTGACAATAAAATAGTCTTTAAATTTTCTAATTGAGCACACCCTATAGCTGCATTTACATTTGACATTCTGTAATTATACCCTATTTCGTCATGTAAATATTCCCATTTATGCGGAACTTTAGCAGTGGTTGTTAAATGTCTAGCTCTTTTTGCTAAATCATATGAATTAGTTAATATTGCACCACCATTACCTGTCGTAATAGTTTTATTACCGTTAAAACTAATTACTCCCAAATCTCCAAATGTTCCAGTATGCTTTCCTTTAAAAAAACTGCCTAGAGATTCAGCTGCGTCCTCAATTAATTTTATTTTAAATTTTTTTGAGATAGTTATGAGATCATCTAAATTTGAAGGGTGACCAAATGTATGGACTGGGATTATTGCTCTTATAATTCTCCCAGTCAATTTGTTTATACATATTCCATTTTTTACATATGTATTTTCATATAAATATTGTAATAATTTTTTTGTATCTATTCCTAATGTTTCTTGTTCTATATCAACAAAATGTGGAATAGCATTATTATAAGATATAGAGTTAACTGTGCCAACAAATGTGAAGGAGGGCACAAGAACTTCATCTTTTGGAACAACTCCACATAATTTTAGCCCAATATGTAACGCAGATGTACCGTTTACAACTGCAACAACAAACTTCGATCCAGTGAAATCTGATATTTTTTCTTCAAACTCATTGACATATTTTCCAACTGATGAAACATAAGTTGTATCTAAACAATTTTTTAAATAACTCCACTCGTTGCCAAAAAATAATGGTTCATGTAAATAAAGGTCATTATTTCCTGCAATTGATCTAATTACAGATATAATTTTTTTAGCTATAGAGTTTTCGTCGATCATTACAATAATTATACTTACCTAGATTATCTTTATCACAAAACCATTAATTAATAAATTAAGACCTAGTTTTAATACATCTATATCAACATATTTTGAATACAATTTAAAGGTTGGTTCATTTAATTTAACTATTTTTATTCTTGCTGAAACCCTTCTTAATAAGAGACGAATTCCTATTTTTTAAAAGTTAAAATCTTTAATATTATATTTTTGAAAATTTTCTTTTTTTCTAAACCATTCTATTGTCATTTTTAAACCTAATTTAAAACCTTCTTTATCTTTAAATAATGGTGACCAATTTATTAATTTGCTTGCTAGAGTGTTATCAGATAAGAGTCTATCTACCTCAGACTTTTTTGGCCTTATGCGTTTATTATCAGAAACAATTGTCAATTCTATTTCAAAAATCTCAAAAATTAATGATATTATATCAGAAATTGAAATATCATGATTTGTACCTAAATTGATTATTTCTCCTTCGATATTTTTTGCTTCTATTGATTTTATAAATCCATTTACAGTATCGTTGATAAATGTAAAATCTCTTCTAGGATACAATGATCCAACTTTAATTTCTTTTGCTCCGGATAAAATTTGAGTAATAATTGTCGGTATTATAGCTCTAGCCGATTGCCTTGGACCGAATGTATTAAATGGCCTAATCACAGAAACTGGTAAGCCAAATGATCTATAAAATGAAAGTGCTAATTGGTCTGCAGAAATTTTTGACGCAGAATATGGGGATTGAGCCTGTAATGGATGTTTTTCATTTATGGGGATCGAAATTGCTGATCCATAAACTTCACTTGTTGATGTATGAATAATTTTTCTAATATTTAATTTTCTTGCTGCCTGTAGAATATTTAAAGTACCCTTTACATTAGTTTCTATATACATATCAGGTGAATAATAAGAATATGGTATTGAAATTAAAGCAGCTAAATGTATTACCGTGTCACAATTTTTTAAAGCTTCATAAACCCCATTTGGATCTCTAACATCCCCATGAAAAATTTCACAATTATTTAAAATCTTTTTTGATGAATTGCTTAACCAGCCTATTGAGTTTAGTGAATTATAATTTACAAAAGCCTTTACATTGAAACCATCTTGAACAAGTTTTTCAACTAAATGTGAGCCTATAAAACCATTGGCACCTGTGACTAATATCTTCATTCTACCCTAATTAAATTTTAACATTTTTTTTGTAGACCTGTAGATCTTGAACAAACTACGAAGTAAAATAATTAAAGTAAATAATTTGAATTTATTTAAGAAACTATTTTTAATTTTATCTTTTTCAATTCTTAAAGCAAAAGGCTTTTTTGTTGGTTCTTTTGAAGACCAATTTATTTTATTAGTATTAATCAATTCAAAAAATTTTGATCCTTTTATTGCTCTTAAAAAGTATTTGTTCCAATTGTCCTTTTCAAAATTTCCATTTTCTGGAAAAAAACTCATAAGAATTACATCATTATGATTATTTGAATTATTTGAACTTCGACCATGCCAAGTTCTATTAAAAAAAAAGAAACAATCTCCTTTTTCACCTTTAATTTTTTTCATAATTATAGAAAAATACTTCATAACAAAGGGCGGTGTTTCAATATTCCATACTTTCATTCTAGTTTTAACTAAATGAGATGTTGGCAAAAAAATTGTGGAGCCGTTTCCTTCTAAATTATCTGACAACATTATTCCTAAATTTGTTTCTCCTTCAGCATCTTGATGCAGATAAAGTCCTTTATCTGTGGTTAATGATCTTCTAAGGCCAATCTGTGTTAATCGATAATTTTTACCTAATACATTTTCTAAAACTGAATGAATTTTTTTCTTATTTAAAATTTTTTCAATAAGTTCGAAAGCTCTAAGATCTTGTTGGGGGAATCTTGCTACTATCTCAGAACCTTCTTTAGGTGGAAAATAATCACTCGCAAACTTTTGTTTCATTTTTTTATTTCTAAATTTTTCAAATATAGAATTTGCTAGATTTGATAATTCATTAATTTCATTAGAAGACAAACCAGTCTTTCCAGCGTTTACGAAGCCATTTATTTTAAGTTTATTAATTAAATCAATCATATTTTTGTAAAATTAAACATATTTTAATTTTTTTTTCAAAACTTCTTTCCAATTTTATAAGTTCTCACATATTTAGAACAAAAAATATAAATTTTTTTTATATTAAACTATTTTTTAAGATTTTTAAAATAATTGGTAAATTTAAATTTAACAAAAGATAATTATTTCGTAAGTTCTAAGATCAAATTAATAAATCACAATTGTAGAATTTTCTGTTTATAAAAATTTGTGTCTTCGTGAGTTATATATATGATTATGTGAGATTTACATAAACTATTAACTAGTTTTTCAAGTTGAACCTTATTTTTTTTATCTAAACCGTTAGTAATCTCATCAAAAATTAAAACATCACTTTGTGAAAGAATCGCTCTAGCTATACCTAGCCTTCTTTTTTGACCACCGGATAAAGATTTACCAGCTTCAGTGGTTTTCATGTTTAAACCACCTAATTCAATAATAAACTTTTCTGCATCAACTGATTTTAAACAATTCCATATTTTGTCATCGATTAAATTTTGACCTAATGACAAATTTTCTCTAAAACTTCCCTCAAAAAAATATATGTCTTGAGTTACATACCCAACATTAATTTTATGCGTCTTACTATCAAACTTTTCTTTACTTTTTAAATCTTGATAAATTATAGATCCAGACTGCGGCAAATATATACCAGATATTATGTTAGCTAAAGTTGATTTACCTTTTCCAGATTCACCTTTGATGATTAATATACATCCTTTTTCAACTTTAAAATTTATATTGTTTAAGATGAAGTTATCATTGTACTTAAAGGAAAGATTTTTTATTTTAATGTTGTCTATATTTGTAGCTATATTTTTTCTCTTATCATCTAAGGTAAATTTTAATACTTTAGAAACAGGATATAAACTACCAGCTAATCTTACCAAATTTCCATATGAACCAATTAAACCATTAAATTGATTCATAAGCTTTATACCTAATAAAATAATTGTTGCTGTAGAAGTTATATTTATGGAAGTTAAATCATTATAAAACCAAATATAAAATACTATAAGGCATGACAAAGGAATCAATATAATAAAAGTTCCGATGAAAGCTGCACATAAACCAATCTTTATTTCTAAAGAAGTTAGTTTATGCTGACTTCTTATTCCTTTTTTAAAATGATAATCTAAATTTTTATCAGCTAATATCTGAAAAAGGCCGTTTAATCTATCTGTGATGTGAGCAGAAAATAAATTTCGTTGATCTGCACTATCTATGGAAAGTTTAACTTGGTAATTCATTATATACTTCAAAATAACTAAAAATGGAAGAGATAGTATAGCAAGAAAAGTAAATGTCTTGAAATCGAGATATAAAGAAATAATTGAAAATATAATTGATGAAATAAGAAAATATCCAAAAGTTATTAAATTAGAAATATATGTTACAGACAAATTAGCTTCGTTAGTATTTGTTCCCAGAGCTGTTCCAACTGGAAAATCTCTCATAGTATTCCAATTAGAATTTAAATATATTTTGAATATTCTCTCTTGCAATTTTTTTCTTATTTTTGCTTTTAACCAACTGTTAAAACCTAATAGAGAAAACTTTAATATAAAACTTAACGAAAAGATTAATATTAAAATAAGAAATAAATCCTGAATTTCCGTATTAAAATCAACTATGCCAAAAATTGATTTTATTATTGGAATAGAAGAAGTTTGTTCATAAAGGTAATTAATATTCTCTGTAAAAATAGAAACAAGCATTAATATCCCAAACACATCTAAAAATGCACTTATGCCAGTAACTAAGTAATACAAAATTAAAAATAAGATTATTTTAAATTTTGTGACTTCTATTTGTTTAAATATTAATGTTAATTGACTGAGATTTGAGAAATTCACTATGAACTCATTAATGAGATTTTTATATTATTAAAATTTAATAACCGTTATAAATTTGTTTAAATTTTGTTTCATTTTTAACTATAATTATAAGTGATATTTCTGACATATTTACTTAAACATTTCATAACTAAGAAGAGTATCCTTAGGAATATCTTTTACTGCAATTTTCCCATAAATTTTGTCTGAATCTTTATGAGGGATTCCTGTACCAGGATTTTTGTATTCGACCAAATCTTTGGTCAAAAGTTCTCCAGTTTTAATTGTTTTTTTAGATACCATTGAAACATGATATTTGTTTCTAGTGATCCATTCGGCTTCAAGTATTGTTTTCTTACCATTTCCCAAAACATCATCAATATCTCTTATAAGTTTTACCATTTCTATGAATTGTTGAGGTGAAAGTGACATTTTATGATCAAAACCAATCATATCATTATCCAAAGTATAGTGTCTTTCTATAATTTCAGCTCCCTTAGATACTGCTACTAAACTGGGTAAATATCCTAACTCATGACCAGAATAACCAGTTTGCAGACCATATCGTTCTTTTAAAACTTGAATCATGGACAAATTACAATCTTTTGTAGGTGTAGGATAAGATGAAACACAATGTAATAGAGATAAAGGAGAATTTTTTGATTTAAATATTTCTACTGCTTTATCAATCTCTTCAAAATCAGCCATTCCAGTAGATAAAATCACTGGTATTTTTTTTGAAGAAACGTAATCTAATAATTCAGTGTTAGTTAAGCTGTGGCTTGCTAATTTTATACTTTTGACTTTTAATTTAATAAGAAAGTCAATTGCCTCTATATCAAATCCAGTAACAATAAAATCCATGTTTTTATTCTCTGTATACTCTTTAAGCTCTTGATATTGTTCAAAAGTAAACTCTAAATGCTCTCTTATCTCTTTATATGTACTACCAAACTCTGGAAATCTATTATCTTTAGCGTATAACGTATCTTTTACAGCTAATATTTGAACTGTCCTTTTTTGAAATTTGACAGCATTAGAACCTGCAATATGCGCTAAATCAATCAATTTTTTTGCTATTTCAATAGAACCGTTGTGATTTAACCCTGCTTCTGCAATCACATAACATGAAGCTCCATTTAAATCTTTAAAATTACTCATTTAATTCCTCTCTTATTATTTTTCTTCCTAACATAAAAGCTTCAGCATAATTAACCCCTATTGATGCTCCTCTATGAGAAGCAAGGATTTCTGCGCCTTTAATTGATCTTGGATGAGGCCAATCTCTCATTTCAGTAGTGTAACTATTGAGTGATTTTAACTTTAAATCAATGGTATTATCTATTTCAACAAACCAGTTTGGTGTAAAACTTGTACTTGAATATGGGGTTTGCCATTCTGTACTTGACAAGACTTCAAAAAATAATAAATCTTTTATTCCTATTCCTGGAATAGGTCTACATGCTGTAACTACTGAGTGATGAAGTATCTGATGATCAATGTTAACATCTCCTGAATGGTGGGTATAAATTATGTGTGGTTTAGTCTTTTCAATATATTTTTCAATTATTTTTACAGTCTCTAATCTTAATAGTTTATCAAGTCTATTATCAGGTAAACCTTCAAAATATAAATTATTAACACCCAATAATTTATTTGCTCTTTCAGCCTCACTTTTTAATTTATCTAACTTTTCTTTTTCTATTAATTTAGGGGTTCGACTAGTAATCCCCTCTGCGGCAATTAAAACATCTACTTTATCACCATTATTTACATGCTTTGCTATTACACCCCCACAACCTAAAACCTCGTCATCAGGGTGAGCTGCTATAACCAGTACTTTATTCATTTATTCCTCAAAATATTTACTTTTTAAACTTGCGGCTAAATTTTCAACTACTTCATCTGTAACTTCTTGATTAGACAAACTCTTTAATTCATATAAAAAATTGTAAAAATTAATTTTATACTTATCCGCTATATTTTTTATTTTAGTTAAATGACTTGAATGTATTTTAGATATTCCTAACATAACATCAACTGGCTTTATACCTTGGTTTTCCTTTATCATTGGCAGTATATTTTTCTCAAAAAGTTTAAAAAGTCTTGGTATATCATATGTTTTCCCTTTATCAAAACGAAATGCTAAATCGCATAAAATTTCCGTTTGAGCATTTCCTGCACTTCTTCCAACTCCACCTAAAGTTCCATCAATAAAGCTAGCACCATTTTCAAGGGCAATACAGCTGTTTGCATTAGCCATTCCAAGATTATTATGACCATGAAATCCTATTTCCATATTTGTATTATCTTTCACAACTTTTAAATATTCTTTAATGTCACTTGGTAACATTGAACCTGAAGAATCAACAATATAAAAAATGTCAGTATTGTTCCAATCATCAATTTTTTTGACTACTTTTGCCAACTGAATTGGTGTAATTAAATAAGTCTTCATAGCATTAACAAAAACAGTAAGGTTTGAATTTTTGGCTAAATCACAAAAATTTCTGCATTCATCAATTTTATTAATGTCTTGTCCTATTCTAATAAAGCTTGCACCTTCTTTTTCAGCTTTTTTAATATCACTATTATTACCAATTCCTGGTATAAAAAAGGCTCCAAATTTTGCTTTTTTTAAACTATTTCTAGCTGCGATCAGATAATCAACATCTTTTTCTTTTGCAAAACCTAGCTTGGATGAAGAAGCACCTAATCCAAGCCCATGGCCAACTTCAATATAATTAATACCACTTTTTTCTAGCTCATAACAAATTTCCATTGTATCTTGTTTTGAAAACTGAAAGTTTACTGCATAACTACTATCTCTTAATGTTGCATCAAAAACTTTATAATTATTAATCATAAAAAAAACCTAGAAAAAAGTTCTTCTGCATTTATTTTCATCACAAGTTCTGTTTCATTAGAAGAAAATTTCCATTTATTAAGAAAAATAATCTGATCTTCAATTGCTTTTGATATATCAACAAAAGGAAAATCTGAACCAAAAAGAAACCTATTCACACCAATTTTATTTATAACAAAAGCTATATCTTTTTCTACACTACTGCCTACCCAATAACTTAAAGAAAAAGATGTATCAAAATAAATATTTTTAAAATTCTCAGCAATTAACATCGCATCTAATATTTTTAATCCCCCACAATGGGAAAAAATTATTGGCGACTTTACATTATTTGCTATATGTAAAGCAAATGGTAAAATGTCAATATCGTATATCTTTTTACTCCCATATGCTGTACATATTGTAATGATAAACCCTAATCTTTCAGCTTTCTTTACAAATTCAACACAATCATTCCAATCTCTTTTTTTTATATTTTGAAGATAAGGATGGAATACTATATTCTTAACATTTTTTTTTATTAATATTTCAAAATAATCATCGCTTTTATATTCTCTAAAACTAGCTAGTACAGAAAAATAAAAAAAATCTTTATAATTCAAAGGTAGACTTTCAACCAATTCATTATTGAATAAAATCACATTACTCTTTACAATATTATTAAATGACATTTGTTTTTTTAAATATTCTAAATTTTTAAATAACAAATCATTTGAAATATTAAACAAACCATCTTCTGAAGGTTTTATTACAGGATGAAGAAAGCTATCTAATATTTGCATGTTTTTTTTCTAATAATTAACATAAATTCTCTTTGAGGTATTGAAGCATAATCATGAATTAATTTTACATTTGGTGATAATTTAAAGGCTATATTCATTAATTTTAAAGGATCAAAATAGTTAACAAATGTTTCCTTTTTATAAGATTTATCGAACTTAGTACTAAGCATGTCTACAATTAAAATATCATTGCTTACATCAAATGCTGAATTAATCATGTCTCTAGCAAACTCATATTTATCAATTCCTTCAATTTTTAAATTCAGTAATCCAAACATTGTAACTATATTCCATGTCCTTTTTTTTATATCATCTGTTAAAATATTTTTTACAAAAAATTCTGCATTTTCATGTTTCAATTTACAAAGTTTAATAAAACTTGAATTTATATCAATGCCGGTATAAGTAAATTGTGTCTTCTTTAAACTTTTTAATAAAAACTCATAATAATTTCCAAGGCCACAACCTACATCTAAAATTTTTCTATTTTTAAAATCAGTGTTAGCATAAGCAGTTTTAAATCTAACATTTTGATTAATTAAATTATCCCATCCAAGTGTTTTTGGATCATCCCCAAATTTTTTAAACCTATCTTCATAGCGTTTATTCACATTTTGAAAAATATTTTTAAAAAAAAATTTTTTTTTTCTTTCTTTCAGGTTATCTATCATATTCTACTTTCAATTTTTTTTTACCATTGTTAATAACTTATCAATTTCAGACTTTGTATCTCCTTTTAAAATAACAAATCCATGCCTTTTTGAGCCTGAGGTTGGTGATTTAATGAAATCACCTTTTTTAAAGTTAAGCCTTAAATGCATTATGTTTTTAATTTTAATTATATCTCGTATACCATTAATTTTAAAAATTTTTCCAGATTTAAAATTCAAAAAATGTAATAGAATAATTTTTTTTGATTTATGAAATTTAAATTCAAATTTTTTGTTAAGCGAATTTGAAATTAGTAAATTGTTTGTGTCTACGTTACTTAATTCAGGCACAATAGTAGACGAAGTTAAAACTCCGCCCCCTCGATTCGCGATCTCTACCAAATAACACTTGTTTTTTTTATTAATAATGAATTCTGAATGAGTTAACCCCTCACTTATGGATAATGATTTAACAATTTTATTATTAATACTATAAATTTTTTCTATTTGTATATCTGTAAGATTTCCAGGATATAAAACATCCGTTATTATTGGTTTATTCCCTTTTTTTATATTTTTTGTAGCAATGCAAAGGTTATGATGTACACCTTTTCTATCTAAACATCCATCGACAGTTACGTGAACCCCCTCAATAAACTCTTCGACTAAAACTTCTCTAGAGTGAGAATTTATTATACCATCAAAAAAAGCTTTCTTAATTTCAGATGATTTTTCAACTTTTGAAACCCCAAAATTTCCTCTGTTATCGACTGGTTTTATTATCAATGGAAAACCAATTTTTTTTGATGCAAATTCAATTTGTTCAAGTGTATGACAATTAAAAAACCTTGGCTGTTCTATTTTATTTTTTTTACAATTTTTTCTCATCCATTTTTTGTTTGTTGTAAATTGTATATCACATATTTCATTCTGTTTATTTTTTAGAACATTTACTAACAATTTTGCAGCATACCGTGAGTAATCACATTGATCTGCAATAATACCGTCAACATTATACTTTCTAGCAATTTCTAATCCTAAAATTAAGTTTCTTGGGTCTAAAATTTCATTGATTTTACTATATTTAAACCCTTCAGCATTTGGATTTTGATCTGTTAATACAAGTTCATATTCATTTTCATAAGCTTTTTTTATAATTGGGACCTGTTCCCATCCTGATCCAATTATCATTAATGTAATTTTATTTTTCATAAATTTATTTTTAAATCTTTCCATTGAATTAGAGTGTCTTTGGGTATTGCACTTCGAGAAAAAAGTTGTCTTAAGTTTTTAAATTCATTCAATTCAATACCATCACTAGATGCTCTTAAAAAATGTATGTTATCTTCATTGATAATTTCATCTTTTAAAATATTCGCCTTTGATACCATCTTAAGTTTAACATTATCTCTATAATTTAATTCTTCCTTTAACAAATTGATTCGCGTTGAACTTTCTATTGCTTTTTCAGTATCTCTTATAGATTTTACATAATTTTGAAAATCTTCAAAATTCATTGCAAAATGATGATCAGGTCCTGTCGAATTAATATCTAGTGTTACGTGTTTTTCTAAAACTTTTGCCCCTAAAGTGACTGCGGCTATTGACATAGTTGCTCCAATAGAGTGATCAGAGAAACCTACTGGTTTCTTAAACATAAACTCAAGTGTCTTAATGAATTTAAGGTTCATTTCTTCGGGTAATGAAGGGTATTTTGAAATACAATGTAACAAAATTATTTTTTTATTATTTTGATTTTCACAAATTTTAATAGCTTTCAATATGTCTCCATAATCGCAATAACCTAATGATAAAAATAAAGGTTTTCCTGACAATGCTGCATCTTCTAACAAGTAAGGATTTCCTTGAACTTGAGGTGATGCTATTTTTATTGCGGGTACATCTAATTTACATAACAAATCTAAAGACCCTTTATAAGTTGGAGAACATAAAAAATCTACACCACAATTATTTGCTTTTGCATTAAGTTTTTCGTACCAGTCTTCATTCAATTGTATTTTTTCAAACCATTGGTTTAATTTTTGATCTTCTAAGTTTTTATTATAAAGTTTATCAAATTTTATCCCTTGAAATTTTACTGCATCAGCACCAGCTTTTGCCGCTTTTTCAATCATTTCAAAAGCTATATCAAGATCTTGGTTATGATTAGAACCAATTTCTGCAATAATATATACAGGAAAATGTGACCCAATCTGTTTCTTACCTATAATGATATTTTCATAGCTCATCATTTACCTCAGATTTATTTGTTATAATATTTTTTAATGCATTAGAAATCCTTACAGATCCAAGACCATCAATCAAGTTTTTGCTTTTTTTAGAGAGTTTTCCCCTCATTTCGTGATCTGTAACCATTCTTATTATAGCTGAATTTAATTTAGAAATAAATTTTGGGGAAGTTGAATTCCCAATTGGAAGTATCACCTCTTCTTCAAATAAAGAATCCATATTGAACTTTTGATCATCACCCGCAAGAAAGGCAATACTTGGCACCCCAAGGTAGCAAAGTTCAAATAATGTTTGTCCACTAGCTGTAACTGCCAAGTCGGCTTTAGACATTAAATCTGACAAGTCGGTTGGATTAAAATGAAAATTAATATTTTTATAATTGAATACACTATTTTGATTATTATATGGGCCTACGATGAAATGAACATTAATTTTTTTTTTTATAAATAGTGGTAAGTTATTTAAATGATTACATATCTTAATTGTAATATTTTTGTTATCGTCTCCACCCGTTAATATAATTAAATTTTTTACTTGTTTTTTTACCTGATACCTTTTTTTCTCCAATAGATCTTGCTTTATGATTTGATACTTTTCACCTAACAATAAAAACTTTGATTTACAGTAGTTTTTATTTTCTGCTCCTGGAATGCCATTTATAATAATATCAAATAACAAATCCAATTCACTAAAATCATCAAATCCAGCTGTTAAAACATTTTTTTTAATTTTAGATATAAAAGCTTCTTTAAATTTATAACTATCTATAATAAACAAATCTGGCTTAAATTCTTTTTTTATATTACATATTTTTTTTTCGGAAAATTTAATTTGTTCAATTTTTAATTTAGAAAACTTATTTTTTAAATTATAGCTCCTATCTTCATTTACAATTAATAATGTATTATGATTAAACTCTACTAATTTATGAGCTAAAGAAATACATCTAGTTAAATGTCCAAGCCCTACCCCTTTACCGTTATCTGCATAAATTAAAATTTTCATTTTACTATAAAGTTTTTAGTTTCTTACTTTAAATATTGGTTTCAATGTTGGTGATTTTAAAAATTTTTTAATTCCTTTTTTTTCCAGTGAAATTTTTTGTAATTTAGAAAAGAAACGTTCATATACCTCAAAAAAATACATTAAATCTTTTGAAGTGTGTGAATAGCATAAATTATGACTTCCGCCAGTCAATATGCCATCTCTGAGAACTTCTTGAAGATAAAAAGTTTTCAACTCCCAAGGATCAAATTTTTCTTTTTGTTTGAAATTTAAAAGTGTCCAGCTAGGATGTCCTATTAACTCTACGTAATCTTCTAATTTATAATTTTTAATAAGATTTGATATTTTATCTTTAATTTTTTGACCATTTTTATTTATTCTTTGAATGACTTTTTTATTTTTCATTTTTTGTATTACTGCCCTTGCTGCAACAATTGATAAGATTTCTCCAGCAAAAGTAGATGAATAAAAGATATTTTCCATTTCCATCATGATATTTTTTTTTCCAACAATTGCAGAAATTGGAAATCCATTACCCATACTTTTACCAAATAATGATAAATCTGGTTTAACCCCAAACAATGACTGAGCACCACCAATATCAAATCGGAATCCAGTAATAATTTCATCAAAAATTAAAATTGCATTATTTTCGTGTGTTAATTTTTTTACTTCATTAAGAAAATTTTTTTTTGGGTAATGAAAAGACATTGGTTCTAAAATAACAGCAGCAATTTCATCTTTAAATTTATTAAATAATTTTTCCAGGCTATTTATATTATTGTATTCAAAACTATGTGTTAAACTTTGAACTTCTATTGGGACACCATTATTCATAGATGTACTTCCAATATACCAATCTTGCCATCCATGATACCCACAAACAGCAATTCTTTTTTTCCCAGTTATTGCCCTTGATAATCTTATAGCAGCAGATGTTACGTCAGTTCCATTTTTTCCAAATCTTACCATTTCAGCACTTGGAATTATTTGAACTAAATCTTCAGCAAGCAATATTTCGTGATCAGATGCAAGAGACAGTGTAGGACCATCTGGTAAAACTTTTTTTACAGCTTTTATTACATCTTTGTCATTATAACCTAAAATATTTGGAAGTAGACCGTTGATAAAATCAATATATTTATTTCCATCCACATCCCATACATGCGCTCCTCTTCCATGAGTTAGAAATAATGGTGTTTGTTCAAAAGGAAAAGTTAAATAACTCTTGCTAAATGTCTGCGAACCTAATGGGATAACTTTTTTTGCCCTTTTAAACAATTCATTACTTTTTTTATATCTTTTATTCATAACAATTTTTAATAATTATCTTTAAAAAAACCTCTAATCAACATTTAATTGACTTTCATTATTGAATTTTATCTTTTAATTTATGTAATTGATTAAAATAAGCCTCATTTCTACTATACTTAGAATTTATAGAAATTAAATAAGGCTCTTTTGTTAATAGAGATATAATATCAAACCAGCTAAATCCCTCATTTTGAAAGTAAAGTCTCTCAAAAATTATTTTTATTAATTTAAAATCTTCTTTTTCATCTAAAGTTAATCTTAAGTGAGAAAAATCTGTTACTCCTTTAAAATGTCCAATATTCAAATTTAATTTATTTTTAGTATGAAATTGATGTATTTGAGGTGTAACATGTTCTCTATCAATAACACTTGAATTCTTTGATGCATTCAACAAAGCTTTAGTAGTAAATACTTCTATATCTAAACCATCAGGAAAAGTTGGCATTAAAGAATTTCCAACATAATGATATTTTTCAATGTTTTCTAAAGCGAATTCAATCGTCAAATCAATTAAATCAGGGTCAATTAATGGACAATCCCCAGTTAGTCTTACAATTAAATCAGGATTAGTTTTTTTTACAATTTCTTCAAATCTTGACATAACATCTGTTTCACTACCTCTAAAACAAAAAATATTATTTTTTATTGAGATATTTTCTAAACAATTATCGATTTGATTATTTGAAGTAGCTAGCCATACTTCATCTAAAAGCTTAGCATTTTTAACACGCAAAATCATGTGCTCTATAATAGGTCTTTTTAAAATTTTCATCATTACCTTACCAGGAAGACGCGATGAGTTCATTCTAGCTTGTATTATTGCTATAATTTTCATATATTTTTAACAAGTGATTAAATTTTATTAATACCATTATTAATCCTAATTTTTTTTCCATTTCGACGGATCAATTAACAAAAGTTCATCTGATGAAAGAGCACCTTCAAATGGTGGTAAGTTTTTTATATTTAAAGACATAATATTTTCTAATTCTTTTGATTCCTGAACACCTATAATAATTTTATCAATTTCCTTAAAGGAATTAACGTAACTTATACAAGCCTCTAGCCTTGAAATATTATGATTATTAACATAAGTATCCAGGTTTTCAAATAATTGTTTCCATCTTAAAAAATTTTTTGGCAGCTCATTTACAGGAACTAAAAGTAATCCTTGCAAAAAAATTGACCTTACATGAATTTCAATTTTATTTTTTTTTAATAAGTGGAATAATTCATCTTTGATTGCTCTTTGATCGAAAAAATTAAATGGTAATTGAATAATGTCAATATTAAATTCTTTAACTATTGGTTTGATTTCAAAAAAATGATGTGCTGAAATTCCAATTTTTTTTATTTTATACATCTCTTTTGCCTGTAATAAATATCTAAATATGTGCTGTCCCCTATTACTTAACAAAGATAAGGGATTATGTATTAACAAGCCATGAAGTGAACCTACTTTTAAATTATATAAAGTATTTTCAATTTGTGAATATATATAATTTTCAAGATTATGCTGATTTTCATCAATAAAAATTTTAGATATAACTTGAAAATCTTTAATACCACAGGTGCCAAGATTTTTTTCAGCTATTCCATAAGCGCTAGCTGTATCAAGTTTTAGTATTTTATGATTTCTTGCTATTTTCAGAATTTTTTTAATTTCTTTTTTAGTAGTAAAATTATCTTTATTTTGATTTATTCCATATGGCATTCCAAAGTGGGCTGTCCCAATCATTATTTTTTCTTTATAAAACATTAGATAAATTAATATATTTAACTTTTTATTACTTTTATATATTTATTCTAATTAAGAGTTAAAAAAACTCATGGTTGATGTAATTTTGATTTAATTTTATTAACCCTAAATTAATTCTATAATTTTAATAATAACAACAAAAATTGATTTTGCTTTTTAACAATTTCAAACCCAGAATTTTTAAAAATTTTAATGCTAGGAATATTTATAATTTTAACATTGGCTGTTAGATATTTACAATCAGTAAATTTTTCTTTGAAAAATTTTATAGATTTTTTTAAACAAATTAAACCTAAACCTTTTCTTCTCATTTTGGGAGATAAGTTTATAGAAACCTCTGCAACATATTTATGTTTTAAAATATTAAATCTTACCACACCAATTTTAGATTGATGCTCTTCAAGTGTTTTGCAAATTAGAATAATTGAAGACTTACTTCTTAAAGAATTAAAATACCAGATTTTATGTTGAGAGAATTTAATTTTCTGTCTTCTTCTAAACATCATTCTAGAATAAAGATTGTTTCTCCAAAAAAAAATGTCTGCTGAATCTTCCTTTTTAGCTTGATCAATTTTAATCATAAATATTTTTGTTTTATAAATGTTGTTAGACTATTGTTTTAATCTTAATATTTTATATTCATTTACGTATAAACAATCTACAGTTCCTTTTTCTAAGTTTTTTAATCCATCTTCAGTATCACATACAATTGGTTCTTCATGAGTATTAAAGGAAGTATTTACTAAAGCAAACTCTCCAGTGTTTTTTTCCCAGTTTTTTAATAGCTCCCAAATCATAGGATTTTCTTTTTTTCTTATAATTTGCGGCCTGGTAGTTTTGTCAACATGACAAACAGCAGGAGACTTTTCTAAAAATATTTTTTTACAATTTATCGTAGATGTCATAAATCTCAAACTTTGATCTGTTTTATCAAATTTTTTAAAGACTACATTAGCCACTTCTTCTCTAATGATTGGAGCAAAAGGCATAAATTCATTCCGGTTCAATCTTTTGTTAAGCCAATCATTAATTTTTATATCACTTGTTTTATATAAAATACTTCTATTACACAAAGCTCTTGGCCCAAATTCCATTCTACCAAAAATTAATCCAACCACTTGATTTTTTAACAAGTCTTTTAATATTGACTTACTCAAATTCTTTTTTTTAGAAATTTTGAATTTTTTGCTCATGTTTTTGTTAAATATTGTATTTGGTGAAGGGCCTAAATATACATTTTTAGGATTATCAATATTTATATTACGCTTATTTGCAGATAACGCAGCAGCTCCCAAACAAAGGCCACCATCCCCCATTTGAGGTTGTACAAATATATTTTTTACTAATGCCAATTCTTTTAAAGCTTGATTAACTTTGACATTTGAGAATACTCCACCTGCAAGCATGAGGTTGACACTTTTTTTATCTATTTTTTTTAAATGGTAATTTAGGATTTTAGTTAAACATTGCTCAAGATGAGCTTGGGCAGCTGCCGCTATATCTTTTTTGTCAAAACTCAAAATTTCATTAATTAATCCTTTATCATACGGTTTAAAAAAAGGTTTATAATATTTTCCTGGAAAAGATATAATTTCACCATTAGTAACTTTTATCATTTTCTTCATTAATGGAAGAGCTTTTTTTGGATCTCCTAAAGCAGCAAGTCCAGTTACCTTACCCTCATGCCTCATTGGCTTAAATCCTAAAAGTCCTGTAATTCTTCCATAGAAAAAACCAAGTGAATCTAAAGAAGTACATGAGTAAATTTTTTTAAGTGGAAATTTTTTTTTTCTGTCAAATTCCCAAATCGACAAGGATTCAAAATCTCCCCTAGCATCACACGTCATTACTATACCATCAGAAAACGGACTAAAAAAACTGGCACTTGATGCATGAGCTTCATGATGATAAAAATCTTCAAAATGAATTTTATTTGGGTTTATATGATTTTCAATCCAAGAATTAATTTCATTTCTTTTTTTTGAATCTCTTTCAACTTCCCAATTGACTCTGTTTAAAATGGTTTTTGTTAAATAATTACTATTATAACTTCTTTTTAAATATTTTTGTAAAACATCTGTTTGAAGACCTTTAAACCATGCATAACTTACACAATCAATTTCTTTTATTTTTGTGTTTGTTGCGTCTAATACATAATCAATGGACATAGTCGGGAAAGAATTATCAAGTTTTTTCCTAGAGAATCTCTCTTCACTAACGGCGGCTTTTAAAATGCCATTTTCAAGCAAACAAACTGAAGACGTTTCGTCATTACATATGCCTAAAATTTTAGTTCTCATGATATCATACGATTTACAAATATTTAAAATATAGATTGATGTCCCAAAGGCTTTTTTAAAATATCTATTACTTTAGTCTGGACTTCTTCAGTAATTCCTGGATAAATGGGGATTGATAATGCCTTTGAATAATAACTTTCAGAATTTTTTAAGAAAGTATTTGTATGACCATTATTTCTATAAAATGGATGTTTGTACACAGGAATGTAATGAAGATTTATAAAAAACCCTGCACTTCTTAATCTTTCAAAAATTTCCTTTTGCGTTACTTTAAAAGTATCAACATTAATTTGTAATATATATAAATGAAAACTAGAAAAGCAGTTTGATGCAACTTTGGGTAACTCAGCTATTTCTGGATCTATTAATTTATTATAAAATCTTGCTGCTTTCTGCCTTTCTTTTACATATTCATCAACTTTTTTTAATTGACTAACACCCAAAGCTGCATGTATGTCCGACATACGATAGTTGAAACCAAGATCTAGTTGTTGATAAAACCATGGCCCATCTGAAGGATTTTTCATTTCTGATACATCGCGAGTAATCCCATGACTTCTCAATCTCTCCATTCTGTTAGCAAGTTCAAGGTCATTTGTTACTGCAACGCCTCCCTCAGCTGATGTGATTATTTTTACAGGGTGGAAGCTAAACACTGTAATATCACTAAATTCACAATTTCCAACTGACTTATTTTTGTATTTAGCACCAAAAGCATGTGACGCATCTTCTATAATTTTAAAACCATACTCCTTTGACAATTTAAATATCTTTTCCATATCACAAGATTGTCCACACATATGAACTGGAATAATAATTTTGGGTAAATTTCCTTCTTTTTTTGATTTGATTAGTTTTTTTTCAAGGATATCCACATCTATATTGTAAGTCATTAGGTTTATATCGACAAAATCAACTTTAGCACCACAATAAACTGCACAATTAGCAGTTGATACAAATGTTATTGCAGAGGTCCATACTATGTCATCCTTTTTTAATCCAAGCGCTAAGCAAGCAACGTGCAAAGCAGATGTAGCACTATTTGTAGCAACTCCCTTTTTGGCTCCGCAATATAATGCAATTTCCTTTTCAAATTGTGGTACTTTCGGACCTTGAGTCAAATAATCAGAGTTTAACACTTCGCAAACTGCTTCAATGTCATCTTTAGTAATTTTTTGTTTACTGTAAGGTATAATCATAATTGACTAGTATAAAACAATTTTGTTAGCTTTAATTGACACCATATAACTACTATTAAGAATTTCAAATAAAATTTTTAGTCTTCCAGTTTCTTCAACTTTATATATTTGGCCAATTAATCCTGTAAACGGCCCATCTATACATTTTATACTTTTTCCAACCTTCAATTCCTGTTTTTTTAAAAAATTAAAATCTTTGTAACCCAATTTTTTTAAGTTTTGAATAAATGTCTCAGGTAGTGTAGCAGCTTTACCTTTCGGGTTTTTCAATACTTTAGAAATACCTAATGTATTTCCTAAAGTATATAAATCATGATTTAAAATATTAATCTTTACAAATATATATCCCGGAAAAAGTAGCTTTTTTACTCTTTTAAAAAGATTGCCTTTTCTTACAGTATATAATTCTTGTGGTGCATAATATTCAAATGATTGTCTTGATAAATTTAATTCTGCTTTTTTTAACATGTTAGGTTTTAATTGAGCTACAACCCAATTCAAACTGCTAGAACTCATTGTCTTCTCTCCAAAGTTCTTTTTTTAAATCTTTAATCTCTTTTTCAAGTGTTTCATACTCTGCATATTTAAATAAAAGAAACTTTTTTGTTAACTTAATTTTTTCTGCAATTCCTTCAGAAGTTAGTATATATGCGTAATTCAGTTTATTTTTTGAATTTTTAAAATTTTTTACTTTAACAAAACCTTTATTGATCAAAGCTTTCAAAACATAATTTAATCCACCAAGACTAATGTTAAGTTGTTTAGCTAAATCTCTTTGATTAACTTTACTATTACATTTTAGCTTTGTGATAACAGCTAAATTTAATTCATCTTTACTACTGTAATGTTTTTTTATCATAGCTACCGCACTGCAGTATTTTATAAACTACCGTTTATGTTCATAACTTGAACACAAAATAAAGTCAAACAAATTTGAAAAATTTTGATGAAATTATAAAAACATTATTTTAATAGGTAATATAAGTATTAAAACTAAAACAATTAAAAAAATAGTTTTCAAATTTAATAAGTGAGGTTGAAAATAAATCAAAAAAGGAGCTATCACAGATACTAAAATTCTAATATCTATTTGCAAACCAGATACTCCATAAAGAATAAAAGTTAATAAAAGGCTAATAAGTAATTCTTTACTGTGAGCTATTTTACTTTTTTCAAATAATTCACTAACTAACAATTGAAAAAGGAAAAAAATTAATATTAATGAACTTAATAATAATAATATTAAATTTAAAATTAATTTATTATTTACGTAATGCTCAACCTTTGTAAAAGGATTTAAACTATTTATAGAAGCAAGTACATTAAAAATAAATTGTTTAAAATTTAATTTATCAATATAATCGTCATAAATATGATAAACTTTATCTTTTAATGATACTAAGTTTATATCTCCTTGTAATAAAATTGCATTTTGTAAATAACCCTTTTCATAAATGCTGTAAAGAAGGGCTGAAAATAATAAAAATAATCCAACAAAATAAATATGTCTCTTATTCAAAAAATAAATTACCATTTGAGGCCTTAAAAAAAATATCCCTATTAAAGAAAAGTTTTTTATGATTCTTTTAAAAATTAATATCAATTTATTTTGTTTAGCAGGATAGTAGCTAAACATTACTTGTGGTAAAAGGAGAAAGCTTAACCCCAAAATACATATTAGACTTTCTCTTAAAAAGAAAAGGTTTAAATAATTTAAAGAAATATAAATCAAAATAAATTGTAGAAAACCATAATTGATGATTATATGGCGAGCAAATAAAAATATAAAAATGAAAATTATCAATACTTTATGAAATAACACTATATGAAAAGGATCTTGGAAAAAGATAAGATGAAATTGAATGATTTCAGTAAAAAATTTATATCTTATGTAAGTATAGATTGAATGAGTATTATAAGGATTATCATCAAAAAAATTTTTAAAATCTAATGTATTTTGTGAAGCCCATTTATAAAATGTACCTTCGTCATTTAACCAAAATGACGAACTTGAATCTAAAATTGATAAACTTGATAAATACGAAACTAAAATACTTATAAGAAAAAAAAATGATCTATTATAAAAAAGTTTGTAAAACATTTTTAAAAAATTATTGATATTAATTTTAAGTTTTAATTCATTTAATTATTATAATCTTAAATCAGAAACTTCTTTTTTGAAAAGATATTTTAAATCATATATTACATGATTATCTTTGCAAAATGACTTAAGGTCAATGTCAGATATTTTTTTAAACACATTATGCTTGACGGTAATTATAACAGCATCATATCTATTTGTTTTTGGTTTTAAAATCAATTTAAAAAATTTTGATTTATAATTTTTTATAAAAGGGTCATATACTTCGACAGTACAGTTTAGTTTTTTTAACTTACTAATAATATCAAAGGTCTTTGAATTTCTTAGATCTGAACAATTTTCCTTAAATGCAAGTCCAAGAATAAGTACATTAGAACCAGTAACTTTTATTTTTTTTTCTTTCATTTTATCAATAAGTCTTTTAGTTATATAATTACTCATTGAATCATTAATATTACGCCCTGATAAAATTATTTTGGGAGTGTACCCAACTTTTTGTGCCTTATATGTAAGGTAATAGGGATCAACACCAATACAGTGGCCACCAACTAAACCTGGTCTATATTTATGAAAATTCCATTTACTTTCTGCAGCTTCTAACACTTCTTCCGTATTTAATTTTAATTTATCAAAAATAATCGATAGTTCATTCATAAAAGCTATATTTAAGTCTCGCTGTGTATTTTCAATAACTTTTGCTGCTTCTGCAACTCTAATACTACTAACTTTTAAAGTTCCGGCTTTAATTATTTTGCTATATAATTTATCAACAAACATACTTACTTTTTTTGTGGAGCCAGAAACAATTTTTACTACATCTTCAATTTGATGATGTTGATCACCAGGATTTATTCTTTCAGGAGAATAACCACAAAAAAAGTCTTCATTAAACTTTAAATTTGACCCTTTTTCTAACACTGGTACACAATATTCTTCAGTACACCCAGGGTAAACCGTAGATTCATAAATCACCAGATCACCAAAATTTAAAAGTTTACTTATCATTTTACTGCCTTCTGAGAGAATAGTTAAATCTGGTCTTTTTCTTGAATTAATTGGTGTTGGCAAAGCCACTATATAACAATTACAGTCTTTTAAGTCAGAGATGTTTGAAGAAAAAAATAAGTTATTATTTTTTTCTACTTCAACTTCTGAATTTTTATCAAACCCTTTATCTAATTCTCTTATACGCAATTCATCTAAATCAAAGCCAACTACTGAGAAAAATTTAGAAAATGATAACGCTAATGGTAAACCTACATACCCTAAACCAAAAACGCAAATTCTTGTTTTTGTAAAATCCATGAATTCTTTTGCTTTACTTAATGTTTTCATTTAAGTACCAATCAATAAAATTTTTAACGCCCAGATTTATAGAAGTGTTGGGCTCAAATTTAGTTAAATTTTTTAAAAGATTTATATTCGACCAAGTTTTTGTAACATCTCCAGGTTGCATATCTTCATAATTTTTTATAGCTTCTTTTCCTAAATTTTTTTCAATTTGACCTATAAAATCTTCTAGCTTTATTGGATTTGAATTACCAATATTTACAACTCTCCAAGGTGCTACAGATGATAAACTATCATTTTTAATTTTAATGCCTCTATCATTGGGTTTCTGTGGGACTTTATTTATTAGCAAAAATATTGCATTAACTATGTCATCAATATATGTAAAATCTCTTTCCATCTTTCCATAATTGTAAATATTAATTTTTTTATTATTCAATATTGATTTTACAAATTTAAATAATGCCATATCTGGTCTTCCCCATGGCCCATAAACAGTGAAAAACCTAAGTAAAGTGATAGGTATAGAAAAGTTATGAGAATAAGAATGACACATTGCTTCATTTGCTTTTTTGGTTGCAGCATACAAAGAAAGTTGAGTATCACATTTTTGGTTTTCATCAAAAGGTAATTTTGTATTACTTCCATAAACAGATGATGAAGATGCAAACAAAAGGTGATCCGGTGTATATTTTCTTAATGTCTCTAATAAATTAAACGAACCACAAAGATTTGCATCTATGTATGATTTTGGATTTTTAAGTGAATATCTTACTCCTGCCTGTGCAGCTAAATGAATAATAATTTTAGGACGATATTTTTCAAATATATTATTGAAAGTATTTTTATTTTTAATATCTTGGTTATAACAAACAAAATTATCATTTTGTGTCAAAATATCTTGTCTTTTTATTTTTAAATTAACATCATAATAATTTGATAGATTATCAATTCCAATAACAAAAAAATTATTGCGTAGTAAGTGTTTGCTTAAATGGAACCCTATGAACCCTGAACTGCCTGTTATTAATACTTTTTTTGATATTGTTTTCATTTAAAAAATTATCCTAAATCATATCTTTTTTTACAACTTTAAATGTAGAATTATCTTAAAATATACATTAATTCTTTAGTTTTTTTTATTAATATTCTTTTAACTTTGTTATAATTAATTTTTTCCTATTTCTTAGTTTTGTATTATTAGCAACTAAATTTATCATGTAACCGTTCTTAACATAACCTAGCTTAGTCATTAAGATAGTTGAAATTAAATTTAAACTAATTTTTTGAGCAGTTGCAGCTTTTAATCTAGTTGATCCAGCAACAACTTCACCTTTAGTATTTAATATAATTTTATATCTGCTTAGTTTTAAAATTGAACCATTAGGATTATTCGAAATTACAATAATTTTTGCTTTAAGTTCTTTTGCTGTTTTTAAAGCTTCATGAGTAAACGGCGTATTACCACTAGCCGCAAGACCAATGATTACATCACTAGAATTAACCTTTAGTTTTTTGATCATATTTTTTGCAGCTATTTTATCATCCTCACTATTTTCAATAGAACTTGTTAGAGATTTAGTTCCACCAGCAATAACAAAATCAACTTTGTTTTTTGCCCATCCAAAAGTAGGATATAACTCCACACCATCTTGAACTCCAATCCTTGCTGATGTACCTGAACCACAATAAATCAACCTTCCACTGGGTTCTGAGTTAAAATGTTCAAATAGCATTTCAATTATTTCATTAAACTCTTTCAATTGTTCATTAACAGCTTCAATAGCAGTCTTTTGATCATTTAACATTAAAACTAAAGCATCTAGCGTAGAGATCTTATCAATTGTATTATTATCTTTTTTTAAAAGTTCTGTTGGTGATTGTTTCATCATTTATATACTATATAATTTTGAACAAAAGGTAAATTTGTATGGAATATAAATTCTATAATGTAGTTGGTCTTATGACTGGTACTAGCATGGATGGAATAGACATAAGCCTTGTCAAAACAAATGGCATAGAATTAATACCAATAGATAGTTTTTATTATAAGTTTAACAAAAGTCAATTCGATAAATTATTTTTTTTTTTTAAGACTAGAAATGAACTTATATCAAATAGTAAAAAAAAATCCGAGGCTGATAATTATGTAAGTAAATTACATATTCAAGCTTTGAATAGATTTAAAAATAAAAATTATGAAATAATTGGTTTGCATGGTCAAACGATACATCATTCACCCCAAAAAAGAAGTGTCCAATTAGGAAATCCTTATTTATTATCAGACTATTTTAAGAAAAAAATTGTTTATGATTTTAGAAAAAATGATTTAATTAATGGTGGACAAGGTGCGCCTCTAGCCCCTATTTATCATAAATATTTGATAGAAAAAAACAATTTAGAACTTCCTTGTGTTTTTATAAATATTGGAGGAATTTCGAACCTAACTTATTGGGATGGAAACCAACTTATAGGTTTTGATGTTGGACCTGGAAATTGTCTATTAGACGATTTTATAAAAATCAAACTTAATTCAAATTTTGACTTTAATGGAAACCTCGCTTCAAAAGGTGAAATAAACAATGGATTAGTTGTTAGTTTTATGAAAAAAAAATATTTTAAAACTCTTCCTCCTAAATCACTTGACAAAAATGATTTTTCAAAATTCTTTAACAAATTTTTAGGAAATAATTTATCCGTAAATGATGGCTTGGCTACACTTAGTGAAATCACAATTAAATGTATAATTAATTCGTTTAATTGTCTTCCAAGAAAACCTGTTTCTATGGTTGTTTGCGGTGGAGGGTTTAAAAATAAATTTTTAATTAATAGACTTCAATTTTTTTTTAAAAAGCCAATAATAAATCCAAAATTTATAAATATTGATATTGATTTTGTTGAATCTGAATTAATTGCATTTATAGCGGCAAGAACAATTAATAAATTACCAATAACTTTTCCAAAAACCACTGGAGTTTCAAAACCATTAACAGGTGGAGTTTTAATAAAAAAATAATTTATAAAAACCCTAAATGGTTTTTTATATAAAATGGCCTAATCTTCGGAGGAGATGGTAAAATTTTTGAAATGTCTGAAAAAGGGAAAGATCTTTCAAATGAATAACATTCAGCGTAATTTCCAATTGGAGCATTGCATTGTGCAGACCTATAGCCATTCATTATTTTAATTAAATTAATAAACCTATCTGGTTTTTGAGATAAATGACACATTACAGCTTTCTTCTTAATCTCAAAAACATCAGTTATATCTATGTAATAGTTAGGCATAAAATTTATACCCATCATAGTTTCTGAATAAATTACTGGTATGTAATGTCCAGCTATTTCTGACACAATATTTGATAAAATTTTATGATCAGAATGATAATCATTTTTATCATGTGTAATAATTATATCCGGTTTAATCTTAGTAATTAAATTTCTAATCTCTAGCTTGTGATTTAAATTATCACCTAACTGTCCATCTGGAAAATTTAAGAAATATGGCTTTGCTAATTCACTTAAACCAGAAATCGTCTCTTTTTTTCTAATTTTAACTAGCTGTTTTTTCGGAAGATCTCCACCTAAACAACCGTCTGTAGCAATTGCAAGAAATATATTATCTCCTCTTGTTTTTAGTATTCTAAGTAAACCAAACATAAAAATTTCTATGTCATCTGGATGAGCTCCAATTGCTAATATTTTCATTTTAAGTATCCTATAAATTAAATTACATTATAATAATTATATATGAAAAATTTAAATTTAAAAAAAATAAAAGGATATATCGAGGGTTATTACGGAAAGTTACTTTCATGGGAAGAAAGATTTCAAATAATTGATACCTTGCATAAAAATAAAATGAATTTTTATTTTTATTGCCCAAAAGAAGACCTGAATCATAGACGTAATTGGCGAGTAAAATATAATAAAAAGTGGATGTCCGATTTTATTGTTTTTAATAATTATGCCATGAAAAAAAATATTTCTGTAATTGTTGGGATTGCACCAGGTTTAGATTTTGACTTTAAATCATATTTAAAAGGCAGTAAGGAAGACCTAAATTTTTTAAAAACAAAAATTAGCTCATTTCTAAAAATTGGAGTTAATCATATTTCTATTTTATTTGATGATGTTCCAGAAAGTCCTTACTTTAAAAACTTGAAATATAAAGAGGGTGAAGCACATGCAAATTTAGTTAATAGAATATCTTTAGAATTTAATAGACCAATATTTGTAGTACCTAGAATTTATTCAGATGAATTATTAATTGAGAATCCAAACTATTTAATTGACTTTTTTGGTAGTCTCAATAATAAAAGTTTTTCATTTTATTGTGGTAAACTTGTAGTATCTAAATCTTTTTCAACAAAAATTAAGATGGTTAAGGACAAAATTAATGAAAAGAAGATTATTTATTGGGATAACTTTTATTGTAACGATTATTGCCCAAAAAGATTAATAATAGGGCCTTGGAAGAATAAAAACTTAATTGAAAAATCAATGATCAATGGAACGGGTTTAATTCATACTGATAAATTAATTTTAGAGATAGTTAAAGAAACAGCTAATAAAAAAAATTGCTACTCAAGATGGAAATATGTTTTAAAAAGAAACAACGTTCCTAAACAATTTTTTAAAATATGTAGAGAATTTTTGGAACCAAATTTATCAACTCAAAATAAAATTAAAACAACAGTTTATTGTGAAAATATATACTCGAGCATAGATTTTTTGTTATGGAAATGGAAAGATGAACTATCAAGGGAATGGTATAATTATATCTTAAATTTTAAACATGATTTGCAAACCTTGAATAATGAATTATCTTTAAACAGAATGTTAAAAACACATACACATCAACTGCAAAAAGTATTAATTGATAGGAGAAATTAATGAAAAAAATTGGTTTTATTGGCCTAGGTAATATGGGAAAAGGAATGGCTACTAACTTGTTAAAAAATAATCTTGAAGTTTTTGGATTTGATATAAATGAAAATGTTTTTGAAGAACTAAAAAATACTGGGATTCAAAAATCTCATGATATTGAATCGTTGACGGAAAAATCTGATATAATAATAACAATGTTACCAGACGGTAAGATCTCTCATAAAGTATGGTCAAATATAATTAAACATTCAAAGTCAGGTCAATATTTAATTGATTGTTCTACTATTGATGTTAAAACATCAATTTTAATTCAAAAAGAAGCTCATAAAAAAGATCTATTCACATTAGATGCACCCGTATCAGGTGGTGTTGTAGGTGCTGACAACGGAACTTTAACTTTTATGGTTGGTGGTAACTTAGATACTTTTAATAAAGTAAAATTTTTATTTGATATAATGGGTAAGAATTCTATTTTATGTGGAGACATTGGAGCGGGACAAAGCGCAAAGATATGCAATAATATGTTACTTGCTTCCACAATGATCGCAGTTGGAGAAAGTTTTAAATTGGGAAAAAACCTTGGCCTAGATCTTAACAAGTTATTTAATGTTTTATCAACTTCTTCAGGCTCTTGTTGGGCAATTAATACATACTGTCCAATTAAGGGTATTGGTCCAGAAAGTCCTTCAGATAAAGATTATAATGGTGGGTTTGCAACAGAACTAATGTTAAAAGATCTTAGCTTAGCTATGGACGCAATTAGAGATACTAATACTTTATTAAATTATGGGTTACAATCATTTAAAAAATTTGAAAAGTTAGTTCATAATGGAAAAGGTAAGTTGGATTTTTCAATTGTTGTAAATCACTGATTATATTAATAGAGGAGCTATCACCAGACTTACAATAGCCATAACATTAATTAAAATATTCATTGAAGGTCCAGATGTGTCTTTAAGCGGATCACCAACTGTATCACCAACAACTGCTGCCTTGTGAACCTCAGATCCTTTGCCGCCAAAGTTACCTTTTTCCACATATTTTTTTGCATTATCCCAAGCTCCACCAGCATTTGACATCATAAGTGCCATCATTACACAACAGATCAATGCGCCACCAAGCATTCCACCAAGAGCTTTTGGTCCTAAAATAAATCCAACAACTACTGGAGCTAAAACTGCTAATGATCCAGGTAAAATCATTTTCCTTAATGCAGCTTGAGTTGCAATATCAACACATTTAGCAGTATCAGGTTTAGCTTTTCCTTCTAACAAACCAGGTATTTCTTTGAATTGTCTTCTAATTTCTTTAATCATATCGAATGCCGCATCACCAACAGCAGTCATCGTCATTGCACTTACTAAATATGGGAAAATTCCACCAAGGAACATCCCGCTCAATACCAATGGATCATTTATGGCAAGAACAAAATTTGGATCAGCCATTGTTATTTTTTCAATATAAGCACTTATCAATGCCAATGCAGCAAGAGCGGCAGCACTTATTGCAAAACCTTTACCTATTGCAGCAGTTGTATTCCCAACTTCATCTAAAGAGTCTGTTATCTCTCTAGTTTTTTTACCCATTTTAGCCATTTCAGCAATACCACCAGCATTATCAGCAACTGGACCATAAGCGTCAATTGCCATAGTTATTCCAACTGTACTTAACATCCCAATTGCTGCAATACCTACACCATAAAGCCCTGCAAAATAATTTGATGTAAAAATTATACAAACAATAGTGAAAACTGGAATTGCTACAGATTGCATTCCTGTTGCTAACCCTGCAATCATTATTGTTGCAGAACCAGTTTCACCACCTTTAGCAATTTTTCTTACAGGCGCTCCACCTGTATAATATTCAGTAACTAATCCAACTATAATTCCTCCAACTGATCCAATTAAAACAGCAGACCAAACGCCCGAAGATACTCCCATATGTGAAATTAATAGATATGATCCTATGATAAAAATTAAAGCAGATCCAATTGTACCAAATCTAAGTGCAATATCAGGTTTCTTATCAGAGAATATTTTTACCATTAAAATACCAATTATAGAGCATATTAAACCCAATGATGCTAATGCTAAAGGCATTAACTGTAACATTGATTGATCACCACCTAGA
>MDTB01043240.1_pt1 | contig 46845 bp, 41 predicted proteins | sample 811161 | NCBI WGS metagenome assembly MDTB01 (sample SAMN05326650, study PRJNA326480) | marine metagenome | isolation source: seawater | place: Mediterranean Sea | collected 2009 | reverse complement strand
TTTTATGGCATCAACAGGACATTCAGGTTCACAAACGCCACAATCTATACACTCATCAGGTTTAATTACAAGCATATTTTTTCCTTCATAAAAGCAGTCGACTGGGCATACCTCGACACAATCCATTAATTTACACTTAATACACTTATCGTTTACTAGATATGTCATTTTCCTAAATTTTTTTTAATTTTATCTTTAATGTCTGCAACTAATTTTTTGTCTAAATACATTAGTCCACTTAATCTTCTCATAAGGTTGGACTCATACATATCTTCTTCATTATTAGAAAAAATTATTTTCCACAATACTTCTATAATTTTAACTTTAAAATTATTATCAAACATTTTTATTTCTTTTGTAAAATCTAAAATTTGATTTGAATTTGTTTCAAGTTCTTCTGCACGAGTAATAAATTGATTAATAACCTCTTTTTCAACACCTAATTCTATAATTGCTTGTTTAATTATTTCCTTTTCCTTAGAAGTGTATTCTTCATCTACTTTCGCTACATGTATTAATAAAGAAGCTACTTTTAGTAAACTGTTATCATCTTTTTTCAAATCTTCTTTTTTTTTAAATAAATCAAACATTATTTAAAGTTTATATCTTTTAAGACATTAAAGGGATTGTCATTTTTGCCGTAATTCTTTTTATATTGTTGTTTTTTTCCCTTAAAATGTAAATATTTAAAATAAATATCATTTTCTTTTTCAAAAGTTTTATAATTCATACTTTTTAATAACTTTATAAAACTTTCTTTATTGCAACCAAGCAAATTTAACATTTCTGGTATCACTTTTATTTCTGAATTTTCTGGGCTTTTTTGAATTATTATCATAAATAGTCTTTCTAGAATATCTATTCGAACATAATATTTATTAAAATTTTCAAAACCACAAAGTAACATAAATTTTTTATTAACTTTTTCTTTAATTTCAAAAAAGTTTAATCCAAATTTTGGTGGCTGTAAGTTATAAAAATTTTGATGAAAATTTTTCCACAGTAATATTCTTAATGAGACAGCTTCTGGTTTAAATAATTGATGTAAAAAAATATGATATCTTCCAAATCTTACTCCTAAATTTCTTAAAATTTTTCTTTCATCATTTTTCACGTCTTTCAAAAAACTAATAACATTATCTCTTTTTAGTACACCGTTATTTTCATAAAGTTGATAAGCTAAAGCTCTTATATTGGAGTTATTTTGCTTTATATTTTTAAGATCAATTAAACTTTTTAATAATATATTTATTTTTTCTTTAATCCAAACATCCAAAAAATTATTTAATTTTTCTTTTTCTTTTTGTTCAATTATATCATCTACAATAAGTAATATTTCTGGCTCTAAATAAGATTTACCTGCATAAAGTTTTGCTATAGCAAACTTATTCCAATAAATTTTAAAGTCGTCTTTCAGTTCTAAAATTCCTGTAGAAATAATTTCTGATATTCTTTTACTAAATTCGGGTCCTATACTTTGTCTCGAAGCTTTTCTTAAAGATTTTAAGTCAGTTTCCAAAGTGCCTACTTTAAGGTCATACTCTATTTTTAAACCTTTAAGTTCACCAATATATTGCTCATTGATATTCACCTTATTCTCATCAATTTTGGTAATTAGTTCGATATCTTGTTTAAGACCTTTTGCTAAAACACTTGCCCTTTTGTCTATAAAACTTTTTGTTAATTCTTCGTGTAACCTATCTGATAACTTATCTTCTAATAATTTTGTCCTCTCTATCCAATAATCTTGATTTTCTACCCAGTAAGGTTTATTTGCAACATAAGACCAAGTCCTTACGTTCGCAATTCTGTTAGATATTGAGTCTACGTTACCATCAAGTTTATCAAGTGTAGATAATTGTTTTTTCATATAAAAATTTGAAACTTTACCCTCATCACTGTTTAAAAAGTTAAAAACTTTACTTACAACTTCTAAATGATTTCCATACGCTTTTTTAACGAAATCAGGTATTTGACAACATTCCCAAAGAAGTTTTAAAGAGTTTTCATTATTCGATATTTTAAATTTTTCTTGATCCTTGAGAAAATGCTTTAAAACCTTTTCATCTTCACATTCACCTATTCTTCTTAGCCAATCTTTATTAGGTTTTTCATCTAAGGATTTGAGTAACTCTTCTGAATTTTTAAAATTTAATTTAGAATTTCTCCAATATAAAGTACGTATATCTTCAAATTTATGATTTTCTAATAGTTCAACTTCATCAGAATTAATTTCTTTACAATCACCTGTTATTCCAAAAGAGCCATCATTAAGGTATCTTCCTGCTCTTCCAGCAATTTGGCCAATTTCTGATAAATTCAATCTCCTAAGTTTTTTTCCATCAAATTTTTTTAAGTTTGAAAAATAAACATTATCAAGATCCATATTAATACCCATTCCTATAGCATCTGTTGCCACTAAAAAATCTACATCCCCTGATTGGTACAATTCCACTTGAGCATTTCTCGTTTTTGGACTTAACGAACCCATGATTATTGCAGCGCCACCTTTTTGTCTTCTAATGAGCTCCGCAATTGCATAAACATCTTCAGATGAAAAAGCTATAATTGCAGTTTTACGATCTAATCTAGAAATTTTTTTGTGTCCTACATAACTCAGTTTTGAAAACCTATCTTTATAAACAAATTCAATATCCGCATCGAGTTTTGAAATAATATTTTTGATTGTGTTAGATCCCATGAACATAGTTAATTTTTCACCCCTGAGGTTCAACAATTTATCTGTAAATATATGTCCTCGTTCATGATCCGAACACATTTGAATTTCGTCTACACCTACAAACTCTAATTCTTTGTCTATCGGCATTGACTCAACAGTGCAAAGAAAATATTTTGAGTTACTAGGTATAATTTTTTCTTCTCCAGTAATGAGTGCAACTTTTTTAGGATCAACTCTTTTTACAATTTTATCATAAATCTCTCTTGCTAATAATCTTAATGGAAATCCTATCATTCCACTTTCAAAAGAAAGCATTGTTTCGATTGCTAAAAATGTTTTACCAGTATTAGTGGGACCCAAAACTGCATTAATCTTTTTTTTTGTCATTTCTACTTTTTGTATGTCAATTTTTTTTAATACTACATATGGCAAGAGTTAAAGAACAAAAATAGTCTAAAACATGACCGAATCATAAAGGAAAAAGTTCTCATTTTGATATTTTTGTAAATACTGCTTTTAGCATATATATAAAATTAAATTAAAACCATCTTAAAATTTGTATTGCTAGGAATACATACTAAATCTTTACCAATTTTAATCAATTTATAATTATTTTCTTTTAATAAATTACACAAATTTACGAATTCTGAATTTTTAATATGTATCCATTCAAAAACTATAAATAATTTTTGGATTTTTAATTTTAGAAATTCTTCTACAATAATATTGTCATAACCTTCAGTATCTACTACTAGTAAATCAAATTTTTTAACATCATACTTTTGAAGCAATGAAGCAGGAGATAAAACTTCTACCTCAGTCCTAATAATATGTCTTTTTTTAACACCGTGCTTAATTAAATGTTCTGATGAGAAAGATGATATGTAAGGAACATGCGATCCATACTTATCTAAATACTTATCTTGTACTTGAAATATTCCTTTTTTTTCATTCTCCTTACCTATTGCGGAATTTTCGAATTTCACATTTTCAAAATTTTCATAGTTTTTTTTTAACTTATTAAAATTTTCTTTTATTGGTTCTACTAGTATTGATTTTAAATTATTTTTTTTAATATAATCATTTAGAAAATCGTCGTTTACCCCGTCATTAGAACCTACTTGGATTATTTCTATATCTTTATTAAAACTGATTAATCCATCCATAAAATTTTCAATGTTAAATATATCATAAGAGCTTATTATTCTATCGTTTTTGATTAAATTTTTTTCTATAAGTTTATATCCTAAAGAACCAACAAATTTTTTAAAAATTTTCAATTTACCTCTTTAATATTTTCCAAATTCCTGATGCATATGCAACTAACTTTTTCTTAGATTTTAATGAACAACTTATAAAAACCATACTTTTAGTTTGCTTTAAAATTGAAACTGAACCAGTTATTTCATCATTAAGTTTTGTCATTCCAATAAATTTAATATCTAATGATACAGTTACACACTTTAGACTACCCGAGCATCTATATGCTGCTGTACCAGCACCGGAGTCAATTATTGTAGCAATATATCCACCGTGTGTTATACCAACTGAGTTCAAATGATTTTTAGATACTTTTGTTTTAAATTCATATTTAATATTTGATTTTTTTCTAAAAAGTAAGCCTCCATTGAATTTCATAAAAGTCGGCCTAATACTGATTTGATCAAAAACTTTTTTCATAACTTATAAAATTAAAGTTAAGCATAGTAATATAAAGATTACTAAAATAAAAAAATAAATTACGCTTTTTTGAAGAGATACTTTCATAAAGTTTTGGTGCGCCTGCTAGGAGTCGAACCCAGAACCTCCTGGTCCGTAGCCAAGCGCTCTATCCAGTTGAGCTACAGGCGCGTTTGATATATAATTTAACATATAAATTTTTTAATGTAATTTAACAATTAAAGCTTATTCTATCTTAATGTCAAAGTTATCAAAAGATGTTGTTTTTGTAAGTGCACTTAGAACATCTATAGGTAAATATAAAGGTATTCATAGCAAATTAAGGGCAGATCAGCTCGGATCAATGGTCATAAAAGAAATAATTAAAGACACATCTTTAAATTCAAATGAGATAGACGAACTAATCTTTGGTCAAGTTTTAACTAGTGGCAATGGCCAGAATCCCGCAAGACAAGCGGCAATAAATGGAGGTATACCATCAGACAAAACTGCATGCTTAATAAATCAAGTGTGCGGGTCCGGTCTTAGGGCTATAGTTTTAGGCTATCAATCTATTGTTACACTTGCTTCAAAAATTGTAATTGCTGGGGGACAAGAAAGTATGTCCAATTCAAATGAAAAAATTATGTTAAAAGATGGTTTAATAGATGCGTTCAATAACTATCATATGGGTTTCACAGCTGAAAATGTAGCACAAAAATGGAATATATCTAGAGAGCAACAGGATGATTTTTCTTTCCTATCACAAAAAAAAACAAAAGAGGCAATTATTTCTAGAAGATTTAAAAAAGAGATAATCTTAAATTCTAAAGATGAACATCCAAGACCTGACATAAGTATTGAGAAACTTTCAAATTTAAAACCATCTTTTAAAGAAAACGGAACAGTTACTGCTGGTAATTCTTCAGGAATAAATGACGGTGCAGCAGCTGTTTTACTTATGAGCAGAGAATTAGCTGAAAAAAAAGGTTTAGAACCTTTAGCAAAAATAGTTTCATGGGCAACCGCAGGTGTTGAACCATCATTGATGGGATCTGGACCAATTCCTGCTTCTAAGATTGCTTTAAAAAAAGCTGGATGGACTATTAGAGACTTAGATTTAATAGAAATAAATGAAGCTTTCGCATCTCAAATTTTAGCAGTTATTAAAGAATTAAAATTACCTGTTGAAAATGTAAATGTGAATGGAGGCGCTATTGCTTTAGGACATCCAATTGGAGCATCTGGAGCTAGGATAAATGTAACTTTATTACATGAAATGAAAAGAAGAAATGTTAAAAAAGGTTTAGCCACACTTTGTATAGGCGGCGGCATGGGAATATCTATATGTTTAGAGAGAGATTAATTTTTTAAGATTTAGATTACCACTCTTTAATTTTTTTTTTAAAAGTATTAATTGTATCCAATACCTAGCATCAAAAGTGTAATTATTCCTTGTATTAAAAAAAATTTTCAACATATTTATAGTTTTAGCCTTAAAAAGTTGCCAAAGCGTGACAAAAAAAAGCTATAAATGTGGTATAAAGATTATTAAATAAAAAGATTAATGATCCAAAATATAGTAGTACCTGATATTGGAGATTTTGAGAATGTAGAAGTTATTGAAGTTCTTGTAGATGTATCTAAGAAAATAGATAAAAATGATCCAATTGTCACCCTGGAAAGTGATAAATCAAGTGTTGAAGTTCCATCAACAATGTCTGGAACTGTTGAAAGTGTAAAAGTAAAAGTTGGTGACAAAGTTTCTAAAGGTGATTTATTAATTACTTTAATCTCAGAATCAAAAAATGAGATAGAGAAAAAAGTAGAGAAAAAAGAAGAGAAAAAGCAAAATATACCTAATGATACTGAAAAAATAATTAATGAAGCGGAAAAATCATTAAAAAAAGAAGTTAAAGAAGAAAAAGAAACTAATAAGAATATTTCAAAAGAAAAAAAAAACATCTAAAAAGGAAGAAACTATTATTCAAACTCCCATTGATGGAGATTTAGATCCTCTAGAAACTAGAGAATGGTTAGAATCATTATCAGCAGTTTTGGAAAACGATGGTAAGCATAGAGCACAATTTTTAATTAAACAGTTAATTGAGCATTCATATAAGGAAGGATCTGATTTAGTTCTATCAAGAAATACACCTTATATAAACACTATTCCACCCGAAAATGAGGCCAAATCACCTGGCGATCAAAATATAGAAAGAAAAATAAGATCTTTAATTAGGTGGAATGCTGCTGCAATGGTTGTAAGGGCAAATAAAAAATATCCAGAGCTTGGTGGTCATATTGGAACATTCGCCTCTGCTGCTACTTTATTTGATGTTGGAATGAATCATTTTTGGAGAGCAAAAAATAATAAATTTGGAGGAGACTTAATTTATTTTCAAGGACATAGTGCGCCAGGTGTATACGCAAGATCTTATTTAGAAGGAAGATTAACAGAGAAAGAATTAGATAATTTTCGTCAAGAGGTTAAAAAAGGGGGTTTATCATCATATCCTCATCAATGGTTAATGCCTAAGTATTGGCAATTTCCAACAGTGTCAATGGGATTGGGACCAATGTTAGCAATATATCAAGCAAGATTTATGAAATATTTAATTAATAGGGGTTTAATAAAAGATGAAAAAAGAAAAGTCTGGGTGTTTTTAGGAGATGGTGAAATGGATGAACCTGAATCACTTGGTGCAATAGGTTTAGCTGCAAGAGAAAATCTAGATAATTTAATTTTTGTAATAAATTGTAATTTGCAAAGACTCGATGGACCAGTGAGAGGTAACGGAAAAATTATTCAGGAGCTTGAAGGAATTTTTAGAGGAGCTGGTTGGAATGTTATAAAAGTAATTTGGGGTTCTTATTGGGACCAGTTATTAGCTAATGACAAAAAAGGATTATTAGTAAAAAGAATGAATGAAGCTGTTGATGGAGAATATCAGGCATTCAAAGCTAATGGTGGTTCATACGTTAGAGAACATTTTTTTGGAAAATATCCCGAGTTAAAGGAAATGGTGTCTAGTTTTACAGACAAAGATATATGGAAGCTTAATAGAGGGGGTCATGACCCTCATAAAGTTTTCGCAGCTTATCACGCTGCTTCAAAAAATGTTGGATCTCCAACAGTCATAATTGCAAAAACTATCAAAGGTTATGGCATGGGAAAATCTGGAGAAAGCATAAATACTACACACCAACAAAAAAAACTTGATGTTAAAGATCTTCTCTATTACCGAGATAGATTTGATGTTCCGTTAACTGATAAACAGGTAGAAGAAATTCAGTATTATAAGCCTGATAATAACTCTGAGGAAATAAAGTATTTAAAAGAGAAAAGACTAGCACTTGGAGGCTTCATTCCCGAAAGATCTTCATTCGCAAAACCCATAAAAACACCACCAAAAAATATTTTTGATAATATGAAAGAGTCAACTGGAGAAAAAGAAATGTCAACCACAATGGCTTTAGTAATGATGTTGACAAGCCTTTTAAGGGATAAAAATGTAGCGCCAAAACTTGTGCCTATAATACCTGATGAAGCTAGAACATTTGGAATGGAAGGTTTTTTCCAAAAAATAGGAATCTACGCCCATGAAGGACAGAAGTATGAACCAGTTGATTTTAAACAACTTTCATCTTATCGAGAGGATAAAAAGGGACAAGTTTTAGAAGAAGGAATTACCGAAGCTGGATCAATGTCATCTTGGATAGCTGCAGGAACTTCTTATTCAAACCACGATATAGAAATGATACCAATTTATCTATTTTATTCTATGTTTGGCTTCCAAAGAGTTGGCGATCTAGCTTGGGCTGCAGGCGATAGCCAAGCAAGAGGATTTTTGATTGGAGCAACATCAGGAAGAACAACTCTTGCCGGAGAAGGGCTTCAACATCAAGATGGACATAGTCATTTAACAGCTTCAACCATACCTAACTGTGTATCTTATGATCCTACTTTCGCATACGAGCTGGCAGTAATATTTAGAGATGGATTAAGAAGAATGTACGAAAAAAAAGAAAATATTTTTTATTACATAACAACTATGAACGAAAATTATACACATCCAGCTATTCCAAAAGGACAAGACATAGAAAAATCAATTTTAAAAGGAATGTATAAATTTAAAGAAATAAATAAAAACAAAAAGACAAAGATTCAATTGCTAGGATCGGGAACAATTTTGAGAGAAATGATCGAAGCAGCAGAAATTTTAAGTGATGAATACAAAATTGACAGCGATATTTGGAGCGTAACTAGCTTTAATGAGTTGAGAAAAAACGGATTAGAGACCGAGAGATATAATCTTTTGAATCCAAATGAAAAACCTAAGAAATCCTATCTAGAAGAGTGTCTAAATAATTCAGAAGGACCAGTTCTTGCGGCATCAGATTATATGAGATTGAATTCAGATCAAATAAGACCATTTACTAATAAAAATTTTTATTCATTAGGAACAGATGGGTATGGTAGAAGCGACACAAGAAAAAATTTGAGAAATTTTTTTGAGGTCGATAAAAAATATATAGTCACTTATGCTTTAAGCATTTTATCTAAAGAGCAACTGATTGCCTCAAAGTACGCTGAAAGTGCAATAAAAAAATATAATATTGATAAAAATAAACCTATGCCTACAAAAATTTAATGACAGAAAAAATATTTTCATCACCTAAAGTTAGAAAATTTGCCAGAGAACTTGGGGCAGATCTATCAGGAGTAATTGGTTCCGAAAGAAAAGGAAGAATAACCGAGGATGATGTAAAAGAAATTATAAAAAATAAACTTAAGGAAGAGAAATTACCGATATTAAATAAAAAAACAATTCAAGAATATACCCATGAAGAGTTTGGCGAAGTTGAAATTGTGGATCTTCCGAGAATTAAGAAACTAGCTGCACCACATTTACAAGATTCATGGTCCAATATACCTCATGTTACTCACCACGACGAGGCAGATATTACTGAACTTGAACTTTTTAGAAGAAATTTGAAAGATAACTTTACTGGAATGAATAAAAAAATCACGCCTCTTGCATTTATTATTAAAGCTTTAACTAAAAGCTTAATAAATTTTCCAATTTTTAATTCCTCTATAAAAGATATTGAAAAAGGTATAATTGTACAAAAAAAATACTTTCATATCGGAATAGCAGTTGATACCCCGCATGGCTTAATGGTTCCGAAAATAAGAGATACAAACAAAAAGAATATAAATAAAATCGCTAATGAACTTAAGATAGTTAGTGAAAAATCAAAAAATCTTAAAATTGAAAAAAAGGAGTTTTTTGGGGGTTCTATAACAGTAACAAGTTTAGGTGGAATAGGAGGAACCTTTTTTACACCCATAATTAACTCCCCAGAGGTAGCAATTTTAGGAATTGGAAAAATGTTTGATAAATTTATTGATTTGGAAAAAAATCCTGAGAAAAGGTTTATTCTTCCAATATCTCTCTCATATGATCATAGAGTAATTAATGGTGCAGATGCAGCAAGATTTTGCAACAATCTCAAAGAAAATCTTGGCCAGAATTTTGCATACAACTTATCAATATAAATAAAATGACAAAAACATTATCAATAGCCAGTGCATTAGTTTGCACATTAATTTGGGGAACCACTTTCATTGCCCAAGATACTGGAATGGACAAAATTGGACCTTTTACTTTCAATGGAACAAGATTTTTTGTTGGTTTTTTAGCGCTAATTCCTTTTTTTTTGTTAATTGAAATCAATAAATTTGAAAAAATTTTTTCGAAAAATAAAAAAAGATTCATCACATTATCGTTTTTAATTGGTATATCTTTATTTTTAGGTTCTGCACTTCAACAAATTGCTTTACTTTACACAGATGTTGCAAATGCAGCTTTTTTTACAATCTTTTATGTACCCATGGTCCCAATAATAGTTTTTATTTTGTTTAAAAAAAAAGTTCATTGGAGCGTTTGGCCATCGGTTATTTTGTGTATAATAGGAGGTTATTTATTGACAAACTTTTATGACTCTTCGGTTAGAACTGGTGATTTGTTGGTAATTTTTGGAGCACTTTTTTGGAGTTTACATATCATATTTATTAGTGAGCTTATTCAAGACTTCAATTTACCTATTTCTATTGGTCTAATTCAAACTTTTATAGTTTCTTTATTTTCTTTTTTTGTTGCGTTCCTTATTGAAGAAATTGAATTTACAAATATTCTAAATGAAAAATTTGAAATTCTTTACGCTGGAGTTTTATCTGGTGGTTTTGCTTTTGTTCTTCAAATTTATGCTCAAAAAAAAATTAATCCAGCACCCGCAGCTATAATTTTTTCTCTTGAAGGTGTATTTGCTACTGTCGCTGCTTGGATACTATTAAATCAAATTTTAAATATTAATAATGTTTTAGGGTGTATTTTTATACTTTTAGGTGTCCTTACTTCTCAACTAATTCCAGAAATTAAAAATTCTAATAATAAATGATAACAAATAAAATTAGCGATAGAAGGACTCTATAAATAACAAAAATATTAAAACTAAATTTTTTAACGAAAATTAAAAAATATTTTATTGTTAAAAAAGAAAATATAAATGATAACGCAATAGATGTAAAAGCGACTAAATTTAAATCAAAACTCTGATGATATAAATCATTTAATCCAAGAAAACTAGCCCCAGCTATTGCTGGGATAGAAAGATAAAATGAGATTTTTGTTGAATCATATCTACTCAAATTTAAGAAACGGCCAGCTGTTATAACAATTCCAGATCTACTCACACCAGGTATTAACGAAAGTATCTGAAAAAAACCAATTATTAAAATAGATTTTAAATTTAGGTCTGTTTCAATTTTTTTCTTTACCTTAAATTTATCTGAAATAAATAATAAAACTGCAAATAATAACGTTGTCCAAGCTATTATATTTAAATTTCTTAATGTTGATATTATTCCTGTCTTGTAAATAATAAAACCGCATACAAACAATGGAATTGATCCAAGAATTATTAATGATATGAGTTTTTTATTTTTATGAAAAGATATTAACTCTTTTCTAAAGTAAAATAGTATTGCAAGCAAAGAACCTAAATGTAGACTAATATCTACTGATAATGATTGTGTTTTAAAATTATGAATTTCTGAAATTACAAATAAATGTGCAGATGAGCTCACAGGTAAAAATTCAGAAATACCTTGGATAAAAGCTAAAACAAGAATTTCAAAGAAATAATTGATCATAAATGATCTCTATGACTTATTATTAATTAAATAAAGCAATAACGTGACTGCATATTAGCTATGCACTGGATGAAAAAAGTCAATGAAATAGCAATTTTTTTTAAAATAGGTAAGTATTATTGTCCTATCTCACCTTTATTAGATCATTTTCCTAGTATATACAACGTTTTTATATGTCTGAAAAAATGCTTAAATTTGTTAAAATAGGTCAGCAACCTCCACCTAAAAGGCAAACTAACAATCGTAAGGAGGATTTTGACGAGATTTATGAGGAATATATTAACCAAAAAGCCACTGAACAATCAAGTAGATGTTCCCAATGTGGAGTACCTTTTTGTCAAATACATTGTCCACTTAGTAACAATATACCTGATTGGCTTAAATTAACTGCTGAAGGAAGACTAGAGGAGGCATACCATTTGTCACAAAGTACAAACAATATGCCAGAGGTTTGTGGGAGAATTTGCCCACAAGACAGATTGTGTGAAGGGAATTGTGTAATAGAAAAATCTGGACATGGAACAGTTACAATTGGCTCTATTGAAAAATTTATAACCGAAACTGCTTGGTCAAAGGGCTGGGTTAAGCCGATAAAAGTTAAACATGAAATAGATTTAAGCGTTGGAATTATTGGAGCTGGTCCAGCTGGTTTGGCATGTGCAGAACAACTAAGGAAAAGAGGTTATCAAATTACAATCTATGACAGATACGATAGAGCAGGTGGATTGCTTATCTATGGGATACCTAACTTTAAGTTAGAAAAATATGTAGTAGAGCGAAGAACAAAACTTTTAAAGGAAAGCGGTATAAAATTTAAGTTCAATTTTGAAGTTGGTAAAGATCTTACATTAAATCAATTAAGAAAAAAACATGATGCAATTTTAATTTCAACAGGAGTATATAAACCAAGAGAAATAGAAATAAATGGGAATGACCTTGAAAATATTTACCCTGCAATGGACTTTTTAACTGCATCGAACAAAAAAGGCTTAGGTGATAAAGTAGAAATGTTTGATAATGGAAAACTAAATGCTGAAAATAAAGATGTAGTTGTAATAGGTGGAGGAGATACTGCAATGGATTGTGTGAGGACTGCAGTAAGACAGAATGCTAAATCGATTAAATGTTTATATCGAAGAGATAAAGAAAACATGCCTGGTTCAGCAAGAGAAGTTTTAAACGCAGAAGAAGAAGGAGTTGAATTTGTATGGCTTTCTTCTCCAAAAGAATTTATTGGTAAAAATAAAGTCGAGAGTGTTGTAGTAAATAAAATTAAATTAGGAGATCCAGATGAAAGTGGACGTAGAAAACCTGTAATTCAAAATGATGAAGAATTCAAAATTAAGGCTGATTTGGTAATTAAATCCCTTGGCTTTGATCCTGAAAATTTACCAAAACTCTTTGATGAAGATAAATTACAGGTCACGAGATGGGGAACAATCAAAATTGATTTCGACTCAATGGAAACAAATCTATCTGGAGTATTTGCAGCTGGTGATATCGTGAGAGGAGCCTCCTTAGTTGTTTGGGCAATTAAGGATGGAAGAGATGCTGCAGAAAATATTGAAAAATTTTTCATCAATAAAAAAAATATAAAAAAAGAAGTTGCTTAATGAAACTAAGAAAAAAAAATTTGGAATTATTGAAAAAATTTAATGTCTATCATGAAAATATGGAACATGATGCATGTGGAGTCGGACTTGTTGCATCAACAAACGGAAAAAAGTCTAGAAAAGTTGTTGAATATGGAATTGATGCTTTAAAAGCTGTTTGGCACCGTGGCGCAATAGATGCAGATGGAAAAACTGGAGATGGAGCTGGCATACATATCGAAATACCATCTGATTTCTTTGTAGAAAAAATAGAGGCGACTGGACACAAATATGACAACTCAGAGGTTTGTGTTGGAATGATTTTTCTTCCTAGAAATAATTTCCCTGCACAAGAAGCTTGTAAAACAATAGTTGAAAGTGAATTAACAAATAGTAATTTTATTATTTATGGTTGGAGACAAGTTCCCGTAAATCCTTTAGTTCTTGGTGAAAAAGCTGAACAAACTAGACCCGAAATAACTCAAATTCTTTTTAAAACAAATGATGAAAATTTAACTGAAAAACCTTTAGAAAGAAAACTTTATGAGGTTAGAAGAAAAATTGAAAAAAAAATTTTTAGTAAACAAATTACAAGTTTTTACATAAGTTCTTTTAGTTCCAAGTCAATAATTTATAAAGGAATGTTTCTTGCTGAGGCCCTTTCAGATTTTTACACGGACCTCAAGGATGAGAGATTCATTTCTAGATTTGCAATATTCCATCAAAGATTTTCAACTAATACAGCTCCAAGCTGGGATCTAGCTCAACCATTTAGAGCACTGGCCCATAATGGAGAAATTAATACTCTAAAGGGAAATATAAATTGGATGAAAGTTCACGAACAGGAAATGTTCAGTCCAGATTTTGAGAACATGGAAAATTTAATACCAGTTATACCAAATGGAAATTCTGACTCAGCCTCCCTTGATAATGTATTTGAACTTTTAAATATTTCGGGTCAACCAGCACCATTAGCTAAATTGATGATGATACCTGATGCATGGTCTAAAAAAAATAAAATTTTATCTAAAGATCATCAACAATTATTTAATTTTCTTAATAGCACTATGGAGCCGTGGGATGGTCCTGCAGCTATTGCTGCTACAGATAATCAGTGGGTGATTGTGGCAACTGATAGAAATGGTTTAAGACCAATGAGATATACAATTACCAAGGACAATCTTTTATTTGCTGGATCAGAAACAGGAATGATAGAGCTAAATGAAAAGAAAATATTATCAAAAGGAAGACTTGGACCCGGAGAGATTCTTGGTGTGAGAATAGATAAGGGGAGAATTTATAAAAACAAAGAAATAAAAAACTTTCTTGCAAAAGAGTATAAACATTTTAATAATCAAATAATAGACTTAGACAAAAAATTTCCTATCAAAAATGAAAAAAATATATTTGACGGTACTGAACTAAGACAGAGGCAGCATACTTTCGGATATAGCATTGAAGATCTTGAACTAATACTTCATCCTATGGCTGAGGATGCAAAAGAAGCAACTGGATCAATGGGAGATGATACTCCTTTAGCAGTATTATCAGAAAAATATCGTCCTTTATATCATTTTTTCAGACAAAATTTTAGTCAAGTTACTAATCCACCAATAGACTCTTTAAGAGAAAATAGAGTTATGAGCCTAAAAACTCGATTTGGGAACTTAGGAAATATTTTAGATTTTAATAACTTAACTAAAGAGAATATATATGTTTTAAACAGCCCCATACTAACAAATAAACAATTTGAGAAATTTCTGAATTTTTTTGGAAAAAATTATGAAATAATTGACTGTACTTTTGATGATGAAGAGAGTTTAGATGATTCTTTAGAAAAGATTAAAAAAATTTCTGAGATATTTGTTAGAAAAGGAGTGACCCAATTAGTTTTGAGTGACAAAAATATAGATAAAAAAAGATGTCCAATACCAATGCTTTTGTGTGTAGGAGCTATTAATACAAATTTGATCAAAAAAAAACTTAGAGGCTACGTATCCATTAATGTTCAGACAGGGGAGGCTTTAGATACACATTCTTTTGCTACACTAATTGGCGTAGGAGCTACTACAGTAAATCCTTATCTTGCTTTAGATAGTATTTATTCAAGATTTAAAAAAAAAATTATTTGGAAAATTTATCTATGACGAATGCGTGGAGAGATATGTTAAATCAGTAAATTTAGGGCTTTTGAAAATAATGTCTAAAATGGGAATATCTGTACTAAGTTCTTATCGTGGAGGGTGCAATTTTGAAACAGTTGGCTTAAGCAGGACTATTGTAAATGAATATTTCCCGGGCGTTGTTTCAAAGATATCAGGAATTGGACTAACTGGTATAGAAAAGAAAGTTAGAAAAATTCACGAAGAGGCCTTTAGTTCTAATGAAAATGTTTTACCGATTGGAGGAATCTACCGTTATAGAAAAAATGGTGAAACTCATCAATATCAAGGAAAACTTATTCATTTACTTCAAACAGCTGTTACAGAAAAGTCATATGAAATTTATAAGAAATATGTAAAAGGAATTTATGATTTACCCCCAATAAATTTAAGAGATTTGGTTGATTTTAAAAAAAAAGAACCAATAAATTTAGATCAAGTTGAGCCAATAGAAAATATTTTAAAGAGATTTGGAAGTGGGAGCATGTCTCATGGAGCCTTATCAAAAGAGGCGCATGAAACATTAGCTATTGGCATGAATAGGATTAAGGGTGCCTCATGCAGTGGAGAAGGAGGGGAAGATGCTAATAGATTTAAGGTTATGTCAAATGGTGATACTGCGAATTCAAGAGTAAAACAAATTGCTTCAGCACGTTTTGGAGTTACTATAGATTATTTAAACAATTGTAATGAAATAGAAATAAAAATTGCACAAGGGGCAAAACCAGGCGAAGGAGGACAACTACCGGGATTTAAAGTTACAAAAGAAATTGCTAAGTTAAGACATTCTACAACTGGAGTTACTCTTATTTCTCCTCCTCCACACCATGATATTTACTCCATAGAAGATTTAGCCCAACTTATTTATGATCTTAAACAAATAAATCCTAATGCTAGAATTGGAGTAAAATTGGTAGCATCATCAGGCATTGGTACTATTGCTGCTGGAGTAGCTAAAGCAAAGGCTGACATTATATTAATTTCTGGACACAATGGTGGAACAGGTGCCACTCCACAGACTAGCGTAAAGTATGTTGGTATTCCCTGGGAAATGGGTCTAACTGAAGCCAATCAAGTTTTAACATTAAATAATCTAAGACATAAAATTACACTCAGAACTGATGGAGGCATCAAAACAGGAAGAGATGTTGTAATCGCTGCCATGATGGGAGCAGAGGAATATGGAGTAGCAACTACAGCTTTAGTTGCTATGGGATGTATAATGGTTAGACAGTGTCATTCAAACACATGTCCTGTTGGTGTTTGTACACAAGACGAAAAATTAAGGGAAAAATTTACCGGAACCCCAGATAAGTAGTAAACCTTTTCACTTTTATTGCTAGAGAGGTTAGGGAAATTTTAGCTAGTTTAGGATTTAAATCCTTAAACGAAATTATTGGTAGAACAGATCTTTTAAAACAAGTAAGCAAAGGCTCTCCAAACCTAGATGATCTAGATTTAAATCCATTATTTGTACAAGCGGATCCAGGAAGAAATAAAAGATTTTGTGAAAATAAAGATATCAATCAAGTCCCAGATACTATTGACCAAAATATATGGCCCGAAATAGAAAAAGATATTAATATTAATAAAAGTCCACAAAAAGAATTTAAAATTGAAAACACCGATAGAGCCGTAGGGACAAGAATTTCATACCATCTTTATAATAAAAATAAAAAAAATACAGAGAGTAAGTCCCTTAACATCAAATTTAAAGGATCCGCAGGTCAATCCTTTGGAGCTTTTGGTATTGATGGTCTTAAAATGATACTTAAAGGAGACGCAAATGATTATGTAGGAAAAGGTTTGTCGGGGGCAACTTTGGTAATTAAGTTACAAGACGAAAGCAACTTAATATCAAATGATAACACAATTATTGGAAATACAGTCTTATATGGCGCTACTTCTGGAAGATTATATGCTGCAGGACAAGCTGGCGAAAGATTTGCAGTAAGAAATTCTGGAACGATAGCTGTAATAGAAGGTTGCGATTCAAATGGTTGTGAATATATGACTGGTGGAACAGTTGTAATACTTGGGAATATAGGTGATAATTTTGCTGCAGGTATGACTGGGGGTATGGCTTTTATATATGATAAAGATGGAGAGCTTGAAAAAAGAGTAAATCCTGAAACTGTAATATGGCAAAAAATACAAACAAATTACTGGAAAGACTTTTTAAAAGATCTTATAAAAAAACATTCTGAAGAGACAGAATCAAAAGTTTCATCTAAAATTTTTGAAAACTTTGATAGGGAAGTCAATAATTTTTATCAAATTTGTCCAAAAGAAATGCTCAATAAATTAGATTATCCGCTAACAACAGACTTAAATATAAAAGAAGTAAGTTAGAAAATATGAATCTCTTTTGTTTTGGATTTGGACAAGTTGCACGAAATTTTATTAAAAAATTAGATAATAAAAATATTAATTATGTATTAAACACTACAAATAGAGAAGAAACAAAATATATAGATACAAATAATAAAAAATTTTTAAGCTACAAACTAAATGAAGATGGATATGATGAAAATATAAAAGAAATTCTTAATAAAGCAGATCATGCTTTAATTTCAATTCCTCCAATCCAAAATGACGATCTTGTTTTAAAAAATTTAATTAAATTCATGAATAAAGATAGAGTTAAGTGGATAACATATTTATCAGCAACAAGTGTTTATGGAAATCATAACGGAGAATGGGTAGATGAAAATACCAAATGTATTCCATCTAGCTCAAATGGAATAGCAAGACTCAAAGTAGAAAATTCTTGGCTAGATTTATTTAAAAAATTTAATTATCCAATTCAAATTTTTAGACTTTCTGGAATTTACTCAGATAAAAACAACGTGCTAAAAAGATTAAAAACTGGAGAAGCTAAATTAATATTTAAAGAAAATCATTTTTTTTCGAGAATTCATGTTGATGATATTTCAAATATCTTATTTAAATCTCTTAAGACTTTTAAATCTGGTGAAATTTTTAATATTTCAGATGATAAACCAGCCCCACTTTCTGAAGTTACCCTTTACGGGGCTAAACTCTTGAATATTAAAAAATTAAAAGAATTAAAAGTAGAAGAAATCGATAGTGAGATGCTCAAAAATTTTTTTAAGGACTCAAAAAAAGTACAAAATAAAAAAATGAAAAAGTTTTTTGATTATAATCTTAAATACCCATCTTTTACTGAAGGACTAGATTATATAAGAAATAACTTTGTTTAATTCTGATATAATTTTTTTTAAATTTCTTTTATTTGATAAACTATGATCACCATTTTTAATTAAAACTAATTTTTTCTTTGAATTAGGAAACATTTTTAATATTTTTTTAGAAAAACTTAATGGTACTACTTCATCATTACTTCCATGAATCATTGTCAAAAAGATCCCAGAATCATACTTTTTATTTAAAACCTTATTTTTCCTTCCGTTGACAATCAACTGGTAAGATATTGGATATTCGTATTTCCCATGTTTTAAATTATAAATTTTGTTTTTTATAATTTGTTTTTTTATTTTGTTTGAAAATTTATTCCACATAAGTTTTTCGAGAAACTCGGGTGCTGACCCAATTCCAATAAATCCTTTAATTTGATTTTTAAATGAACCAAAAATATTTAAAGCAATCCAGCTTCCCATGCTAGAACCAATTATTAGAATTTTTTTCTTTTTTATGAATCTATTAATTATAAATTTTACATCTTTTGACCAAGAAGTAATATTACCTTTCTCAAACTTCCCGTAAGATTTTCCATGACCAGAATATTCTAGTGATAAAAAGTTAATTTTTTTTCTTTTACAAAAATTATAAAATTTTTTAGGTTTTTCGCCCTCTAAATCTGACTTAAATCCATGTAAAAAAAGTACATATAAATTAGAATTAAACCTCATATGCATGATTCTAATTCTTCTATTTTTTCCTTTATTTATGAATTTAAATTTTCTCATACTAAATTTATATAATATGATAATATATGTTATTATTAAATGTCTTCTAAATTAAAAGTTTTACAAGTAATTCCAAAGCTAGGATATGGTGGTGCTGAAATAGGTTGCTATGATTTAGCACATTTTTTAACTGAAAATGAGTGTGACTCTTTTATTATAACAAGTGGTGGTGAATTATTAAAGTACATAAATAAAAAAAAAGTAAAAGTAATCAAATTACCTGTAAACAGTAAAAATCCTTTATTAATTTTTATAAATTCTATTATTATTTCATTAATAATTTTAATATTTAACATTTCTATTGTACATGCTAGGAGTAGAGCACCGGCCTGGTCTTGTCTTTTGGCTACTAAAATTACAAAAAGAAAATTTGTTACTACTTTCCATGGCACTTATAGCTTTAATAATAAATTAAAAAAATTTTATAATTCAGTAATGGTAAAATCTGATTTAATTATTGCAGGTTCAAATTTCATTTTTTCTCATATAAGTGAAAATTATTCTGAGTATTTAAATCCAAAAAAAAAAAATTTTTAGTGATCTTTAGAGGAATTAATATCGACTATTTCGACCCTACTAAAATAAAATCAAGCGAGGAGGAAAAACTTATCAAACAGTGGAATATTACAAGAAATAAAAAAATAATATTATTACCAGGAAGACTCTCAAGCTGGAAAGGTCAAGAGTTATTTATAGAAGCATTAAATATAGTCAAACAAAAAATAGGTAGTACTTTTTACGCAATAATTTTGGGCAGTGATGAGGGTAGGACTGTATATAAAAAAAAATTATTAAGACTTACCGAACAATATAGATTAAACAACGAGTTGAGATTTATTGAAAATTGTAAAATAATGCCTTTAGCATATAAAATTTCAAATTTGGTTGTATCGTCCTCAATTGAGCCAGAAGCCTTTGGAAGGATTTCAGTAGAAGCACAAGCAATGGAAAAACCTATTTTAGCAAGTAATTTAGGAGGTTCGAAAGAAACTATTTTAAATAATAAAACTGGAATATTGTTTGATACTAGTAAACCATCTATTTTGGCGGAAAAAATTGTTGAAATGTTACAATTAGATGAGCTCACCCTTAAATTAATGGGTTCAGAGGGAAGAAAAAATATTATTAAAAAATTTAATGTTGAAAAAATGTGTTTATCAACTTACACAGAATATAAAAAATTAATCAACTGATGCCCATAATTACTTTAACAGATGGAAAAAAATTTAATTTTCAGGGAAAAATTTCTGGAAATAAGATTGCAGAAAAAATAAGCAAATCTCTTGCTAAGAACGCACTTATTATAAGTGTTAATGGAAAATTAAAAGATTTAAATTATGAAATTGAGGATGACTCTGTTGTTAAAATAATTACATCTAAAGATCAAGAAGGTTTAGAAACTATTAGACATGATACTGCCCACATTTTAGCGATGGCTGTCCAAGAGCTATTTCCTGGAACACAAGTGACAATAGGACCAGTAATTGAAAACGGTTTTTACTACGATTTTTTTAGAAAGGAAACTTTTACTGAAAAAGATTTAATAAAAATAGAAAATAAAATGGCAGAAATTGTTGATAGAAATGAAGAAACTAAAAGAAAAGTTTGGCAAAGAGATGAAGCCATAAAACATTTTGAAAAACTAGGTGAAAAATATAAGGCTGAAATAATAAAAGATATTCCAGATGAGGAGGAAATTTCTATATATTTCCATGGTAAGTGGCATGATTTGTGTCGAGGTCCACATCTTTCATCAACTGGAAAAATTGGAAAACATTTTAAATTAACTAAAGTTGCGGGAGCATACTGGCGTGGAGATTCCAACAATGTAATGCTTCAAAGAATTTATGGGACTTCATGGAGCTCTAAAAAAGAATTAGATAATTATTTAAAAATGATTGAAGAGGCTGAAAAAAGAGATCATAGAAAAATTGGCAAAGAGATGGATTTATTTCATTTTAGAGAAGAGAGTCCAGGAAGTGTTTTTTGGCATGATAGAGGTTGGAGATTATTTCAAAAGCTAATAGACTATATGAGAGAGAAACAAAATGCTGCTGGTTATAAGGAGATTAATACTCCAGAGATTTTAGATAGATCGCTATGGGAGAAGTCTGGGCATTGGGATAAGTTTGGAGAGCACATGTATACTACGCAGACTCCTGATGAAAAAGTTTTTGCTATAAAGCCAATGAATTGTCCTGGATGTGTTCAAATTTTTAATCAAGGACTAAAGAGTTATAGAGATTTACCTCTTAAACTTTCAGAATTTGGAAAAGTTCATAGGTACGAGCCATCCGGCGCATTACATGGATTAATGAGAGTAAGGGCCTTCACCCAAGATGATGCCCATATTTTTTGCACAGAAGATCAAATTACACAAGAAACTTTATCTGTTACTAATTTAATACTAAGTATTTATAAGGATCTTGGATTCGAAAAAGTTATATTGAAATATTCTGATAGACCAGAGGCAAGAGTAGGTGATGATAAAATTTGGGATAAGGCAGAAGCTGCTTTGTTGCAAGCAATTAAATCATCAAAATTAGAATATTCAGTCAACAAGGGTGAAGGGGCGTTTTACGGTCCAAAAATAGAATTCGTATTAAGGGATGCTATAGGTAGAGACTGGCAATGTGGAACTCTTCAAGTGGATTTTAATTTACCGGGAAGACTAGGGGCATCTTATGTAGAAAAAGATGGATCAAAAAAAGTTCCAGTAATGTTACATAGGGCTCTTTTTGGTTCTTTAGAAAGATTTATTGGAATATTAATCGAAAATTATGCAGGAAAATTTCCTTTCTGGATTTCCCCATCTCAAGTGGTAGTTATTCCTGTTTCAGATGAATTTGATAAATACGCAAAAAATATTAATTCTAAAATCAAGGAAAATGGAATTTATAGCGAGGTAGACGTGAGAAATCATAATTTAAATTACAAAATAAGGGAACATTCGTTGTCTAAAGTACCAATTCTATTGATATGTGGAAAAAAAGAAGTTGACAGCAGCAGTGTAACTATTAGAAAATTAGGATCTGATAAACAAATGAACATAAACTTTAAAAAATTTTTAAAAGAGTTTTCAAACCAAAATAAATTCCCTAAAAGCTAAGTGCCTGTATTTAAAAATAATTATTTTCAAAGAAGAACAAAAGATAGAGGACCACGATCAAATCATAGAATAAATTCTCCAGAAGTCCAGGTAATTTCAAGTTCAGGTGAAAATCTTGGCATACTTAATACCTCAGAGGCAATTAGTATAGCTAAAGAAGAAGGACTTGATCTAATAGAAATCGCACCAAAGGCTAAACCACCTGTTTGTAAGATAATTGATATGGGAAAATATAAATATGATGCTCAAAAAAAAGCAAACAAAGCTAAGAAAAAACAAAAAAAAATTGATATTAAAGAAATTAAGCTACGTCCAGTTACAGAGACACACGATTATCAATTTAAAATTAAGAATGCACAAAAATTTATATCTAAAGGAGATAAAGTAAAATTCACAATAAAGTTTAAAGGTAGAGAATTACAACATTCCCATTTAGGTACTGATATTATGAATAAAATAAAAGATGATATGAAAGAAATCGGAAAAGTTGAACTACAGCCTAAATTTGATGGCAAACAAATGATAATGGTTATTCAACCTTTGTAACTATTATTGTTGTAATATTTAATTAATATTTGTATAACCTCGGGGATTATGCCAAAATTAAAAACAAAAAGCTCAGCAAAAAAAAGATTTAAAATTACATCTAAAGGAAAAGTTATTATGGCCCAATCAGGAAAAAGACATGGTATGATAAAAAGATCTAATTCCCAGATAAGAAAACAAAGAGGCACTACTATTATGTCTAAACAAGATAGCAAGATAGTAAAATCATACATGCCCTACAGTTTAAGAGGTTAGAATGGCAAGAGTCAAAAGAGGAGTAACAAGCAAAGCAAAACATAAAAAAGTTTTTAAGTCTGTTAAAGGTCAATGGGGCAGAAGAAAAAATACTATAAGAACTGCACGTCAAGCTATGGAAAAAGGAATGCAATATGCTTATAGAGATAGACGAAATAAAAAGAGAGATTTCAAATCTATTTGGATCCAAAGAATAAATGCAGGTGCACGTGCAGAGGGAATGACATATTCAAAATTGATAAATGGATTAAATAAATCAGGTATAAAAATTGATAGAAAAATTTTGGCAGAAATTGCATATGATAACCCTGAGGCCTTTAAAACTATTGTTAAAAAAGCCCAAGCTGCACTAAATTAATCTTCACTATTGTTTTTCTCAAGTTTAGAAATAATCTGTAAGAATGTCTAATTTTGAAAAAAAATTTTTCGAGTATAAAAGTAGATTAAATAATACTCAGGATTCAAAAGAAATTGAAATAATAAGAACAGATATTTTCAGCAAAAACGGATTTATTAATTCTCAATTTAAAAAACTTGGTTCTTTAACTGAAGAAGAAAAAAAAATTTTTGCATCTAGAATTAATCAAGTAAAACAAGAATTGCTTGAAATATTTAGATTAAAAGCTTCGGAAGTATCGGACAAAGACCTCAATGAGAAAATACAAAAAGAAAAAATAGATGTTACTTTACCGGAGAAAGAGTTCAAAATAGGAAAGATTCATCCTGTATCACAAGTAATTGATGAAATATCATGTATTTTTTCAGAAATAGGATTTAGCGTTGAAGAAGGACCAGATGTAGAAAACGATTACAACAATTTTACTGCTTTAAACACCCCTGAAGATCATCCAGCAAAAGATATGCACGATACTTTCTATCTGGACGCAGATATGAAAACTTTGCTCAGGACACATACTTCTCCAGTTCAAGTTCGCACAATGTTAAAAAATAAACCTCCTTATAAAATAATTGCACCTGGAAGAACTTATCGAAGTGATAGCGATCAAACACATACACCAATGTTTCATCAACTAGAAGGACTTCATATAGATAAGAATATTAATATGGGTCATTTAAAAGGTTGTCTAAATTATTTTATAAAAGAATTTTTTGAAGTAAATAAAATTAAGATGAGATTTAGACCAAGCCATTTTCCATTTACAGAACCTTCAGCTGAGGTTGATATAGCATATAGAATTGAAAATAACAAAATAACTATTGGTGAAGGTGATAAATGGCTTGAGATACTTGGATGTGGAATGGTTCATCCAAATGTTCTAAAAAACTGTAAGGTTGATTCAAAAATTTATCAAGGTTTTGCTTTTGGCATCGGTATTGATAGATTGGCAATGCTTAAGTATGGAATAAAAGATTTAAGATCATTTTTTGAATGTGACTATAGATGGTTAAATTACTATGGATTTGATCCATTAGACGTTCCAACTAATTACAGAGGTCTAAGTAAATGAAGTTTACTAAAGAGTGGCTAGATGTTCATTTAAGAACTAACAAAAATGAGTCACAAATTGTTCAAAAATTGAATAGCATTGGTTTAGAAGTAGAGAAAGTTGAGCCAATTAAAAATCATCTGAGCGATTTTATAGTTGCTAAAATTATCAAAACTAACAAACATCCTAATGCTGATAGACTTAAGCTATGTGATGTCGATATTGGACAGAAAGAAACTATAAAGGTTGTGTGTGGAGCCCCTAATGCTAAAGATGGACTTTTAACGGTTTATGCACCTCCTGGATCAATTATTCCAAAAAATGGTATGAAATTAGAAATATCAAAGATAAGAGGGGAAACTTCCTATGGAATGCTTTGTTCAGAGTCTGAATTGAAAATTTCAAATGAAAGTGAGGGAATAATAGATCTAAATGAAAAATTTAAATCAAAAATTGGAAAATCTTTTTTTAACGACAAAAGAGGAAAAAATGTAATTGAATTATCGATTACACCAAATAGACCTGATTGTCTGGGAGTAAGAGGCATAGCAAGAGATTTGTCAGCTTGTAATTTTGGAAAATTAAAACAGATAAAAACGAGTAAAATTAAAAAAAATACTAAACATAGCTTAAAAATAAAGATTGAAAAAAATAAAAAACAGGCATGTTCAATTTTTGGAAGCTGTACAATAAAAAATATTAAAAATACTGAGAGTCCCGGATGGCTAAAGAACAGAATTCTAGCACTTGGTTTAAGACCTATATCTGCTGTAGTTGATATAACAAATTATGTAATGTTTGATTTGAACCGACCCCTCCATGCATATGATTTAGACAAAATAAAGAACAAGATTACCGTTAGAAATTCAAAAAAAGGAGAAATTCTTAAAGCACTAGATAATAAAAGTTATTTACTTAACGAAAATATGTGTGTGATAGCAGATGATCAAGGCGTGTTAGGATTAGGTGGAATAATTGGCGGTACACGATCTGGAACAGAAATGTCCACAAAAAATCTTTTACTTGAATCAGCTTATTTTGATCCTGCAATTACCAGAAAAACCTCAAAAAAATTAGATTTAAATAGTGATGCAAAATTTCGTTTTGAGAGAGGTATTGATCCCAAATCAGTATTAGCTGGACTCGAGTCAGCAGTAGAACTGATTGTAAAGATTTGTGGAGGCGAGGTATCTAAATTCGATATTCAAGAAACTAAGAAATTTAGAAGTAGTGAGTTTAAATTTGACCCTAAATTAGTTTCAAAGACCATTGGAACCAATATTAAAACTAAAGAGATAATAAAAATATTAACAAAGTTAGGATTTGTTATCAAAATAAAAGGTAAACTTCTTAATGTAAAAGTTCCTACTTGGAGACCAGACATATTTGGTGAGATTGACCTTGTAGAAGAAATAATAAGAATAATTGGATTTGAAAAAATAAAGTCAATTGAACCAGAAAAAAAGCGAACTAAACCAACACTTAATTTTTTTCAAAAACATTTTCATTTAGCTCAGAGGTCAATAGCTTCAAAAGGATATCTAGAAACGATCACGTGGTCATTTACTGATGAAAAAATGAATAGCAAATTTAGAGAAAAACTAGAAAGTATTAAGATCTTAAATCCAATTAGCTCAGATTTAAACGTTTTAAGAAATTCTTTATATCCAAATTTAATTTTTTATTTGGAAAAAAACTTGAACAGAGGATTTGGCGACCAAGCTCTTTTTGAAATTGGTCCAGTTTTTAAAGGAAAAAAACCAGGCCAACAAAATACTGTTATTTGTGGAATTAAGAAACAATTTTTAGATGATCAAAATAGTTTAAAGAAAAACGATTTAATTGATGTTTTCCATATTAAAAAGGATCTTGTTCAGTCCCTGATAGAACTTGGAATAGGCAAAGATGATTTCAAGGTTGGAAGTAATACACCATCTTATTATCACCCAGGTATCTCTGGATCAATTGTTTCTAAATATGAGAATTTTATTCTTGGTTATTTTGGAGCTTTACACCCAAAAATTATTCCAAATACTTTTGGATTTGAAATTTTTTTAGAAAATTTAGTTGAATATAAAACTAAAAATACCAAAATAAAAAAGAGTCTAACTTTTTCAGATTATCAAAAGTCCGAAAGAGATTTTGCTTTTCTAGTTAATAAAAATACTAAAGCACAAGATCTAACAGATGTTATACTTAATATAAATAAGGATTTAATCAAAAAAATAAAAATTTTTGATGTTTATGAGGGTGAAAATATTCCTTCAGGTAAAAAATCTATAGCATTAAAAGTAACTATTCAATCAGATCATAAAACTTTGAATGAGAATGATTTAACAAAAATATCAGAAAAAATAGTAACCACAGTGGAAGAGAAAACTAGCGCTAAATTAAGATCATAAATGTCCAATCTTAAAAATATTAGAAATTTTTCAATTATTGCTCATATTGATCATGGAAAATCAACTATCGCCGATAGAATTATACATAAGTGTGGAGGTTTAACAGAGAGGGAGATGAAAGATCAGGTATTAGATTCAATGGATATAGAACGTGAACGTGGGATTACTATAAAAGCTCAAACTGTTAAACTAAATTATAAATCGAAAGATGGCAAAGAATATATACTCAATATAATTGATACCCCAGGCCATGTTGATTTTAGTTATGAGGTAAGTCGATCTTTATATGCCTGTGAAGGATCTATATTAATAGTAGATAGTACACAAGGTGTAGAAGCACAAACTTTAGCAAATGTATATCAGGCGCTAGACATAAACCACGAGATTATTCCTGTTTTAAACAAAATAGATCTACCTGCATCTGATTTAGAAAGAACTAAAAAACAAATAGAAGATGTAATTGGTATTGATACCTCAAATGCGGTACCCTGCTCAGGTAAAACTGGAGAGGGAATAGAAGATATCTTAGAACAAATAATCACGAAACTGCCGGCACCAAAGGGTGAAGCCCACGAGGTATTAAAATGTTTACTTGTAGATAGTTGGTATGATTCTTATCTGGGAGTAATAATTTTAGTTAGAGTAATAGATGGAACTTTAAAGAAAAATATGAAAATCAAAATGATGTCAACTAATCAAGAATATATTGTTGAAAAAGTTGGGGTTTTTACACCAAAGGCTAGAGATATTGAGGAGTTAAAATCAGGGGAGATAGGTTTTATTATTACAGGAATTAAAAACTTATCTGACACAAAAGTAGGAGATACTATTTGTGAAACTCAAAGACCATTAAAAAAAGCTCTACCTGGTTTCAAACCAAGTAAACCAGTTGTATTTTGTGGTTTATTCCCGGTTGATAGCTCAGAATATCAAAAGCTAAAAGATGGTCTTGCCAAATTACAATTAAACGATTCTAGCTTTTCTTATGAAGCAGAGTCTTCATCTGCGCTTGGATTAGGTTTTAGATGTGGTTTTTTAGGACTCCTACATCTTGAAATTATAACTGAAAGATTAGAAAGAGAGTTTGACATAAATTTATTAACAACAACACCCGGCGTGGTATACAAAGTTCATTTAAATAACGGAGATATACAGAATTTACAAAATCCTTCAAATTTACCAGATCCTTCTTTAATTAAATTAATCGAAGAGCCATGGATAAAGGCTACAATTATCACTCCCGATCAATATTTGGGTTCTATTATGAAACTTTGTCAGAATAAAAGAGGTATTCAAAAAAATTTAAATTATTCTGATAATAGAGCAGTGTTAAACTATGAGATCCCATTAAATGAAGTTGTCTTTGATTTTAATGATAGACTTAAGTCAATGACAAGTGGATATGCAAGTTTTGATTATGAAATAATGGATCACAAAGAAGGGGATTTGGTTAAATTAGGAATTTTGGTAAATTCTGAACAAGTTGATGCATTAGCAATGATGGTTCACAGAGATTTTGCTCAGTCAATTGGAAGAGAAGTTTGTGAGAAACTTAAAGATTTAATACCTAGACATAACTTTATGATACCTATTCAGGCAGCAATTGGTGGAAAAATTATTGCAAGAGAAACCATAAAAGGATTTAAAAAAGATGTACTAACAAAAATCCATGGAGGTGGAGCTAAAGATAGAAAAAGAAAATTACTTGACAAGCAAAAAAAAGGAAAAGCAAGATCAAAACAGTTTGGCAAAGTTGAAATACCCCAAGAAGCTTTTATAGGAGTTTTAAAAATAAATAAAGAGGTCTAAAATGATTTATGATTGTTTTTCATATTGGGACGAAGATTTACTTTTAGATTTAAGATTAAATATTTTGAATGATCATGTTGATTATTTTGTTATTCTCGAAGGCAACAAAACATGGCAAAATAATCCGAAGAAACTAAGATTTAATATTGAAAAATACGATAAATTTTACGATAAAATTATCTACCATGCTGTTGAAGATTTACCAGACGGAAATGATCCCTATCTTAGAGAAAATCATCAAAGAAATTCAATCTCCAAAGCTTTAGTTAATTCCAAACCTAATGACATAATAATGATTTCAGACTTAGATGAAATTCCAAATCCCGATGTGATAAAGAATTTTAAACCAAAAATGAGATATGCTGCATTTAAACAAAAAAACTTTAATTATAAACTAAATCTTTTAAGTACAAAAAATCCAATCTGGATGGGAACAAAAATATGTTTAAAAAAATATTTAAAATCCCCACAGTGGCTCAGAGAGCTTAAATTTAAAAAAAGACCATTTTGGAGATTAGACAAGTTTAGATTAAATAATATTTTAGAGAATGGTGGTTGGCATTTTTGTAATCTTAAAACTCCAGAGCAGTTATTATATAAATATCAAAACTTATGTGAAACTAATGATCCAATTCATTTTAAAGAAAAAATAGAGGAAAAATTTTTAAATACAGATTCAATAAAAAAAAAAATAAGTTTAAAAGAAGATATATTGGGTAGAAATGATAGTTTTGTTAAAGTACATATGGATGACACTTATCCAAACTATATTTTGAATAATCTACCAAAGTATCAAAAATGGATAGAAATTGATTGAATGAATAATAGGTTAAAAATTTTTTGTGTTACCAATAGACCTATTAAATTGTTAGAAAATAGTGATTTAATTTTGGCAGGGGTTGGGAAAGATAAATTTACAGACCATTATCTTAAATCTAACAACCAAGAAAATATTGATTTTAAGGAAAAATACTATTCAGAACTCACATTTCATTATTGGTATTGGAAAAACTTATTAAAACAGGAAAAATCAGATTGGATTGGTTTTTGTCAAAAAAGAAGATTTTGGATAAAAAAAGAATCGTATAATTTGGAAATAACAAGTGAAAATTTAAAAGATCATTTATTAAAGGAAATTCCTGAAGAATGGCGAGGTTTTGAGTCAGTCATATGTAGTCCAATTTATATTAATAACGTAAAAAAGATGAAAATGCTAAAAAGAGGTTTTAGGTCATTATTACGTGATCCTTTTATTTTTTTTAATAAAAAAAAACAATCACTTAAATTTCATTTTGATATGCATCATGGTTATGGAAATATTGATTTAGCATTAGACTGTATTAATCAAGAAGATAAATTTGAATTTAAAAAATATCTAAGCAATAATATTAGTTACAATCCGCACATAATGTTTATTACAAAGCCAGAGATTGCTAAAAAATGGTTTTACTCTTTATTTACCTGGCTTGAAAATTGTGAAAAAATTTTTGGTTTTGAAAAATTAACGGGTTACGATACCACCAGATTATATGCTTATCTAGCAGAGAGATACTTATCATTTTGGTTTAAAAAGTATACTAAACATACTTCATGGCCCTGGATTTTTTGTGATTTAGAGAAAAATAATTTCTTAAATGGAAAATAAAAATAATACGTTGAACTTTTGCCAAGTTTCTCTTGTAAGAGACTTGCCTTTAATTTTGATAAATTTTAAAGAGTTAAAAAAAATTTATAAAGAATTTAAACTATATGTAATTTGTCCCTCAAAAGAATTAGACGACTTTAAAAAAGAGCTAAATTTTGAACAGATAAAGGTGATAAGTGAAGATGATATAATTCCATTTGACAAATTTAAATATATTTTTGATCAAGAAATGACTTCTAGTTCATTTAAAAACCTTATGCATGATAGATTGCAATGGTACTATCAACAATTACTTAAAATTAGTTTCGTATTAGATTTTGTCTCAAAAAAGAATCAAAAAATAGTGATCTGGGATGCAGATACTATTATCTTAAAAAAAATCAAATTTTTTAAAAATGATTTAAGTGTAAAATATGGAACTGTTTTTGAGTTCCATAAACCTTATTATAATACAAATGAAGTGTTATTCAAAAAATTACCAAATTGTTATCTTTCTTTTGTTTGTCAATTTGTTGCTATATCACCTAAAGAATGTAGTTTTTTTTTAAGTAGGGCAAATGAGTTTCTTGAAAAACAAAAATCTACTTCAGAATGGTTTGCTAAGATAATGTTTAGGATTATTAATGAGGGCAATTCTATTTATAGTGGCTCACTTTTTTCAGAGTTTGAACTTATTGGCATGTCAAATTATTTGCTTAAAAATGATAAACAAAAATCATTAAATACTTTAAGATATGGTTTGAATGGAATTTTAACAAAAAATCAAACCGTAGTTTCAAAAGTTTTAGGAATTTCGCATGTAACTTACGAGCATTCCCATCCTAATGAAAATAGTAAAGGTATGCTAAAAAGAGATCAAAGTTGGAAAATCTTTTTAAAGATTTTAATTAAAAATTTTTATAAGTATTACTTAAGAACAATTAGACATAATTTCAATTTTTTTTTAAAAAAAAATTAGTTAACTATTTAGCTTTGGGGGTGCATAATATCCAAGACATTTGACACGGTCTTCCTTCAGACATTAATAACCATCTATCATCATCTTTCATAATTTCTAATTTTTTAAAGATGAAAGGATTTCGAGAAGAATTCTCAACAATATTAATCTTAAAGTTTTTTTTTAAAAAACTTAAAAAATTATTTACTTTCTTTTTGTTCTTCAAAAAATTGTGATTTTCGATTATAAGATGACTATTTTGAAAGTGCTTTAAATTTTTTTTTATAACTAAATCAAATTCTTCTCCCTCGATATCAATAAGGAATAATACTTTTTTTTTTAAATTAGGCTTTATTAATTTACTTAATATTTCAAAATTAGATTTAGCAAAAGTAAATGTTTTTTTTTTTAATTTATTAATTTTGATATTATGATCTAATATTCTTTTCGTATATTTATTTGACTCAAAAGCATATCCTTTTTCAAATATTTTATTTTTCAGTAAACCTGTTAAGTGGTAGCCCTCACCTGCACCAAAATTGACTAATATTTTTAATTTTTTTTTTGATTGGATATCCGCAATCTTTTCCTGGACTTGACTTTCATACAAACCAAGGATTTTTGAAGCCATATCATATGACCAATGTTCTTTTTTAGAAATTTTTGTATCTTTATATTTTCCAAAAGCAACCTTTCCTTTAAAAATTCTATAAATATTATCTGATAATTTCTTTTTCCTTTCTAACAATAATTCATCTAAATTATAATTTTTTCTAAATAAATTTTTAAAGTAAATTTTCATTACAAAGAGATTTTATTCTTTTTAAGATAATTTGCTCTATCTTCATTATTCATGCCAGCCAAGTGGACAATGATTGGTTCCTGTTTCTCCATACTTAAATCTAAGTTTGATGGTATTGAATTCCATTCATTAGGTAAAAATTTTATTTTTTCTAAATAATGATTACCTTTGTTGTCATTTAAATTTCCATTTAGTTCAGATCTAAACCCTATTATATCCATTATCGACGCCTGTTCCCACCAAGGGTGATTTATATAAGATTTATTTTCCCAAACTTTGTGAAGAAATTCTTTAACAAATTCTGAAACTCTTAAGAGTATTACGCCTGTATTAATTCTTAAAATTGTTAATTTTGTATTTTCATATATGCTACCCTTATGAACTTCACAGAAATGTTTTACTAAATAAATATCTTTATCTTCTTCTATTTGAGAATTAATATCGATATCAAAGTTATTAAAGTAAGCATCTGCATCTATCCACATCAAAAAATCTGAATCATTTTTTAACATTTGATCTTTTAAAATTTTAATTTTATTCCAAGCAGGTGGTCTTTCTGTATTCGATATTTTTATATTTTCAAACTTATAGCTAAATTTGTCACAATATCTTTTTACAGTTTTTGAAGTTTCTTCTCCTATGATTTGCAATTTATCATCAAAGCAAGTAATAAATTTGATATTATACTTTTTGGATTTTTTGATAATTTCTTTATTATATATAGTTTTTTTGTAATTTTGTTTAGAAGGATCTAAACTAAATTCTTTTTTAAGGTATTTTTTAATAAATTTCTTTATCATTAAAGATTAAGTTATGATAAATTAATTAGAATTAATTTCAATATTTTGTTATTTAATTGTAAAATATCTATAATAATAAGGAGAGATGGCCGAGTGGTTTAAGGCGCACGCTTGGAAAGTGTGTGTACTGTCAAAGGTACCGTGGGTTCGAATCCCACTCTCTCCGCCATAAATTAAGGTCATTTAGGGTTTGATGTAAATCTTAAAAATAATTAAACGTAACTTAAACATGAAAATTGGAATATTTACTTTTATAAAGCCTTAAAAATTGGTTATTTTAGTAACTTATAAAAAACACGAAAAAAAAATTAAAATCAACGTATTATTGTTGAAATTCAAGGCTTATTTAAGATCTTGGCATATGTCCATTTTATTAAATTTTATAAAAATGATATAATTCTTATTTCCGAAAATTTACAATTTATGAAAAATAATACAAACAATTATCAAGCAGACTCAATAAAAGTTCTAAAAGGATTAGAGGCCGTTAGAAAAAGACCAGGCATGTATATTGGAGATACAGACGACGGCACTGGTCTTCATCATATGATTTATGAGGTAGTAGATAACTCAATTGATGAAGCTCTAGCTGGATATTGTAATAACATAATTTTAGATATTAACAAAGATGGCAGCATATGTGTAACTGATGATGGTAGAGGAATACCAACTGACATGCATAAAACAGAAAAAAAATCTGCTGCAGAAGTTATAATGACCCAATTACACGCAGGTGGAAAATTTGATCATAATTCATATAAGGTTTCCGGTGGACTTCATGGAGTCGGAGTTTCGGTAGTCAATGCACTTTCTGAAAAACTAGAGCTTGAGATTAATAGAGATGGGAAAAAATATTTTATCGAATTCGCTAATGGAGAAGCAAAAAAACCACTTAAAGTTTCAGGAAATTCAAAATTAAATGGTACAAAAATTAAATTTTTTCCTTCTAAAAAAGTTTTTTCAACTACAAAATTTAGTACAAATATCATTACAAAAAAGATGAGAGAGTTAGCTTTTTTAAACAGGGGTATAAAAATAACTATTAATGATTACCAACAAAAAAATGTTAAAAAGGTGGAATTTAAATTTGATGGTGGTATTAAACAATTTGTTGATTATTTAGACGAAAAAAGAGAAAAATTAAAAAATAAAAATGGTAATGATCTTTTTAAAAATCCTATTTATATACAAGGAAACAATGGAGATACAAACATAGAATGTTCTCTTAAATGGAATGCAGGCTATAGTGAAGACGTTTATTCTTACACTAACAATATATATCAGAGAGACGGTGGTACTCATCTTTTAGGTTTCAGAAGTTCTTTAACAAGAGTAATAAACAAATATGCAACTGAAAATAATTTTCTTAAAAAGAATAAACTAAGTATTTCAGGCGATGATATTAAGGAAGGTTTATCATGTGTCCTTTCAATAAAGATGCCTGATCCAAAATTTTCATCTCAGACAAAAGATAAGCTTGTATCATCAGAGGTTAGAAATATTGTAGAAGCTATTACAAATGAAAAGTTATCTATATGGTTTGATCAAAATCCCTCAATTTCAAAAATAATTCTGTCAAAAATAATGCAGGCGGCTTTAGCTAGAGATGTGGCTCGTAAAGCAAGAGAGAACGTGAGAAGAAAAGGTGCCTTAGAATTATCTGGGCTTCCAGGAAAATTAGCAGATTGCCAAATTTCTAAACAAGAGGGAACAGAATTATTCATTGTAGAAGGAGATTCAGCGGGAGGATCGGCAAAACAAGGAAGAAATCGTGAATATCAAGCCGTGTTACCTCTAAGAGGAAAAATATTAAACACTTATGTAGACTCAAAAAATAACAAGAAAAAACAAAATGGTTCTAATAATGAAATAAAGACAAAAGCATTGTCAAAAATGATTTCTTCTAACGAAATTGTTACCTTAATTAATGCATTAGGGTTAGATCCTAAAAATGATGAAATAGATTTAAAAGACTTAAGATATGGAAAAATAATAATTATGACCGATGCAGATGTTGATGGTTCTCATATAAGGGCTTTACTTCTCACTTTTTTTAATAACAAACCATTTAATAAACTAATAGAAAATGGAAATATTTATTTAGCTCAACCCCCGTTATTTAAAATAAACAAAGGTACTAAAGGTATTTATGTTAAAGATGAAAAAGAATTAGAAAAGTATTTAATTGAGAACTCAAAGGATTTAAAAAAATTTAAAAAAGGAACAAAAGAATTTCTAAAAAAGCTAGAAGAAGAAAAATCAAAAATAAACATTCAAAGATTTAAAGGATTGGGTGAAATGAATCCCGATGAATTGTGGAATACTACGTTAAACCCAGAAACAAGGAATTTACTTAAAGTTCAATATTCTAACGATATAAAAAAAGATCAAGATATAATTCATACTTTGATGGGCAACGATGTCGCTTTAAGAAAAGACTTTATTATATCTAATGCAATTAATGTAAGCAATCTAGATATTTAGTTCAATGGAGTTTTTTGAAAGTTCCAAATACTATACTCTTGATAAACCAACTTATACATCTTTGAGATGGATAGGAATTTTAGGACAAATAATAACAATATATTTAGTAAAATTTTATTTTGGTTTTAGTTTTCAATTTTTATTATCAAATTTTGTTATCGTTATCGGTATAATATCAAATTTGTATCTTATTTTTTTTTATAAAAAAAATCAAATTACAGATAAATCATCTTTTATTTTTTTAATTATTGATATTTTCCAATTAAGCTCTTTAATTTATTTATCAGGAGGAATTATAAATCCATTTTCGATCTTTATAATAGTTCCATCAATTTTTTCGTCAATTTATTTGAGTAGGAGTACTAATTTGTCGATAGTTTTAATAACTATTTTTACGATTGTCTTTTTAACATTTTATCATCAACCATTACCGTCACCATTAAATGAACATTTTCATATTGATAATTATTATTATTATGCTGTCCCAATATCATTAACAGTAACATTAATTTTTTTAACCTACTTTGCAGTCAGCTTTGGTAGAGAATCAAGATTAAGAAAAGAAGCACTAAATAAGATGGAAGAAATAATGGCGAAGGAACACGAACTTTTGTCTTTAGGAGGTCAAGCGGCTGCTGCAGCACACTCACTCAACACTCCGCTATCAACCATTAAAATAATATCAAATGAATTAATAAAAGAAGAGAAAGACCAGGACGAAGTTAGAAAAGATATATTACTTTTAGTGAGCCAAGTTAAAAGATGCGAGGAGATACTAAAAAAACTTTCAATTGATCCCTCAATTGAAGATGATTTTATAGAAAAAGATATATCTCTATCAGATTATATTAATGAAATTTTAATATCTTTTCGAGAAATATCTGACAAAAAATTTACTTTTGATGTAAAAAATGACTTAAACTCATTTAAGATTATAAAGTCCAATGAGATGGTTTATGGTTTGAGAAATTTTATAGGTAATGCTAACAAATTTTCTGAAAAAAATGTTTATATATCCTTAACTAGCAATAACTTAAATAGTATTTTAAAAATTGAGGATGATGGACCTGGATATCCAAAAGAAATCATTAATAGACTTGGTGAACCATACATTAATTCAAAATCTTCCAATAAAAATAGAACAGGATTAGGACTTGGTATTTTTATAGGAAAAACATTACTTGAAAAAAATTTTGCTCAAATAAATTTTAAAAATTCAGAAATTTATGGAGGAGCAGAAGTAAATATTGTTTGGAAAAATAAAAAACTTAAAGAAATTTAATTTAATCTTTTCTTATTGTTCTTAAATAACCCTGATAATTGATCTATCATTACATCACCTAATTCATTTACATCTGAAATTTTAATTGCTTTTTTGTAATAACGGGAAACATCATGACCTATTCCGATTGCTAAAATTTCAATGTTTGTTTTGTTCTCTATAAATGCAACAGTTTTTTTTAAATGTTTTTCCAAAAAATCACCAGAATTTACCGATAAAGTTGAATCATCAACCGGGGCACCATCCGAGATAACCATTAAAATCTTTCTCTCCTCTTTTCTTTTAATTAATCTATTGTACGCCCACAATATTGCTTCACCATCAATATTTTCTTTTAATAAACCTTCCTTAAGCATCAGACCTAAATTTCTCTTTGCTTGGCGCCAATGAGTATCTGCTGATTTATAAACTATATGTCTGAGGTCGTTAAGCCTTCCTGGGTTTTTAATTTTTCCTTCTTTACTCCAGTCCTCTCTACTTTGTCCACCCTTCCAATTTTTTGTTGTAAAACCTAAGATTTCTACTTTAACGGAACATCTCTCCAAAGTTCTTGAGAGAATATCCGCACAAAGTGCTGCGATCGTTATAGGTCTACCCCTCATTGAACCAGAGTTATCAATTAATAGTGTAACTATAGTATCTTTAAATTCTAAATCTTTTTCTTTTTTAAAGGAAAGAGAATTATAAGGATCAATAATAATTCTTGTTAATTTTGAACTATCCAGTAATCCTTCTTCTAGGTCAAAATCCCAAGATCTATTTTGTTTAGCTAGTAGCTCTCTTTGCAATTTATTAGCAAGTTTAGTTATTAAATCTTGGAAAGAGATTAATTGTTGATCAAGATTTTTTCTAAGTTTCGAAATCTCTTCAATATTTTCTAAACTTTCTGGTTTTGCTGTTTCATCATATTTTCTAGTATAAATTTTATAATCACTTTCACCTTTAGATTTTGTAAATTTTTGAATAATCTCTTTCGAGTTTTTGTTTTCTTGTTCACTTTCGTTAAATTGTTCTTCCATTTTAAATTCATTTAAATCGTATTCAGAATCGCCACTAACTTCTTGTTGCTCTTTTAAGCTTTCTTTATTATCAGACTCATTGTCATCAGATCCCTGTTGATCTTGATTATTATTTTGATTATTTTCATTATTTTTTTCATTTTGTTCATTAGAGTTAGACTCAAAAATTTCCATTTTATTAATAAGTTCTGAAAATTTAGCATTATATATCTCTTGATTTTCAATATTTTCTGACAAAAATTTTATATCCTTTCTAAAAATTTTCTCAAAATCCTTATTCCAAAAATTTAAGATTTTATTTGGAGTGTAGGAAAGTTCGATATTTAGGAAGTTTTTTAACATATAAATTTCAAAAGCTTCGTTTACGCTTACGTCCTTTTTTCCATTTATTTGATCAATCTTTTTTTGGTTTAGCTTAATATTATATGAGTCAATTAAATTTTTTTTTATACCCTTTAAAATCTTACTTCCAATTAATTGACATCTTATTTTTTCAGATGTTTCATATACATCTTTGCGGGATAATCTTGAAGGGCTATTTTTTTGAAGGATTTTATTATTTGAAAATTTTAACTTTAAAGCCTCAGTATCGGCATCTGCTCTTAGATTTAATAAATCTTTTTTTGAATTTAATAAATTTTGCTCAAAAAATTTAAATTCATTTATAGCTTTTTCATTTGGATTTTCTTGATTCTTTTTATAATTATCGGATATAACCTTTATTGTCGACAATATTGCTTGTTTAAATTGTTCTTTAAAATTATCTTCTTTTTTCATTTAAACTTAAATATTTAACATTGACTCTGGTAATTCTTCTCCAAAACATCTCTGGTAATATTCAGCGATAATTTTTTTTTCAAGTTCATCACATTTATTAAGAAATGTGACCCTAAATGCATAACCGATTTCTTTAAATATTTCTGTATTTTCAGCCCAATGCAAAACAGTTCTTGGACTCATGACTGTTGATATATCACCAGCCATAAAACCTTTTCTCGTCAAAGATGCCACTTTAATCATATTAGATACTTTTTCTTTTCCTTTTGAATTATTAAAACTTTTATTTTTTGCTAAGATTATTTCCATTTCTTTTTCTAGACTTAAATAGTTTAAAGAAGTCACAATATTCCATCTATCCATTTGGGCCTGGTTAATTTGTTGTGTTCCTGTATAGAGTCCAGTTGTATCCCCCAATCCTATAGTGTTGGCCGTAGCAAATAATCTAAAATACTGATTTTGTTTTAAAACTTTATTTTTATCTAATAATGTAAAACTACCTTCTGACTCTAGTACTCTTTGAATTACAAACATTACATCTGGTCTTCCTGCGTCATATTCATCGAAAACTAAGGCTACAGGATTTTGTATAGACCAAGGAAGTATTCCCTCCTTAAATTCAGTAATTTGTTTACCATCTTTTATCACGATAGCATCTTTACCGATTAAATCTATTCTGCTTATATGAGAGTCCAAGTTAACTCTTATGCAAGGCCAATTTAATCTTGCAGCAATTTGAGTTATATGGGTACTTTTTCCTGTCCCGTGATATCCATGGACAATAACTCTTTTATTATAATTAAACCCACTTAATATCGCTAAAGTGGTATCATGATCAAATTTATAATCTTTATCAATTTCTGGAACGAAATCATTTTTTTTTGAAAAAGCATCAACCTCCATATCGCTATCTATTCCAAAGGTCTGTTTTACAGACAGTTTAATATCAGGTTTGCTATTTAGATGAGGTATCAATTTTTTTCCTATACGTTTTTTTTAATTGTGTATATGCCAAGGTAATTAATTTCAGTTTTTCTTCATATTTTTTATTTCCATGATTATTATCAGGGTGTAATTTTTTAACAAGTGATTTAAACTTAATATTAATTTTGTTCCATTCCAAACCAACAGAAATACCCAGAATTGAAAAAGCTTTTATATCATTGTTATCAAATCTAAATTGCGTCATATGATCGTATTCACCATTAATATTGGTTTTTTTAAGATCATCCTTTAAAGCGTTATTCCATAATATTTTAAAAAAATTATCAGAAGAAGAAAAACTTTGTGTTGGTTTGTGCCAAGTCATATCAGACTTTAAAAAAGTACAAATCTGTTCATCAGTCATACCAGAGAAATAGTTCCAGTTTTTATTAAATTCCTTTATGTGTTCTAAACATAAAAGTCTAAAATCTTTACTATTATCCTTTTCTACTGGAGCTTTATACTCTCCTTTCTTAAAACAGTTATTCCAATCACAAATATTTTCCATATTATAATATTATTATAGAAATATTTTATGAATATAAATGAATTAATTTTAAATATTGAAAAAAAGTTAAAAAAAGAAATTCCTGCAGAAAAAATTGAGATTCGGGACAAAACTTATCTGCACAAAGGCCACAGTTCACACACTGAGGGCAAACATCATATTTTTTTAAGTATTAAATGTGAAGAATTAAAAAAAATGAGCAGGATTAAATATACAAAGAAAATTTATAAAATTTTAGATTTTGAAATGAAAAACTTCATTCACTCTATAGTGATTAAACTTCTATAAAATATTGAAAAGAAACTTTTTTATGAAGTTTTCTGAAAATTGTGAATTAATCTTAAGCTTTCCAATTTTTTTAATTAAAATCAAATTTATATTTGAGGAAGTATTTTTTTTATCTTTTTTCATAAATGAAATTATTTTTGATATATCCTTTTTTTTAAAATATTTTTTTAAATCTTTTAATAAACTAAAGTTTTCAAAGTGTTTTTTTATAGTTTCATAATCATTCTTTTTTAGTAAATTTATTTTATTACTTAAATTCGACGCACACAAAATTCCCAAAAGAACTGCTTCACCATGATTTAAATTTTGAGAAAATTTGTTAACTGCCTCAAATGAGTGTGCAAATGTATGTCCAAAATTTAAACTTTTTCTTAAACCTTTTTCATTCTCATCTTTTTCAACTATCTTTTTTTTAATTTTACAACTTTCTAAAATAGAATTTATTAAAACTTTTTTATCAAATTTAAAAATATAATTTGCATTTTTATTTAAATATGTAAAAAATTTTTTGTTTGATATTAAAGAATGTTTTAATATTTCTGCATAACCACAAACCATCTCCCTTTTTGGTAAGCTATTAAGAAAAGAAATATCCGAAACAACAAGATGTGGTTGATAAAATGATCCAATCATATTTTTTCCATCTTTTGAGTTTACTCCAGTTTTTCCACCTATCGCAGAGTCAACTTGAGCTAACAAAGTTGATGGAATATTTATAAATTTTATACCCCTTTTATAAATACTTGAGGCAAATCCACATAAATCACCAGTTATACCTCCTCCTATTGAAATTAAACAATCGTTTCTTTGAAAGTCATTTTTAAAAAGTATATGTAAAATTTTTAAAACATTTTTTTGACTTTTATTTTTTTCTGAAGCTTTAAAATAAAATAAAATTTTTTTTTTAGTTTTAAGCGAATTAATATAGTTCGAAGCTAATTTTTTTGGTACCCTTTTATCTAAGACTATAAGAGCCTTTTCACAATTTAAATTGTTAACTTTAAGCAAAATATTAAGTTTTTTATAAATATGTGAACCAATTAAAATATCATAATTTCTTGATTTTGTTTTTATTGCTAACTTAGATATTTTCATAAATATTCTTAATTTTTTTTACAATTTGTTTTTTTGTCATTCCATCGCAATCTATTTTATAATTTGATCTTATATAAAATTTGGATCTTAAGTTAATCAAATTTAATATTTCATTATCCAACATATTAAAAACTACAGGGCGGTTGTTATTTTTTTTTATTCTTTTTAACAAAACTAAACTACTCCAATTTAACCAGAAAGAAATATTTTTATTGAGCACTTCTTTTCTTATTTTTTCATTCACAAAACTACCACCCCCTAAAGAGATGACTGAGTCATTATTCTTTAGAGTTTTTAGAACTATTTTTTCCTCAATACCCCTAAAAAATTTTTCACCCTTTTTTTCAAAAATTTCTGCGATTGAGTTTTTCATTTCCTTTTCAATAACCCTATCCACGTCAACAAATCTCTTTTTCAACTTTTGAGCAACCAGATACCCTATAGTTGATTTTCCAGATCCCATCATACCCAGTAAAATAAGGTTTTTTTTTATTTTCATATTTTTCTATATTGAAAAAACACAAATATGTCTTAATTTGAAATTATTTAACGATATATGCATTTTCAAAGAAAAACAAGCGCATCAAGATATAATTGGATGTTAAAAACCGTTTTAGTTTTAGTTGTGGTTTTTTTAGCATTTTTTTTAATAGATAAGATAGATTTCCCATCTCCAATTAAAAAAATTGAAAAAGTGATATCAAATGAAAATTTTAAAATCATTAAATAAGATAATATTAACTTTCATTATAAGTTTTTTTTTAATAGGGCTTAATTCGTCCAAAGCAAACGAGCCAGTAGATATTTGGAGTCTAGAGAATAATCAAAAAAAAAATAACGAAAATTTAAATTCACAAAAAAATAATGAACAAAGTACAGATGAACAAACCTCAGTTTTTGATAATCAGTCTGGAAATATAAACTCACCGACTATACTTCAAGATGATAGTTTATCATCAGAAAATGTAAAGATTGTCGGTTTATATGATCCTTTTGATAATGGGTTGTCTATTGATATGTGGTCAAATACCGATGGCCAAGAAATAATAAAAATTTTTAAAAAAATTAAAAAAATTAAATTATCTAAAGATGCTAAGTACTTAATGAATATTTCACTTCTAACTAATGCTTACTCACCTGATGAAAATATTTCTCACAGTGATTTTATGGAACTGAAAAAATATTGGCTTATTAATAATGGAGATCTTGAAATTTTAGAAACTTATCTTCTTAAAAACTATGATCAAATTGATAACTTTGAAATTTTGAAATTCTTAGTAGACGAACATTTATCAAACGCAAACTTAAAAAAATCTTGTGATACTTTATCTAAGATTAATGTTAATTTTGAAGATGATTATCTCTCAATGTTTAAAATATACTGCTTAGTAAATGAAAAAAAGATTGAAGAAGCACAATTATTATTAGATTTGAAAAAAGAACAAGGTTTTAAAAACATTTTTTTTGAGGATAAAGTTTATTTGTTAATGGGATTTAAAAATAAAAATATCAACGAAGTTTCATCTGAAAATTTATTAAACTTTCATCTTTCCCATAAAACTGTAAGTGAATTTAATTACGAACCTGACAAAAAAACCTCAAAAAAAATTTGGAAATATCTTTATAGCTATAATCTTTTAAGAGATTTAGAACAAACTGATTTAGAGGATTATGAAAAAATAAAATTATTGGAAAAAGCTACTAATGAAGGAAGTTATTCTGAGAGAGATTTATTTAATCTATATAAAAATTATACTTTCAGTATTCATCAACTTCTTGATATTGAGGAAAATTATAAATTATTGCCTAAAATAGAAGCAAGAGCTTTATTGTATCAAGGAATTTTGTTAAATACAGATATAGATAAAAAGTTAAGATTAACAAAAATTCTTAAAGAACTTTTTATTCAAGATCAAATTTCAAATGCTTTTGATAATGAACTTTTTAAAATTTTAAATAATATTAAACAATCTGATATACCGTCCGACTATTCCTCCTTTTATAATGAATATGCAATTTTAAAAGATGAAAAATCAAAAAAAATAAAAATTAACAATAAAGTTCTACACCAATCAAAATTATTAAATTATTTTAGGACCAAAGTTTCAACAAAAAAAATTGAAAAAGACCTAAATGATTTTTTAAAAAAGATAAGTAAAAATAAAGATTATTTTTTATCCACTAAAGATATTATACTTATAGAGTCATTAATTTCAGATGGGATTGAAATAGATAAAAAATATAAAAATTTAATTGAAGAAAATTACATTAATATGCCTAAAGATATACAGAATATGATAGAACAAAATCAAATTGGCTTAGTCTTGCTTAGACTAGTTGAGGTAATTGGACAAGATGATATCAAAAATATTGGTTCTGAAACGTTACATTTTATAATTAGTGCTTTAAATCAGCTAAATATCGATCCTATAAGAAATAAAATTTTATTGAATGTTCTACCTTTAAAAGTTTAAAATTTATATTAAGTTAAATATATGTCTCTGAGAAAAATAATTACTGTACCTGATAAAATTTTAAGAAAAATTTCCACAACTGTTGACAAGGTGGGAAATGAAGAAAAAAAATTAGTTAATGACTTGTTTGAAACAATGTATCAAGCAAATGGAATAGGTTTAGCAGCTATTCAAGTTGGTATACCTAAAAGAATAGTAGTTCTTGATGTTGCAGAAAAAAATAAACCAAAAAAACCAATGTGCTTTATAAACCCAGTGATTAAAAAAAAGAGTGACCAACTATCTGTATACGAAGAAGGATGCCTATCTATTCCAGATACTTTTATAGAGATAGAAAGACCAAGTTTTTGTTATGTTGAATTCCTGGATTATGATGGAGTAAAAAAAGAGATTAAATGTGAAGGTTTACTGTCAACTTGTGTACAGCATGAGGTGGGACATTGTGATGGTGAATTAATTATTGATTTTATTTCAAAGCTTAAAAAAGATTTAATAATAAAAAAAATTTCTAAGCAAAAAAAAAATTCAGACAGAATTCTAGCTTAAAAAATGTCAAATAAATTAGTATTTATGGGAACCCCATTATTTGCTGTTCCAATTCTAAAAAAATTACATCAAAATGGTTATAATATTTCCGCAGTTTATACCCAACAAGCAAAAAAATCAGATAGAGGTCAAAATATCAATAAAACACCTGTTCAGAAAATGGCAGAATCTTTAAATCTAAAGGTAAGGACTCCAAATAATTTAGAAGATAACGAAAATGAGATTAAATTTTTAAAAGGTTTAGATGCTGATATTGCTTTGGTAGTTGCTTACGGAAAGATTATTCCTAAAAAATTTTTAAATCTTCCTAAGAAGGGATTTATTAATATTCATGCTTCTATTTTGCCTAAATGGAGAGGGGCCGCGCCGATTCAAAGATCAATTATGAATTTAGATAAGGAAACAGGTATCAGTATAATGAGGATTAACGAAAAATTAGATGCCGGTCCAGTTTCTAAAGTTTATAAATTAAAGATAGATAGGAAAGACAACTATGAAGATTTGTCAGAAAGGTTGTCACTTTTAGCTGCCAATGAAATAATTAAAAACCTTGAGAATATTCTGAATGATAATATTGCTTTTAAAGAACAAGATCACACAAACGCAACATATGCAAAAAAAGTTCTAAAATCTGAGGGAAAAATAGATTGGAAATATTCTGCTGAAATAATTCTTGGTAAAATTAAAGGATTATATCCAAATCCTGGTGCATGGTTTAATTTTGAGGGAAGAAGGCATAAAATTTTAGATGCCAAAATTTCTGAAAGGACTGGTGTTCCCGGAGTTGTTCTGGATGATAAATTGACTATAGGATGTCAAAATAAATCTCTTCAAATAACTAAAATTCAGAAAGAAGGGAAACTCCCACAAAATTTAGATAAGTTTATTTTGGGGTCCAAAATTAGAAAAGGAACAATGCTTAATGATTTATAGATATCAAATATTAATTGAATACGAGGGAAGTAAATTTAACGGGTGGCAATCTCAACCCAAAGGAAGGACTGTTCAGAAATTTATTCAAAATAAATTATCGAAAATTTTACATCAAAAGGTATCTTTGTTTGGAGCTGGAAGGACTGATAGTGGTGTCCATGCGATTGAACAATCAGCTCATTTTGATATAAAAAAAAAGATTAAAGATAATAAAAAGTTCTTAAATACGCTAAATTTTTTTTTAAATAAAAATCTTATATCTATAAAAAAAATTAAGAAAAAAGGAAAAAATTTCCACTCGCGATTTTCAGCAAAGAAAAGACTTTATAAATATATCATTTTTAATAGAGACAGTTCACCATCAATCGCAAAAAATAGAGGGTGGCATATAAAAAATAAGCTAGATTTAAAAATAATGAAAATTGGAGCGAAAAAACTTGAAGGAACAAATGATTTTTCAACATTTAGATCTTCAGCTTGTGGTGCGAAAAGCCCAATTAGAACAATTGATTATATAAAAATTTGCAAAAAAAAAGAAATAATTGAAATTAAAATTAAATCAAAATCTTTTTTACAACAACAAGTTAGGTCTATGGTAGGTTGTTTAAAGTACTTAGGAGAAAAAAAATGGACAAAAGAAAAATTTTATCAAGTCTTAATTTCAAGAAATAGAAATGAATGTGCACCACCTGCACCAGCTCATGGATTATATTTGGAAAAAGTTATTTATTAGTAATAGCTTCTTTTTTGAATTTCTTATTTATTCTCCATCTTGATCCTTCTCGGACGATATATCCAACACAGTTTTTTGATTTACATTTGCAAGGGAATTGCTTGTAATCAGAATCAAAACTAAACCCATAATCGTAAGTTAATTCTTCACCTTTTTTTATGTCTTTAATAGATGTTATCCAAAGTTCAAGACCTTTCCCTTCTACCTCACAATTTGGATTACAAGAATGATTAATTAATCTAGCTATATTCCAGTTAAAATCACCATCTAGGTCGTATCTTTTATTAACATTAAACAAATAAATTGCTTTTTCATTATCAAATTTAGGGTTTTTCTCAGTTTCTCTTTTTGAAATTAATTTTCCAACATATTGAATAATTCTTGTTTCAGTCTTAATATTTTTAGACGCACACAAACCTTTGTTATCAATATTTGATTTTTTTATCTTGTACAATTTCATATTTTTATTTTGCTTCTGATAAAGCATTTACATGATTAAATGCACTATCTGCAAGGGCATTAAGGTCGTACCCTCCTTCTAACACTGATATAACTTTTCCATGAGTGAATTCATTTGTTGCTTTAAGAGTTCTTTTTGTAATTTCATAAAAATCTTCAGATTTTAATTCAAACTGCGCTAGAGGATCAGCAATATTTGCATCAAAGCCCATACTTAGGATCAAAAATTCAGGTTTAAATTCAACCAA
>MDTB01109570.1_pt1 | contig 46848 bp, 30 predicted proteins | sample 811161 | NCBI WGS metagenome assembly MDTB01 (sample SAMN05326650, study PRJNA326480) | marine metagenome | isolation source: seawater | place: Mediterranean Sea | collected 2009 | reverse complement strand
ATATCAGATCCAGGTTGGGGTAGGTACATTCCACCTGGATACATTTCTTTGCCACAATATGATGAATACTAAGCAATCATCACATGGATTGATATTCAATTCATTTTATTCCGGTATGTGATCAGGTCACTTCGAGTCATAGCCGCAGTCGTCCTGCTGATTACTTCAATTGGTACATTCGTTCAACCAGAAATCGTTGAAAATGTTTTGATAAATACTCAAGTTTCACATCAGCATGAAGATTCTGATGAACTGTTGGGTATTCAAGAGAATGAACGATGGCTAGTTATTATAATAGAATTTGATGGATTACCCGTTAGTGTTGGAAAAGATGCAACTCATGCGCAAAATATGTTAATGGGTGTTGATGGTGCAGATGACTATATTGATGAATTAACTGCTTCAAATTCAATTCTAGATATAGTAATATCTGAATCAATATATTCTGCTCCATCTCCACCTTCTGCTTGGGGTACTGATCATAACGGTAATCGTGATGTAGCATCTGATGGATCTCGACCATCAGATCTAGCTTCATCTGTAATTCGTGCAATACCAGATGATATTGATCTAAATCAATTTGATTTAGATAACGACGGAACTCTAGATAGATTACTAATGCTGCATACAGGTAGACCTCAGGAAACTAGCGGGAAATCGAGTGATATTTGGAGTCATTTTCAACATCTATCAGATCCAATTGAAAAAGGAAATACTAGTATTTCACATTATACTATGGCATCATTCCAAAGTGGGTTAGGTACAATCATTCACGAGATGATTCATCAAATGGGTGGACTTGATCTCTACGATGTGCATGATGATTATAATTCCGATGAATGGAATGGTGTGGGTGATTTTGATATCATGTCCAGTGGTAATTGGAATGGAAATGGTAGAACACCTAGCCTACCAATGAGCGTTACAATGGAATTGATTGGATTAGATAGATCAGTAGATGCAACATCATTCCCGTCATCACACATTAATTTGACACCTATGTCTGCAGGTGGAAATTCATTATTGTTACATATTTCACCTACAGAAACTGTTTATTTCGAATATAGAGGAGATATTGGATTTGATCGAGAATTACCTGGACACGGATTGCTAGTATCAATTAAGGATGAATACCAGAAAGATATCACTGGTAATGAAGTAAATATTGACCCTAGTTCACCATTTCTGCGTATATTAGAAGCAGATTCCAATTCAGATTTAGTTACTGGATCTGATTCAGGTTCACAATCTGATCTATTCGTTCAAGGTGATATTATAGGATCTGATGGATATCTAATATACGACGCACATGGACGAATAGTAGATTGGAATGTTACTGTAATAGAAATGAATTCTAATTCTATTGAAATATCAATTCAATTTATTTCAAATCGAACAAATGATGTTCTTCCCGAACGATCTACTATTGAACTATTACAGGATGATTCGATTGAATTACTATTCGACATAGAGACTTCATGTATACCATGGATATCACTCATTTCAACAGATAATCGTAATCCTCGCATTAATATTACTTCTCAAATATCAGGACAAAATATATCAATATCTTTGGATTGGGTCCAACAATCAATAATTGGTTCTTCTGGTACACTATCAGGAACTATTGGTTGTGGTGCAGATATATATCGATCTGTAATTATTAAATGGGCTATTGTTCCACATAAGATGGTTAATTCGTTCTATGAAACAACAATATCTTACGATGATTCTACTCAACTATACATACCTGTTGAATTGGTAGGTGAAGGTGATAGAATATATTCAGTCAGTATTGAAGGTGCACTTGACCGTATTGCTGATATCGATAGTACAATGATTATATCAGAATCGAATTTGATTAATGTAACCATAAACCCAAATGGATTACTGACTCCAAATATGTTTGCTGAGGGAACTATTGTGCTATATACTGAGGAAGGTACTAGATCAGATATCGATATCACATTGTATACTGAAAATATACGATCAGGACCATTTGGTAATTATATTGAACCTGCAACATTAGTATCAATTTTGATATTACTTCTATCAATTACCGTATTACCATCATTCACTTTTAGTAAAAATTACAACAATAAGCAAATTGACAAAGAAGAACCTTTCAGTGTCGAGTCAAATTTGTCCATCGTCGATACGATGGAGGTCGACGAAATTCAAGATACTGAATATTATCAGAACGATTATTTTCATCAATAATTGCGATAATATACTTCTTGTTTACACCAGCAGCTAGACGTGCATTCAGGCAAGCTTGCGTCCAATTATTAGGTGCTTCAATCGTTGTATCAATTAACCATGGAGCATGTTCATCACCTATCTTGGTCGAATATCCTCTCCAAAGTGTGCCGTATTTGAATCCAGATCGAATAGCAAGCCCTCTTGAAATTAAATCTGTAAGTACAGTATTGTGTATTGTTGAATCATGTTGATTAATCATCGATATTTCTATTTCATTCAATCTGTTTCTGAAACGTGTATTTATGCCTAAATTTGTCCATTCATTCATATTTGATGTTGAGTCATAGTGAACATTACCTATTGGATCTGCAATCATTAATTCATATGAAACAATAGAATATTCATCATCAATTACTAATATCTCAGGTATTCGATTGTTATTTACCACACTAATTGTCCATAATAATAGTTCATTAATATCGATGTAATCTCTTGCTCTGTACCATCTTATTTCAGATGTGGGGTCATCTCTGTCTGGATGAGTTTCTTTATGCCATCTCAATGCCCACGTACCTTTACTAGCATTATTTTTAGGATATAATTGTACAAGGTTACCAGGTACTCTTAATGCTTCAAGCATGAAAAATTTCTCTTCTAAATCTTGATTATTTGTGATTTTATCGTTTATCCAATCATCATGAGGTAATGATTGATGTCTATGTATGTGAGCAAATATAACCTCTTCTGGAAAAAGTTTCAACCCACCACCTTCTAATCTTGTACCAATAGCTGATTTTTCCCATAGACGTTGCCACTGTGGCTCAGTCATTATCACATCACCATCGGACTCATCCATGCTATTCCATCATAACCGAATGTATCAGCATTCGGATGAACGTGAATACAAATCTTTCATATCGGTCTATGTTAGAATTGAGCATGTGGTAACATGAGACGGCAACTTACTGTCCAAGAAAGAGTGTTGCTACATTTACATGATAGGTATATGATCGAGAATGCATGGGATGCACCTATTGAACACTCACAGTCTGGTGTTTCAAATGCAGTGGGTGTTCACAGAAGACACTTACCTAGAACAATGAGAAGATTAGAAGATTCCAATCTAATTACTATTGAGTTGAGACATGTGGCTAATACAAAAAGAAAAGTACAGGTCTACTCCTTAACAGACAAGGGTCAGAAAATGGCATCTGATTTATTGAAAAGTATATTGATTTGGGAAGTTGAAACAGACAATGGATGTGTTCTACTTTCATCAATATATACTCGTTCATCTGACATTTTAGAATATCTATATCCTCCAACAAATATGTATGAATCACCCTCTATAGGCCGTTTAGCAGAACTTGTCAAGGTTGCATATGAAGATGGGATATTAACTACAGCAGAAGAGCGTCTACTAGAAACCGCTGCTCAAGAATTACATGTTGATAGAGAGACATTAGAACGAATTAAAGAAAGAATTTCTAACGACAAATCTAATGGTCTCGAATCTAGACTAATTAGAACTGCATTGATGACAGCATTAGCAGATGGCTATATTGATAAAAATGAAGAAAAAATACTACGCAGAATTGCAGTTGAGTCAGGTATTGATCATGAGGCTTACAGCACTTTAGTTGAACGGACATTGTCAGAATGTCTTTCATTAGAGGAAAGAGCATATTTTGGCGCAATGGAAGCATTAAATTGGTCGACTGATGAGTCGCATTCATTCATTCAAGATTTACGTACGGCATTGGGTATCGATTCAGAGCAACATGATAGATTGAGTACACTAACCCGGGCCAAGTTGAATTAGGCACACCCATAGCGCTGACTAGTGGTCACATGAGAGGGATGGATGAATTTGAAATTGAACATCTTAATCGACTAGAGAGAATCCGTTCATTACTAGAGATAACTCCTGAGACCCATATTACCTTAGTTGGCGATGTGATGTTAGATAGATTTGTTACTGGTGAAGCTGAAACATTGGCCACTACTGCACCAGCTCCAGCATTAAGAGTAATTCATACAAATCAATCACCTGGAGCTTCTGCTCATATTGCACAATCATTGAATGGATTTGGAACTAACACTCGATTCCATAGTGCTATTGGAAATGATGAGGCTGGTCAATCAATCATTCAAATTCTTAATCAATCTGGTATTGATACATCACGTATTCTAACAATTGATGAACAAACTACACTCGTCAAGACTAGATACATTGCTAGTAGACGAGGATTACTAGATCGAAGGCAAATGTTATTGCAAACAGACTCAGGAGGCAAATCACCCATAAATGAAAATGATTCCAATAAAATTTTGGAATCTGCTATCAGTGATTTACATGGTGCAGGTGCACTAATTATTTCTGACTATGATAATGGTGTAATATCTGAAAATGTTGCATCAAAACTCATCAATGCTGCAAATGCATCTGATATTCATACTATTATTGATCCCAAATTAAGTAGTCTTGGTAAGGCGATGAATGCAGATATCGCATTGTTCGAAATGAGAGGCATTGAATTGATTATGAAGCGTCAACTTTTAACTAGTTTAGAAGAGACTCGTAATCATCTTTTCGAGACATATGGTTGGAAGGCAATGTTAGTAATTGGGGGTGTGCATGGTACTCAATTATATCTTAAAAATGGAGATTATGAACATCATCCATGCAGAGTAATTGAACCGAGACAGCAACTAGGATTGCATGATGCTGCTGCCACAGCACTGGCACATGCATTGGTTAGCGGTGCATCATTAACAGATGCTGCTTGTCTAGCACATTCAGCGTGTGAAGTTATACTCGGTGCTGAGGCTAGTCGAGAATTTGTTTCTAAAGATATATTGGCTGACTGGCTTGATGAAGTTAAATGGCAATTCCAAATAAGTAATCGGTGATTAAATGAGTTGGTGGCTATGGCCAACTACTGCTGATGTTGGCATACGAGCGTTTGCTAATAGTCCATCACATTTAATCGACGAAGTTATTCATGGAATGCAGAATATAGTGTTATCAAATTCTGACACAGTATTTGATGAAAATTTAATAATTGGTGAAATAGAATGGAATCACCCAATAGATAGATCATTCGATAGATTAATTGTTAGAATATTAGAAGAAGTACTCTATTTATCAGAAGTTCACAATAGGTGGATTATTCAATCAAAAACTATGATACTGGATGATGATGTTCAAATTGTTTTTACTTATGCAGACTCAAACCTAATCGAAAGAGATGTTGAAGTAAAGGCAGTGACAAGACATTCACTTGAATTTACTCAAATTAATGAAAATGAATCAATAGATAGCATTGATGGAGTACCTGAAATGATCGGACCTGGGTGGTTCGCTTCAGTAGTATTTGATTTGTAGTGGGCACGTCATCGGTGGACACGCGTAGCCTTCAGTAATTACTCGGGGTTTCTCCGCTCCGGAATCCCGAGGCATCCATAGCTCCCAGTCGGGCTGTTCGCTTCCGCGCCTGACCTGGTTCCCGGGTGAATGCCATTTCCACATCCCTCCGGATGTGGGTCTGGCCAACCTGGATCTCTCGGGGTCGAAGCATCGCCGTCCCCCCAAACATTACCGACGGTTCGTTTGTGCCGCCCTCAGACTTCGGACCACCATTATTGACGATTTGTGGAAAACAGGACACGTCATCTTCCCTCCTAGCCCAGCGTTTCGTTAGCATGACCCCATATCAATCCGACGGATGTTAATTCGATGATTCAGAATTGGATGGGTCATATTTACTTGGACATCCTGTTTGAATTTCATCTGCCCTTATCACAAATGAATCATCGACAATTTTGAGAACTCCCTTAACAGATACCATCTTGCCTTCTTCGAATCCTACAGGTATGGCTAATCCAGAAATATCTACTTTCAATGTATCTTCAATTCCAACCAACGTAACCAAAGTATCATCATTAAGGGTTCCATTGACTATTGTACCACGAATATGAATTCGCTCACCTAAATGAGTTTCAGAATTATCCATAATCTCATCAATACTGTATTGAGGAACTGGCTGAATTGTAATTGACATCATTACCATGAATAATGTCAGGACTATGCCGACGACTAGCAATCTACCTAGCCGGGTTAAGGCCATAGTTTACCGTAAAACACATTGTTCTTGAGATTTCTCAATATTTGTTCATTTATGTGAATGTCCAACAGCATCTGTTAGATTATCGTATCCATGTTCTTTCAATTTACTAATCAAACCTTTATTGATAGTTTTAGCTACCGATGGTCCTTCAAATATTAGGGCGCTGTATAATTGCAATAGACTAGCACCTGCACCAATTTTTTCCCAAGCAGATTCAACATCAGATATTCCACCGACTCCAATTATGGGCAAATTACCATTGGTGTGATCAAATAACAAATGAATAACTTCAGTAGATCGTTGTTGTAATGGATCGCCAGACAATCCTCCGTTTTCCTTCATTATCTTATCTTCACTAGGACGTGAGGTTGTAGTGTTAGTTGCTACAATACCTGCGCAATTATTTGCTAATGCGGTATCTGCTACAGCCATAATTTGTTCATCAGACAAATCTGGAGACACTTTGACAAGAATAGGTTTTGGTTTGGAATTTTCTTGTATTGACATTTCTAAATTTACTGCGTTACAAGATTTTAGAATTTTATCTAACTGAGAATTTTCTTGTAATTCTCTAAGATTGGGTGTGTTCGGGCTAGATACATTGATTACGAATAAATCACAATATTTCCACAATCGTTCTAGAGTTCCTGAATAGTCATCTTCAGCAGATTCATTAGGAGTAATCTTACTCTTTCCTAAGTTAACTCCTACTGGAATATTTGCCCATTTTTTAGATTTCTGAATCTTTAATCTCTCTGCTGTTTTAACAGAACCGGGATTGTTAAATCCCATTCTATTGATTAGAGCTTTGTGTTTGTTACTTCTGAACATTCTAGGCTTAGCATTGCCATCTTGTTCATGTAACGTAATACCACCGATTTCAATCCAACCGAATCCTAAATATTCCCAATTAGGGATGTTCTCTCCTTTTTTATCCATTCCAGCTGCTAGTCCAACTGGATTATCAAAGTCGATGTCAAAAATAGAAGATTTAATTGATGGTGATGAAAATAATTTTTTCAATATACTTCGATATCCAGGAATATATCGACACCTAGTACGTAGTCGATACATTGCTATCGAATGTAAAGATTCAGAACTTAAAGGAATTACAGACATTATTCGTGGAGCCAAAATCCTCCATATTAGTCCCATTCATATTGGTGGCTATGACGACATGATTCAAGTGTTGCCCTCCATCGGACTTCATGGAGCCGTTCAATCAACTCGATCTAGCAATGCGAGAATGGGCTCGAAGATTTCTTAGACATTCTGAAATATTTACTCAATCACCAACAATAATATCAGACAAAATTCTTTCATTACATCTTTATTTCAATGACAATGCACCCTCACAATTCTCTGAAATTTTACAATCAATTAATGTTCAAGAATCTATTCTTTTGTACTCAAATGATATACTAATTGGTCAAGTAGGTGGAGAAATTATCGATGATTTAACTTCAGTATACATTCCTACAGATAATATATTTGATAAATGGGATGAATTAGATAATATTATTTGTGAATTGATACATGCTGGATATCCAGGATGTGTAGGATGTGGTGGTCCCGGATCTGAAGAAGCATGGGATGAAAATAAAAATAGAGAATATATTATGAAACACTCAACTGAATGAAATGTATACATTTCAATTAATCATTACATAAATTCCAAGTAAGGAGGGTTCAAGTATCGTCGAGTTGGCCGTTGAACCAATGTCCATAGTCATCATTGCAGAGAAACCCAGTGTCGCTAATGATTTGGCAAATGTTCTAGATATTAAAGATAAAAAAGAAACACATTGGCATAGTGATGAAATAATTATCACTTGGGCAGTAGGTCATTTGTTAGAACTAAAATCCCCTGATGAATATAATTCTGAATTAAAGGATTGGAGGAAATCTCTCGATTCTCTTCCATTTGTACCTGAATCATTTGATCTAAAACCGAAACAATATACTAAGAAACAACTTAATGCAATCCTCAAGTTACTCAAAGATAAATCCGTTACAGAAATCGTCAATGCATGTGATGCAGCGAGAGAAGGGGAATTAATTTTCAGATCTATAATTCAGTACTCAGGTATTGATATCCCAATTTCTAGAATGTGGATGCAATCTATGACTGATGATTCACTATTGAAAGCGTATAATGATCGTAAATCAGGTGACCAATATCAGTCATTGAGCGATGCTGCCTTTGCTAGAAGTCACGCAGATTGGATTATCGGCATGAATGGTTCAAGAGTAGCCAACATACGTCTACCTAAAAATAAGAGAGAAAAGACTAGTAATTCTTTAGGTAGAGTTCAGACACCAACATTAGCACTAGTTGTAGATCATGAATTAAAAATTCTATCTTATGTGCCAGTACCTTTTTGGCAACTCAATGCTACATTTTCTGTTGGTGATGCGAAGTGGACTGCTAGATGGGAAAGAAACGGGCATAAAGACGATCCATCTGACCCTGAGAAGAAATCTCATAGAATAGTCGATGCTGAAGAGAAGGAAATAGTTGAAAAAGCCATTTCATCTGGAAACACTGAAGTTACAGATACAAGTAGAATTAGGAAAGAAAAACCCCCAATGAATTTCGATTTAACTAGTTTACAAAAAAAATCAATTTCACTATGGAATTGGACATCCAAAAGAAATGATTCTGTAGCTCAAGACCTTTATGATAAATTCAAAATTATTACATATCCTCGCACACGTTCAAAACATTTACCAGATGACATGAAAGATGAAGTCAACAAAATTATAGATAGTATTTCACAACAATCTGAATATTCAGAATTAGCCAACAATATATCTGAAAATGGTCTTATGAATGCGAATAGAAATTTCAATACTAGTAAGGTTGATGACCATTTTGCCATTATACCAAACGGAAATGTACCTCCGGAATCACTTAGTGGCGATCATAAGAAATTATACGATTTAATAGTAAGAAATTTTCTTGCTTCATGGTATAGTAACGCTGAATGGAAAGTAACTAAGAGAATTGCAGATGTTGAAGGACAATTATTTGTTAAAGTAGTTGAAGAATTAGATACACCGGGTTGGAGGGCTGTAATATCCAAGAAAAATAATGTTCCAGAGGGATGGGGGTCATTGCCAAATAATCCTTGTAATGCTTCCCTTAATTCATATGAATTCACTGAGGAAATGTCAAAACCTCCTAACAGATTAACTGAAAACAGTTTATTGACACTAATGGAAACTGCTGGTAAAAATATCGAAGATGATGAAATAGCAGATTTGATGAAAGACAAAGGATTGGGTACACCCGCAACTAGATCAACCATAATTGAAAATTTAGTCGAACAAAGAAAATACCTACGTCGTTCTCGTAATGGTTCAATTAGTGTTTCATCACAAGGTATACGAATTATCGATATTTTACGTAGAATACCAGTTGAATGGATTACATCTGCAGAGTTAACTGGTCAAATGGAATACTCTCTTCAATCTGTTCAAAATGGTAATCAATCAGTTGATCAATATATCGATAACATTGTCAAACAAACAACTGAAATGGTTGAAAACATACGTGAATATGATCGAAATGAATTGTATAAAAATGAACCACCAATTGGTGATTGCCCATGTTGTGATGCACAAGTGTATGAGAATTCAATGGCTTACCAGTGTGAGAAAAATATATCTCGCGATTCAGGATGTTCATTTGTTTTCTGGAAAGATACCTCTGGTCGTTGGTTTGATAGACAAACTGCTACAAGATTACTAAATGCTCGCACTTTAGTTGATTTACACGGATTTTTCCGACAAAGTGGAGATATCTATGACGCTACAGTAGAGCTTAGTGATGAAGGTAAAGTAATTCCAAAAGGTGCAGGTGATACTACATCATCAACTTCTGATGTTGAATTATGTTCATGCCCATTATGTGATTCAGGGTCCATTAGAATAACAGAATTCAACTACACATGTGATGTAGAAGATTGTAAATTCCGAGGACTGAAAAATGAGATGGGTAAACGATTAATTTCTCCTGATGAAGCTAAAACTATACTCACAAATGGTAAATCTGAACTCATTGATGATTTTATTTCTAAACGTAATAGACCATTTAGTGCGTATCTAGTTTTACAAGGTAATCGTGTCGCATTTGAATTTCCACCAAGGCAGGCTCCTGCTGATGCAAAGAAATTCGAAGTTAAACCAGGTGTAGTGGCTATATGTCCTAAGACCAATGTTGAAATTATCGAAACTGAAGTATATTTTCAACCTGAAAATTCCGGATCTGAATGTAAAATCCAAATCACTAGAGAGATGTCTAGTAGAGAAATTACAAGAGATGAAGCAAAAATTTTGATTGAAAAGGGTGAAATTGGTCCTTTTGATGATTTTGTATCTAAACGAACTGGAAATCCATTTACCTCTATTTTGTATTTGAAGAAAAATCAGTCTGTAGGATATAAATTTGCAAAGAAGTAAAAAAAATCATTCATAGCGAAGTAAGGTTCATGCCAGTGAACTATTACAATTTATCATGGATGTGCTTGAATACGACGTCCTTGTCGTTGGAGCCGGCCCTATTGGCGGTTATTTATGCAGAGAATTATCTAATTCTCAATTGTCAGTATTACAGATAGAGGAACATAATGAAATTGGACGACCATTTCAATGCGCTGGTTTAGTTACTCCATCCGCTATGGTCAAAGTTGGTCTTGAACATACTACATTAACAGACGTTTGGGGTGCTAGAATGCATTCTCCTAATGGTACAAACATTCAGATTGGTAATCCATCTCAAGTACGTGAACATGTTGTATGTCGCAAGTTGTTTGATGAATCAGTCGTTAGACAAGGTATTGATGCCGGAACTGAATTATGGTTAAACTCAACCATCACTGACGCTAAAACTACTTCCAATCATATTCTTTGTACTGTTGAAAAAGATGGTCAATTAATTCAAATCCAAGCCAAACTTTTGTGCGGAGCTGATGGAGCACACTCATGGGTTAGAAGACATGCTAAATTGGGTCGTCCACCTGAAACAATGATTGGATTTCAAACAGAAGTTGTTGGATATCCTGGACTCGATGGAATATTAGACATGTATACTGGACATGATGTTGCACCTGGACTCTTCTCATGGGTTATACCTAATGGAGATACACATCGAATTGGGATGTGGGTTAGAACAAAGGATGTTGATGATAGATCATGCGAAATGCTCTATGATTATCTGATAAATGATTCAAAATTTGCTTATCGATTTGAAGGTATTACTGAAGTCGCTCGATATTGCGGCCCTGTTCCGGCAGGAGTATTGAAGAATATCGCTAAAGAGAGAATTCTACTGTTTGGAGATGCTGCTGCAATATGTAAACCTACCACTGGAGGTGGTATAGGTCCAGGGTTTGAACAAATAGATTTAATGTTGCCTGATATGATTAAGTGTTTTGAAAAGAATGATTTTTCAGAACGAAAATTATCTAAAGTTGCTAAGCATGTTGATAGTATTCGTAAGCATCATCGAAGAGCTAGACAGTTGCGCGACCTATTCTTAACTGAAGTTGATGATGAACAGTTAGACGAAATTTTTTCAGTTTTCGCTAGACCAGAAGTAATTGAAATGATTAATGAGTTAGGAGATATTGAGAAACCAGTTCCTTTGGGAATGAAAATGATGAAAGAAATTCCTGAATTTAGAAAAATGTCAATGAAAGCAGCATGGACACTTCTTACTGGAAATTGATGATAGACACCTTCATTCATTGTCCCATCATGGCATAACATGGGTCGAGAAATAACTGCACTACTACTCGTGTCGATAATGTTGATTCCTGGATGTTTTGGCAGCGATAATACTCAAGACACTGAAGATGTAGATATTGTATATTCTCCCCCAGTTCCTCTGGTATCCATATCCCCATCTACTCCATCTACTAACGATGATATAACTGTTACAATTCAATGGTATTCTGTTACTGGTGGTTCTCATCCATATACAATATATCTTGACGGAAATATTGTAGCTACTGGTGAAACATATGGAGACATGCCTACTGGCAGAATTATCAATAAAACATTAGAAGGAGATCATACGATTCGAGTTGTTGTAGGAGAAAATGATAATTCTAAAGATGCTACATGGCAATTTACTACATCACCACCTGAATTGATTACTCCCGAAATAATAGTTCCATATTATCTTCAACTTGATAATCCTGGAAAATCAGCTATATTCTCCATTACAATAGAACATCCTGATATTGATTATTGTACCTACATCGCTAATATTAGTGACACACCTATAGATTTAATATTCAATAAGACATATGATTGGCAGTTGAAATATGAAGGCATTATTGAGTTTTCAGAATCTACTCAAATTAACATACATGTTGATTGTGGACGAAATCAAATTGCAAGCACTACTATTCCTGTATTTGTTAATGATCCTGCACTAGCTGATACCGATGAAGATGGGATTCTAGACCCAAATGACGAATGTGAAAGTACCTCAGGGTACACCAGTAGCCCCAATACTGATCATGATTCGGATGGATGCTACGACTATACTGAAGACAATGATGATGATAATGATGGTAAGTTAGATGCAAACGATCGATGTATTCGCGGAGATGTAGGTTGGGACTCATCAAATAAAACACTTGATTATGATCAAGACGGATGTAGAGATAGTTCTGAAGATACAGATGACGATGGTGATACTATTTCTGATGATTATGATTTATGTTTATCTGAATCATTTATTTCATCTGGTATTACAGACCATGATAATGACGGTTGTAATGATACTACCGAAGATAATGATGACGATAATGATGGATATAATGATTCATTAGATGAATGTCCCAAAGGAATTGTACAGTGGAATCCAACAAATCTTACTGACTATGATTCTGATGGATGTAGGGATATTGACGAAGATACAGATGATGATAGTGATTCTATTCCTGATGTGGTTGATCAATGTGAATATACAACTCTTGGATCACTCACCATTGACATAAACGGATGTGATGATGATCAACGAGATACCGATGGAGACGGAATAGTAGATTCGCAAGACGTATGCCGTGATACACCAACACAGTATATCTATCAAATCAATGATGATGGTTGTGCAGATATTGATTCAGATGGAGTGTATTCTAATGTTGATTCATGTCCTAATAGTCCAGAGCGATGGACAATTGATGAAGATGGATGTGCAATAGTTCAGAAATCAATTGATTGGAATTCTGGTCCATATCAATCAAATGCATTTGGCACAGCTGGTGATTTTACTATATCAACTACTTCAGGAAGCTACAGTTTATCTTCTTCATGGACCGGTGAACATACTCATTTGTTTATCTTCAATTACAAATCAAATTCCTACATGTCAAGTTTATGGAACCAGGATGTTGGTCAGCTATTATCCAATATCCCTGATAATACAATCATAATTTTTGGTTCGTTTGATAGTGATTATGCATCAGACATGAGTTCAATGGAAAGTAGAGTTCAGAATTGGTTATCAGGTCAAAATCAGGAAACACGTGATTCATGGAATAGTCGTATACTGTACATGAATCAGCGAGCGTCAACATCTGGTGGTAGTCTAGGGGATATTATCAATGAATGGAGTACATTTTATTATGGCATAGATAGATTTCAAAGATGGAGACAGATTGGTAATCTGCTTGATTGGAGTCAAGGGAATAGTTGTTGTTATAGATTCCATTATATTGCAAATGAGCCACAAATGTGGAACTCTGAATTCACTACACAACTTAGACCTCATGACCCAGGTATTACCACCGTTGATGTATGGTCAGGTGAAAGACATAGAGGTGGTTGGGATTATTCGGCTACTGGAGGATTTTATTCATACATGAATGCCACATTGCCAGAATCTATCATAATGGATCGTTTCGATACTCTTGAGGTTCATCATGAACATCGTTGCACTGACCGTCGTGATCGCTATGGGATTGACGATGATGGAGATGGCACTACTGACAGGTTTAGTGGTTGCCACGAATGGGATCGTCTACAGAAATTCAGTCTATGTCAAAACACAACCTCGAACTCTTGTGGTACTGAAGTAGTCCGATATATCACTACATACGGTCGTGAAGGTCAATGGACAAGTGATATCTCGCCGTATCTATTCATGTTCCTTGACGGTGGAGATCAACGATTCAGATATTCGGGAGCCGAAGGTGGTAATCTCGTAATTACCCTGATGTTCTCCTCATGGGGAGAAGATGATTCACGCCCTGTAAGAGGCGAGTTGGCATTCAACATCAATAATGTTAAGTTCAATTCAAACTACAACAACGAATCTAGTAATGATAGACGTCATAATGTAGATACTAGTTCATGGCATTCAGTCAGTATAGTTGCTGCTATTACTGGGCATGGTTTCGGTAATGACCCTAATAATTGTGCAGAATTCTGCAATCATGAGCACCGATATTCAATGAATGGATATGATATTACTGAGGATCACCCAATGACACAAAACTCGAGTTCTAATACAGATCAAGAAGGATGTCAGAAAACAACTGATCAAGGAACTGTAGCTAATCAATTAGGAAGTTGGCCATACGGACGTGCTGGATGGTGTGCAGGCCTTGATGTTAAATTGTGGATTCATGACATCACTCATTGGATTAATCCAACCGGTACAAATGAACTTCTCTATCAGGGTCTGTTTAATGGTGCTCAATACCAAGAAACTTCGAACAATCCGTACATTGTTGGGACAGTATGGATTGTATACGAACACAACACTACGAGCGATAATTCTGGAGCTTTCACATTATACGATTCATCAGTTGATAATCAAGGTATGATTACTGCTAAACCCGAAATGACGTATCATATTCCATTTAGGACTTAACTGGTACAGGTGTGACCATTTCTTCATATTCTGATAATGTTGTATCAAGGTGATTATAATCACTATCTCTCTTAACAGGTGTAAAACCTGATCGCATTATTGCTCTTTGTAATTCTGATTCACTTGAGAGAACCTTCGTTGTACCAGATGCGCTAACAACATTTTCTTCCATCATTGTAGATCCAATATCGTCTGCACCAGATTCTAGTGCAATTTGTGAAACATCTATACCCATTGTAGGCCATGATGCTTGTATATGTGGAATATTATTCATAAAAATCCTAGATATAGACAATTGTCTTAGATATTCAACTGGACCAGCTCCTAATTCTAATCTATTAGCCCCTCTATTACGACGACCAAATGAGTTATTTTCTAACTGTACAGGCCATGAAATAAATGAGGTAAATCCAATTCCATTTCGTGCAAGTGAAGTATTCTGAAGTTCTCTGATTCTTTGCATATGTTCAATTCGATGAATAGGTTCTTCACCAAAACCAAATACACAAGTTGCGGATGTTGTTAAACCGTGATTTTGCGCTTCACCCATTACCTTTAACCAATTATCAGCGCTACCCTTCTTCGGTGAAATATCTAATCTAACTTCATCTACCAACATTTCCGCTCCTCCACCTGGTAATCCATGTAAACCTGCTTTCATTAACTGAGATAATACATCACTAGTACTCAATCCAGTAACATCAGAGATTCCTTCGATTTCAATAGGACTAAAGCAATCCAGATCAATTGTAGGGTGATTATGTCGGAGATATTTCAATAAATCTGTATAGTAAGACATTGGTAAATCTGGATTAACACCACCCTGCATTAGGACTCTAGATCCACCAATTTCTTCTAATTCACGAATTCTAGCAGATATTTGTTCATTTGATTGAGTGTATGTATCTTTATGTCCAGGTGGCCTATAGAAAGAGCAAAATTGACAATTTATTGTGCATACATTCGTATAATTGACGTTCCTATCAACCAAATAGGTAACATGGTTTCCAGGATTATGTATTTGTCTAACGATTCTAGCTACTTTAGATAATGCAGGCTGTGGAGCATTAAGATACAAATCTAGACATTCATCAACACTAATGGATTCATGACGACCATCGACTACGATTTTGTCGATTATATATTTCCAATTTGACAAATTATTCACCTGTTCCGATTATTGCTTCTATATCATCGATTTCCTTCGGACATGAAGATGTCAAAACTATAGGACCATTATCAGTGATTAGTATATTATCTTCGATACGAACTCCTATACCAGAATATCTTTCAGGAATGGTTACGTCAGTTCTCCAACTAGCAAAATATAAACCTGGTTCAACAGTAAGAATCATTCCACTGGAAAAAACAGGGCTCGGGACATCATCACCTTGTCTACCGCCACCTACGTCATGAACATCAAGACCGAGAAGATGTCCGGTACCATGCATGAAGTAGTTCCGATATGGTCCATTGTAATCATCACCCAACGCTTCATTTAATGTACAATCTAGAATACCTAAATCGATTAATCCCTGAGCTAATACATTAGATGCAGCTTCATGAAAAGAGTTCCATGGTGCTCCGACTTGACAAGCCTGTATTGCAGCTTTTTCCGCAGCAAGAACTAATTCGTATATTTCTCTCTGAGCATCGGTAAATATTCCATTAACAGGCCATGTTCGAGTAATATCCGAGGCATAACCTTCGATTTCACATCCAGCATCGATCAACACTAATTCACCATCCTTAATGTCATCTTGATTTACTGAATAATGTAATATCGTAGCATTATCGCCTCCACCTACAATTGATGGATACGCCCAGCGACTATGATTAGAAATGAAATAACCTTCAATAATGGATTGTAAATGACATTCACTAACATCAGAATTACCTGATTTCATTGCTAATATGTGAGCTTGAGACGCTAACTCAGCTGATTTTTTCATAATTTCAATCTCATTATCGGATTTATTAACTCTAAGTTTGTCAAGGAAATTACGAGCATCTAATTTAACAACATTATTATCGGAAATCAATTGATCAATGTGTTCATCTACTCCACCTATTGAATAGATATAATTAAAATTATCATTGTGAATATATTGTATAAAATCTTCATCAAACGAATTAATACTAAATCCACTATCTACAGGCATATTTTTAGAGACATAATCAGGACCTAATATTCTGCCTTCCCAAATTTCTGATTTAGTATCGTTGTCTCTAACGTACAATGATGTTTTCCATGTAGAATCGAGATTATCAGCCACCCATATTCCACCAGGATGATCCCAACCAGAAAGGTATAGCATATACGAATTAGCTCGGAATGGGAAATTAGTATCATTTGATCTACACTTCTTTGTATTTGTGGGAATTATTACGACTGAACCAACAGGCAACTGATCTAGGAATGATGATTGTCTATCATAATATTCTTGATGTGAAAATGGAAGATTCATGTCCTCACCATTTGATTGCACTAGTCATGTGTTCTTGATTCTGTGGTTTCTTCTGTAGTAGTAGACCACTGACGAATACTAGGAGTTTTACCATTACGACCTGATATAATGAAGAATACTAGTATTGTACACATTAATATTAATACTAAAATTGTAGCAACGATTTTAATTGATGCTGAAGTTTCATTTGGATCTGATGGTGTACCAGCAATACCGATAGATACAGTTACCCAATCAACTGCCCCATCATTGTCTTCGACCATTAATGTCAACTCATGCATTTGATTATCATTTACGGGTCGTGTAAGTACTCTTTCTATACCAGACATTATTGGATTTCCATCTAAGAACCAAGTGTATGTTAAATTATCAATATCATTTCTTGTATCGTACGTATACGTCGCATCAACATTCCAACTTTGTTGATTTGTTAATCGAATTACTTGACCATCTGTTACTGGAACAGAGTCTATTCTCATGTTAGCTTGTGGCCTAATATTTAGTATATTGATTGTAATTGATTGACTACTAGAATGTGATGCCATATCAATAACAGACAGATTGAATTGATATATACCAGAATTACTTGCATCAAACGTAAATATTCCTGTATTATCACCGACTATAGTAACTGGAATTGAATATGGGTCATCAATTTGTTGATATGTCCAAAAATATTGCAAATTATCTCTACCCCAATGAGGATCAAATGTTGATGTAGAATCTAAAATCAATAATCCAATTTTTTCATCAATTTCAACAGGTGCATCTATGGTAATTATTGGTGGTTCAAGATCAAGTTTAGTTGTGATGCAACCAATCTCATTACTCCAATTATTTCCATTTCCTATCTCAATATATATTGAAATCCATCCATCATCAAATGATGACAAATTATATTGTAAACTGATCTTACCGTTAGCAATAGTGGATATTGAATATTCTTCAGTAATTCCACTCATATTTTCTACATCAATGATATTTTTAGAAATTGTACCATACAAACAACCTTCCAAGTTTTCATTTATAATTGTCGATTTTAGATAAAATGAATCAATAGTATCTGGTATTAATACCGCACTTTCAAATTGAAATATTTCTGTTGCAATTAATTCATTGGAAGTTATCGAAACAATATTGTAATTATCAGTCGTAGTAGTATCAAAGGCATTAACTAATACTCTTTCCATAAATAAAACACTTGAATCTGTAATAATTTGAATTTCAATAACACAGATGCATGGGCTAATTATATGATGATGAACAGGAATTTTATATGATGAAACAGAATCAATAACGTCAATTGTTCCTGAATACCTGATTATTTGATTATCTATGACAGAATATGAAATATTTGTATTATTAGATGGGATCCAGTTAATAGATACTGTTAGATTACCTGATTGTGTGAAATTCTGAACATATCCGTCATCTATCATGATTAGTGAATCGTTAGATGAATGATATTGATAGTAATCATTTAAATTATCATCATATAATGGCATCATTGAAACGAACAAAGTCGCCAGAATAATGAACGATAACCTGTTACTCACATGCTACGTTAGTATATTATGGCAATAACAATTGCTTCGATATGTTCGATTATGCGAAATCATCACAGATTTCTCCCTGTTTAGGGAATGAACTACTGTCTTTAGGATTAGAATCATAATCACATTCGCACCGATTACTTATTCCATCTCCATCACTGTCAATATTTGCATCGCTTGGATCCATAGGATCGAAGGAGAAATAGTATTCCCATCCATCCCACATGGTATCACCGTCTGAGTCTTTATGGAATACCTCATAACCATCTAATAGACCATCTGGGCATCGCTCTCCATTACACATGTCTGAATCGTTGTATACAGGTGAGGTACCATTTTGGAACTCTTCATAATTGGTATAGTTCTCTAAATCATCATAGAAACTTACTCCTACTGGACTATTAGGGTCAATATGGCATGTTCCAGTACCCCCATTCCAAGATGGACAATATCGATTCATCAATCCAGTTCGGTTTAATCCGTCATTATCAAAGTCTTCATCACCATCTAAAATACCATCTAAGTCTGAATCAGGCATACGTGGATCTAAAGGACCGCGAGCTCCAATTAACTCCAACGACATATTGTCAACGAGTCCTTCATTGAGAGCACGTTCTGTTGCTGCAGTTTCCCAACCATCAGGTAGACGATCCCCATCAGAATCATCGTTAACCGGGTTTGTATCCCATCTATCTGGAACTTCTTGTGTATTGAGGAGTGAATCGTTGTCAATATCAAATAATCGATCAGCAGGTGAATTTTCAGCAGGGTTAAGTGCCCAACGACCATTTTCAGGTACATCAAATCCACTTAGATTCATTTCGCTAACAAAATATTTAGGATCAGGTTGACCATCTCCATCACTATCGCCACCTGATTGGAATCCGGTTCTGAAGTTATCCCATAGCCATCCACCTGGACCCTTTCCGCACTCTGACATTACTTCACATCCAGGTGGTAGCCAATTACGTGTGGTAACCCATAATGAGTGAGTTTTCTTATTATCCATTGTACTAGTAACTTGCATTTCCCAACCATCAGGTTGACCATCTCCATCTGTATCATTATTCTTCGGATTAGTCATTGCTTGCCATGGCCGTGGTACAAATAATGTCTCTGCGCCATCATTTAGCCCATCATCATCAGTATCTGAATTATTTGCATGAGTGACATACGTATCCTCACCATCTACGACTTCTTCACCATCTGCTAATCCATCATTGTCTGTATCAAACATGGATGCATTAGTAGTGTACTCGTAAAGAATACCATTGTATGTCATTTGATGTCCGTCTATTACCTCTACTCTGTCATGTAATCCATCAGAATCTGTGTCTTCATTAGATGCGTTAGTAGCATGTATGTAATATTCATCTGCGTCCGTTAATCCATCATCATCAGTATCTATGGCTCGTGGATCGGATGTAACTCTAATTTCAACTACGCCCTTCTCAACAACTAATATATTCCAACCAATTACTTCAATCCCATCAATTAGTCCATCATAATCAGTATCTGCGATAAGTGGATCAGTAGAACGACCAATAGCTACACCTTCATCATTGAACTTTGATTGATATTCATCGAGATTGGTATATTTTTCAGATTCTTCAACGATTGTCATCCAAACGAAAGATCTTGATTTAACTTCATTTTCGATTGAAATATCGTCTGAGGTATCATCTGTACCCATATCGTCTAATCCATCATACAACTTTTGTGCAGGTATGGAATATACATATCCTGTGACAGGAGCTTTGAGTGGTACATTCACATACTGGCTATTTTCTACAATTTTAGCCCAGGCAACAGTTGTATTAACAGTAACAAATTGTCCTAATTCAACCATTATTGATTCTACCTCTGCTGTACCAACTAGTTGTTCAAATCGTACGGCTCCATCTCCATCTACATCATATCCATCCATATCTGGATCGTCTACAGAGTCGTCATATTTTGGATGAAGTCCAGATGTAAATTCCCATCCATCTGGCATTCCATCATTATCAGTATCGGGATCTGAAGGATCAGTAAAGTTCTCAGGACCCCAATTTATAGCAACTTCATATTCTGCTAAATTACTCAATCCATCATCGTCTCCATCAGGGAATGAATCAGATGCGTTTGAGGGATTGAGTAAATCATTAAAGCAATACTCGAAACCATCAGGCATTCCATCACCATCGGTATCCCAATCACTTGGACCATTTAATCGACCATCGCCATCCATATCTTCAGAAAACCATGATACATCTGCAGAATTTTGTAAATTAGAAGAGAAAGGACCAAGCATTCCTACAAGAGCAGGATTCTGTCTAACTCCACAATGATTTTCTAGAGTTAAAGAACCAAAGGTAACTTCAACTTCATCCGATATTAGATCATTATCGCTATCACTTTGGAGGGGATTAGTACTATATCTTTCTTCGATATAATTATTCAAGGAATCTTCATCCAAATCTAAGACAGCATCGCATGAATTTCTACCAATGACAGTTAGATTAAGATCCCATTCTTCTTGACCAACAGATGCAATTACAGATGCTTCAACATCTGGAAGTAGTAATGAACAATCCCAGTTACCATCTAGAGGATCAAACATTCTGAGTGTACCGGTTGGAGTTATTTCCTCGTAGGTATACTGACTCTCCCACTTGTCATTCAATCCATCTCCATCTGTATCCTTAAGGTTAGGATTAGTACCAATTTCAGCTTCCTCTCTGTTTGTTAGACCATCTCTATCAGGATCACCATCTGGGCCATTGTTAGGATCAGGAAATGTTTCGTTTTGTTCCTGGTCATCATCATCGGGGGCATCAGGATTTCCGCCAGTAATCTCATCATTTGATGCAGTACCATCGTCTAAAGGATCTAAACCGTTAGCAATCTCCCAACCATCAGATAATCCATCACCGTCAGTATCTGGATTTCTCCAATCAGTACCATACAACGTTTCTTCCATTCGATCAGAAATTCCATCTTCATCTTCGTCAGATCCTTCTTCGAATGTAGATTCTTCATCGAATAATAGGTCATTACTTGCAGGTTCATAACCACCTACTTCAGTGGTTGAAATTCCAGAATCCACGACGGTATATGCACCTGCTAAACAGAGTGTAGATACAATCGCTACAACAGCCCATTGATTATGATCGAGTGGCATATAATCACCATGCCCTCATATGGGGCATCTATCGCAACATCAGTTGGGATAAAAGGTTTCACAGAACCTGATTGTCTGAAAAATAATATTTTTAGGCAATTTCTCTCCTAGATTTAATCGAAATTTGTATATTTTTTTGATTGATTGAATTCAAAGAAATCAAACCCAGCATGCCGTTATTTCTTTGCCAAGCATCAAGAATAATTCCTGTTACAATAGGCCATGGGATGTACGATTCGAAATTAATACTCAAATCAGTGTCAAAATCAGATGCTGAATTTAATTTACCATATCCATTAGATTCTATTCGATTCTTGAACCAATTTTTTAATTGATCATAATCGTCTATCAAATATCTTTGATTTTCATATGAACATGCATTAACTGACGCCATACAAACAATATGATCAATTTCATTAACTAATTCGTTTAATTCAATTAATGGGTCGTCAATTTTAATGCTAGGGAGTTCATTCAGCGTACTGCAAAATTCAAAAAAAACTTCTGTAGGAATTACGTTTATTGGTAATCCATCTCTTGTTGGCCAACTAATTCCATTATCGATATTTAATGTAAATTCAGAACGAGAACCAACCTGAATAGTATTTACTTTTTCATCATTAATTGGAAAATTGATTTCTTCAAATGTAATAGATGCATTTGACCCCCCATCATCTCTCCATTGATATCTTAATGATTTACCAAGTAAATATTGTAAAAACGAACAAATTTCACCTACTTCTAATGAAACCATCAATGGTCTTTCAATATGGAATGAATAAGGCCAGTTAATAGGTGTAACAATACCTCTTCCAATGAGTGTACGATGCTGTGCCCATTTCTCAAATGATTGTATTTTTTGCTTAACACTGGGCTTTCGAAATACACCACGTTTAGGGGCCCATTCAGTGTAGTCTATTTTAGTCCAATAGCTTAACGATGAATGTGCTAAACGTCTTGCTAATGTAGAATCTACAAGTGATTCCAATTGTTCAATAAAATGCAATAGCCACTCATTTTTGGTTATGAAAACATTACCAATTTCATCGTGTATAATTCCATTGGAATTCGAGTTAATCATTCGCTGTACAAGTGGATGAACTTCATATTCACCAATATCGGACTTATTCACTATTGGCATGTTATCGTTCCGTCACGGATCCTCGCCTAAATTTAACATTCAAATCTCCTGGTGATTTTTTAGTCATTTTTGGAGGTCCTTTCACATTCTTATTTTGTGATGGAGATTCTGTTCTATGCATTGGGCGATAATGTACTGAACCTACTAAACGTTCCATTGCAGGCAAATCTGAATTGTATGGCTTAGGGCGTCTTAACCACCATCTATTTGGTAACGGTTGAGTACGCGGTAAATCGCTATCTCTGAGTGATTTCATACGTTCCACCATGAATACTTTCCACGCACGTTCCCTCATTGGTCTATTTCGATCGATTAACCATAATGGTAATCCAACATCGAAAATTATACCTCCAACTTCAATTAAAATTCCACTCATTAACAAATGATTCCCAATAGGCGCTCGACTTGGATCTCCAACAACCTGTTTTTTCTTGAATCTATTAGCCATCATAACCATCAATGGTTGATTACGATGTTTGACTTCTCTTCCTGCTTGATTTTTGAATCGTACTACCGCACCGTGACTGATTAACAATATCATTGATACAAAGCCAGCATATTGACTGTTTCCAGATTCTAATAATATTACAGCACCAATGCTTAGCCATACCAATGGTAACAATACCCATCTTACTGCAAGTTGAGCTAATGATATACTAATATGAGGAGGTACCATTCTCTCGACTGCTTCATGAGCAACAGCCAAAGCATTTGCATTAAGTGCCTCATCCATACCGCCCTTTACTGCTAATCCAACGTATGCGTTAGCAGGTGCCTGATCTAACCACGGCTTCTTATCAGCAACTGAACCTACTGATAATGCAACTTCAAATTCTTTTACATCGGCTTTGAGTCCTAGAATAGAAGATAATGCCATAACACGTGGATCTTCAGGGGATACCTGTTGAAGATCTCTAAATATTTCCAATGCATCATGCCATTCTCCGATATCTAAAGAGCATAATGCTGATGCTATTCTTGCTCTTACACTATTTGGATACCTTCTTACTAATCCAACTGCTAATTGAAGTGCTTCGTCAGATCTTCGTTGAGCACGCATTTGGGCTACTGATGAAATTAATGCGATATGTGCAAGTCGATTCCTATGAACATGTCCAATTTCACTAATTGGATCCCATGATTCTAATTTTGATTGTAATTCCTTAATATGATCGATTGTAGCTTCGTTCTCCCAATCATACAAATCATCATCAGTAACTCTATCTGCCCAAGGATCTAACCATTCAGATACAAATTCAACTAACTCTGGTTCCTCATCATTATCATCCATAATTAGTCCTTTCAATGTTACTTTAGCTGCATCTAATCGCCTAGATGCTATATGTCCTACAGCGATAATCATCCTAGCCTCATCATCTTCACCACCTTGTTGTGCCAACACCGTTTTAGCAGTCTCTATTGCATTAGGCCATAATCCACGCATTGCATATTCGAACATCCTGGCTCGAGTTCGTTCTAACCTCAATAAACTCTCATCTGCAGATATTGAATCGGTTTGGAATCTTCTGAGAGTAGCAATATCATCATCTATTGCTGCTCTCAATACATAATCACGAATCCAGTTTCCACTTACAGTACGTGCTGCACCACTTCTTCTCTCATCAGGGGCTAGATCGAATTTAGTGGTACCAACTGTATTCCATCTTCCAATAGATAACAGCCAAGTCAATATGAAAACACCTTGACCAACTGCAATGAAATTCCAGGTTTCTTGCAGTAACATTAACTCAACTTGAGAAGATGTCAAAAATTGAGAAGAGTTCGCATAAGGCATTAGTTCAGCCCACTCTTTGTAAACCTGCATTATCAACAATAATACTGAGTAACCTGCAAATCCTGCTAATCCAAAAGCAATAATTCTTGATTGAACTATACTTTCGGCTCTAATTTCTCTAGGCTGCCCAAGTACAACCCCACCGATGCCTCCTATTACTTGACCACCAAGGAACAGGTTTCGTATCATTTCAAAAATTAATGCTAACCCTACTACTGATACATTCAGCATCAAATACGCTGCTAAAACCAATGAAAGACTTTTCAAATCCACCAATTTACTTAGAAATTCGTTACCTTCTACAAACACTAACAGGCTATTTCCGATTATTCCACCTAAATCAAGAATAAAACGGAGATTATCAGGATTCTCCAAACGAGTCCATGCTAGAGTAATTATTCCATTTACCGCAGCAAGTGGCATTGTGCCCAAGAAAATTACCAATATTGTCGAATTAATTCTCTTAACTATGGATGGTTTATCAGGATCAATAGGGGTCGGATTACCGCGTATTGTACGGTACTTATTACGAACTAACATATTCCATGAAGCACCCATAATACGCCCGTATGCAACTATTGTAGGTAACATGAAAACTAAAAGTCCCAATGAAATCCATTCTATCATAATCAAAACCCTATTAATTTCAATTCGATCAGAATTGGAGACCCATCTTCCGTACCTTTCATCTTCAACTTCTTGAGTTACAGGATCAGTAACCAGTTGTGATTGTGAATTACATGATTCTTCATCTATTACGTCAATTACAGGAAGAGGTGAATGGATACCTCTAGAATCGATACACACAAATGAATCCATAGAGGTATCGTAATTGAATACACCAGGACCTGCCCATTCATCCTTCATTGAATCAACTGTATCATCTTCAACGGAATTATATTCTGATAATCCAAGATAAGCTACCGGGATTATTAATACAGTAATCACGATAACAACACTTAGTACATTTAGAAACCATTCCCTCAAGGTCACTAATGAATCAGCGGCACTTTTTCTTGAAATCTGTGCGTAAAGAGAAATAAACGGAGAAAGGACAATTGGAAGTGCCAATAATAATCCAGTTATTATCAATACCGGTTGGTAATAAGTCGGTCCACGATTCCATATCAATGAATCATCAACAACATCTGTAACAATTATTAAAATTCCAGCCATTGCCATTAAATATAGCAAAACACCGATTAATACTGGTCTTGGCCTAATGATTTTTAATGCATCAGCTCGGTTTTTTGTTAAACGATGGACTTCGTAAAATCCATCATCTATTTCAAAAGCAACTTGTAAATTAGATAATGAGCTAGGTAGTAAAAATCTCCAAAGTAATAGACTAGTAATAATACCAACAATAATTGGTAACATCAAATCAAAATTTAGATCTCCGGTACCGATTATGACGACTTCTTCAGCACTAACTATGGTTGAAAAAAAAGTCAATCCAACCAAGGACAGCACTGATATTACTGACCTCATAATTACACCGCGGGGTATTCAGCAATTAATCGATTCCCATTATCATGTGTTTTTTAGGAATCTTTCAATTCTATCGAACGCATCGTTAAGTGTCTTGGGATCAGCTAAGTGTACAAGTCTAATATGTCCAGATCCAAGTTCCTTACTGAAACCAGAACCATGTACTAACAATACTTTTTCTTCTTCGAGTAGAGATAATACAAACTGTTTATCATCATTTTTCCATCTAGGATGAGTAATTCTGACAAACATGTAAAATGCACCACCAGTAGGTTCAACTTCTAGCCCATCTATAGCTTGAATTCTTGAAAGTGCAATTTCTCTCCTTTCTGCTACTATACGTCTATGTTCCTCCATCCAACCTCTGTCTTGATTTAGTCCTGCTAAGTATCCCATCTGTGCAGGCGTAGAAGCACATAATCTTGATCTTAACAATCTTTCAATAGCATCCTTAACATCCACAAGAGTTTTTGTTGGATCATGTAATGCCATGTACCCTATTCTCCACCCAGGAGCATAGTATACTTTTGATACTCCATTCAATGCAATTACTGGTACTGATGAGGACCTTGAAGCGATAGAAACTTGATGGCCTGTAAAATCAAGACCGTCGTAAATCTCATCTGCTATAATCATACAATTAGGATATTCTTGTACAATAGAAATTACTTGGTCTATTTCTTCTGAAGTCATTACATTTCCAGTAGGATTATTAGGGTTTATCAGTACTAGCATTCGCACATCATCGTTCATTCTATTACGAATATCATCTATTCTAACTTTCCATGAATCATCTGGATCTAACATGTATTCTTCAGTAATTGCACCAGACATCTGAGGATACGCCATGTATGGAGGATAATGAGGGCCCGGTGCAAGTATGCGGTCACCTTCAGAGAGAACCGCTGAGAAAATAATCTGCAATGCCTCTGTTACTCCATGTGTGACATAAACATCATTAGAGTCACAATTCCAACCCTTAGAGACTTCATCTTCTGCAATAGCATCACGTAGCTCTTGTGTACCGTATGAACCAGAATATCCATTGTGTCCTGCTCTCAAAGAATCTACATATGCATCCACCATATGCTTAGGAGTAGATAAACCAGGATACGCTATGGGATCCCCAATATTCAATTTCAATATTTTATGACCTTTCGCTTCTAGTTCCATTGCGGGTACAACGACATCACGTATTGCATATTCTATTGATTTAGCTCGACTAGAAGCAGGAATCAAGAAAGATCCTCCAATTTGTGACCCGCCATTCCTAGAATAAATTCAAAGTGATGCATCTCAACTTTCTGTACAGAAAGACGTTGGCCACGACGTAACAGTGCCATGTCTTCTAATTCAGGTGCATCTCTTAAATCTGGTAGAGATACTGTCTTATCAAATGTTAAAACAGGTTCAATATCAACCATAAACCATCGTGGATTTTCTGTTGTAGATTTTGAATCATAGTACTTTGAATGTGAGTCCCATGATGTGAAATCAGGATATCCGTCACGACTAACAATTGCAACTCCCGCTATGTGAGGTGGCTTACAATTCGAATGATAGAATAAAACAAAATCGCCTTCATTTAATTGATCTCTCATCATATTTCGAGCTTGATAGTTACGAACACCGTCCCAATGCGTCCATTCATCTTCAACCAATTGACTCCAAGGATATACATCAAGTTCAGATTTCATCAACCAATACGCGACCATATACTCACCTGCGGGGGTTTAATGTTTGAAAATGTTGCATATAATCACCAAGCGTCTTTACCAGGTAATTCTGCATCAATTATTCCGGACTTTCTTGAATTAGTTTTACTTAATCCAATTTTTCGGGTCATTGCTGTAGATCCTCCTGTCAATCCATAGTCTAACTTAACCATTAATGCATAAATCGCAGGAAGTAACAGTAATGCACTAATTGCAGCGAATACCAGTAAAATCATGATTGTATAGATAAACGGCTTAATTGCGGGAATTGGAATTAATAACGCGCATGCTAAACCTGCTAACGTACAACAAGCAGCTTCAACAAGTGACATACCAGTAGAAGATGCGGCGACTCTGATAGCATCTAAATCTCCACCCAACTCTCTAACTCTATTTGCAATATGTATAGAGAAATCCACTCCCACTCCTACGAGAATAGAACCAATCATTACTGTAACCAAGGATAATTCAACATCCATTATATCCATTACCATCCATTGCATTGCAACAGTAAAAACTACTGGAAGGGTTGTTAAGAATGCATAATATCCATCTCTAAAAACAAATCCGAGTGTCAATAATGTAAACAACAACGCAAATAGTAAGGATGTCCATTGTGAATCAACAATTTCTGCATTTACGGCAATTGTAACAGATGCAACACCACTTAGATCGTAGGCAGTAATATCTCCTTTACGATCTTGAGCTGAAAATCGATTTACTTCATCAACAGCTTGCTCAGTTGATTTAACATCCATGAAGGGCATATCTACATACACCAAAGAGCGTTCATAGTCTGATGAAATAAATAACTGCCTTGTCTCTTCAGTCAACGATTCATAGAATACGTAAAGAAGAAAATTTTGTGCTTGCAAGCCTCCATTATCTTCTTGAGCATCTAACAATTGTAATGCTTCCCAAAATGTAGCATCTTCAGCTGCTTCTCGGCCAAAAACTAATTCTGCTACATCCTTAACAGGTTGTGGTGCAGCATCTGGAATATTTTCTAGTAATTCATATCCACTAGCATTAACAGAAACTGAAATTGATTTCATTAGAAACACTACGCTAACCGCCGTAGTTTTATTCACAAGATTTACATCCGCTTCTAATTGATCAATTCCTTGAAGATTTTCAAATGGATCATCTGCATCAACGGCAAAACTAGGTGTGGCACTTATATCTCCTTCAACCAAAATAAAACCGGCCTGTCCTGCATTAAATTCATCAGAATATTGTTTCATTTTCCTAACAGCGGCATAATCTTCAAACGGACATTCGGGATTATTTTCATTACAACTTTCATCGTCAGGAGCCATTTCAAGTAACTCGATATTTTCTTCGACATTTATTCGATTATACATCGCAGATACTAGCATTAGTACCATGAAGAATGAAAGTGCAATTTTTGCATAATTTACTGGCCCATTTACGGCTGTTTTAAACAAGCCAAGAGGTGGGTGGCTAGGTTTATTCAAATCCAATAGTATTGTCAAATTTGGCACCATTAGCATTGTCATGATGTAAACAACTACAATTCCTAATGATAGGCCATATCCTACGGTTTGAATAGGAGCCATAGGTGTTGAAACTAAAGATAAAAATCCAATAATTGTAGTTACTGCTGATAAAAATACAGCACGACCAGTTGATTGTAATGCTTCAGCCATTTTATCTTGGGGTGTCCCTGATGATTCAGCATATCGGTTTGTTATGTGTAACCCGTATGAAACACCTAATGCAAGAACAATTGGACCTACAATAATTACTGTCATCGTCACTTCGGCATCACTCCAACCGATTAATCCCAATGTAATCCATACAGAACATAATGTCGGTAATCCTGAAATTACAACAACCTTGAATCCTTGTATTGGACGAATCCTACCAGTTTGAAATATGTCACAATGGAATAAAAATAGTACAAGAGCAACAGCAACAATACCATATGGAAAAATTTGCCAGAACAATTTGAATGAATATTCAGTAACTGAGTTTGTAATAGGAACTGGACCTGTTAATGTCATATCAAGACTAAGATTTTCCCAATCATTTTCAATACCTAAACGATCAATATCAGCTTGTGTATTAGCGATTAATTGACCTATTGGATAGTCGTCAATACCATCTCCGTCTTTGTCTAAATTCTGACTAATAAAAACAATAATTACTGCTCTATTCCAGAATTTGGCTTCCTCTGCTTCCTCAATTGTTCCATTGTCATTAGCATCAAAATCTACTGCATTCACCAATTTTGATTGAGCATTCTCAGGTAATTCACCAACTATTCTATCAATTGTATTTTGATTCTCGGGTATTGCATAATTACCTAATATGTCTTCATTATCGTCTATTGATTCGTTAAAATCTTCACTTAATTCTTCATTGCCAGTAGCAGTTGCTAATCCGCTGAAGAATGCTTTAGAAACTCGAACTACACTGCTGTTAACTTCTTTGATAACAGTAGATATCGATAGGATTGCGATTACGTTATCTTCAGCGCCTCCATCATCGGGATGCACATTCAAACGTCTTTCGACTTCATCCATTTGTTTGAGAATAGTATAGTTAGTAACATTAGTCATTTCAGATTCTACATATATTACCATTACATTAGTTGTCCAATTTTTTTGAATCCTAGCAATATCACCAGTGATAGGGCTATCTTCAGGAAGATAAACCTCCAAATCTCCGTTAACGTTTAGAGAAGCCTCTTGAGAACATCCAGCGCCATACCACTGATTACCTTCGACATTATCTCCAGCACTTGACCATCCTCTTCTACAGTCATTCATACCAGATTCTAGTCCAACAACAAATGTTAGTAAAACACATCCCAACACAGTGATTAGAGGAAATCTAGTAAGAATACTGGTTGCTGACATGGAACTTAATTCTCTCTTGAATTTTCCTGGTGCTGCGATTACTGCATCAATGGTAGCTACTCTATCAAACGATTCAATTCTATTTTTTATCGAATCTTTAAAATTCAGTTTGTCATAATCATCAGATAATTCGGAGGAATTCGATGCATCTTCCTGCCCAGACACTAACTCCACCAGCCCTTACACTGCTCAAAGGCGTTTGAACACTGCGCTTGACTGGGATATTCTTAGACGATTATTTCGCAATCGTCAAGAATGTAACCTTTCACCGATGTACGGTGATGACATGGGACGACCCCGTATCGAAGAGAAACGATGGTCAATCGATCTTGAGAAGAAAATACAAGAAAATCACTATCAGGAAGACAATCAAAGATACTCATTTAATCCCAAATCAGGTAAAGAAATTTTCGTTATCGATACACCCCCACCATATCCAAGTGGCACTTGGCACATTGGTGCAGTAGCTCAATATTCTATGATTGACGTTATTGCAAGGAGTCAAAGATTACTAGGTAAAGAAGTATATTTCCCGTGGGGTGTTGATAGAAATGGAATTAATATTGAATTTACTGTAGAAAAAAATACAGGTCGAAAAATGAAAACATATGATAGACAAGAATTTCTTGATTTATGCGAAGAAACCATTGAAGAATATACCCAAGCAATGAGAAATACTGCTAAACGTGTTGGACTTTCATGTGATTTTGATCGTGAATATCTGACAGATGCTCCTAATTATCGAGCAGTCACTCAATCAATCTTCATTGAATTATTCAAGAAAGGACATATTATTGAAGATCTAAGACCTAATCTCTATGACCCCGTTGAAGGCACCACTATTGCTGATGCTGAAGTCGAAAGAATGAGTAGAAAAACACAACTTATAGATGTAAAGTGGACGACAGAAGATGCAGAAGAAATTATCATTTCTACTACCAGGCCTGAACTTATTTGTGCATGTGGGATAGTAGTTGTACACCCAGATGATACTAGATACTCACATTTAGTTGGAAAGAAAGTTAAGTTGCCAGTATCCGTTAGTGGCAGGGATAATTTTGTCAAAATTGCAACACATTCTTCAGTGAAAAGTGAATTTGGATCTGGAATCTTAATGGTTTGTTCATTTGGGGATCAAAACGACGTTGCTGTGTTCCGAGATCTAGGTCTTACACCGTTTCAAGCTATTGACCTTCAAGGTAATATGACCTCAATTGCAGGACCTTTGCAAGGAATGTCTGTTATTGATGCTAGAAAGCATGTAATCTCTTTACTAGATTCTGCAGACTTAATCCATTCTATTGAAAGTAAAATGCAAGAGGTACCAGTATCAGAACGTGGTAAAAATCCTATTGAAATAATTCTGCTAAAAGAATGGTACGTTAAGCAAACTGATGTTCTAGATAGGGTATCTGAATTATCTGAACAAATTACTTTTCATCCGCCTCGTAACCGTCAGTTTCTTACTGATTGGATGCAGAATATTACTATTGATTGGCCAATTTCTAGAAGAAGATGGTATCATACTGAAATCCCAATTTGGTATGATTCTACTGAAACAAGAATAATTGTCCCCCCTACTGGATCTTACGTTCGACCTTGGGATCAAGATCCTCCTCAAGGGAGTATAGTGATTGAAAGGAATACTCGAGAAGTCCTAGGTTCATATGAAGAAATGAAATCTGAGTTAGGTAATTTGAGAGGGGAAGAAAAGGTATTCGATACATGGATGGACTCTTCTAATTCTAATCTATTTGTATCTGGATATCTCAATGAGCCAGATGTTTTTGAAAATGCATTTCCAACGGGATTAAGACCTCAAGGTAAAGAAATCGTTAGAACATGGCTATATTATACACTGTTAAAATCTACATTATTGTTAGACAAACCAGGATTTCAACATGTTTGGATAGATGGTTTAGGCATGGATCCATGGGGGCGAAAGATGTCTAAATCTTTAGGTAATGGTATTGATGCAGATTCTGTACTAGAATGTGGAGCAGGTGGACGTACTGGTTCTTGGAAAGTTAAAGGTCCAGAAGGTAAGCAAGTACATCTGACAGCAAAAAAAATAGGTTCTGAATGCTTTAGATTATGGAAAGCCTGTGATGCCCAAGTTGGAGATGATTTCCATATAAATCCTGAGGAAATAGAGTCAAGATATTTTGGTGTATTATCTAAATTATTTAATGTTGCACGATTTGCATCCCAATTTGATGTTCCAAACGACCTTTCTAAGATTCCTACCAATCTAAATATTGAAGATAAATGGATTTTAAATGAATTTGGAATTATGCTGTCTAGTGTACAGGATTCGTGGAATAATATTGACATTTACAATGCAACTCAGTCCATCAAAACATTTGGCACCGGCATATTAGCAAGTCATTATCTTGAAATGGTAAAAAAGCGGTTATATGATGGAGATGAATCAGCTTCATGGACAATACATAGAATTTTTAGAGATTTAATGACCGTGTTTTCACCTATATGTCCTCTATTTACTCACCATATTACTACAACAATATACAATAACTCTGCAGTTGATATTCGAACACATCCCGAACCTATTGAAATTGATTTCAATAAAGATTCTAATATAACAAATGAAATTATTTCATTTAATGCAATGGTATGGAAATCAAAAGCGGATGCTGGTACTAGTTTAGCAGCCCCAATAACTGGAATCACAATTCCCAATACCATTTCAGAATTTAGTCAGATTCTTACATCAATGCATTCAATCGAGTAATTAGTTTAGTACATCTCTATTCACTACTGATTTAGGGGTATCACCATTAAAATAAGTTATTAGTAAATCTGCCATTTCTACACCTATACGTTGCTGAGCTTCGTGAGTAGCAGCACCAATATGTGGAGTGCCATGAAAATTTGGATGATGTAGAATAGGATGCTGAGTTTGAGGTTCATTTTCAAAAACATCTAATGCGCATGAACTCAGGGTTCCATCATCAAGGGCCAAAAGAGCATCATCTTCGTTTACAATTCCGCCTCGAGCACATGAAACTAAATGATTCCCACATTCGATACCATCTGCCCCAATACCTGGCATGAGTGATAAGGTATGTGAATTAACCAAATGATGTGTATCTTTAGTTAAATTACAATGAACTGCAATATGTGTACATGTTTTGAAAATATCATCTACTTCTTTATGTAAAGTACAATTTTGTTCTAATGCTACTTCTACTGGTAAATATGGATCATACGCATGTAATTCCATTCCGAAAGTTCTTGCTACTCTTCCTACACCTTGGGCAATACGCCCAAAACCAATAAAACCGATTCTTTTACCGAATAATTCTGTTCCTCTAAGTTGCTTTTTGGTCCATTCTCCACTACGTAAATCTCTATCTGCCTTCGGAACGAAACGAATTGATGCAAGTAGATGACCAATTGTTAACTCTACTACAGATTGAGTAGATGCGCTTGGAGTATTACAAACTAAAATTCCTGCAGATGTGGCCGCATTTAAATCGATATTATCGACACCTACACCAGCTCTACCAATTATTCGAAGTGAAGGTGATGATTCGATTACATCCCTTGATAATTTTGTTGCGGAACGTATCACTACTGCATCATACCCATCTAATTTTGGTGGTTCTAAATTTACTTGATGTCCCGCATCTATTAGTAATTGAACTGCAGATTTAGAGAGACCATCTGTGATTGCAATTCTAGCCATGAATCTCGGTTGTCAATACACTCCATCAACATACTGTTTTGTAATTTTAATAGAAATTATTCAAAGAATTCATGAACATGATACTACTGCGAGTATTATGGATGAACATGATCAGTTCTTGATTGAAGCAAATGCACATTGTGATGGACCTTGTGGAGTATACGACCCGGCTAGCGCTAGAATCGCTGGTGAAGCCGTTCAGTCAATGACAAATAAGATGATCACACTTGCTGAGAATCATGGAAGCGATTGCGGTTCCGCTGCATATATCAATACAATGAGTCGCTATGCTTCCATTAAGGAAGAAGAAGCCCAGAAATGTAAGGATGAATTACTTGTTTTGTGGACTGATTTTTTCAAGCCGCAACACGTAGATAATCATCCAGATTTACATCAAACTTTTTGGATGGCTGCCAAATTATGTAGTGCTTGTAAGGTAGAAGTATCTCCTACTCATGCTCAAGAATTAATGGATGCTATTGAAGAAATTCACCATCTATTTTGGGGCGTCAAGGGAAGAGAAGTGCCTTGGATTCGAGCAAGTTGAGTAAATGCAAACATTACCTGTGAAAATTTCAGGCAACAGTATGTGGCCTAATTTTCTCGATGGTCAAATAGTAGATTTTCACAAATACAGTGGACAACCTATCAATATTGGAGATGTTATTGTTTTCCCTAACCCATTTAATACTCAGATATTGTTAGTTAAAAGAGTTGTAAAATTAAATGACAATAGTTGTGTAGTCGAAGGAGATAACCCTGATCCCACTGCATCCACAGATTCCCATAATTTTGGTCAAATTGATATATCTTCCATAGTCGCCTTCCGCCATAATCATATTGCAGAATAGTTGCCTAGTCACATGGATACTGCGGCGTTACTATGGTCTGTCGGTCTTTTGGCATTGCCATTAGTCGCCGCAGTTCCAGTAAGTTCACTATTCAAATCTTGGCTCGGCAGTAAAGCATCTCATTCACGATATAGAGAAGCTGTAAGGCGAGTTTTAAATTCAGGATCTACACTCAGAAAGTATCGTGCTGCATTAGACGAAGAAGCCCGATTAAATCAAATAGACAAAGATCGACAATCACGAATTGAAACAGCAATGTTATTTCCTCTCAACATTGTCCACTTCATGTTTGTTCCTGCTGCAATATTATCTCCAGCGATATCATTTATCGCATTCCCTGTAGGATTAATCATTTATCCTGTTATTGCTCTTTTTGAATTTATATTAATTCGATTAAAGGCATTAATTTTCATTCTTCATACTGTAACAAATATTACTGATTGGCAAGTAATAGGAGTCCGCCCCCCGTACGAAGGAAGTTCACGATTAGACCCAGTGTTAGTATCGGTTCATAGACTACCTACTCCTGTTTTACTAGGATTATTTGCATACTTGGTTGCTTTATATCTTCCATTAGAATTCCATTGGATCATTTTCTCTACAGTTCTAATCTACGTAATTTTAGCATCTTTTACTTCAGTTCTAACCGCTGCTGTTAGTGGCCCCCTAGTATTTGCAGCGACTGCTGAACGTCGAATGATTACACTAGAATCATTTGTTCAAGAAAGAATTCAACCTATTGTTGGAGTAGGACTGATTGCACTTGTGATTCGTCAAATGTTCATGGTAATCAGAACACCAGAATTTACACCCTTTGATTCACCAGTACAATTTTCACTTTCAGTGCTCGCAGTTCTATACAGTGCTGCTATAATCGGATTGATCATTGAATTCGCATACAATAGAAGGCGTGGTGATTACGTTGGTTCCGAATTCGTCAATGCTGTAATTGAACGAAATGATCCTGAATTATATGCATATATTCGTAAAGGTGGTGAAATGTCATTAATTAGTCTAGGAAGACTAGGAGAGATAGAAGATACAATTGAAGATGATCTGAGTTTTGATGAAATAGCATCGGCCCCTACTGCCATGTCAGTAATCAATAGACCTGAAATTCCAGAGCTCTAATCATCACCTGCACTTAATGCTCCTACTGATACTAGATCTGCTTCCAATGCTGCTCCTTCAGCTTCTAAATCATCACTGTCAATATACTCATACTCTTCATCGTCGGAATTTGAATATCTTGAAACAAATAATGCGGTAGCACCAGATGTAAATAATACTAGGATTGTTATTAGTACATACAGAAGAACAGATGATTCTGTTTGAGATAATATATTCTCTTCATACAATGATATCGCTGATTCATCATATATGCCCCTTAGCATTAGTAAATTCCCTGAATAGGATTGATCGTACATTTCAGACGGTGTTGTCGGATCTAAATCAGTATATCCATCAGGTCGTTGCACTACTTCAACAACAACAGGTGATGAAATATCAATAATCAGTGCTGCTGAAACCGTATATGCAAATAATGGCTCGTAGAATTCATCATCTATTGATGTAATAGGTAATAGGGTAATTCCATTTCCAATTACATCAAACTCAGCAAATTGGTTCCATTGAGATTCATCAATATCCAATGAATAACTTACAACATCACCATTTCTAATTCCTGAGCCAGCATCATTTTCTCCATTCTCTCCAACATCAATTGTCAGACTATGTTGTCCAATATCTCCGTGCTCCAGTGTTCTTTGAACTACTTCGAAGACGACATCCATGCGTGTAGTTCCATTTGGAATGTATGTATAATGACGGTCATCTGTAGAATATGTTCCAAACGTACCAGAGGGGCCATTATTGAAATGACTCCATTCACCTTTCCATGTATGTACTAATCTGTCTGTAGATAGTGGTATTTCTACTGTTTTGATAATTCCCTGATATTGTTCATATGCATCCCAAACCGTAGGACGGGTATCATCAACAAATCCATCTCCATCGGTATCTCTCATTAATTCAAGAGTCCTTGCTAATGCTAATGCTTGATCTACGTCTACCAAGCCATGACCTACACGCCAATCATGACATTTTCCAGTCAGAGAAACGTAACAAGATTCATTTTGAGGGATATCACTACAAGAATCTTCATCATTACCATCTTCACAACTATTGGGTAGATACTTAGAGGTTAATTCCATAACAAGTTCAACCTCATGAATTCTTGTCTCATTCGCAGAATCCCATCCCTCCATCTGCAATCCTTGGGGTTCTGAACCAGTTACCAAGCTAATACCCTCATCGTGGTCTTCCCGATGATAATCAGCTACACCCAATGATGGAGCCGCGTCAATTAGTAGTGTAGCAATACCACCAATATGTGGAGTTGCCATACTAGTACCACTAATTGCCATGTAGTACAGATCACCTTGTGTTCTGGTAGATGCATCGATCGCAGTTCTTCTAGGTGCAGTAGCCCAAATATCTCTACCTGGTGCACCAAGATCTGGCCATGTATGTTGTTGACTGGTCCATCCACGACTACTAAATGAGGTAACTGCTGTACCATCGTGTGTCAATGCAGCAATCGAAATTGCAGAGGGTGTATTCGCATAGATATTCGTTCTCAAATCACTATCATCTTCAGAGCCTGAGCCCCCACTATTACTTGCTGCAAATATAACAGCAACTCCATTATCGAATGTTAAAGCATCTGTAAGAGTAGTGATTGCATTCTGTGGTGCGTAATCTCCATCTGTGCCCCATGAATTAGAAACAACACGGATATTGTTAGGATTATTACCTGGGCGACTGTGTTCATACACCCACTCGAGGCCTTGTACACCACCATATATTGATACTAAATCACCTGCACCTAATGCCACTAATTGGGCTCCTTTAGCAGTACCAAGTCGACGTCCACCTGAAACATCACCATTTCCGGCGATTGTTCCACCTACATGAGTTCCGTGACCTGATGAAGTATCTGAGTTCTTGGTTTCAGTCCATCCATTAGGATCAAGTTTGGCCGAATATATCACTTTCTCACCATTCCAAGCTCCAGCATAATCAAAATCTGGATGTTCGGCATCTACACCTGTATCAAGGTCTACTGCAGTAGTACCATCTCCATCCCATTCTGCAAATGCACCAGTGTCTGTTAATTTGACAGAACCATCACGCTGAATTATAGCACGACTCCATGCAGTAGTTGCATTAGTAACATGTGTAGTTTCATGCATCATAATATGATCAGGTGTTCTAATAGGCTCATCAAGGTAGAATGTCTCAAGTGGACGGTCGAGTTCAAGAAATCGGATATTAGGATGGTGACTAAGATGTGCAATCTGTTTAGCATCCATATTTGATAATCCACCATTCAATAATTCAGATTCATCTTCAAATGAAACATCGATTGTAATGAGGAATGCGCGGATTTGAGGATTCATATCTACAGAAAATTGCACTATTACTGGATAATCTCTATTTTCTTCAGAATCGAGTGAATCAATAAGAGCTGAATCGATTACATAGTAGTTAATTTCAGGAGTAATAGTTGCTCCTGCTGAATGCGAAAATACCATCAAAACCATGAGCAAAACTAGCATTATGGAAGAGCGTCGACTAGTTGATTCCATGATTTACCCTCCAAGACCTTGTTCTAATGTATTGCGATTGTTTGTTATCACCATTTTGTCAGAATGGAGCATGAAATTTCATCTAATTCAAATTCAACACCTTCATCAGCAATGTCAGGATGTATTAAACCTAAATTGTAGTGTGTTCCATTATTATTAATTGAATCTAAAACCATCACTCTCCCGCCTCCAACTATCCTATGATTTCCTAAATCAAGTATACTGGTTGATGAAAAAGTAACTAGTGTCTTCGATAGGGCACCTCTGGCATCCATTCTAGCAATAATTTCTTGACCAGTGTAACATCCCTTTGTAAATGAAATGTCATTACTAAGAGCAACTTCCAGTGGAATTGGTTGGTAATTTCTAACAATTTCTCCATTAATTATTCCATTCATAATTTGGTATAATCTTAATCCTTCAATATCTAATGATATTGCTCCATCATTCTTTAAATTTAAACTAAATTGATTGATGTCAGGATTAGGCCCTAAATGGACTAGTGTTGATTCGTCTATCAAGCAACTATGAACTTGTCCAGAGACCGTAATAGACATTATTTCACCAGTTACTTGTGAATCGTATTGCCAAATACTTGAAAACCCTGAATCTAAAGGTATAATTTTGACATCTTGTTTCCAAGAAACTGATTTTGATAGTAATTTTCTAGTTGATTCAGAACAACCGTCAAGATGAATTATGGCAATTTGATCAACTAAATTCCAAATTAATATTCTATCAATCATTCTACCATTCGAATTCAAGATACTAGCAAATATACAGGTATTATCAGAAAGATTGGATATTGATTGGGTAGTAACAGCATGTAACACATCTAGTGAATCAGGGCCAATTAGCACAGATATATCCGCAGAATGTACGCGGTAAGAAGTCATAAAATCAACCAAATGATTGTCCACAACCGCAGGATTTGTCAGCATTTGGGTTCTCAATCTGGAATCCTCCGCCAAGTAATGTATCCTTATAATCTAAAACAATTCCATTTAATGTCGAACTATCCTTATCATGAACCATGACGGTAATTCCATCAAAAACAAATGATTGGAAGGATGAAATATCTTCGGGGCGCTTGATAATTTGCATATCGTACATATGGCCTGAACAACCTCCTGCTTCTACTGAAACAAGCAATATATGTGTTTCAACATCATTGGCCATAGCTTCTTTCATAGCTTTGATCGCTCTTTCAGATGCATCAATTCTTGCTTCAATGACATCAACTTGAATTGCCATTGGCAACGCAAATGCGTCTCCGTCGATTAAGCCCATAGATACCCGTAGAGTCCGCCATATATGAATCTCAGCAACGATTCATGGATGGTTTGATGACTTAACGTCATTTCCTGATAATATGGACGAGACCAACCAGCGTCCAGGAATCAAATATTCTATTGAAAAATCTGCTCCAACAATTGATTCGATCGCAGTTGAAATACCTCTACAAACTACTTCCGATAGAAACGATAGAAAGTTGTATGGAACATTAATGAGGACTCCTGGAAAAGATATGGAATTGATTATTGGGCTAATGATTTCATCTGGTGACTTACTCGTTAATGAACAAATTCCAGAAGTTACTATTTCATCTAACATCGTTCATGTTGCTATTTCTAATATACATTCTGAACGTTTACTAAATTCTACATCATCATGTGGAATTTGTGGAAGAGAGAATATAGAAATTGTTCCAATACCTGATTGTGGTACAATGCCTAAGATACATATTAATTCAGATATAATTAGAAAAATTATCAAAAAAATTGGTAACGGTCAAGATTTATTCCAATCGACTGGTGGCACTCACGCTGCAGCACTATGGAATTTAGATGGTGAGATGTTATCGATAATGGAAGATGTTGGAAGACATAATGCATTTGACAAACTAATAGGACATCAAAGAATAATTGGACAATGGCCTATGTCAACTTGTATAGTATCTCTTTCTGGTAGAATATCTTATGAAATGGTAGAAAAGGCAATTCGTTCTAATGTTCCGATTCTAATATCAGTAGGTTCTGCTACCACAGCTGCAATTGATTTGGCTTCATTTCATGATTTAACGCTAATTGTATTCGCTCGAGATCATAGATTTACATGCATGACTGGTACTCATAGAATAATTAACGCCGATGACGTAAAGTAATAATTCCCTGACACAAGTACATGTCAAGATCTCCTGTGCGTGCTACAACACCCATAGAAGAAGAAAAATTAATCATAAAAAATCCACCCAAAAATGTAGCCGGATTAAAGGCGGTAGCTAATTCATTCAAAAAAGGGATTCGTGAGACTGGAGTTTCTAAAACTCTCAAAACAATGAGGTCTGTGAATAGATTCGATGGTTTTGATTGTCCAGGATGTGCATGGCCTGATCCAGATAACCACAGGAGTGGATTTGAATTCTGTGAAAATGGTGCTAAGGCATTCGCTACAGAAGCCACCAATTCAAGAGTGACACCTCAATTTTTTTCACAATATTCAGTCACTGCACTATCTGAACAATCTGATATGTGGTTGGACAAACAGGGTAGAATAACTCAGCCTATGTTTTTGGATACTAATGCAACTCATTACACTCCAATTGAATGGAACCATGCTTTTGAGATAATTTCAGATTCAATTAATTTAGGATCCCCTGAACGTGTTGCACTATACACATCTGGACGATGTTCTAACGAAGCGGCTTTTTTATGGGGCACATTAGCTCGTCAAATTGGCACAAATAATTTGCCAGATTGTTCGAATATGTGTCATGAAAGTAGTGGGGTTGCATTGAGTCGATCGATAGGAATTGGTAAAGGAACCGTTACATTAGATGATTTCAATCATGCTGATTTGGTAATTGTAGTAGGTCAAAATCCAGGTACAAATCATCCTAGAATGTTATCTGCATTATCATCATGTAAACGAAATGGAGGTTCGGTTCTATCGATTAATCCATTAGAAGAAGCCGCAATGAAACGTTTCAAACATCCTCAAGAAATATTGGGTATGTTAGGAAGAGGCACTCAAATTGCTGATGATCATATCCCAGTAAGAATCAATGGAGATTCAGCTTTATTCAAGGGATTTGCGAAAGTTATTCTAGAAAACGATACTCAAAATCATGATTTTATTCAATCGAATACTAATGGATACAATGATTTTGTCAATCATTTGCATCAAACAGAATGGGATGACATTGTATCAATGTCAGGCATTTCTAAAGATAGAATCAAAGAAATTGGAAATATTATCTCTAATTCAAAAAGTATGATTGTATGTTGGGCAATGGGAATCACTCAACATAAAAATTCTGTTTCAACTATTCACGATATTGTCAATCTCCTCTTAATGGGTGGACATTTCGGCAGACAGGGAGCGGGAGTATGCCCTGTAAGGGGACATAGTAATGTTCAAGGAGATAGAACAGTTGGAATTAATCACCATCCTTCAGAATCATTTCTTTCAGCAATTGATACTGAATTTGGTATAACATCTCCTAGAAATTCTGGTGTCGATACAGTACAACTTATTCAAGGAGCATTAGAGAATGAGATTGATGTTTTACTATGTATGGGAGGCAATTTACTATCTGCAATGTCAGATACAAAGGCTACTGCTGAGGCAATATCTAATATTGGTTTAACAGTGCAAATTTCTACAAAGCTAAACCGAAGTCATCTTGTTACTGGTAAACGAGCACTAATTCTGCCATGTCTAGGAAGAACAGAAATTGATGAACAAGAAACTGGAAATCAATTTGTTAGCGTTGAAAATAGTATGGGAATAGTACATTCTTCAACTGGAGGATTAAAGCCAGCTTCTAAATTTCTCAAATCAGAAGTTGCAATAGCATGTTCAATAGGTAATGTATTATTTAGATCTAATCCAATTAATTGGACATCATATATCTCAAATTATGATCTAATTAGAGATAGTATTGAAAGAGTAATTCCTGGTTTTGAGGATTATAACATTCGTGTAAGAGAACAGGGTGGTTTCTATTTACCCAATGGGCCAAGAGATGGCCCAACTTGGAAAACGCCATCTGGTTCTGCTGAATTCATTTCTACTGAATTATCTAGTATTGATAATAGCGATGGATACGTAATGATGACTATTCGTTCTCACGACCAATATAATACTACTATTTACGGGATGGATGACAGGTATAGAGGGATATACAAAGCACGAAGAATAGTTCTGATGAATCCAATAGATATGGAAAACGAAGGTATTCGCCCATCTGAAGAAATTGATTTAGTCAGTAAATTCTCAGGTATTGAAAGATATGCTGAACAATGGAAAGTAGTTCCATATTCAATTCCTCGAGGAAATATTGCAACTTATTTCCCTGAAGCAAATGTATTAATTCCTCTAGATTCTGTTGCCGATTCAAGTAATACACCCACATCAAAATCTGTAGTTGTAAATATAATTAGACGTTAACGACTCAATTTTCTCTTCTGTATTTTTTGCAATTCGTTGCATCGTTTAATTTGTTCTTTGCACATCTTCTTTTGGTCGTCTTCCAAACCTCTGGGCATAGCTTGTTTGAAACACTTAATTGCATCATCATATAATTCTACAAATGCATATGCAGTTCCCATATTGTATAGTGTTGCACCTGTTACCTTATCCTTATTGATTCTCATGGCTTCAAAATATGCTTTAATTGCTTCAGGATATTCTTCCATATAGTAAAATGCATGACCTCTTCCATTCAATACACGTATAGCTAAATCTTCGTCTTCAGCAGATCCGACTAATGCTTTGTCAAAACAAGAGAGAGCTTCACTGTATTTCTTATCCTCCATTAAGAATAATGCTTTATTGTACCATTCAACAGATGAATTAGACATTGCTCCAGAATCTGTTGATGCAGCAACATAAGAATCAGGAATCATTTTTGATGCTGCATCTAATGCTGCTTTTGCCAAATCAACTTCTGGCTTTGGCTCTGGTTCAGAACTTGTGTTATCTTGTTCGACTGGTGCTAACAAGTCTGAAGCGGAAATAGATGACTCCTCAACAGGAGTGGGAATAATAACAGTATCTTCTTCTATAGTTTCAGAGGATTCGGGAATGTGAACTTCTGGTTCATTTTGAACGATTATTTGAGATGGAACCTCTTCTTTTACATCTTCGACAAGATCCGCCCATGGATCTACTTCATCATGATTAGAGTCAATATTAGTTTCATTAGCCTCAATAACTTCAATCGGATCTGAAATTTCTGGTTCTACTTGTTGTTCCACTTCTGATTCTACTTCTGTTTTTATTTCTGGTTCAATTAAATCTTGAGTGAAAAGTTCAGACCCGCCTTCTAATTTATTCGCTTTATCACGACATTGATTTGCACGATCTGAGTTACCTTGTGACTCTAGAACCTTAGCCATTAATCTCCATGATGACGGATTATTGGTATTACTTTCTAAAATGGATTTACAAATTCTAGTAGCTTCTGTATGATCACCAGATAATGAGAGTGCTCGTACCATCAACTCAGTTTGTTGTTCCTTGAGTAATTCAATAGCAGTTCGACCTAGTTCAGGACCTTCTGGTAATGTACGAGGCAAATCAGGATTAGATTCAATCATAATACTCTCTCCTTCTCCTATTTCTATCAATATCCTCGCTAATTCAGAAGAAGACTCTCCTAAGTCTTCTAATGTGGATAAATGAATCCATGCGGGAACTAATTTAGAATAATCATCAGTTTGTTGTAGGTATTCAACTATTGATCTGGCAGATGATACATGATTTGAATCTACCATTTGTGATGCTGTGAAACAAGTAAATCCAGCATCAGGATATCCATTTCTAATGTGTAAACGCCCAAGGTTATACCATCCAGGAGCATCATTATTATCTAGATTCAAACCAATGGTAAATGATGAAATCGCATCTTCAACACGGTCTTGTAGTGCGTAGGCAGCTCCAAGAATTTTATGTGGTCTTGCTTGAGAACTATATTTTTGGATAAATTCTCCTTCAATCATAGTTATAACGTCTAAACTATCACCACTTCTCAACATATCAGCAGCACGATTCATCTCGACATCCTGCTCATTCCCCCATTCAGCACTTACTATCTGAGAGGGCTGAATTTGAGATGGTTCATGATTCAATTCATCAATAGAATCTTGAACTTCAATTGTATCATTATCATCTATTAATTGGTCATTATCAGAATCCATTTTATCATTTACTGAAGACGTATTCGCACCAATAACCAAACCAGCAGTTGGAGTATTAGAATGAGATTCGAAACTGTCCATAGTTGATTCAGCAGATGTAGTCGAGTGTATACTTTCAACAGTTGATTCTGAGGAAGTAGGAATCATCGAATTACTAATTTGAATTAGTACTGGGTGACCTGGAAAGTGATCTAATGCCATTTGAGCCATTTTTGATGCACCCACATCACCAATTGCATCCATTAGTACTGCTAAATTTGCCATTGCTGGCCCGTGATTAGATTTGTGAACCAGCGCTACTTGGAATGATTTAATCGATTCATCCGCATTTCCCATTTGTTCTTGAACTACGCCAAGATTGAACCAACAATCTGCATTTGTTGGGTCTGTTGCAATAGCATTGCGAAACTTCTCGGATGCCTCTCCAGGTTTTCCAGCAGCTGCTAAAGCTTCACCTTCTGATACTAATCTAGATGTTTCGTCAATAGTTTCAGTAATTATATCATTAGGAGTTTCATGATTATTTATTTCAGGTGCATCTTGGGCATCCATAATAGGAATCATACCCGTATCCTCATCAGATTGATCGTTAGCATGTAATGTAGGCATACTAATTTCTCCAATCTTTGTTGATGCTTTCTCAATTCCTTCGCCAACTGTAGACATTGCAGACTTTCCTAATGCACTAGCTTTTTCAGATACTGTTGAAATAGCGTCAGATGTACGACTTGCAATTTCCTTTGCTGTTTCTTTAGCAATTTCTGTCTTGCTTTGTCTTCGTGCAACTCCAAATAATGCACCGGAGCAAGATGGACATAGAGGTTCATCACCTTGTAGCTCTACACCACAGTGGGGACAGTGTTCATGCCCGTGCGAGACCATATTATCGAATGCCCGTAATTCTGTTCCGCAATAAGCGTTATCTGAACATGAGCATCTCTTATCATTCTGTAAAGAAGAATGTATGAAGTACAGATAGCGTGTGCGAGGGGCATGGCT
>MDTB01182210.1_pt1 | contig 46878 bp, 31 predicted proteins | sample 811161 | NCBI WGS metagenome assembly MDTB01 (sample SAMN05326650, study PRJNA326480) | marine metagenome | isolation source: seawater | place: Mediterranean Sea | collected 2009 | reverse complement strand
CGTATTCTGTTGATGATGCAAGTGGACACTTTAGAATAGAACAATATTTTTATGTTAGAACACCAGACAATGATCCTAATAAATTAATTAAAGATATATCCAGCGCGTATACCACTGAAGCATTCTTAAGGAGCGGCGGAAAGATTTATGAACTATACCCAAGGATTGCTGGCGAGCGTGCTAATTTTATTATAAATCCAGATCTTCATTATATTGCAAGCAAGAGGATGACCGCTAGAGAATATAAGGATCTATTAGATATTATCAGTCCCATTTACAGGACTGCCGACGACGGATTTGATCAATTGAAAGAGTATGTTGAAAATAATACTGTAATTGGTCTTAGGATGGTATATGTATCTGCAGATCCATCGCCATCACCACAGGATTTTGATAGACACCTTGCAACAAGTATTCGCCCAAAAGATGTAAGTAGACAGCCGCCCGTTTTAGTAGATGGAGAGGTATTATACACCAATACAGGAACCAAACTTTACAAAAATTACAGCACTGACGCACAGTTATTAAGAGTAATGAAAGTGGGACCATTCAAGCCACAAGGGTATATGAGCGATTTAGATCAGACCCAATCATACAGATATCTCTTTGAAATAGCAAACACAGAAGTTTTGATTGATTGTTGGTCGAAATTTCAGCAAGGCAATACATCTAATACATATAGTCTAACAGCACATCATATAGCTGCATCATATCAAGATTTATTGATAAATAATCTCTTAGGATTAAGTGAGAAAATACCAAGAGCAGATATTCAAGATATTATTAATAAACGTAAAGAAGAGCCAGATACAAGAAAGCTGACTAATAAAGATTACAATGAAGATGTAAAAATGTTTTTTGAAGAAATTTTTCCACTTGAAAGAATTGCTGCGCTATTTTTAATTAATGAGCAAATTTTCTTTGATACAAAACCACTACTTAGAGATTTTTTAGGAGGCTCAAGAGGCGCGATTAGATCCACCTATAGAGTGCTTCAAAACAAAAAGTCTATTGGTATGGGCGACGAGGGACTAATTGATGGCGATGATGCAGCTGCCGTAATGAATTCTGGTCAATCAGGAAAGGGACCTTCAGGCTCAGTTATGGAATCTCTTTTTTCCGATATGAAATCGCAAATATTAAAGATGATCATAAAAGCTCCAATATTAGCGATCAGGGGACAATCCACTCTGCTTGATCCTGGCTACGCAAGATTAACTCAAATATATGAGGATAATCCTTGTAGGCTAAAAGAGGGCTTGACTTGGGGATCTGTTAAGCCTCCAAACTATTTGTGGCCATATTTTCCTGGGCAAGATTCAAAGTATGTGGGAGGATACGAAGATAGTTTAGATAATACTTTTGTTCCAGTAACTGTTGGTGCACCAATTGATATGAGTTTATCTGTGATGCAGATCCTTCGAGGTTTAGCAACACTTAATTATGGCGATGCTGCTCTTGGTACTGTTGCCTTAGTAAATTCAGGAATTCATACTAGTAATGCTATAGCAGGTAGGAATGACTTTTCATATGGACCACCTGTAGGTCCGCTTGGAGCCATCGCACTCGCCTTGCCTCACCTTCCAGGTGAGGATCCAAGAAGATTACAAAAGGAAGCTGGATGTAATCCTCAAAATTTACCAGCTAAAAAGCTAAAAAACTGTAATATGTAATGAAGAGGGCGAGGAGTTATAGTATGGCAGGAATAGCACCAAAGTTACCACTTCAACTAGATCAAACAGATGGATTCAGGCTGACCAAAACAATAAAAGAAACTGTTCAACAAAACTTAAAGATGCTTGTTCTCACTTCACCTGGTGAAAGAATAATGGATCCTGATTTTGGTATTGGCTTGAGAAATTACTTATTTAAAAATATAAATGAGGGGCTATATGGACAGATAAGTTCCAAAATAAGAACACAGGTTAAAAAGTACTTATCATTTATTAAAATAGAGGACATCATTTTTAATGAACCAGATAGAGTAGCTGGCGGCGACGGATTTTCTTTGACTGTTTCTCTTAAGTACAGAATTTTACCAACTGATGATGTTGATATCCTCGCAATAAATTTACCTGAAACTATTTATTAAAGAGGAAATTTCCTATGACAAAGAAAATTATTCCGATTAATTACACGGACAGAGACTTTAGTTCTATTAGGGCATCGCTTTTAGAACATGCTCGCCGCTATTATCCAACTACTTATAAAGATTTTAATGAAGCGTCTTTTGGATCGCTTATGGTAGATACAGTGGCATACGTTGGTGATGTATTGTCTTTTTATTTAGATTATCAAGCAAACGAGAGTTTTCTAGAAACAGCAGCAGAATATGACAACGTAGTAAAGCTGTCTCGTGCAATGGGCTATAAATTTAACAAATCACCCTCATCTTATGGAGTGTGTCAATTTTTTTGTTTAGTGCCCTCAGTGCCGAATACTCAAGCACCAGACTTAAATTATTTACCAACAATAAAGCAAGGTAGTAGAGTTTCTAATGATGCAGGTGCAGTTTTTACGTTGACAGAGGATTTAAAATTTAGTATTGATAAGAGTGAATTTGTGGTTGCACAAGTTGATCCTACAAATGGAAGCCCAACTTACTACGCTGTAAAAACAGAAGGGACAGTTGTTTCTGGTGTAAATAAAACTTTTAGACAAATCGTTGGACCCTTTCAAAGATTTTTAAAAGTAGACGTGCCAGGGCAAAACATATCTGAAATATTATCCGTGATAGATTCAGAAGGAAACGAGTACACAGAAGTTAATGATTTGACTCAAGAAGTTATTTACAAGCCAATAACAAATCCTAACTATACCTCTGACAAAGTGCCAAACATTCTAAAAACAGTTTCAGTTCCTCGTAGGTTTACAGTAAATCACAATAGAGATGTGACTACTTTACAATTTGGACACGGCTCTCCAATACAAGACTTAAGTGGGTCAGTTGCAGATCCATCAAGTGTTGTATTGAACAGGCACGCAAGACCTCACATAACTGATTCAACTTTCGACCCAACAAAGTTAACAAATAATGATAAACTTGGTATCGCGCCTGCAAACACCTCACTTTTAATAACTTACAGAGAAAATACACAAGATGTAGTTAATGCTGCTGCAGGATCAGTTAGCAATAAGGTATCAATAATTACTGAGTTTGAAAACTTAACACTTCTCAACGAATCAGTTAGAAATTATGTGGTTGATGGAATCGAGGTTGTGAACGAAGAACCAATAGTTGGCGACGTTACTTTGCCGACCGTTGATGAAGTAAAAATAAGAGCACTAGGAGCTTTTTCGTCTCAAAATAGAGCAGTAACTTCTCAAGATTATGTAAATCTTATATACGGTATGCCAAGTAGTTATGGCGCGATAAAAAGGTGCACCATCACAAAGGATACAGATTCTTTTAAAAGAAATTTAAATTTATTTATTCTATCTGAAGATGTAGAAGGTAAGTTAGCAGTAGCAAATAGAACTCTAAAAAATAACTTAAAAACTTGGTTAAATGGTGCGAGAATGTTAAGTGACACTATTGATATACTTGATGCTTTTATAATAAATTTTGGGGTTGAGTATGAAATAATTGTTAAAAGAGATCAAAGTAAATTTGAAGCCTTAACAGCTGCTAATTTAGAGTTAAGAAGTTTGTTTGGAATAAAAAAAGAAATTGGAGAGCCAATATACATAGCGGATTTTTATGAAGCACTAAAGAAAGTGCCTCAAGTCTTGGATGTAGCTTCTATCACGGTTGTTAATAAAAATGGTTTTCCATACTCAGGAATGTCATTTGATATAGATGGAAACACTTCAGAAGACGGACGAGTTATTAGTCTACCGCCAGATCATATTTTTGAATTAAAATATCCAAACAAAGATATTAAAGGATCTGTTGTATAATGGCAATAAAAAGATTTTTCTGCAATGCAGACAATACCATCACAAATGCATTCAAATCTAATTTAATAACTAGAGGCACTGGATCCAATATGGGTGCTTCTGATGTTTTGGAAGTTTTTTCTATACTTGGACAAGCATCGACCTCATCTGTTGAAAAATCAAGAGCGTTACTTAATTTTTCTGTATCGGATATTTTAACGAGTAGAAACAATGAGGAGATACCAGTATCAGGAAATGTTAAGTTTTTCCTTAGAGTATTCAATGCTCCACATAATCAAACTTTGCCTAAAAGTTTTGATCTAGCTGTGCTGCCTATTTCTAGATCTTGGAACGAGGGACCTGGGCTTGATATGGAAACCTACTCAGATGAATTTGCTTCTAACTGGGCAAAAGCCACTCAGAAAATTAGTTGGACTACCCAAGGTGGGGACTTCCACGAAGTAGGCTACACAGCAGGCAAAAATTTGCCACATTATAAGCAAACATTCACTAATGGAACAGAAAATTTGAATGTAAATATAACATCACTTGTTGAGGAGTGGATTGAAGCAGAATCAACTGTGGACACTGACAGAGAAAATTACGGTGTCCTACTAAAAATGTCTGGTAGCTTTGAGGATGGATCTAAAAATAGATCTTATTATACAAAGAAGTTTTTTTCTAGGAGCACAGAATTTTTTTACAAAAGACCAATGATTGAAGCTCGATGGGATGATTCCATAGGTGATGATCGCAACAGTTTCTTTCTTAGTAGTTCACTAATGTCAGGTGAAGATAATTTAAATACTTTATACTTGTATAACATTGTTAGAGGCAAATTAAAAAATATCCCAATTTTAGGCGCTAATTCAGGTAGTAATAGTGCTCATAGAATAATTCATTTACAAGTTTTTCCATCTGGTAATATAAAAAATCAAGTAATAAAACCAAAAACACTTCCAATTGGAGGCGGCGTCACAGTTGATAATGCAACCGTGATTTCAGGTGGGTGGGTTAGCACAGGTATATACTCAGCGTCTTTTGCATTCACTGGATCTGAGAAGGAAATTTTTGACGTTTGGAGTAAACCAACTGGTGTATCTCAAGGTATACAATTAACTACTGGATCTGTATTTACAGTAAAGACTCACAATGCTAGTGATTTTAATCCGAATAGGTCATATGTAACAACCATAACAAATCTAAAAACTAATTATGATCAATCCGATAAGGTTAGGTTTAGATTATTTGTAAGAGAGAAAAACTGGCAACCAAACATTTATACTGTTGCATCTAACGCAGTTGAGAGCTACACAATAGAAAATGGATATTATAGAGTGTATAGGGTTATTGATGGCTTGGATGTGATATCTTTCGGCACAGGAAGCGGACAGCAGACAAACTATACTAAGTTATCTTATGACAAGAATGGAAATTATTTTGATTTAGATATGATGAATTTTGAATCAGATTATTCTTATGCGATACAATTTATGTTTGAGACCGATGGAAAAACAATAGTTCAAGATAAGGTTCATAAGTTTAGAGTAGGAAAGTAATGAGTTTAATAAAGTTATTTGATAAGACAAAATCAAAGCACATTCAAAAGCCTACAAACCTCAATGAATTGCTTGAGGATGTGGAATCTGTAGATTATATTGAAGAATATATTACAGATAAATACAAATTTGAATCTTTAGTAGATTATTCTACTGCATCAAACTTTGCAATTTATGGATCTGCTGAAGAATATTATGATTCAGCGATAGAATCTATATATCAAAACTATCCATATGATGGCTCTGCAAAAGAAAAACTACAATGGGTTAACAAATCAAATCCCTTACAGATATACCTTTTTGAAAAAGAGTATCCAAGAACAAATGGATTTGTAGTATTTAATCCATCTAATTCTATTTCAACTATCTCTACATCTGGTTCTGCTAACAATCACAGAAACCCAACTGTCAAAGAATATATATTTCTTAAAGGCGGACCAAACATCGATAATATTTGGAATACTTCGAGTTACAGAAGCTCCAACCTTGAAATAAATGGCAATAAAGGAAATACAGTTGAGTTTTGGTTAAAAAAAGATGCGTTTAGCACTAGTAATAGGAGAGAAGTTCTGTTGGATGTATGGTCCTCATCTTCCCTTCCTGGACATCATGAATATGCTAGATACACAATAGAGCTTGATCAACAAAACGCAGCGGCGACTAAAAGTCCCTTTGTAATAACATACAGATCAGGTTCAGCTGGTGTACATCAAGCAGAGTTAGGATCCTCTCACTTGGCAGCTAGCGCCTCTGATGGGCTTTGGCATCATTATGCTATTACTACACAAAATACAGGCAGTAGTTTAGGATTCGAAATCTATGTTGACGGCGAGCTTGATAAGGCATTTCTAACAGGCTCATCAATTGATAAAGTTAATAGAAAATTAGTTGGTACTATTGGAGCATTAGCCACTGGTAAAGCTGGGAAAGGCGAAGCTGAAGATCCCCCTTATACCACTAATGCAAATCTTGGTTGGGGCAAGTTATCTGGATCACTTGATGAATTTAGATATTGGAAAATTAAGAGGTCATCAAAAGAGATCGGTCGGAATTGGTTTACACAAGTAAATGGTGGTACAAACACAGATGACGCAAACACTAAGCTAGGGGTGTATTATAAATTTAATGAAGGAATCACTCTTACATCAAGTATAGACAGGCAAATTTTAGATTACTCTGGTCGTTTAACAAATGGTTTGTTTGTTGGATATACAACTAGCAATAGATCAACAGATTCTGCGATTGTAAAATCTGGAGTTGCAACTAGTGAATTTAAAGATCCTATACTATACACTGAGAATCCAAGATTAAGTAATTACATAAACAAAAAAAAATACACTGGACAACAAAGAGATCTTTCAAATACAAGCTGCCTGTTTCATACACTTCCAGGTTGGATAATTGAAGAAGATGGAGATAGGGGAAACACCAAAAAGCTTTTGCAAATTTTAGGATCTTACTTCGATGTTCTCCACTTACAGATAAAAAGATTAGCTACTCTTAAGCATATAAGTTATGAAAATTATGATGAAGTTAAACCATTTCCTTTTATGTCTCAAATACTCTCTTCTTTTGGACTTGAGACAACTGAGATGTTTCACAACGCAACTGCTTTAGAGGTTTTGGTTGACAAGACTGAAGAATTTAGTTTCGAGGAAAAACTTCATAATGTAAAAAATTTAATATATAAAAATCTATATAACTCACTTTTGTACATAAATAAATCCAAAGGAACCGAGAGGGCATTTAGAAATATATTAAGAACTCACGGAATCGATGAAGAGATTGTAAAGCTTAAAACATACTCTGATAATGCAACTTATGAGATAAGACCAAATTACGATACTGACTTGACAAGAAAGCGGTACATAAACTTTCAAAATATCAACAATCAAAAGGCAACAATTTTTCAGTTTAGCTCTAGTTTTGGGTTGGACTCACCAGAAATGCCAACTCGTGGTTTTATAACGGGTTCGGAACTTAGTTCAACTGGTCTATCTTCAACGACTCAAGCAGAAGTAATTTTTCCTCACTTATTTCCAATGAATGATAATTTCATACCCTTTGTGCCAACACCCGTATCGTCCTCAATATTTGGTGCACACACTGTACAGCAAGGTGATAGTACAACTAACTTAACATTCAGGGCGCAAAATAAAGACTTTGCTAGCTTTCAAGTGTTGGTTGCTAAAGAAAAAGAAGACTCTAGAAATGCAAGGTTTATTTTAAAGTCTAGGTCTGGAGTTATAGCAGAGCAACAAACAAAGATATTTAGAGATGTATACAGCGATACAAAATGGAACCTAGCACTCAGAATAACTCCTTCTGGTAGTAGCTTTGGAAATTTAGTGAGCGGGTCAAACAACACATATACAGTTGAACTTTATGGAGTTAATGTTGATTCTGGTATGGTAAAAAATAAATTTACCCTAAGACAAGACGTGACCAAAGCACAAGGCGAAGCTTTCAGTAGATTTTCTAAAAGGCTATTTATTGGAGCACATAGAACAAACTTTACTGGATCTATTATTGAAAAATCTGACGTAAAGATATCTTCAGTGCGACATTGGTTAACTTACTTAGATGATGAAACAATAAGAAGACATGCTATTGATCCAAAAAATTACGGTGTGAAGAATCCATATCAAAACTCGTTCACCTTGAATGAGGGTGTTGATACTGATATATCAAGGATTGATACGTTAGCTTTACATTGGGACTTCTCAATGATAACAGGCTCAACTTCTGGCGGTAATTTAATTATACAAGACTTCTCCTCTGGATCGACAAAAAAAGTTAATCAGTTTGGTGATTTAGGACAAATTGTAGCTTACAACCACCCAGCTAAAGGTCAATTCTTTCAAGCTAATTCAACATCAAGTGTATCTTTGGAATACGTTCCATCTTATAGACAAAAAGAATTTGAAAACATAGTAAGTTCTGATATGGTACAGGTTTTATCAAATGATGATCAAACTTTCACAAGAGAATCTAGGCCAATAAATTACATTTTTTCTTTTGAAAAAAGTATGTATAGAACGATTTCTCAAGAGATGGTGGACTTGTTTGCAACTGTGAAAGATTTTAGCAGCGTTATAGGTGATCCAATTGACAAGTATAGACAATCGTATAAACCCCTAGACAAGCTCAGGGCCCTTTTCTTTCAAAATGTTGAAAATGATCCAGATGTTGAAAAATATATAGAATTTTACAGATGGATAGATGAATCTTTATCAGCTATACTAGATCAATATAAACCAGCTAGCGCTATATTCACTGATGGTATTAAGAACATTGTTGAATCTCACGCACTTGAAAGAAACAAATACTGGACAAAGTTCCCTACGATAGAGTTCAAACAAACAGAACCAGAGGGTAGAATATTTGGCATAAATGAACTTATGTACGATTGGATTAATGGGCATGCTCCAATAGAGAAACACACAGGTTTGTATGCTCCTTCTGGAAATTTAGGGTTTCCTCAGAGCGAAAATTGCTTATGGTGGAAGGATAGAATAAACAGAAAAGATAGTAGAGTTTCAACAGGGGATGCTGCAGTCGATGCAGAAAGAGAGACACTAAGAAGAAGAATAAATACAGTGGCTTCTGGCTCAACCTACAAACTTAGAAGACTGACTAAGCCATATAAACTAGAATCAGGATTTCAACATGTGCTCCACGGTGGGTCAAATTTTCATTTAAATAAAAAATTAGATTTTTTCAAGGGCACAACAAATCCAAATAGTAATGATTTTATAAGAGTCAGAGGTCCAGATATTAATGCTGGGACTGATTGTGATGATGTTCATATTCCAAAATATCGTTTACAAGGTGGACAGGTCTTTGAAAAGAGAAAATTTAGAGGACCTGCAGATATAAGTGATACAAACAGAGATCACGATATAGATACAGTTCTTCCGTTTAGTTTGTATAGTAGCTCTATAGATGTACCAAAAGACTATAAAGCTGAAATATATAAGCACTTTAAGAAGGGTGTTGAAATAACAAACCTTCACGATGACTCTTATGGAGATGACAGAGAGATACCAATCCAGGGACCATTCACACAACACCACGTTGGTGGACACTTTCATCGTCACATAGAACTAAATAGAAGTGCAAGTCTTCCTGCAGGTAAACATGATGTTAGCACTTACAAGACTGGACTAGATGGTCGATCCGATAGAAGAGAAGCATTTTTTATAACTGCATCTGACGGACAGTTATATGTTTTAGGTCCAGATATGAGAGGTCCCACAGGAAGTCACGAAACAGGTTTATTTAAAGTATCCCTGACAGGCACTTACGCAGGTAGATCAAATGTCCTAAGAGACCCTTTAGCAAAGCGCCCTCTTAATATTAGAAATATAAAAACTTCCACATCAAGTTTAAATTTAGGAAACTACCAGCACGATTATCAAGTAGTTCTTGGCACATCTACTGAAATGTCCAAAGATCACATACTTGAAAATGAAAAGAAGCAGTATTCTGTTGATATGTTTTTGTCTCATTCATCCGATTTGGGTGGATACATAAACGTAAAAGCTTCTCTAACTAGTGAGCAATCTTCGTCTCACTTTTTTGGATTTAAAGATAGAGTTAGACCAAGTAGAAAAACCAACAAGCATACGATAACTAGCAGATTTTCAGCACCAGGCGGACCAGAAACTGCAGGTACGGCTCACGGTGGAGCGCACATTGATGTAGGCACCAATCAATATTCTTTATATAATTCTATGAACTATAGAAACTTAACACCAAGAATGATGCTTGATGTTTTCTCAGCAGAAAAGTCAGAAGCTTTTGGACATAGATTTTTAAGTTCTGTCACTGCATCGACACCATCTGCATCATATCACAAAGTAAATAGAAACCATAGATATGGTGCGTCTGCAAATGGTGGTGATAATGATATATTTGTTAGAAGTGATAACTTATTTGTGCAGCATCAAATACCACAAACAGACCTTGGCTATGCTTGGATTAGAAATTCAACACTTGAAACAACTGGTAGTTACAGAAGACTTGAGTCAGACTTTACAGATCTAAAGGGTACAAGCACTCAAACTTCATCTTCGCCACAATTTTTGAGTGCTAGTGAAATAGGTTCATTTAAAACAAATCTAAATGTAAGCTTACTTGGTGCAACTAATGAAGATTCAATTCTTCAACAGTACCCACAATCTAGATTGCTTTTAGCTACAAAGCAGATTGTTTTAAATGACAAAAACAGATTTCACGATTTTACACCAGTCGATTTTGTTGGATTAAACACCATTGTTGTTGACACATTAAACGAAGACACTGACACAATTGGTCACAGCACGATAGAATTGGAAACTGATAGTAGTCGCACTTCAACGCCAATTTCTGGACAGCTTGAAGCTGGAGCTTCAGGGGTTGTGTTTACGCTTAGTGACTACAATTACACTGCTGATGATTTTTTAAAATCTAATCAAAGAGTTGCTGCTGTTGGTGCAGCAGGCGGCTTTAGTATTCCATCTGGACAAATGATAGAAAACCTATCAGGGTCTGATGCACAAAATGGTATTGGCGTGCATCTACTATTCAATTCAATAATTGCTAACAGAGGAGGTCAATATGGCTATCCATCTTGGAAACAGCTAAGGGCTGGTCAGCACCCTGTAGCCAGAAGGCATAGGAAAAATAATGTTATGACATTTGCTGCCTCACTGGGAGAAGTACCAGTAGGAATACCAGAAAATGTAGATCCAGACCAATACAGGAGAAGAGGGCTACACTTATTTGCTAAGAGTGAATACAACTGGCCTGATAAAATAGACTTTGTAACTAAAACAAATTCAAGAACTTCTGAAAATATTTTGACTAGATTTACAGAATCTGTTGGCACTAATGTAAGACAACCGATAAGATTTGTAAAGTACTACCACAGAGCTGCTGTAGGATTTGTACCGATACCGCCCAACAATCCCGATGGTTTAACAACTGATGCAGAATCATACACTGATATTTCTTTTACTAATTTAATCGGCAATTTTGCCAATAAAAATCTTAAGTCTTTCTTACGTATAGATGGTGCCGAATATCAAGATTATATACAGTCTTTTTCATATATTGATTCGGTTAGCGAGGCAAACGTAATTTCTTACGCAGAAAACATTTTTCCAAAAGAAGAAAATTTATTTTTAAACAAAATCAGGACTAGAGATAAATTTAGTGTAGATTGGTGGTCTCTTAAAAGAGCGGATAGAATTAAAAGTAAACAGTTAAACTCTCAGGGCTACTTTATAAAAACAGCAGCAAAATGGCCGCTTGATGCTCAAATAAACTTTGGAACAGGTAAAGAGTTAAGCTTAGGCACGGACCATCCTTGCGATTTTGGCGAGGGAGAATTAGTATCTTCGACAGGATTGTTCAGAACTGTCGAGGGTGCCACTGAGCACGCTAGATCCAATGATCGTTTTGTGCCACTAGAGACTTTTCCAAGCGCTTCCGCGCTTTATGCTAGAAAATTTCCTGAAACACCTAAAACTTTCAAAATGCATATAAAGCAAGACGGCTTTTCTTACACAGATCTATCAGGCACACACAACTATGCAGGCGTTCAGTTTACAATATCTCAAAGTGTTGGAGCTGCAGCTGAAATGGCTGGTGTTGGTAACACATACGGCTATTTTGGTAGAGCTGTTGCCCTTCAAGATGCATCTACTCTTTATGTTGGTGCTTATGATTTAGCTGTCTCAACTTCAGCTGGTAATCAAGGAGATCCAGGTAGAGTATTTAAATTTAATTATTCACCAGACTCACCTGGACCTCGCGGTTCGCACTGGGTGCAAGATATGAATTTTCACTTGACGCAAAGCGACTTAACCAGTCTCACTAGTCCAGGCAATTCAGATTTTGGACAATATATGGTAGCGACAAGCGGCGCCCACGGAAATTACATAGCCGTTGGAGCACCAGGAAGAAATAGATTTAACAAGGCAAATCACGGCGGAGTTTATGTTGTAAGACAAAAATTCGGAAGCGACGACACTCCAGGATCATATCAAACAGAGGCGATACTAAATGCAACGGATGCAGACAATTCTTACAGATTCGGTCAAGTGCTAGAGTTTTCTAGTGCTTCTGCGGGAGATGCTTTAGGACTCGCTGTAGGGGTACCTATAAGTAGCTCAGGAGGCGGCACTTCAGGGCAGGGGAGAGTTTTTGTATATAAGAGTGGATCAATAGAAAATTACCTAACTGAAGAAAATGAGGGTTGGAGATTAGAAGCAACATTAGATCCAATAGGATCTTTTAGAAATAGTCAATATTTTGGAGCTTGTCTATCTTGGTCTGGTTCTTATTTGGCAATAGGTGCATATGCTCAATCAGTAGAGCATAACTCGGCACCTATAACCGCAGGCGCAGTACACATATTTAAATCAGGATCAGTTACGCCCGACAAAGGATCCACTTCAGGATCTTGGGGGCAAGTAGCTGTAATCACTTCATCACATCCAACAAGCGGTGCAGATTTTGGAAGGTCTGCAGCTTTGTTTGGGCAAAGACATATTGTTATAGGCGAACCCGAAGGTATTGGTGGTGGAAATAGTACATATACTGGTTCTGCTCAAATTTGGAAATTTACTGATGCTGGTGCAAAATCTTTAGTTCAAAGATTAAATAATCCCGTAAGTGGTGAATTAAATTATTACGGTAGATTTGTAAAGGCTCAAGACCAATACGTAGCTGTGTCTAGACCAGTCGGTGGCGATGGAACATCAAACGATTCAAATTCTTCAGAGGGTAACAGAGCGGTACTGTTATACAAATCAGGCTCAACTCCTGGAACATACACACTAGATCAAACTTTAACCAGGGATGTTACATTAAATGAACCAAATTACCCATCAAGCACTCCTGGTCCTTGGGTTAAAAATTCTGTGGCAAATGTCTATCACAATCCTCTGGATTTAAGAGTTACAAACGGATTGCCTTTAGTGATACATGGCATACCAGAAGCACAAGAAAGCTCTGTAAGCAATACAGGTGATGGTAACCCATCTGGCGCAGCAGTAGGTGAATTTAGAGGATGGCACGCAATTACAACTGGATCAACTCCTCAGTTAAGGGAAGTTACATTTTATATGACCCCATCACAAACTGATTTTGAAATTGAGAATATAAATTATATAACTATTGTTCCGCCTCATCATCCTGATACAAAAACAATACATCCACATCAAACTATAGCTTATATAAGACTTTCAGAGAGTGCAACCACTACATCAAGAGTTGTAGACCAGATTGTCGATGGGCTTAACTCTTATGAAGGTAGAGATAATTTTAGTAGTGGGTTAAGATTTAAAGATATAGGTAGAGCAAAACCAGACTCTGACAAAAGAGCTGTTATTTTAGAAATGAACCAGTCTTATCAAAACGCTTCATTACCAATAAGTTTTGCATTCAATAAAACATTGAATACAGGTAGAAACAAAGGCAACTCTGGATTTACACCTCAGATAGAGCAGTTTGGTATGAATCCAGTTATAGTCAATATGCCAACAAGTCACTATGTAGATGTCGATGCAGGCGGAAGTTCAAAGATACCTTTAGAAGAAAGAAGACAAGTAGCTGATGCTTATTTTTCTGCATCTATTTCCAATAGCACTTTTTTGGCTGGTGGTGCAAAGTGGACCGCTGGCGATATGTCAAATCGATATCCATTTAATTTCAAAGACTATGACGACTATGCTCAACAGATTAGGCTAATAGGGCAGAACCATTCGATTGTTTCAGAGTATAGAATAAGCGAAGAAATGGATAATTATATTGGGACAAATTCTGAAGATCCTTTTTATTCCTGCCCTCAATCAAACTTTTTGGCAATAACTGGAACGGATGATGCTGTAAAGGATAGTTCACAAAATGATTTTTATAAGGTATACGGTCACTCTGATTTTGTGGAACACTTTGATTTTGTTCAAGAGGAACTTAAAAAAATAGACGATAGAACAAACCCAGCTACAATTTCTTTAACTTGCAAGGGATTGAAAAAGCTACTGCCTTATGAAGGCTTTTATCCAGTGCAAAGAATGACTCAATTGGCAACACTTTTTAGTCAGTCTTATGGACCAGGCACACCAGTGATGCAAGAAAATTATGATAATACAAGAACTTCGATGGGCAGCTTTAGGACTGCCTTAGCACCGTTCTACGCGCCAGGAATTGGTTTTAATTCGATAAAAGCAGGTATAGCTGTTGATTATCCCGTCTTCGTGCCAAAGATGGACAGACCATTCATGGAAGTTTGTACTAGGTTTTCTGGTTCTGCACAAGATACTTTTACAACAGGTGCCCTTGGCGGTCGAAGTGCAAATAGAGTAGAGATAGGTGATGGACTTGAGTGGGCACAAGTATTTTCTGGATCTGCACGGTCTGCTACAAATATAAGCTCGTCAGCAATATCAGTATCGATGTGGATATACCCAGAGGCTGCTGGAACTGGTGAGCCATCTGAGCTATCGCAAATACAAGGAACGCTAGTTCAGTTTGGAGACAAAGGACCAGCAACTGGCTCAGTAGATTCAAGCAAAGAAATATTAAATAACGGCTTCAACTTTCATATGTCTGGCAGTAATCTTAAATTATTTATAAGAGATATAAACGGTAAGCACGTATATTATTCAATGCGTTCATCTGGTTCTGCTGCGGACAAGAGAAAAATAAGAGTGAATTCCTGGAATCACGTTGGTGTTACGCTGCCTCTTGGTGGTCATTTTCACACTGATGGACCCCCAGAGCCACCAATATTCTTTATTAATGGACTACAGTTTTCAGGCTCGCTGCGAGCAGGAAGCACAGGGTCCGTACCTAATAGATTTATACTAGACATAGATGGTAAAGAAAATTGTACAATAGGCAATTCGAGATCTTGGTATACAGGATCATATGCAGGCAGAGAATTTGGTCCGCCTAATGCTGCGATTGCTGAAGTTTGTATATTCAATAGAAAACTTGAATTAGAAGATGTACACGGACTTTATGGTTCTGGTTCTAGATATCGGGGACCGTGGAGACCAGATATGTCAGTTAGACCAAGAATGAGAGATAGCCTTGTAGGTTGGTACAGAATGGGTAACGATACTGGGATTATGACTTTATCGGGCACTATTTCTGACGATGCAAATCGAACAAACAGAAAGCCAATGAGTAACAAAGCTTGGTTGAGGTATTCTAGAAAACATATTATATATCAACTAACGACAGGCTCTAATTTTTATGCAACTGGTTCGGAACAATATAACCTAGAAGGTGACCATGGTATCCAATATCCTCCAGGGACAGTTCAAATATCATCCTCACTTTCTAAAGCTAAATTTAGAGGTTTTGCTGGAGGTTATGGTATAGTAACTGTTAACTCAATAGATTCTAATCACGAATTAACGGGAGCTTTTAAATATCCGTCATATATCACGGGCTCAGAGTTTAATGAAACAGCAGACGGAGGCATACCAAGAATTGGATCTGCATCTTGGGCTAATCATTTTGATTCCTCGCAGGATCAAACCCTTACAACTTGGCAACGTGTTGGTCAAGGTAATGATAAATACGGAATCCAGAGAATAGAAAGGGTGCCATTTGAAGCCATTGTTGATCCAGCTAGGTCTCTATTTTCCAATGAATTGAAAGAATTAACTGAGGGGCAGTTCGACAGAAGATTTACTCTTTATGAGACCGAACCTCATCCAAGCGCAAGTTTGCAGCCCTGTTCATTCGTCAGGTATGCACCTGGTCCTTTCGGTTATATCGGCAAACAAGCTTATCAAGACAGGTTTGGTCTTAATGTAAAAAAGAGAGATTTTAGAAAAGTTTCTGTTTCTGATCGAAGTAACAACGAGCCCTTTTTGGACGATCCAGTTGGAGGTTATGCATTCTTTGGTATGCCAAACACATCATCGATGATGACATCAAGTTTCAACTTGACAGCGATGACCGCAATCGGTAAAACAAAATATTCTGAAGCAGCAAATAATTTCTATGCAGAAGTTATGAGTTTTTTCTTAGAAAATGGACATTCTACAATAATAGCATCAGCTGATACGCCACAAAGACCAATAGAATACGGCAAAACATATAAAATGAGAATAAGAATGTCAAGACTAACCGACAGAAAAGACTTTCCTCTTTATAATTTGCCGCAAGCATTCGGACCCCCAGTAGACGCTTCTGCTAAACATCAAAGTGGACTAACAAGTGATCTAGGATACGATCAACATTTTGCACACGGTTATAGTGGGTTTACTCCTCCTCATTATGATTCTTACGCAGAGGTTGAATATTCGTTTACGCCAGATGAGGGCGAGAACTATGAACTTAGTAACCCTGGTGCTATTGAGTCAATCCTAACAAGGATTGCAATTGATAATAAAACAACGCCAACTATAAAATTTAATAGGCTTATCAAAGCAACGGGATCAATACATTCTCAAGGAAACGATGCACAGCTTCTTGCATCCAGTCAACGAGGTGTTAACATAGGCACAAGGACAATTTATTCTGGACCAACTGATTCATCTATGTCCATTGGAATAGTTAGCCCTGTTACATCTTCATTACATAAAAGCTCAGCTATGCAAATGTCAGCTAGTTTTAGGGGTTTAGGGCTTGATGATGCTTCACTTGTTAGCACATTTGATAATAATAACCCGAACAATCCAATTATAAGGAAGTCTTTGGCAATTCAAGCAAAGTGGGAGTGTCCAAATTTAGATTTTAAGGGTGTTGATGTCAAAAAAGCATTCCATCCTGGATTATCTGTTGCAAAGGGAATGTGGCATCAAACAGGAAACATCAACAATCCTGTTACGTTTGTTGAAATTAGACCACCTAGAGATCCAAATGATGGGGACTTAGCAGAACTTTTAGGTATGCATTTCAGAGCTGGAGGTCAGTCAATAAATCCAATTGTAAAGCAAAAGTCTATTGGAACAATACAAGATAGAAAGATAATTTCTGAAGCTGTGGTGGCAATTCCTTTTGTTGAACAAGAAAATGGACAGAAGAGATTTTTAGAATTTGATGATAGAACCATAAAAAGAATCTATCAAGAAGTTAAAAATACAGCTGGGTTTAAAAAGTACAGAGAGTGGGATCAAGAAATTCAAGGAGACCTAGCAGTTTCAGAAAGAGAACGATTAATGCCTTTTAACAATACATTTATTTCTAGTATGGTTAGAGCAATGATTGATCACGTTATACCACCTAAGTTTAATTTCTTGAAGTATAACGACCACAGATCAGGTAAGTATATAAAACCATTTATGATGTATTGTTTTCCGTTCACTCACACGCTTACTAAAGAGGATTTAGGATATATATGGCAAAACCTATCACCCGATATAGCACTTGATACTTTTAATCGTCCTAGTGAGAGCATACAACAAGAAGTAAGATCAATTCACTCAATTGAAGGTACTCCACTTCAAAGGTTTGTTCAAGAAGGCAGATTGAATGAGATCAAATGGATAGTGTTTAAGGTAAAGAAAAAAGCAGAGAATGACTACTTTAATAAAATGAATATTGATCGTTTGCCGATCAATCATCCCGAAAGAGATAAGGATGAAAAAGATTTGTTTAATTATGGCTTTAACTGGCCATACGATTTTTTCTCTTTAGTAGAACTAATTAATATTAATGCAAGAACTGTTTTTGATAAAAAGCTAATTCTTGGTAATGCAGACGGGTCACCCGCAGAGTTTGAAATAATAGATGAGAATGAGGAGTCTTAGTTGTGGCATTCTTTAATAAAAAAGAAGATGTGATTGATATTGAGCTTACTCAATATGGAAAGTATCTTTTATCAAAAGGAAAATTAAAGCCAGCTTTTTATGCATTTTCTGATGACGAAATTGTATATGACCCCTCTTATAACAATAGTGGATCCTCTGAAGTTAAAACAGAAACTTTTGAAAGAATTGTTAGAGACAATATTAGAATTAAAACTCTGTATGAAAGCGACAGCGCAGAAGAGCGCGTAATGAAATTGAACGGACATACATTTAAAACAGATAAAACAAGTGGAAGATCAACTAGGAGTGGTAGAATTAACAAAGTCCCAGTTGATGAAATTTATGGAAAAGACTACGTTGAAGATATAAATATGGATCCTGAAAAAAGAAGCATATTTAGAAACATATTAGGCAATTCTAAAATTGGAAGCAAAAACCTACCAGCTTGGAAAATACAATCTTTAAACAATCAAACCTTTAATTCACCAATAAATTTAAGCTCTTCTGGTGATACAGGTATTGGTGCGTCACTAAGAATACCGATCATAGATATGGACATCAACTATAGAACATTTACATACAGTCAAGAAAATGAAATAGATCCTGAAGTGCTAGAGAATCAAGATCCTCTATCAAAGATAATTGATTTCAATACAAGACAATTGTTGATTGATGATCAAAAAGTGTTACTAAGTATTATGGAAGAAAATATTGACTTTAAAAGCGAAAACGTTGAATTAGAATTTTACATAGTAGAAGAGAAATCGACTCTAGCTACTGGCGAATCAGCAACACTGATCAGAGAGGAGGGAGAGTCATTAAGAAGGTTGAAGTTTGCTCCTGATCACAAAAGGTTTTCAGATCTGCCACAGTATATAGACACATATTTTGATATTGAGCTTGATGGAAATATCTCCGAAGACGACCTAAACGATAAAGGCTCCGATGACTTTTTACAACCACCAGAGGCTACTGAAGAGTCATATCAAGACTCTAATTATGTTGGTAACTTATATGATACGGATGATGATATTGACGAGGGTTGTGATTAATGTTTGATATACTTGGGTCACTTTTACCAGTTATAAAGACAAACAGGATCACACTAACAACTGATAGTTCTGGATTAACTAACTTAAATGTAAAGATGTATAGTATTGATTCTGGTTTTGATGAAATTGATCCTGCGATCTCTGGTGCTCGCGTATCATCAACAGGTGAGGTGGTTGAAACAGGAGACTCGTTTGGCATTATGCAAGCTATGCGTATTGCTTTGATTGTAACTATGTCTGAGGAAGCAAAAAATGTTACAGAGCAAGAATTAAGAGGATCCAGCTTTTCGGTGGATAAATTCCAACAATTAAATGAACGCCAAGGTTTAGATGGCAAAATTTATGCTTTTGATTTACCTGCTAGAAAAGATATAGATGTTAGTTTAGATGGGCAAGAAAATATTAGCGCTTCGCCAGATGGAGAGGTGATTAGACAAAATTCAGGAACAGACATTGCCGCTAGGTATTTAATAAATTTTGACATACCAAGTTTGCCAACTACAGTTGATTATTTGCATATCAAAGCATTTTGTTATGTTGATTCGGAGCAGTTGTTTAACGTTTTTCCAGAGCTAGGTTTAGTAGGCTTTCCAGTTGAATCAGATTCAATAACAGAAACTGGCGAGTTTCTTGTTAATACTATCAGGGGACCTGGGGTTGAGGACCTTGTTATTTTAAACGGCAGAGTTAATCCAGCTTCATTTATTCTAACTAGGGAAGATGGCACACCATATAATGGTGCTTATCATTATCACCTTCCAACCGACAGTTATATGGTTGGATCTTTTCATAGACCTGAGCTTCACGATAAATTAATAAAGGTGCAAGTTAGAAACGATAAAGTACAAGACTTCAGAAGTAGATCAAGAATAGAGCCTGACCCATACAATTTTCACAATTTTAGGACATTCTTAAACAGTTTTGATTCTATAGCTAATGAGTCTTTTAAAATATTGAAAACAAAGGTAAAATTAAGACAAAAAACTACTGATAGTTTTGAACTTAACAACACTTCTATTGAAACTGATCTTTCAGTAGATAATCTTGTAACAGGAGAGATAAAAATAGATCAAGTTGAGATAATGAGAGAACATTCAGCGTTTGGATTTATGTTTGATGGGCTACAGTCAAGACAAAAACTATACTCCCTTTGGTGGAGAGATATGTTTAAATTAGTTGATGTAAAGTTAGTTAGAAGAAGATTATCTAATAATTTTATTGGTCACAATAGACTTGGACTACCAGATAGAAAGCTTTTTGATCCCAATCAAATAGAGGAGACAATTGTCAGCAGCGGCGAACCAGCAAACTCTGCTTTTTTTAGAGGAGCAACTGAGCCTAATTTCACAGATAATACAGATTACTACGATATTGATAGCTTTGTTGATTCAAATAGAACTAATCCAAACGCTCAAAGCGATTACGATGCAGTTGTAAACTCAAGGATTATAAATGAAAGAGAATTGGATGAAGCAGAGGATCTATTAAGGCGACAAGTAATTGAGAAAAATATACTAATAGAAAGGCTAGTGAGCGCTCGTACTCGTCGCGATGTAAGAAGTGTTACCAGATTAAGAGGTGAAATTACTGACTTAAATGAAGAAATGAATTCATTAAGAAGTAGAATTTCAATTATCAAAAATACAATTTTTGTTTTCGAACGTCGAAGAAAAGAGTTAATTGGCACGCTCCCAAGTGGTATGATTAGGGATCGGAATTGGATAACTGAAGGAAAAGACTATAAGGTCGAACTGCAGAATTTACCTGTTTATGCAGCTGATCCAAATGATCCCTCTGAGATACTTTTTCCCTGGGTTAGGAATTTAGTTTTTGAAGATTATACGTTTAAAAGAAATCCAGGATTAACTGGCGTATTTCAATATGGTGTTGAATTAACTTATGAAGATGGATTGGTTAAATACATATATGAAACAATTGACAATTTAACAAGACAGAAAAGTATTTTAACTGAAATATCCACTGCACTTCAAGATAAGTTCAACATTGTTGGTGTAGGAAATAGGGATATAAAAGAGGGGACATCATATAAATCAGAATTTTTAGAATATATAAATGATAATCTAGATAGAATACTTCAAATGATAAGTGCATATGTAGATAGCTTTGCTTTAGTTTTATCTTTTACTGCCACTCAAGATTTTGATACTATAATGAGATATCTTGATAGATTTGAACAGGGAGCTACAGCTTCTGGGCTAGGAATGGGAAGATCTCCAATTGAGCAAGGAGTAATTAATTTTTTGTATTCATATCTTGAGGGCAACCTAGAAAGGGATTTAGATCCATCTGCAATAAAAGCAACACATATCAATCTCATTCTTAATACAGTATTCAATACAAATAATGGTGCGATGTCACCAGCTAATATAGAAAACTTCAGAATTTTTGAAAGTCATTATGATCTCTTGATTAAAAATTTACTAGAAATAAGTGATTTTGCTAGCAATTCTTTTAGTATTACTAATACATTTACAAAAACTTCGAATGCTGGTCGTACCCCATCTTTAATAAAAGTTAAAAAATACTTCAAAGAAATAACTGGTGGCGAGCCCTTGGTTGCTGATGATATTTTTGATGCAGCTATTGCTCCTATTTCCCCAGTGGATACGGAGGGAATTATAGATTTGAGGGTGCCAACAAAAGCTAGGTCTAGTGTGTTACCAGGTGTAACAAATCCTTTTTTAAATGGTTATTTTTCAAATGAACTCACCACTTTACTAAATCAAGAGATACAAAAATTCGAACCTGACACCTCAGATGAACAAATTTCTATTTTAAGTGAAGAAAATGCTTTCTTTACTCCTTTTGAATGGTTTGGATCTTCAATGTTTTCTTTTGGTAATATAACAGATAGGAGTTTTAATTTAGATATAGCTTCAAAAACAAAAAAACTATTCCTTTTGGATGCCGTTATAGAAAATAGAACTTTTTCTAGAGAGGGACTTGAGAATATACAACAATTTACTGATGAACAAGTTGAAGAACATTCATTAAGAATAGTGGAAGACTCAAGAAATCTCAGCGGTATCGCAACACAGATAGCACTTGCTAGGTCTAGCGAAGAAAACGAGGCAGAAGTATCGATAAGGCAAATTAGAAGTGAAATTGATGATTGTACCTTGTTGAGTAGAAACAGCACTGATGCATTGATTGATGCACAAAGGCGAATAGAATCATCGGCGCGAGCGGAAACAGCCAGACAAGCATTTTTAGATCTTCAAAGACAATTAGAGAGGGCAGCAAGATCAAACCAAGGTAGTATTATAATTGATAGTTCAGTTCCAGAGGATCATAGCTTATCAAGAACAAGTTTGGGAAGTATGGAAATGTTTACTGTTAACAAATTGGAGGAATCCCCTCCATCATTGATTGTAAAACTACCTTGGCAACTCACAACTGCTATTGAAAAGAGGGATACAATGCTTGGGGTCTCAGAAAACGGCAGATTATCTAAAAGTGTTTTTGGTAATATAGTTTCTTTGCAAAGACAAGTCGGATACAAAACAGATGAATTTGGTACACCAAAATTAGATAAGCCAATATATAAATCTGTAAAGATTGGAGAGGTTAGAGCTGGATTGCAGCCAGGTAGATATAGGACCTTGCCCTTTGAAAGCCCAGAGTGTGGAATTGTTAACAACAAAAAAGTATTCAACATTGAAACAACATTTAAAATAAAAGCCAATACAAGCCAGCAAACACCAAGAGCAACAGATCTCAACGAAGGCGAAAATCAAACATCAAGAGCAGTAGATCCAGCACAAGAGTCACAAAGATTCGCCAGCTCGATAGATTCCAACTTTCAATTGAACCAAGACACGAGTACCTCCTCGGCGCTTAGTGACAGATTCAGGACGTTTAGGGGTGGATTTTATTCCAATTATTAAGTAAAGAGAGTAGTTATAGTATGTCATCAGATATTCAAGATCCTTGCGAAATCCAACAGCCAGCTGGCAGCACACCAGCTAGCAATAATCCAAGGCAAGGTTTTATCGAGGGTATTCGCGAAGCAGCAGCTGCTGATCCTGAATTTATTGTAACAGTTGAAAATCCCTCTGAGCAGGACCTGCCAACTAATATCAATGTGGGCGGCGGCGGCGTTGTTTTAAATCCTCCACTCGATGAGCTTAGACCACCAGTAGAAGCTGAAGATCCAACAAAAAGTAAATTTGTTCTTCATATAGAAAATTATGCAGAAGCCGAGACTTTTGCTAGAGGACCATATTTAATAGACAATCTTGGAAAGTATCCATACTCACCCCCAGTTTTTGGTGACTATTTTTTTGAGGGCGTCATAAACGGGTCTCCGCTTTATCAAGCTCACAGAGAGTATTTTGGATTGCTAGGGAGAGAAGGAAGTTATCCGTACCCTTACGGTAGCTCAGCTTGTAGATACTCCAGGTCCAGAACTTGGGGTAGTCAAGCTCCGCTGCCCCTATATGCGCCTAGTTTTGAAAGATGTAAGTTTGATATCTTTAGATACGTTTCTGGAAAGCACTGGTCATACTTCGATGATGGTTCTAAAGCGGTAGGTAAGGTTGCATTGCAGCGATTATCGTACACATTTAGATTTGCAAACTCAACGCCAAATTTTATACCACGTATGAATTTTCCAGCTACAATAGCTAACTATGGAGAAACAACTAGGGCTACCATAAGAAAAGTAACTGCCCTAGAAGATTCATCAATGTTGAGAAGCTACGAGGATATTCCCGAAGCTGCTGAGCTTTTAAGTTCGCCAGAATATTTTGGTAATGAATTTAGTGATCGTATTAAGTTAGATACAATTTTAGAAAAATTTGTAATTGATTGTGAAAATTTTGAAACCCGCACACGACCAATGCAACCATCAAGAAGAGTGCTTAGTGATAACATACAAGATGAGGCTCCATTTTCAAAAGTTGTAAGACCTATTTATCAACAATATATGAAAGCAGGCTGGAGTTGGAGGAATTATTTTTATGGATTCTATCCCCTATATAGTAGAAGGCATGATGATATTAAATATTTTAGACAGTATATATCAGATCCACTTGTACCATTAACTGATGCTTTTCATCATCCAAACGATAAGCTAATGGGATTGATGGATTCTCGGGACAGATATAATGGACAGCAGAATGTCTATAATGCATACGGTGCAGAACAAAATACTATATTTGATATATCTGAACAGGGCGACGATAAAAGAAAACTTGGTGTTGATGATTCGTATGGTTATGTTGAGAAATATTCTGAAAACATTTTTCCTGTAATACCTTTTTGGGGAGAGAGGTATTATCCCGATGAAGTTTCCATTGAAGATGCAGAACAGCACTTACACATAAAAGAAGACCCACTTTTCCAAGCGACGTTAACTGGTCAGAGCAATTCGTATTACACTTTAAAAACAAATTTTATTAATAAACTAAATGATTCTCCTTTTTGGTCTGCTATCAGAGAGGAAGAAAACTCTGCGTATAATTCATTTTTTAGTCCTCACGCTTCTAACAGAGTCAGACCACCAAGAGTTGGAAAAGATGCTGTATTTTATGATTTAGTGTTTAGTATGCCTGTTTTTGCAACCAAAAAAGATCTTGAATCAAATGATCAGCCAATCTCGGCATATGTTAAAGCAGAAGGTAAATATAATTATTACGATGAATTTTATGAAAAAAATATATTAGCCAACATAGTAGATGCTGAAGATATTAGATCTTTGCCAGATCCATACTCGTTTGACTTTGAAGACTACCAGTCTGATGGTGGACACTTTTCTTTTCGCCTCGATTTAAATAATGGAAACATTGCAGGCACAACGTGGGCAAGGTATCCAAATTATGATGGATTATCTAATAGAGTTGTAGAAGATTACAATATACCACCTAGCCCACTGCCATCCGTGCAGGTTTTTGGTAACAACAAAGTTATTTCGGAAAACTTTAAGAATAAATATCAGTTAAGAAACATGTCTCCAATGATTATAGATTTTGAATTAAAGCAAAAAACAAAAAATCTTCTTACTGATACATTAAATATGCAGAATAAAGTTGATTTTTCTACACCACTTTTTGATGCTATAGGTGCCATAGCTAGTCAGCAAAATCAAAAAGATGCAACAATACTAAACTCGACAGATTTGCTTTCCAACACAGAAGATAGACCTGATTATTTAAGATATTCAGGCTATCAAACAGAAGGTCAGATTGTACAAGACCCAACAGAAAATAGTAAAATTGATATATTAAAACTAAATGACTGGCTAGAAAATGTTCACAACTCTTTATTGGATACAAGCAAATTTACTAATTATTTTGAAAGAGTTAACGCATCTTTTGGATTCTTGCTTACTAGAGCAAAAATAGAAGATTTTGTTAAAAAAAATGCTAGAACTTTTGATGATATTATGTCTGGTAAGCCAGCACATTCTGAAATAGTTGGATATAAAGTTGAAAAGTATAAAGTTGTTGAAGCTAGTGAAGATCCATTAGAGGAGGCTATCGAAAATGAGGAGTTTATACAATCAAAATATTTTTCCTCCACAAATGAAGATGATTTGTTAAAGTATTTTGATAGTCAAGTAGATTATGGTACAACATATAGATTGAAAATAAAAACCGTATTGTTGGTGGTTGGGAACAAATATGCCTACTTAGACGTTATGAATAGAGATGCAATCCGCAAATTTAATTTTGATGGTAGGGTGATACTTACAGATTCAATTGAATCTGCAGGAAGCTCTCAAGACCGTGACCAATTCCGCGAAGCCGAAGCAGCTGCAAGACTTGATATTGAAAATTACGAAGGTGATAATCCAAAAATGTTTTTCGGAGTTCTTAATAAACCAGAGGTTTTTATAGCAGAAGTTCATGATAAAACTATGAATATTACCGTGCTAGACAAACCACCTATTCCACCAGATGTTGAAGTTATCCCGTATAAGGGAGTAAAAAATAAAATACTTTTTAACATTAATAGTATGACTGGTGAAATGTTTTCCAAACCTGTTCTTTTAGATGATGAAGACGGAATTGATTATTTAAAAATTGCCGCAAATCAAGGACTAGATCCAATGAAAGTTTTTGGTGCAACTGAGGATAATTCACCAACTGAAGACTCTTTAATACATTTTAAAAATGATGATCTTACTTTGCAATTTCAAATATTTAGGGTTGAAGAAGAACCTAAAACGTTAGAAATTTTTAAAGATAATCTAATAGCAAATATAGACAAAGGCAAGCCATCTGCAACTTTTATTGACGATATAAGTCCTAACAAAAAATATTGGTATACTTTTAGAACTAGAGATATCCACGGACATCTATCAATGCCAAGCAATATATATCAAGTTGAAATTGTATCTGATGGTGAGGTTATGTATGCAATCTCGGATATATTTAAAATTAAAAAACAAACCGAAGAGTTTGCTAGCATCCCAATGCAGCAATTTATAAGAATAAAACCAGCAATGCTTCAAACTCAAATGGATTTGATGCAGTTCAACAATTATACTGAATGGGCTGCAAATGGCAAGAGACTTGGTGTTTCTAATCACCCTATTTGGGGTAAAAGATTTGTGATAAAAATAAAGTCTAAAAATACAGGTAAAGAAGCCCATATAAGAATAAAATTTAACAGAAAAGATGCTATAGTAGATTCTGAAGGTATAGTTACTTTCACGGAGATTGGAAATGCCATTTCACAAGCATCAATACGGGGTGTTATACCCAATGGTGGCTTTGATTTTGGTGAATGATAAATTTTATAGATTTTATTTTTTAAAAAACTAATTAGTTTGTGTTTTAGTTGTATTTTGTGAGGAGTAAGTAAAATATGGCGTTTCTTGATAATTCTGGTGATATACTTTTAGATGCAGTTCTCACCGATACTGGTAGATTTCGAATGGCTCGTGGAGACTTTAGAATAACTAAGTTTGCATTAGGCGATGATGAGATAGATTATTCTCTATATAACAAGAATCATCCAAGTGGTTCTGCTTTTTATGATCTTGAGGTTCTTAAGACTCCAATATTAGAAGCTTTTACAAACAATACATCTGGTATGAAGTCCAAGTTGATGAGCATCTCTCGTACAAATATTCTTCATTTACCCGTTATGAAATTGCATAATGGAGGATTGAATGGCGCAGCAGCAGGTAGTGATGCAACAAAAATCAGCGGTGATTTAAGTTCATACTTAATAACAGTTGATGCAAACACTGAAGACACAGCTGATAGTCTTATCGAGGGCGGCAATGTTAGAGGCAAGGGTCTGATTCTTGGATCAACAGCTGAAAAGATTAGTTCTGCCGATTCTGCAACTATCGCAGTTGAATTAGGTCTAGACACTTTGCAGCTTGAACCAAACGGATTGTATCCATCTGACCTACAGGAAACTCAGTTTATCTTCGAGCTTGATTCAAGACTAGCTAGTCTGGTAGACGCAGATGCTCAACCGGTCTCTGTATCTTTTATAGATGATGATCAAGTTGCATCTTATTTTGTTGGCGCAGCAGCAGGTAGTGCAATTGTTCAACCTAGAATAGATGGCTTACCTCAAACTCAAGCAGTTAACGGTGAAACAACAAGACATAGAATAAGAGGACCAAGAGACAAAGTTCTATTTTTCAAAATAGCTCCAACTCCAACACTTGCTAACTCTACTTATCTTTTTGAAAGGCTGGGAAGCACTCTTACAACCTCCATCTCATTACTTGGAGGCACTGGTGCCGACCCAGGCGACCAATCTTTTAGATCATCAGTGGAACTATACTTTATAGATTCATTCATCAAGGTCACAGCAGCTACGGTAGGGGTTTCAATTGACATTCCTATAAGATTCTTGAAAAAGAAGGATACATAATACAAGGATTAAAATATGGCAACCACATTTAAAACTTTTCTTAATAGCGATATCGTAACAACCAAAACACTACTTCACGAAGCAATTCCAATCACAGGTGCTTTAGTGTCTGGTACTTATAATGGCACGTCACCTGATGGCACTGAGGTGAATATAAAAAACTATTCTCACGGGATGTTTCAATCAGTATTTGATTATCCGTTTCTAAGTTCTTCTGCAAATCATATTTTTGATATTGCAGTTGGCTATTCTACTGGCAGTGTTTTGTCTGGTAACACCAAACAGGTTGCTCGAACCCAACAAGAAAAGAAGATACAAATCTATAATCAAATGGCTCAGATATTGATGGGACACGACAAAGACGGCAACATCAGAGCGTTTGACCAAGATGGTAATACTGCAGGACAAAACCCTTCACTCGGCAAAATTCACGAATGTTTCTTCTTGAACTTTTCTAGATTGCTTACAAAGGATGAGATAAAGAAGGGTTCTTTTAATATGGAAATCGGTGTATCTCCGCACTATATTGGTCCAGTAGAACTTTCGGGTGATTTAAGAAAGCACACAAGCAGAACAATTATAATCAAAGACACGAACGCACAGAATGATTATCGAGTAAATTCACCTGCTGGTGAGTTTGGCATTTTGTCTGCGTCTAGTGGTAATACTACAAATGCAATAACAGCGCCAATTGCACATGGACTAACCACTGGCTCTAGTCATCCAACAAAGCCTGGAAATATAGGACTGATTTTTTATCAGGCAGGCATTGTTGTTTTGGACGCTCGTGCTTTTGCTAGAGCGAGTTATGACGGCGGCGGTCCTGCTGGCGTTAGACAAGTGACAGCATCGACAACTCCAGCAGTTGTACATCACTTAACGGGCGGCATCTTAAACTCCGCTAGTTGTATGATGCATAAACAAATTGTAGATTCGGCAGGCAATGATATTACAGCATTGGCTCAATCAGATGTCTACTCTTTGTTTACTGGATCAACTATCCAAACAGCTTGTGATTCACTAAGACACAGAATTAAGACTGTTTCCTTCAACAACACCACAGAATTGAATTCGTCAGTATATTTTTGTAGAGCACATCATAACGAGTTTAACTACAGTTCTAACCCGACCTATTTGCAAGATAGTAAGGTTCGTGTGAAGAATGTAGCATCTGATATGCCAATAAGCTATGTTACATCTGTTGGCTTATACTCTTCTGATAATGAGCTTATGGCAACAGCGAAGCTCTCCGAACCATTAAGGAAAGATCCCACTAATGAATTGACTCTAAGAGTAAGGTTGGATTACTAATGCTATGTTGTATAGGTTTAATTCAGAGGATTTGTTCTACAATAGAGTAAAAACTTTTCCTAAAAAAGATTTTCTTATATATGATGCCAAGGTTTACATCGACGGCGAGAAAAATTCAGCAGTTAAAAACCACACTACTTTAGTAAATGAAAATAATGTTCCTCAAGGATTTGTCAGTCTTTATGAGCTAAATGTTGCATCAAACATCAACAATGGTGGCGCATCTGCTGCACCACCTGCTGGCACCTCGATCTATCCCTTTATCACCAAGCAGGGCGCTAGAATAGCATTTAGAACTATAAGCACATCCGTTTTTGATTCAACATCACAGTTCGCATATGGTGATGTTATAAAGTCGCACTATCCATTAAGTGCCAGTATAGTTAGAACTAGATTTGCCGCCACTACTAATAGTGGAATAGATAGTATAACTGAAGCGAATGGGTCATTTACAAAAACTGTAGCCAATAAAGCTAGAATTATAGCTTTAAAAAACACATTTAATAAGTATGTCACAAAGAGTATACATCATGCCTTCAATGCTTCTTCGATAGACTCTCATTTGAATAATAAAATATCTTGGGATAAATCAAATCAAGAGCTGAGCTTGATTGAGATACCATCCATATTTTACGGCTCTTCAATAAAAAAAGGTTCAGTTAGTTTAAAGTTTTACATAACTGGGACACTAGCTGCTGAACTCCAAGATACAAACAAAAACGGAGAGCTAGTTCAAGTTACTGGAACACTAGGGGCAGCTACAAATCAAGGCAAAGTAGCAGGCGTAGTTCTATATAATGAAGGCTTCATAGCTCTGACAGGTAGTTGGAATTTAAATCCAAATTTTAATGATAAGTATGTCGGCAACGATTATTCTAATCCAAGGTGGTACAACTTTGGAGCAGGAGCTAATGATGGAGTTTCTGCAGCAACAATAACAGGCTCAGCGTTTAGTGTTCACTTCGAAGGTGTTAACCAAATACCAACAATTACTATGTTTGCTCACGCTAAGAAGGGCGAGTTAAATAATTCTACAAATCCCACTTTTATAGCTAAAGAGCAGCTTTACTCTAGAGAGCCATCTACTAGCTCTTTTCATTACTCTGAAGATAAAAACTTAGAAATAAAAGCACTACAGCACGGTAGGTACGCCGATAGTGGATCATTTACCAAGCAAACCTATATATCTAAAATTGGAATTTTTGATGAGGATAAGAATCTTATAGCAATAGCAAAGCTAGCTAATCCTGTTAGAAAAACAGAAGAAAGAGACTTAACTTTCAAATTAAGATTGGATTTTTAAATGTCAGTTAGTGAGCAACAAAAATTTAAACTATTAGTCCTACAAATAAGGTTTTTGAAAGAAAAACTTTCGCTACACAAACAAATCGAAAACGAAGCAGCTGAATCATTTTCTAAAAGTTTTCACAATACATTAAAAGATATGCCTGAGCCAGTTCGACAGGTCTTTAAGGATGTGGGCAAAGTTAGTGATGAAGAGCGAGAAAGAAATGAAAAAGATTTAGAGAAAAAAATAGAACAAGCAAAACAAGCAAGGGCAAATGTCAAAAATGAAGATCGAAGTATAGAGCCAAAAAAAGCAAAACCTAAACATTTAAAAAGCGTTTACAAAGATATTGCAAAAGTAACTCATCCCGACAAACTTAAAAATATGAGTGAGATAGAAAGGCTTGAAAAAGAAAACTTATTTATAAAAGCTAAAAAAGCATTAGAAGAGGAAAACTTTATTGATTTAATGGATGTAGCTTTGCATTTAAAAATTAAATTTCCAGATCCAACTGAAGCTGATATTGTGTTTGCAAAGAATAGAATTGAAAAAATAAGAAATAAAATAAAAAAATTAGAAAACACAACAGCTTGGAAATGGTATCATAGCGATGAAGAAGATAGACCGCTAATAATGAAAGACTACATAAATTATATTTATCATACCGAAGGAGGTTAAAATCAATTATACTTTAGGTTTGGATGTTTCAACTAGCATTACAGGAGCAACTGTACTTGATAAAGATGGTGCGTGCATATATAATGAGTTTTGGGACACTAGAAATAAAAACAAGTTTCCAACACACTTTGATAAGGCAAGATTTTTGCGTGAGAAACTTAAAAGTATAAAATCTAAGTTTAAAATTGATAAGGTTTACATCGAAAAGCCGTTTATGTTTTTTAACAGTGGTGGCTCATCTGCGAAAACTATGTCTTCTTTACAGAACTACAATGGTATGATATCTTGGATATGTAGCGATATGTTTGCCAAAGACCCAAAATATTTTACTGCCTCTGAAGCAAGAAAGATTGTTGGAATAAAAGTCTTAAAGGGAGAAAATGCAAAACAAAAAACTTTAAATTTTGTTATTGACAGCGAGCCCTTATTTGTTATAGAATATACAAAAGCTGGAAACCCAAGACCAGGTACTATGGATAAATCGGACAGCTACGTTATTGCAAAAGCGGGGCATATAGTTTGCAGTCAGAAAAGCTAAATATTCTTGAGAGTATCTTAGGTAGATGTTACACCTCTAATGACGAGTACCTATTTTCTTGTCCAAAGTGTAATCACCATAAAAAGAAAATGTCAATTAATATTGAAAAGGGTGTTTATAAATGTTGGGTGTGTGACTACTCTGGATTAAAGTTGTCATCACTTGTTAAGAGATACGGCGACCGAACTCATTACAATCAGTGGATAGAGTTGGATGAAGTTATCGACCTAAGTTCGTTTGATGGTCTATTTGCTACTAATGATCAAGAACTGCCGAGTAAACATAGAAGGATTTCTTTGCCAGTTGATTTCTTTTCTTTGACCAAGAAATTGAATGATGTTGAACATATAAAAGCAATGAATTATTTAAAATCTAGAAACATCGATTACAATGACATTGTGAGGTGGAGAATCGGCTTCTGTCGCACTGGAGAGTATGAGGGAAGGGTATGTATACCCTCATTTGATGAGAGAGGAGATTTAAGCTACTTTATTGCAAGAAGTTACAAAAATCAATTTCCTAAGTATAAAAACCCTCCAGTGGATAGAAATATAGTTTTCAATGATCTTTATGTTGATTGGAGTGAGCCAGTTGTTATAGTTGAAGGAGTTTTCGACGCTATAGTTGCAGGAAACGCACTGCCACTTTTAGGCTCTACACTTTCAGAGAGAAGTGAGGTGTTTAAAAAAATAATTACAAAATCTCCAACTATTTATATGGCTCTTGATTCTGATGCATCTAAAAAAGAAATGTCAATTATAAAACTTTTGTTGCAATATGATTTAGATATTTATAAAGTAAGCACTGATGGTTATGATGATGTCGGTTCTATGACTAAGCAGCAATTTGCAAAAAGAAAAGAAGAAGCGGTCCTTATTAATCAAACTAACTATTTATATCAGTGCCTAAGTTTGTAAGGGGGTTACTATGGAAATTACCAAATCTCAGATTAAGAAAATCATAAAGGAGGAGGTTGCACGTTTAACCTCTGAAGAGTCTAGTAGTAAGGGATTAGAAATGGCGAATTCTATGCTGGAGCAATTTCAGCAACTGGGTGAGTCAGATCGGCAAGTGTTTTTGGAAAATTTCGTTAAAATGGTTAGCGAAAAATTATCTTGACTTAACAATCTAAATTCTGTATAATATATTAAATACGATGGAGGTTGAATGCGTTTTGCTCACATAGCGGATACTCATATTCGAAATTTGAAATATCATTATGAATACAGTAATGTGTTTGAACAACTATACAGCTCTTTAAGGGAACAAAATGTAGACTATATAATTCACTGTGGCGATATTGCACACACAAAAACTCAGATCTCTCCAGAGTTTGTTGAGATGTGTTCCAAATTTTTGTCTAACTTGGCTTCTATTGCTCCAACATACGTTATTTTAGGCAATCACGATGGCAATCTAAAGAACGCTAGCAGACAAGATGCAATAACCCCTATTGTAGATGCTTTGCAGAATCCTAATTTAACATTACTTAAAAATGCACAAGAGGTAATTCTGGATCAAAACTTTTCTTTAAATGTACTTTCTGTCTTTGATGAAGATAATTGGAAAGCTCCCTCTAATACAAGCAATATAAATATTGCGTTATATCACGGCGCCATTGATAGATCAAAAACTGATCTCAATTGGACACTAGAAGGTGATCATGACATTTCTATTTTTGATCCATTTGATTTTGCATTTCTAGGAGATATCCATAAGACACAAATTCTTGATCATAAAGGCAAGATTAGATACGCAGGTTCTACAGTTCAACAAAATTTTGGCGAGTCTTTAGATAAGGGATATTTGCTTTGGGATATCAAAACAAAGGATAAGTTTACTTGCAAACTTCACACTTTCAACAATCCAAAGCCTTTTATTACTATAGATCTAGATCCAAAAGGCAAAATGCCAAGTGATTTAAACATTCCAATTGGAGCTAGGATCAGAGTTGTATCTGAAAATAACATACCTTTGGCAACGATGAGAAGAGCTATTGACCTAGTTAAGCATAAGTATAGACCAGATACGATCACATATATGAATCGGGCCACCTCAAAAGGCTCTGAAGTTGATGTTACTTCTGTTTCTACAAAAGACGACCTTAGAGACATAGAGGTACAGCAAAGATTAATTAGAGAGTACTTAAAAGACTATGAGATTACTGATGAAGTTATGAGTAAGATACTTTCTCTTAATTCAAAATACAACACGTCGATTGAAGAAGAAGAGGATGTGTATAGAAATGTAAACTGGTCTTTAAAGAGCCTTCAGTGGGACAATTTATTTAATTATGGGAAAAATAATAGTGTTAATTTTGACAAACTGTCAGGCATTGTAGGCATTTTTGGAAAAAACTTTTCTGGTAAATCTTCGATTATAGACAGTCTATTATATACGGTGTATAATAGTACATCAAAATCAGTCAGAAAAAATCTTAATATTATTAATCAAAATGAAGAATCAGGATTTGGTAGAGCTGTAATTGAAATTGGAGACAGAACATATAGAATTGAAAGAAAATCTGAAAAGTACATAAAGAAACTAAAAGGCGTTGAAACTTTAGAGGCGAAGACTGATGCTAATTTTACTTGTGTTGATGCCACTGGTGACACTCAAGAACTAAATGCAATAGCTAGAGGTGGGACAGATAAAGAAATAAGAAAATATTTTGGCACCTTGGATGATTTTTTGATGACATCAATGGCTAGTCAACTTGATTCTTTATCATTCATTAATGAAGGGGTGACAAAGAGAAAAGAAATTTTAGCTAAGTTTTTAGATCTCGAAATTTTTGATAAAAAGTTTAAAATGGCTAAAAAAGATTCAGCGGAGTCTAAGGCTATCTTGAAGAAACTTGAAGAGATAGATTTTGATGAGCAGTTGCAAGAAGCTACTACTTCTTTGAATACCAACAATAAACTACTGGAGCAAAATCAAAAGAAATGTAGGAAACTAGACGACCAGGCTTCTGATCTCTTAAAGGCACTTGAATCGCTTCAGATAAAGATAGATTCTGCTCCTTCTGAGTTAATTGATCCTGTAACTCTCAAAAAACGAATTAGAGAAATTAATAATCATACTTCTTTATTGAGGGTAGAAAATGAATCAATTGATGAACAGCTTGTTGATGAGTCAAAAACTCTTTTTAAGATTGAAGATTTTCTAAAACAGTTTGATGTCGCATCCTATCAAAAGAAAATTGATATTATTGCAGACAAAAGGAAAGAACTAGACTTAGCATTGGTTGAGATGAGAACAAAGTCTGAGACTAGGACGCAGCTTTTCAGCAGAAGAGATCTGTTAAATGAAGTTCCTTGCGGTAGTAGCTTTCCAAATTGTAAGTTTATTAAGGATGCACACGAATCTTCAAGCTTGATTCAAGTTGTAGAATCTGAAATGAATAATCTAGCTAAGAAAGTTAACAAGTGTGGGCAAGATATTAAGGCAATGAAACCACAAAAAGCCGAGAGTTATCTAGAAAAATATAACCAGGTTCTTGAAAAGAAGAACAATTTAGCAGCTTCAGTAGCTAATTTTAGACTAAAAAAAGAAAAAAATGAAGGCTTATTGTACAAGCAAAATACAGAGCTTAATAAATTAAAGTCTAGAATGAGCGAATATGAAAACAACAAAGAGGCGATGGATAGTCTAGAATCTTTATTGCAAGAAAGTCGGGAACTTAAGAATAATTTGAACTCTATTAAAGACGAGTGCGAGTCTTGCAAGGAAGACAGCAATAATTTACTCAGGCAAATTGGATCAAATGAGCAAAAAATAAAAACTCTGCAAGAAAAGAAAGTTGAATTAGAAAATCTTAGAGAGGAGTACTCTGCTTTTGAGCTTTATATGAGGTGCTGCCATTCAAATGGCATTTCATATGATATAATCAAAAATAGACTACCAATTATAAATGATGAAATAGCAAAAATATTAACTGGAATCGTAGATTTTGAAGTATTTATTTTGAATGAGGGTAAAAATTTAGATATTTTTATTAAACACGCAAAGCACGATCCTCGTCCTTTAGAGATGGGCTCTGGGGCAGAAAAGACTATAGCATCTATGGCAATTCGTCTAGCTCTATTAACTGTGTCAAATTTACCAAAACCAGACCTATTTATTCTTGATGAGCCAGGCACTGCTTTGGATGAGGATAATATGGAAGGGTTTGTTAGAATTATTGATATGGTAAAGTCCTACTTTAAAACTGTTATCTTAATTTCTCACCTTGATGCATTAAAGGATTCCGTAGATACGCAAATTGCTATAGATAAAGTTGGTGATTACGCTCACGTAAATATCTAAGGAGGTACTATGGTGACACAAATAAAAGCATTTGCAGATAAACATGTTGAGAGATTTATATCTCGTAAGTTTCTTGCCTGGTTAACAGCCACAGCTTTAGCTGTAACAGGCGCACTAACTTCAGGAGATTGGGTAGCTGTTACATTAGCGTATATAGGATCACAGGCTTTGGTTGATTTAGCAACGCAATGGAAGCATGGCAAGCAATGATTTTCAAACTTAATATAGCTTGGGTTTGGATTAAAAAAAATTGGAAAGCAGCTGCTCTTGCGATTTGGTCAATTTTCATCTGGTTTTTTTCAAGAAGAAATTCTGAGGCTGCAATTAAAGCTATGGAAGCCAACAAGGAGTCATATGAGTCTCAAATTAGTTCACTAAAAGAGCAGCACAAAATTGAACGCAAAAAAATAAAAGAACTTAATTTCAAATATAAGCAAACTATTGCTACAATAGAAGAGAAGTATAAGAAAAAAGAACAAGATCTTTCTAGGAAAGAAAAGAGCAAAGTAAAAGAAATAGTGCAAAAAGCAAAGGATAATCCTGATGAAATTAGCAAGAAAATTGAAAGTTTATTTGGTTTTACTTCTGATTCTTAGTTTTACATCAACTGCTCTATCTTCACCTGGCAAGTATGTTGAACTAAAAAAAGATCAACAAATACCTTGGAATGGTTGGTGTTTTGATGAGCGAGCAGTCGCAAATTTAATTGCCGATAAAGACGTTCAGAAGGAGAAGTGTGATCTGCGAGTTCAGTTGGAGTTGGATAAGAAGGCAGCTGAATATCATTTGAATCTTGGTGAGCTTAGTGCTAAGATGGATTATGAGGTGGTCACTAGAGATGCGACTATTGAAGCACTCAAAAAAGAGAACCTAGCACTAGAACAAGCACTGATTCATGAGAATAAGTTTGGCTGGGTCGCTCCAGGCACCATTGGTATTATAGTTGGAGCGCTCACTGCTATTATTGTTTTGGAATTTATTGCAGATGGCTAAAGACGATCCTCAATATGTTGTTAAGCTCGAAAAAGCCATTGAAAAAAAATACGGCACTGAAGCTATTCAAAACCCTAAAAGCAACTGGACTAAAGAGAAAGAGCAAGATTACTTAGAACAAACTAAGCAGTTCTATAAAAAAATAGATGAAAATAAAAAGAAATCTGAAAAAGAGTTCAGAGATGGATTTTTTATATCTAAGAGATTCCTATCTAATGAGTCTAAAAGGTCTTGTTTGACCTGTGGCAAATATTCGTTTAGTTTTCAAGATGATATGTACTTCACTAAATATGATTGTTGTTTTGATTGTTTTATAAATTATGTTGATGGTAGAGAGGCTAGGTGGCTTTCTGGCTGGCGCCCTAATAATACTAAGGCATTTAATGATTAAAAATACTATTTATATTATAAAGCGAGGTTTTTAAATGGCTACTATACTTGATGTTATTAATGGAATTTCACAGGCACTATCTAAAAATTACGATGGTGCATTAGATGAAGAAGGAGAGCCGATAAAGTCGGGGCTCAAAAGGGAGGAGGGGAACCCTCTTACTGACTCTAGAGTTATTGATGGTTTTAAAGCTAGAGTTCAAGGCGATAAATTGATTCTAACTTATCAATTAGACACTAAAATTAAAGAGGTTCACGGTAGCACTTTTGAGACAGACATACAATCTACTATGTCCGATCTTGTAAAGCATCTCAAAAAAGAGTATCGAAAAGCTACTGGTAGTTCTTTAACTTTAAGAAAGGAGGGAGAGACTGATATCTTTGTTCAATATCTTTCAAAAGTTCGTACAACCGTGATCGCAACAGAAACATTTAAATTATCTGAGGGGCTGTTGGAAGAAGAAGGAGAAACAGGACTTAGAGATACATTTAAAAAGTTTCTTGAATTGGGCGGAAATGCAAAGAGACCACAAAATGATAAATCAAAAGCTGATAACTACAAGCAATTTGATCCCTTCAATATGACAACAGGGCAAAGAAACTCAGATCTTAAGTGATTAGATGTCTTTTAAACTTTCAAAGCAGGACATACGTAAAGAAATAATAAAGTGTGGTAAAAATCCAAACTACTTTATTAATAACTACGCCAAAATCACTCATCCACAGAGAGGGTTGATTCCATTTAAATTATACCCTTTTCAGGAAGATCTTGTTGAGAACTTTTTAGACCATCGCTTTAATGTTATTTTAAAAGCTAGACAACTTGGTATATCAACTATTACTGCTGGGTTTGTTGTCTGGCAGATGCTTTTTCACAAGGAAAAAAATGTACTTGTGATTGCAACAAAGTTTGGAACTGCAGCAAATCTTGTAAAGAAAGTTAAAAATATCTTAAAAAATGTACCCGAGTGGCTTCGAATTGCACATGTCACTATAGACAATAGAACTTCTTTTGAGTTGTCAAATGGGTCGCAAATTAAAGCGTCCTCAACTTCTGGTGACGCTGGACGATCAGAGGCATTATCTCTTCTTGTTGTTGATGAAGCTGCTCATATTGACGGGCTTGACGAGCTTTGGATGGGTCTTTATCCTACATTATCCACTGGTGGTAGGTGTATCGCATTATCAACTCCTAACGGTGTTGGTAATTGGTTTCACAAAATATACTCAGAAGCTGAGTCTTCGTCAAATGATTTTTTTCCAACTGTCTTACCTTGGCAGGTACACCCAGATAGGGACAAAGAATGGTTTGAAAAAGAAACAAGAAATATGTCGCGCAGAGAAATTGCTCAAGAGTTGGAATGTAACTTTAATATGTCAGGGGAGACAGTTTTTCATCCTGCAGATCTTGAGTGGATTGAGAGTTTGATTGTTGAGCCAAAGTATAGAACTGGATTTGATAGAAACTTTTGGATTTGGGAGGAATATCAACCAGGAGCAGAATATGTAATATCAGCTGATGTAGCAAGAGGTGACGGGAGAGATTATTCTGTCTTTCACGTAATTAAATTACAAACTATGGAGATTGTTGCAGAATATCAAGGTAAGATTACGCCTGATATTTTTGCAGATTTGTTGTTTAATGCTGGTGGTGAATATGGGTCTTGTATGCTAGTTGTCGAAAATAATTCAGTTGGATTTGCAGTTCTAGAAAAGCTGATTGATAGAGGATATCCAAACTTGTATTTCTCAATTAAATCAAGTCACGACTACATTGATCAAATAGAGGCTGAATATAGAACTAATACTATCGCTGGTTTTACAACGTCTTCAAAGACTAGACCTTTAATAATAGCTAAATTTGAGGAATTCGTGAGAAACAAGCTAATTAAAATATATTCATCTAGGCTTTTAAATGAGATGAGGACATTTATTTGGGCAAATGGAAAGCCCGCTGCAATGAGGTCCTATAATGATGATTTAATATTGGCTTGTTCTATAGGGTGTTGGGTTAGGGATACGACACTTTCAGAGAATGCAAGATCAATAGAATATAAAAAAGCAGCGATGGGCGCTATGTTTTCTAGTAAGACTAATTTGGATACTACAATACCTGGTATGAATTCTTACAAAAAAACTAGCGTTTTTGATGGTATAGTAAAAACAAAAAAAAGCTACGAACAATTTCCGTGGCTATTTAAAGGGTAGATGAATGGCTTCAAATAAAAAAAACCAAAATCAAAAAAATACTAGAAATCCACAAAGCAGCTTATTTAAAAGTTTAACAAGGTTGTTATCTGGACCATTAGTGGTTCACAGAACACAAACAGCCAGAAGGCTGAGAAGAAGGCAACTTGATAAATACGCACAAAGATTTAGGTCTGCGAGTGGGCAACAATTTAAAAAGACCGAATATAATCCATTTGATAATTTAATGGCAAACGTCATGGCTAATCAAAATCGACTAGAGAGGTATGTCGATTTTGATCAAATGGAGTTTACTCCCGAATGTGCCTCTGCATTAGATATATATGCAGATGAAATGACTACTAGTTCTAATTTGAATCCATTGTTAACCATAGATTGCCCTAATGATGAGATAAAGAGTATATTAGACTCTCTTTATCACAATATACTAAATATAGAATTTAATTTATTTGGATACTGCAGATCTATGTGTAAATATGGTGATTTCTTTTTGTATTTAGATATAGATGAGACTTTAGGCATAAAGAGTTGTATAGGTTTGCCTGTGCAGGATATTGAAAGACTTGAAGGGGAAGATAAAACAAACCCTAATTATGTGCAATATCAATGGAATAGTGCTGGTATGACATTTGAGAATTGGCAGATAGCACATTTTCGAATCCTTGGTAATGATAAGTACGCTCCATATGGCACTAGTGCATTAGAGCCTGCGCGTAGAATATGGAGACAACTAACTTTGCTTGAGGATGCTATGATGGCGTACAGAATTGTTAGATCCCCAGAAAGAAGAGTCTTCTATATCGACACTGGAGGAATTCCTCCCGCTGATGTTGAGCAATATATGCAAAAAGTTATGACTCAAATGAAAAGACATCAAGTTGTTGACCCCAATACTGGTCGCGTAGACTTGAGATACAACCCAATGTCTATTGATGAAGACTATTTTATACCTGTACGTGGCGGCGTTAGTACAAAAATTGAAACCCTTCCTGGTGGTACATATACTGGTGATATTGATGACGTAAAATATTTGAGGGATAAATTGTTTTCTGCCTTAAAAATACCGCCATCTTATCTGTCTGCTACAGAAGGCGCCGAGGAGGACAAAACAACACTAGCACAAAAAGATATAAGATTTGCTCGAACAGTACAAAGGATGCAGAGGTCAATTGTTACTGAGCTAGAAAAGATAGGTTTAATACATCTTTATATTTTAGGATTTAGAGGAAATGACTTGACATCATTTAAGATATCACTGTCTAATCCGTCTAAAATTGCAGAACTTCAAGAACTAGAGCATTGGAAAGTTAAGTTTGATACGGCATCAAACGCTACAGAGGGGTATTTTAGCAAAAGGTGGGTTGCAACTCATATGTTTAATATGACCGAGGAAGAGTTTTTAAGAAATCAAAGAGAACTTTTTTACGATAGGAAGATAGACGCAACCCTTGAAGCTACAGCCGAAGCAGTTCAAGCTGAAGCCACAGGCGCTGGCGATTTTGCTGACCCCGCCGCAGGCGATGCCCTCGGCGCAGAGTTGGGGGACGCAGGACCACCAGAGGGAGGCGTAGGCGCAGTTGGTGACGAGCCTGATCTTGCAGCAGATACTCCCGACGAACCTGAGACTAATCTATTGGCAGCACCTGGCAAGAGAGACGTAGAGGAAGAAGTTGACAATAGGGGCAGAACAAGAGCTGACAGAAGAAGTGAATACACACCAGTTAAGAGCGACAGTAGACCTCAAGGTGCTCACCGAAGATCTGATCTAGCTGCAGGTGGCGCCTCTATAGCTTCATCTTCAAGGAGAAATACTCACAAAGGCTATAATGAATTATCTCAACTTTATAAGGAAAAGAAGACTAGTTACCTTAAAGAAGAAAAAATTATAGGGCAAGTTAATCACGAAATAAAGCGTTTGATAGAAAATTTAGAACTGAGGGATAAAGATGAAGATAAAACATAACAAAAAGCGCAATACAGCGTTAGTATATGAAGCTTTAATTAGAGAACTTACAAAAAGTGTTATAAAAGAAGATGTAAATAGGAAAAATATTGTAACCAAAATATTAAAAGAAAGCTTTTCAAAAACCTCAGAATTAAAAAAAGAATTGAATGTTTATCAGACTCTCAGCAATTTAAAAGGTTTAGGCGAAGATATGTTAGAAAGAGTCTTGCTAGAGGCAAAAATTGAGCATTCTAGAATAGATAAAGACAAAATCTTTAGAGAGCAAACCGACTTGATTAATAAAATAAACAAAGCATTAGGAGTTGGCGTTTATGACAATTTCGTTCCCAACTACAAAAATCTAGCGACTATATACTCAATCTTTAATAGCTCTACATCTATAAAAAGCAGAGTTTTGCTAGAAAAAAAATTAATCGACTCGATTAACAATGAAACCGATGAGGGCGAGCCTAGAACAAAACAACCTATTGATAATCTTGTATATAAATCATTTGTCAAAAATTTTAATGATAAATATTTTGATAAACTTAATGAGTCACAAAAAAGCTTGATGACTAAGTTTGTAACATCTTTTGCAGACGGCGGCTTAGAATTAAAAATGTTTTTGAACGAGGAGGTAGCCTCTCTTAAAAAGGACATAACAGATTACGCCAGTAAAATGAAAGACAAAAATTCAAAAGCAAAAGTAATAAACATAGTAACTTTGCTTGAAAGTATGAGAAAACAAGAGGTTAATGTTGGAATGGTTGAGACAATATTAAAAATACAACAATTAAAGGAAGAGATGCAGAAAGATGCCAGTTAATATAAAAATTGTATCCGATGAAAATAGTCCATCGGGCGCTGCTACATCTGGCGGCATAAAGATAAAGGTTGTAAAAGATCAGTCTACCAAGATAGAGATGGTCGCTCGTCGTGCCTTAAACGGTGATATAATGATTTTTGAACACGATCTTATTGATGTGGTAATATCTCCATCCAACAAAAAAGTTGTTGCTTTCCCCAAAGAGGCAGTCCATAGAGAAACATACGCAGTGCAAGATAGGTTCTTTAAATTTTTAGTTAAAAAAGGCATAGTTGATCCCGCAAAAATACAAGGCGGTAGTATTTTTTCATCAATAGAAGCTGAAATATATGAGTCAAAAATCAATGGTGTAGATTCTTTACAGAGTGCACTGTTTATGACTAGTGTATTTATGGAAGAAGAAAGACCAGATATTATGGCAAGAAAGCATTTGCAGCACGATTTAATGACTTTTCAATTAGAACCAGATGAGGAACACTCAACAGAGCTAGGGGAGGTACCGCAGAAAAAGAAGAAGGGCTCTCTTGATTACAGAGTGAGACCATATGGATATCAATATATGTATTCTCTTTTGAGGGAAGGAAAGCAATAGTGAATCTAATTTGGTTTTGCCTCACGGCATACGGTGCGACTCAAATAATAGTATATGGCAAAATATTTGATAAAATACGACCCACTAAAGGTTGGATAGGCGAGCTTTTATCTTGCCCAATGTGCACTGGCTTCTGGGTAGGGTTATTTTTATGGTACATATCTTCATATACAGAACTATTTAATTTTGATGGTTCACTAATCACGGCTTTGCTCTGCGGCTTCGCGGGTTCGGCCGCTGGCTATGTTCCAAATATTTTATTTGATGATAACGGATTAAAAATCGAAAAAACGGTTTATGTTAAGAAGGAGAAAAAATGAGACCATTAACAAAAATTCGCTGGATGATAAGACCCGTCGCTAATTGCTGTAAGGGATCATAGCTGATGCGGGTTGTCCCCGCTACGGAGATACATAATGAAACTTTTAAGAGAATTTTATGAATTGTGCGATGGTGGCATTTGTCAAGATTTGTTAACCGAAGAAGAAAAAATTAAAGTTGAAAATGGCACGAAGATACTATCAGGTGTAATGCAGATGTCTGAAAGACAAAATGCTAATGGTAGAGTATACTCTCACGCTATTTTAGAAAGAGAAGTTAAAAAGTACAAGATAGCAGTTGAGCAACGCCGCGCCTTGGGAGAGTTAGACCATCCAGAGTCGGGTGTTATAAACTTACAAAACTGCTCTCATTTAGTTACTGATATTTGGATGGAAGGTAACAAGTGTATGGGCAAAATTGAGGTTCTTGGAACACCTGCGGGTAAAATACTTGAGAGCTTAATTGATGCTGAAATTCCCTGTGGCATATCTTCTAGAGGCATGGGATCGATCAGAGAAGAGAATGGCGTCACAATGGTTGAAGATGATTTTCAATTAATATGCTTTGATATGGTTGCCGATCCATCGACACCTGGGGCATATATGATGAAAGAAGCAAGGGACATACCTTTCAGTGAAAAAACAAAAATTGATAATTTAATTGAAAGTATTTTAAGGACCAAAGCATGAAATCAAACGAACTAAAAAAAATTCTCAAGCCATTGATAAAACAGTGTATTAAAGAAGTTATCTTAGAGGAAGGTGTATTGTCCAATGTTGTTTCTGAAGTGGTGCAGGGCCTAGGTAAAAATCAGATAAATGAATCTAAAAAACAAGTAGAGCAAGATAAAATACAAACAAACTCCAAAAGATTAGACGAGGCTAGGGCTAGAATGCTAGAGGCCGTTGGTAATGACGGATACAATGGTGTTGATCTCTTTGAGGATGTAAAACCTATGAGATCTTCAGGGCAAAAAGCTCCTACAGGGGCTAATCCACTTGAGGGCGTGGACCCTTCAGATCCAGGCGTCAACATCAACGGTATTCTCAAAATTGGTGGTAGTAGGTGGAAAAATTTAATATGAAAGAGGTTTACAATGAGTAAGGCAGTTAATGTCTCTGTAGAATCACAAAATAGAGGCTTAGACGAAAATGATAGATTGATAAGAAAGTTTTCAAAAAAAGTTAAAAAACTTGGCTTGATGGAAATTCTTAAGGAAAAGCGATATTTCACAAGCAAATCTGAGATAAAAAGAATTAAAAAAAGAAAGAAACTTAGACTTTCTCGTGAAGATACTGCGAAGAGAAACAATTATTGACTATATAACTTAGGGGATTTAAAATGTCAACTTTTAAAAATACAAGCTGGGGCAGAACCCGCAGACCAAAGAATTTAAATGGTGCCAGCAGTACCGCCCAGGTTACTTCAGTGGCATCAGAACCATCAGATATGGCAGATGGTACTATTACAGGTGCATATTTTACAGAAAATCAAAGGTTTTTGCATTTGACTTTAGATACAGACCCTTCAGGAAACACTAGGACGATCACGGTTTGGGGGTTTTTGCACGCCACAGGACGATGGGCACCTCTAAAAGATACTGCAGGCAATGCAGTTACAACAGATGCAATCGCAGACGCCCAATTCCACAGAGTTTTTGAAATTGCAGGTGTGGATAAGGTCTACTTTCAAATTGATAGTGCGTTGAACGCTGATGACTTTTTGCACGCTGCCTGCTCCACTTTCTAGGAGAAACTTATGAGACGACCAAAAAAGAAAGTTACACAAGATTTTGTTATTGAAACTTTTAAAAATAACGATGCTGCAAAGAAAGTTACGGTAGATCAAAAGCCAGAGGAACTACCATTTATATTTGGCATTATTGGTCGTCCATCATTAAGACACGCTCCGCAAGTTGTTTAGTCGCACCTAGACCCACAATTTTTAAAGTCATTTAGTTTTTTAGCTTACTATTTATTACTGAGAAATTTTTTTCATTTAAGGGGTAAGTATATGTCATCCATGTTAGAACAAGCAATAATTGATGCTAATGCTCTTAGGGAGTCTGCAATCAAGAATGCAGAGGCAATGATTATTGAAAAGTATTCAAGCCAAATTAAAGAAGCAGTTTCATCTATATTAGAAGCAGACGAAGATGAGGAAATGAACACAGATTCATCTTTTGACGAGATTCCAACTGCGATGGCAGAGGACCTACCAAATGACATAGAGAGTGAAGTATCTGATGATGACACTCCTATAACTATTAACTTACCAGAACTTAAACAAAGAATAGAAGATTACGAGGATAAGATGGGTGAAAAACCAGAGCCTGATGTCACTAGTGACGAATTGGCTGCTGATCTTGAGCCTGCTATAGATGCAGCACCACCTGAATCTGTTGATTCTCCTATGCTTGAAGATTCGCACGACGAAGAGGACCTTGAAGAAGGCGGCGCGGCACAAAAGCACGATAATTTAGATAGACTGAGAAGACAAGACCCAGATCGATTAAAAGAAGAAGAGGACAAGGATGATTTGGATGAAGATTTTGATCTTGAGCAAGCTATTGTTGATGAAATAATGGAAAAGCTAAATGTAGATATTGATCCGCAGATGAGTGGCTACATAAACCGTCCAGAATCAGAAATGAAAGAGATAGAGGATATGGAGCTTGCAAGAAGACGCGACTCAGATGTTGCTGAAGAGATGGAAGGTCTCAAGTCTACAATAAAAGATCTCGAAGAATCAATCAAATTACAAAAATCAAAAACTAATAAATTGGCACAAGAAAACAAAAAATACATCGATGCTATTCTTTTGTTAAAAGAGAAAGTTGAGCTTGTCAATGTTTCTAATGCTAAATTACTTTATATTAACAAGTCCTTAGAGAGCGACTCCCTGAATGAGCGGCAAAGAAGAAAACTTGTCGAAGCTATTTCAAAGGCAGAAACACCAAAGGAAGCGAAGGTTATTTATGAAACTCTTCAGAGCACGGTGGGAAGTACAGAAGCTCCTTCAGTACCAAAATCACTAAGCGAAGCAGTCAGTAGAAATTCTTCTCTAATTTTGAACGCGCATAGAAAAGAAAATAAAAATGAAAACGACATCTTTTCTGAGCGAATGCAGCGCTTAGCTGGCATTAAAACAAAAAATTAATTAGGAGGTTACTATAAAATGTCTGTTTTACAAACATTAACTGAAGGTATCGTCCATCGCGATGTCCAGAAGGAAGGTGCAGCGCTTCTCTCCAAGTGGGAAAAGACTGGTCTTCTTGAAGGTATGAATGATGACCGTACCAGAAATACAATGGCCGTTCTCCTTGAGAACCAGGCCAAGGAGCTTCTCCGTGAGGCTTCTTCTATGGCTG
>MDTB01042715.1_pt1 | contig 46884 bp, 28 predicted proteins | sample 811161 | NCBI WGS metagenome assembly MDTB01 (sample SAMN05326650, study PRJNA326480) | marine metagenome | isolation source: seawater | place: Mediterranean Sea | collected 2009 | reverse complement strand
GACCCTGAGATCCAAACCCGTATCTCCCAGTATGAAATGGCTTATCGCATGCAAACAAGCGTACCGGAGCTGACCGATATTTCTGGTGAATCAAAATCGACTCTTGATCTTTACGGCCCCCAAGTTCAAGAACCTGGAAGTTTTGCACGCAATTGCCTACTAACCCGTCGCCTGCTCGAACGGGGGACTCGCTATGTTCAATTAATGCATGCAGGATGGGATCAGCATAATTCCTTAACTACCGAGCTCTATAACCAGTGTCGAGATACGGATCAGCCCTCAGCAGGTCTTGTCAGAGATCTGAAACAACGAGGGCTTCTTGACGAAACTCTCGTAATTTGGGGAGGCGAATTTGGCCGAACCCCCTTCCTTCAAGGAAATATGGATAATCGTGCGAGATGGGGCCGAGATCATCACCCGTACACCTTTACAATCTGGATGGCGGGTGGAGGCGTGAAGCCCGGGATAACCTATGGACAATCAGACGACATTGGGTTCAACGTTGCAAACAACCCTGTTCACGTCCACGATTTCCAGGCAACCCTTCTTCACCTTCTCGGAATCAATCACGAAAAGCTGACTTATCGATTTCAGGGCCGTCACTATCGACTTACAGATGTTGAGGGTCATGTCGTGAGGCCAATTCTGGCGTAAGCCAAATAAAAAAAAGAGCCACGGGCAAGTGCCCTGGCTCCCTTGAAAGATCGAGTGTTCCCGATGCTTACTTTTCCGCCTGAATTGGCGTTTCACTCTGAGCTGGAGAGCTCTCGATGGCAGGAGCTTCCTTAGCAGCAGGAGCATCTTGACCTACCTCAATATCCTTAAAACTAGGAAGTCGACGAAGTGATGGAATAGGAGCTTCGCCGGAGCAGCAACCGCAGGAGCTGAGACCGAGAGAAGCAACTGCAAATGAAGCAACTGCGAGAAGTTTAACAAATTTCATGTCTTTGGAACTGTAATGATGGCATGTGCTCGAAGGCAGGAATTTGGAGGGATTAACTCAAACTCAAACTCTTCTGTTGAACAACAATATTACTTGTCAGGGATAACGATGGGAGTAGGAGCTGCTGGTGCTTCCGCTGGGAGAGCACTGCATGAAGTGAGGGAGAAGCCAGCAAGAGCTGCGATCAGGCCGAGGATGGTAGCAATTTTCATTGTTTTTTCTTTTTGTTATTTTGTTCTTTGCGCGGAAAAAAAATCTAGATTTTCCTGAAATCAGGTCCGGCCACTGAATTCCAGCTACCGCTCCGAGTCGACGAAAGGATAATAACCTCACTTTGGCATGCAAGTAGTTAAGTGATCTTTTCTAATCTTTTTCGCAGAGCCCCCTGTAAAATCACAAATGAAACTGTGATTGCAACACTGAGAAACCTCTATAACTTCCCCCCCTTTCATGAACAAAAAGCCTCATGTAGCAATCGTCGGCGCGACCGGCGCAGTCGGCCGCGAAATGCTCACCTGCCTCGAAGAGCGTAACTTTCCGCTCTCTAAACTCACCTTGCTTGCCTCAGCTCGCTCTGCAGGCAAACGTCTAGAATTTCGAGGGCAGGAACTCACAGTGGAAGAGTTAACGCCCGAATCATTCCATGGAATCGACATTGCTCTTTTTTCAGCTGGCGGTGGTATCTCGAAAGAATTTGCCCCCATTGCAGCAGAATCTGAATGTATCGTGATCGACAATTCATCGGCCTTCCGGATGGATCCTGATGTTCCCCTAGTTCTGCCCGAAATCAATGGGACAGACGCTCTTACTCCTGCTCGCAACCTCATCGCGAACCCGAATTGCTCTACCATCATCACTTTAATGGGGCTTGCCCCCCTTCATCAGGCCTTTGGATTGAAAGGAATCATTGCCTCAACCTATCAGGCAGTCTCGGGAAGCGGTGCTCAGGGTATCATCGAATTGGAAGATCAGATGAAGGCCCTTGTCGCTGGCAAACCTTTAATAACAAGTGTTTATCCTCACCAAATTGCCCAGAACGTAATTCCTCATGTTGATGTCTTCCAAGAAACTGGCTACACCAAAGAGGAGCAAAAAATGCTCTTTGAAAGCCGGAAGATTCTCGGAATCCCTGAACTCAAAGTCACCTGCACTTGCGTTCGCGTCCCTGTCGTGCGCTCTCACTCTATCTCAATAACGGCCATTTTTGAAAAAGATCCTTCGGTTGAGGATGCCCGAAAGAGCTTTGAAGGTAGACGCGGCATCCGACTAGTCGACGACCCTAACAAGGCCATCTACCCCGTCCCGCTTGGGACAACGGGTAATGACGACTGTGAAGTCGGACGCATCAGGAAAGATCAGGTTCTACCAAATGCCCTCGCCCTCTGGGTAGTCGGCGATCAGATCAAAAAAGGAGCCGCCCTGAATGCTGTTCAAATTGCCGAAATTTTATAATGATTTTTTTGGATTCGGATCTAACATAAAGTTAGGTAAGGTTAAGAAAGCTAGAACGGTTCTTTCCGCTGTTCTTGTGGCCCTTAAAACTACCAACTGTTAACAACGAACGTATCATGGCCGAAGATGAATCGAATCCCACGGTATTTGTGGCACCAACTCTTGAAGAGCTTGAGCCTCTGTTCCCGGCCTATGAGTTGGAGGCTTTCATTGCGCAGGGGGGGATGGGGGCAGTTTACAAAGCCAGACAAAAATCTCTGGACCGTTTAGTTGCGATTAAGATCCTACCTCGTGAGTTTGGTGATGACCCACAATTCAGGTCATCCTTTGAAGCAGAAGCAAAGGCTATGGCACGGCTGAATCATCCGAATCTCATATCCGTTTACGACTTCGGTGATATTGATGGGATGCTTTATATTGTAATGGAATTTGTCCATGGCAAAGCCCTCTACTACTCGGCCCATAACAGGGCGATCGATCCGGCAGTTGCGCTTGAAATGGTCTCCACCATTTCCCGCGGTCTTGCCCATGCTCATCAAGGCGGGATTATTCACCGTGACATAAAACCTGCTAACATCCTTCTGGATGCGGACGCCAAACCTAAGATTGGCGACTTTGGACTGGCCCACCCCGTTGGCAGGGGAGACGAAGAGGGCCCCGTGTTCGGTACTCCCGGCTACACCGCTCCAGAAATTTTTCAGAATGGAACGGAAGTCGATCAACGCTCTGATATCTTCTCGGTGGGTGCATTACTTTACGAACTACTCTGTGGCCGTCATCCGGAAGCTAACAGCTCTAGCATGGCAACCGGGATCGACCCTCGGATCGACAATATTCTAAAGAAGGCAACCAACGCTAATCCCAACCTTCGTTATCTGGACGTTGGCGAACTGGCAGACGATCTCGACAAGCTCATCCCAATGCTCGGGGTCGGGGGGCCTCAATTTGCAACTACTCCAACCGCTCCCCCAATTCTGAACTCTGGCAGCAACGTTGTTCTTGCTAGTAGCAAGGAGAAATCAGGAGTCGCCTCATTTGTATTTATTCTTCTTCTCCTTCTAGGAGGAGGCGCTGTTGCATTTTATATTTTTGGAAAAGAGGATGAAAAGCCTCAGGTTGGCATCCCTGAGAAAAAAGCCGAATTGAAGGCAGCTCCTAAACCAAAAGATCGTCCAGACAAAAAGCCAGCCGGAGAAATTGAGGAAATGGCTAACAAAGAAAAGCCAGCCAAGCCCGAACCAAAAGCTTCCACTCCTGATGAGGTTGCGGAAACTCCCTTGGAATCCTTAGATAGACTCGCTCAACTTCTTATCGACGGATTGCGGGACGAATTTCCAATTGGCACTATCAAACGTGAAAAATCGGCTTATTTTCTCCTTAAAGAAAATATGACTTGGGACGAAGCTGACGACTTCGCCAATCGTTATGGAGCTCATCTTGCCCTCCTCCCCGCCACGACAGATTTCGCATGGTTTCACGAAAATTTCCAGAGTCCGAGCCCTGTCTGGACTGGAGCCTCCGATTCAGGATTCGAAGAAAAATGGTTTTGGAGTGACGGCTCAGCCGTTAGCTCGAAAGTCTGGGTAGAGAAATCTCCTGACAATAGTATAACCGATAATCCAGACGGTGAAGACTTTGGCGCAATCTCTTCCAGCTCTCCAAATTTGGAAGATCACCACAGACTCCAAAAATTTCCTGCCCTTTTGGAATGGCGCCTCGATGGAAGCACACCCGCTTCACTTGCCTCACAACTTGCTCGTACCGGAGAAGCTTTAAATAACAAGCGCACCCCGATCTTTCCTTCCGGAACCTACAACGTTGGAGGTTCAAGATTCCTTATTGTAAAGGACACCGTCAACTGGGAAGAAGCATCTCGTATTGCGTCCAATGCCGGAGGACACCTCGCAGTCCCTTCTAACAATAAGGAAGCATCTTTCATAGCACTCACCCTAAAGTCTTCCCTTGACGATTCTGGGAGCTGTTGGATCGGAGGAAAACGCGATGGAAATCTACCCGAAATTTGGAAATTTGTAACCGGGGAAGCCTTCTCGTTCATCACCTGGCTTGAAGACCAACCCGATAACTCTGGGGAAGACGAAAACTACCTTGTTATTAAGAAAAAGGGGAATTCCTTGGGTGCCAATGATGAAGACAAGAACGGAACCAACACCAGCCATTTCCTCATTGAATGGTCAGTTCCAGCACTTCGCAACATGGCCAGAGCATCTGTAAATGGAAAAGGAGAAGATGGGCTTCTTTCTGCACTTGAAAAAATCCGTGATAAGATCCGATATCGTCACGGGCGCGCCTACGATAAGTTTCGCAAAAAATACGACGGAGTCGTAGAAGGGTTTCTCAAAGACTTAATAAGCTCCATTAAATCCTATCCCTTGGGTGAAGATATTAAGGAGGACTTAATCGAACAATACGAAGGGTATCTGGAAAGAAAAGAGCTCCCCGATAGCCTAGCTGATGCCTACCCCGGGCGCCTGAAGCGAAAACTCAAGGAAGCCAAAGAAGAAACTAAGGCTCTTGAAGAAGAATATGAGGACCAATTTGATGAGGCCATGCAGGATTATTTGGACCTCCTCACCAAGACAGCCAACTCCGTCCTCAAAAAGGGAGAAGTCGCTAAAGGAAAGATGTTCATTCTCGAAAACAAAGTCACAACTGATAACAAGGACCGCTTTGAGAAAATAATGGACAAGGAAAAGGTCCCTCTTCCCAAAGAAGCTTAAGAGGAAGACGATAACGAATAAATCCCTCTCCCCCTGCTTGCACCCCAGTTCTCCCACGCTAACGTTCCGCGTGTCAAAAAAAGCTGGCCCCAACTCTCTAGGAAAAGCCATCTGTATACGTGGCGCTCGTCAGCACAATCTAAAGAATCTCAATCTTGAGATTCCGGTCGGAAAAATCACCGTCGTTACCGGACCTTCAGGTTCTGGGAAATCATCTTTAGCCTTTCACACTCTCTATGCCGAAGGCCAGCGGCGCTACGTCGAAACCTTCTCACCTTATGTCCGCCAGTTTTTTGACCGTATGGATAAGCCGGAAGTCGACCGCATTGATGGCATTCCCCCCGCTATCGCAATCGAACAGAAAAATACGATTCGCACGACCCGATCTACGGTTGGGACCCTCACAGAGGTCAACGACTATCTCAAATTACTCTACCCAAGACTCGCCAAAGGATTCCATCCCAAAACAGGAGAGGAAGTTCGCCCCGACAACCCCAAGTCTATTCTCGAATGGGTCACCTTAAATCACCAAGACGAGAACATTCTCGTTCTTTTCCCGATCCCTGTCCCATCGGATACTACACCCGATGATCTTTTTCCCTTTCTAAACTCACAGGGCTATCTCCGCATTTATCTTGATGATAAAGTCATCCGGACCGATTCCGCTCCCTCACTCAAGAAACTCCCGCGGGAAGTATTGATAATTCAAGACAGACTCAAAGTCACTGTTCGCAACAAATCTCGACTCACCGAATCCTTCGAGCAAGCACTCGCCCTTGGTAAAGGAACCGCCGCAGTCTCAAGTGCTGAAGGAGTATTAAAAACCTTCACCACAAGCTGGGCACCTCTAGTCAAACCTACCCCCTCACTCTTCTCTTTTAACTCGCCTCTCGGTGCTTGTAACAACTGCCGAGGCTTTGGAAAAGTCATTGGCATCGATCTCGATAAAGCGATCCCAAACCATCTTATTTCGCTACGCAAAGGAGCCATCAAGCCATTTCAAGGTGAACGCGGTGAAGATTGCCAACGCGACCTCCTAAAAAACTGTAAAGAGGCTGGAATCAATCCAAACCTTCGTTGGAACGAACTCGATCCCGATCAACAGCGATGGGTCAAATACGGTGAACGTAGCAATAAATCACCCCTTTCATCTCTTGAGCAATCCGAGGCGCTTTGGCAGGAAGGTCGCTGGTATGGAATTCAAGGATTTTTTGACTGGTTAGAAACGAAAGCCTACAAGATGCACGTTCGTGTCTTCCTTTCCCGTTATCGTGCCTATACCGAATGCCCCGAGTGCCAAGGAACCCGACTCCAGCCCGACGCCCTACACTTCAAAATTCTTGGGAAAACCCTTCCTGAGCTCTGGCACATCCCGCTGGACCAGCTACTCTCCTTTTTCGAAGAGATTACCGCTTCACACGCACCTCTCGACAAAACAACTGACTTGGTCTTGCACGAGATCACCTCACGTCTGAGTTACCTTTGCCAGGTTGGTCTCGGATATCTCTCCCTCGATCGCCAAGCGCGAACTCTTTCAGGGGGTGAAATAGCCCGTGTCAATCTCACCACCTGCCTAGGCTCAGCACTGACCCAAACACTCTTTGTTCTCGATGAACCCACCGTCGGACTGCATCACCGTGACATCAATCGTCTGACCAGAGTGATGCACAACCTCCGCGACAAGGGCAATACCTTGGTCGTGGTGGAACATGACGAAGCTGTGATGCACCAAGCAGACCAACTCATCGACATGGGCCCGGAAGCGGGTGAGCATGGAGGCGAAATCACTTATCAAGGACCAGCTAAAACCAATTCAAAAAACAAGTCGCTCACTCTTCAATATCTCTCCGGGAAAAAATCTATTCCCTTACCCCGCAAGTTAAGGGAAACACGAGCCCATCTCTCTATCAAGGAGGCCTCAGCAAATAATATTTCTAATCTGTCACTCGATCTCCCCCTTGGCGTTTTCACCTGTCTAACCGGGGTCTCAGGTTCGGGAAAGTCTACCCTTGCCCATCCCATCATCTACAACAACCTCGCGCGTCATTTTGGACTTTCCATAGATGATGAACCTGCGCCAGCCAAAATTACAGGCATAGACGAACTTCGGGGTGTAGAACTTATTGATCAGTCCCCCCTCTCCCGTACCCCCCGCTCAACCCCCGCAGTTCTGCTGGGTGCCTTCGAGCATATTCGCCAACTTCTTTCACTCACTTCTTCTGCTAAAAGAGACCATCTTACTCCTGGATATTTCTCTTTTAATTCTGGCTCTGGACGATGCCAACGCTGTTCCGGAAATGGTTTCGAAAAGGTCGAAATGCAGTTCCTTTCCGATCTTTATCTGACCTGCCCCGAATGCAACGGCACCCGCTTTACTAAGGCTGCCGAATCTTATCGCTACCATCAAAAATCCGTCGTCGACTTTCTCCGTCTGACCGCTTCAGAGGCTATGGAATTCCTAGAGGGAATTGAAGGCCTTACTAACAAGGAAAACTTACTTCTGTCTAAAACCCGCAAGGCTCTTCAGCCCTTGGTGGAGACCGGCCTCGGATACCTTCGCCTCGGCCAACCTCTCAATACCCTCTCAGGAGGAGAGGCACAACGCCTCAAACTCTGCAGACTCCTGACTTCCACAAGCGGCAGCGTCAACACTCTACTTGTCCTAGACGAGCCCACAACCGGACTTCATTTCAGCGACATTGAGAAACTTCTCACCGTCTTCCACCGCCTCGTTGATGTCGGCTATTCCCTCCTTGTCATCGAGCATCAAGCCGACGTTATTAAGAATGCCGATCACGTTATCGAGATCGGACCAGAAGCCGGACTCAATGGTGGTCTAATCGTTTTTGAAGGAACCCCTAAGCAACTCGCAAAAAAGAAAACGCACACTGGCCTCGCCATCTCAGTCCCGATCAAAGTAGAAAAAAAACGGGCATCAAACAACAACCCCATTACAAATCGTGAAATCTCTATTCACGGTCTACGGCACCACAATCTCAAAAACATTGACGCTACAATTCCCCACAATGAATTTGTCGTCATCTCAGGGTTAAGTGGCTCTGGAAAATCTACTCTCGCCTTCGATGTCATTTTTGCTGAAGGCCAGCGCCGCTTTCTCGATTCGATGTCGCCTTACGCGAGACAGTTCGCTAGCCAACTCGAAAAGCCCGATCTAGACCTTATCACAGGGCTTCCGCCAACCGTGGCAATTGAGCAACGAATTTCCCGCGGGGGTGGAAAGTCAACGGTTGGAACGGTCACTGAAACCTACCATTTCCTCCGTTTACTTTATGCAAAGCTTGGCGTCCAACATTGCCCTCAGTCCGGCGAACCTGTCATTTCTCAAACGCCCGAGGCGATCGGCGCTCAGTTGGGCAAGCTACTAAAAAAAGAAAAATCACTCCGACTTCTCTCACCCGTTTTGAAAGCCCGAAAAGGTTTCCATAAAGAATATGCCCTCGCTGCAGAAAAAGCCGGCTTCAAGGAAATGCTCATCGATGGGAAACTGACTAACACGGAAGAATTCCAACCACTCGCTCGCCACAAAGCTCACGATATCGACTTCGTGGTAGCTCAAGTCACAAACAAGCAGCCACTAAAAAAAACGTCCGAAGCACTAACCGTCGCCCTACAATATGGAAAAGGCACCTTCAGAGTCCTTACTAAAAAAGGCAACCTTCAAACCTTCTCAACTGCAAGGGTATCGCCCGTCACCGGAGAATCATTCGAGGAACTTGACCCGCATCACTTTTCATTCAACTCACCCCGCGGCTGGTGCCAAACCTGCCGAGGCTATGGCCACATCAGAAACAGTCGATTTGACACAAAAGGATTCAACTCTCAAGCAGAGGCAGAAATTCACGAAGAGAAACTTGCTGGGAAAGCCAATCCCGACGATTTACGGGTTTGCCCAGATTGCCATGGCGCAAGGCTTCGAGAGAACTCACGTCATGTCTTGATCGATGGCCAATCACTACCGGATTTATCACTCCTTAATGTCCAAGAAGCCAAAAAAACGATAAACGCCTTTCAATTCAAAGGTCGTGCTCTTGCTATCTCACGAGATATTCTTCCTGAAATAATACAGCGACTTAAATTCCTCGAAGACGTTGGACTCGGTTACCTTCAACTGGACCGATCAGCCACTACTCTGTCCGGCGGCGAATCTCAGAGAATCCGCCTTGCTGCTCAACTCGGATCTAATCTACAGGGAGTTCTCTATATTCTCGATGAACCCACCATCGGGCTACACCCTCGTGACAACAATGCTCTCCTGGGAACTCTTCAAGCCCTCAAGAAAAAGGGAAACTCGCTTCTTCTCGTCGAGCACGACGAAGACACAATTAAAGCTGCAACCCATCTGATTGACCTCGGCCCAGGTGCAGGGGTTGAAGGTGGCGAAATTGTAGCCTCTCTGACGAAGGCTGAACTAAACAGAAAAAACGCTCTAAAAACGTATTCCCAATCACCAACCCTCCAGGCGCTTAGGAATCCTCTCGTTCATCCATCTCGAGGAAAGCGGAGAGAGATCCCCGCAACCCGTGCTCGAAAAAGTTGGCTTAAATTGAAGGGTTGTAACCTCAACAATCTAAAAGAGATCGACGTTCAAATTCCACTGGGCCGTCTCACCGTTTTAACCGGGGTTTCTGGGTCCGGAAAATCGTCACTTATGCGCGGGTGCTTAAGTATCGCTTGCGGAAAAAAAGTCAAAGAGGCTCCATTCAAGTCGGCGACTGGCTTTGATATTTTTAAATATTGCTACGAGGTAGACCAATCTCCTATTGGCAAAACTTCGCGTTCCTGCCCGGCTACTTATGTGAAGCTCTTTGATCATATCCGTGCCCTCTTTGCACAGCTTCCCGAATCACGTATGCGCGGCTATACTGCTTCCAGATTTTCTTTCAACAACAAGGAGGGACAGTGCCCTGAATGCAAAGGTAATGGTCGGATCAAACTAGAAATGGATTTCCTTCCGACAACTTGGATTGACTGCGAGAGTTGTATGGGGGATCGTTACAATCCAGCCACCTTAGAGATTCGCTATAATGGTCTTACAATCGGCGACGTTCTTAACCTTAACATTAAGGCCGCCGCCGACTTCTTTTCTGCACACCCAAAGCTTCAGAGACCACTTCAACTTCTATCCGAGACAGGCCTTGGTTACCTTACCCTCGGGCAACCTTCGCCCACCGTTTCTGGAGGGGAAGCGCAACGCCTCAAACTTGTGACCCAACTCACTAAAGGCCGTCCAAAGATCACTGAGTTAGGGCCGATTAATACAAATCTCTATCTTATCGAAGAGCCTACAATCGGCCTTCACCAACAGGACGTTGCCCGACTCACCGACGTGATTCACCGTCTCGTCGACGAAGGTCATACCGTCGTAGTGATCGAGCACCATATGGACCTCGCAGCTGAAGCCGACTACATTATAGATCTCGGACCCGAAGCCGGACCAGGCGGAGGTACGATTGTTGCCCAAGGCACACCCGAACAGGTCTCTAAGGCCGATCAATCGGTCACTGCACCCTTTCTCGCGAATGCGCTTTAGTCGAGAATCTCGTAAGCGTCTTTGTCATTAAAGTTGATAAAAATACGATCCTTTTTCTCCTGCTTTTTATAGCTCAACTTACCTTTTAGCTTGATTGTTTTACCGATCAGCTTCTTGAGAGTGTCCTCGGTAACCTCTACCTCCTTCAGCTTATTAATATCTCCGCTCCCAATAAACTCGTGACTCTCTCCCTCAAAAACAAGGAACAGGTTTTTCTCGTCACCAGAAACCCTTACGTTACCCACCTTGCCTTTAAAAGTTGCTCGTGTGTTTCTCAGAGCTATCAATTGTTCGGCATCAGCGATGGTGTAGATATCTTTTGGGGGAAGTAAATCCACCGGGTCAATCGTCGTAATCTCGAAGATTCCTTCAATTTGAATTTTCTCTTCCGAGACCATCCACCCGATGACCTTTACAATCTGGCCGGACAAATGAGCGGCGGATCCTCTCACTAGTTGCCCACTCATTCCCACTGGCTCTTCAAACTCCAAAACACCGTCCTCATTTCCAGTTTCCACCTTGCCTTGAAGCCTCACCCACTTCCCTATATTATCAGGGAAATCGCTACGATTTTCTTTAGAAAGCTCTCCCATCTCGCTTTCTCGATCCGGCCGCTCGGTGGTCTTTTCCTTTTTACGAGGCTTGGGTCGAGGCTTCAGCTTGGGTGCCTCGACCTTTTTCTCTCCCGCACTCATCTTCTCTTCACTCTCACCTATCATTGAGCCAACAAAGATTCCTCCTCCGATCAAAAACAAAAGAACTCCAATTAGAATCAAAGGTTTTTTGTTACCTCCGGGAGGCGAAACAAGAGACCCAACTGGAAGGTGTTGCTTCGAATTAGGGGGGGGCGGTATTTGCTCACCGTCTTTCATTCTTCTGATCTAACGACCGAAGGTCAAAAATACCAGTTTCGTTTTACCTCCAGTCTTAAGCCATTCCGAATTGCAATGATCGCAGCGATCCTTGACCCTCGTCCCATGTTCCGCTTTCTCCTGCCAATCCTCGTAAGCTCAGCACTGGGTTCCGAAAAACCTAATATCATCGTTATTCTTGCAGATGATCATCGTTACGATTTTCTTTCCTGCCACCCTGAAGCTCCAGACTTCCTTGAAACTCCGAATTTAGACCGAATGGCTAAAGAAGGTGCCCATCTGAAAAACGCTTTCGTAACCACCTCGCTCTGCTCCCCAAGTCGAGCCTCCATTCTAACCGGACAATACATGCACCATCATCGCGTTGTAGATAATCAACGCGCCGTTCCCGAGGGGACCCGGTTCTATCCAGAGTACCTTCAAATATCAGGCTATCGCACTGCCATGATTGGCAAATGGCATATGGGCCACGACAATGATGAACCGCGCAAAGGATTTCACCACTGGGTATCCTTCCAAGGACAGGGTTCCTACTTTGATCAAACTCTTAATATTAATGGAAAACGTCACGAGCAAAAAGGCTACACTGCCGACCGTCTAACCGATCAAGCGATCGCATGGCTCAAAAGCGACCGCGGTGACAAAGAGGCACCCTTCATGATGCACCTTGCCTTTAAATCCGTCCATTACCCTTTCCAACCCGCTAAGCGCCACCACGGAAAATATCAGGGGAAAAAAATCGATTATCCCGAGACAATGGCGAATTCTGAAGAAAACTACGCCACCCAATCACGCTGGATCCGGGAAAGACGCTATGGCATTCACGGGATCGACCACATGGAAACAGGAGCTTTCGATAAGGACCCTGTCCCTTCTTTTGATGATCTTTATTGGAGATTTTGCGAAACCGTCCACGGACTCGATGAAAACGTAGGACGTATTCTCAACCACCTCGACAAATCTGGCCTCTCTAAAAAAACGATTGTCCTATACCTAGGTGACAATGGATTCCACCTTGGTGAACATGGATTTTACGATAAACGCGATGCCTTCGAACACTCAATCCGCGTCCCCTTCCTAGTCTATGCTCCAGGAAAAATCCATGCGGGCACTAAGGTGGATGAAATGGTACTTAATATCGATCTCGCTCCAACCCTTTTGGAATTCGCCGGAATTAAAAAAGCCGACGATACTCCAGCCTTCGATGGACGTTCCTTCAAACACCTTCTCGATGGAAATGGATCCAACAGACCATGGAGAGACCATCTTCTTTATGAGTATCACTGGGAGTGGAATTTCCCAGCCACTCCTACTCTCTTCGCAATTAGAACCGATCGCTATAAGTTTATCTATTACCACGGCCTTTGGGATAAGAATGGTCTTTATGATCTAAAAACTGATCCTCAAGAGCGTCACAACCTCATTGACGTTCCTGGGTTCGCCGAAAAAAAGAAAGCTCTTAAAAAACAGCTCTTCTCCGAGCTTCAAGCGTCAGGAGCTTTAGAGGTTCCAATCCGCCCCCCAAAAGGTGAACCTCTCCACGACCGTAAGCTGCGGCGTTAAAAACCCAAGTATCAACGACCCAAAGACACGACTTAAAACTAAATTTTAAATCGATATGGTTTAAAAATGTCTATGGTTTTTGGAATAAAAAACCCCGATCGGCTCTCGCAGATCAGGGTTTGAAATTTTGTGCGTCTCCTTAGTGATTACTCGCCGGCTGCTTCCACTTTTGGAGCTTCACCTTCAGACAGAGTTTCATCGTCCTCACCTTCGGGCTTTTCGGCAACTGGCTCTGGCTCTTCGACGGTCATTTCGAAATCTGAATTCTTATGGATCGGAAAGCCGGTTCCAGCAGGAATAAGATGTCCAAGAATCACGTTCTCTTTAAAGCCGCGGAGGGTGTCCACTTTTCCAAGAGTCGCAGCGTCTGTTAAAACACGAGTAGTATCTTGGAAAGAAGCTGCAGAAATGAAGGATTCGGTCTCAATTGAGGCCTTAGTAATCCCAAGAAGAACGGGCTCAGCTTCGGCAGGTTTTCCACCTTCAGCTGCAACACGCTTATTTTCGGCGTTAAATGTGGTCTTCTCAATCTGGTCTCCCCAGAGGAACTCTGTGTCACCTGGTTCGGTGATCTTCACCTTGCGAAGCATCTGTCGGATGATGATCTCAATGTGCTTATCATTGATTTCCACACCCTGCGAACGGTAAACCGTCTGAACCTCGTTATTAAGGTGCTCTTGCAGGGCCTGGGGACCGCAAGCCTCGAGGAGATCTTCGGGAGCCACAGGGCCTTCCGTAATTTGATCACCACGCACAACCATATCGCCCTCACCAACAATCATATGTTTGCCCATTGGGACAAGGTGATCGGCAGTTTCACCGGACTCGGCATGAGTGACGATGACCTTACGTTTGCCTCGGACAGTACCTCCAAAAGAGATCTCTCCATCGAGCTTTGCGATAACGCAAGCGTCTTTTGGACGACGTGCTTCAAAAAGCTCAGCGACCCGTGGCAGACCACCGGTAATATCACCAGTTTTGGCGATTTTACGTGGGGTCCGAGCGAGTTGAACACCACCTGCAATCTTAGCTCCTTCTTTGACTGAAAGGTGAGCTCCAACTGGAATCGAGTAACTATGTAGTACTTCCTTAGACTTAGCATGAACAATAACGATCTGCGGATGCAGGTCCTCCTTGTGTTCGGTCACGGTTAATCCCTTCTTACCAGTCGCTTTATCAGTCTCAGACTGAATCGTAATACCAGTAATCATATCCCGAAATTCGACCTTACCGCCAGATTCGGTAATAATAGGCACGGAGTGAGGATCCCACGTCAAAATAGACTGGTTCTTCTTAACGTTCCCCCCGTCAGCAACGGAAATTATCGAACCGATAACAACATTGTAGGACTCTAACTCGAGGCCATCCTTATCACGAACCGAAAGGGAGCCGTTTTTATTGAGGACCACGAAGTTTCCATCAACATCCTCCACAGTACGAAGATCCCTATAGTAGGCAACACCCTTGTTCTTGGCTTTGACTTCAGGCTGTTTGGTAGCACCAAGTGCAACACCACCAGAGTGGAAGGTTCGCATGGTAAGCTGGGTTCCCGGCTCACCAATAGACTGAGCAGCAATAATACCAACGGCTTCGCCGATCTTACCTAGTTCACCGGTAGCAAGATTGAGGCCGTAACAAGATTGACAGCATCCACGCTCCGATTCACACGTAAGCGGACTCCTAATTTTTAGGCGCTCGTGACCAACGTTCTCAACAGCAATCGAAGTCGCCTCGTCCATGAGACTCCCCTTCTTGACGATAATGTCTCCAGAAACTGGATCCTTGATAGTTTCACAAGAAGTCCGGCCGAAGATGCGTGATTGAAGCGAAGCAGCTTCCTCGTCACCTGAGTAGATTGCGTGAACAGTAATACCCTTCTCCGTGCCACAGTCTGGCTCAGTGATGATAACGTCCTGTGACACATCAACTAGCTTCCGGGTCATATAACCCGAATCAGCGGTCTTAAGAGCGGTATCAGCAAGCCCTTTACGCGCACCGTGGGTGGAGATGAAATATTCCAAAACGGACAGACCCTCGCGGAAGTTTGAGGTGATCGGACGTTCAATGATTTCACCAGAGGGCTTAGCCATTAACCCACGCATACCAGAGAGCTGCTTAATCTGGTTCTTGTTACCCCGAGCGCCAGAGTCGACCATCATAAAGAGTGGGTTTGCTTTCTCTTTGCCTTCGTTGAACTCGAGCTTGCGATAGAGCGCGTTGGCAATGTTGTCACCCGCACGAGTCCAGATATCAACGACCTTCTGATAGCGCTCGCCATTGGTAATCACACCATTACGATACTGCTTGTTGACAGTCTCGACATCAGCGTATGCAGTCTTCAACTCTGCTGGCTTCTCTTCTGGAATTACCATATCGACGATACCAATAGAACAACCAGAACGAGTTGCCTCCTTGAAGCCGAGTTCCTTGAGCTGGTCCATGGTTTTCACCGTAGCTTTGCCTCCCGCAACTTGGTAACAACGCCAGATGATGTCTCCAATCTGAGACTTCCCTACATTGTTGTTGAAGAAGCCAACGCCCTCAGGCCAAATCTCGTTAAAGCGGACACGGCCTGGAGTGGTTTCGATGATCGAGTTTTCCTTGTCACCAAAGACAGAATCTTTGCCATGATCAGGATTACGCAGGCGAATATACTGGTGATAGTCCAGTTTCCGATTGGCAATTGCGAATTCAACCTCAGTGGTATTTTCAAAGAGTGGCAAGTGACCCTGCTTCTCAATTTCCTTCGGAGTCCGAACTTTTGCCCAAGTGAGATAATAAGTTCCCAAAATGATGTCCTGAGAAGGAGTAATCACAGGACGTCCGGATGCAGGCGAGAAGATGTTGTTAGTCGCAAGCATCAACTGGCGAGTCTCCATCTGGGCCTCAACTGAAAGTGGGACGTGAACCGCCATCTGGTCACCATCGAAGTCAGCGTTGTAAGCACCACAAGTGAGAGGGTGCAGACGAATCGCAGATCCTTCAATAAGAACAGGCTCGAAAGCTTGAATCGAAAGACGGTGAAGAGTCGGGGCACGGTTGAGCATGACCGGGTGCCCTTTCGTCACCTCAGCAAGGATATCCCAGACCTCGGTCGTTTTGCGATCGATCATTTTCTTAGCCGAACGAACGGTGTGGCAGTAGCCAAGTTCTTTCAGACGGCGGATGATGAATGGCTCGAAGAGAGTTAGAGCCATCTTCTTGGGAAGACCGCACTGGTTCAATTTGAGTTCAGGGCCAATCACGATCACGGAACGCCCAGAATAATCGACGCGCTTACCGAGGAGGTTCTGGCGGAAACGCCCGCCCTTGCCTTTGAGCATGTCAGAAAGAGACTTAAGCGCACGGTTTCCAGCTCCAGTCACAGCGCGGCCATGACGACCGTTGTCAAAGAGAGCATCAACAGCCTCTTGGAGCATGCGTTTCTCGTTGCGGATGATGACCTCGGGAGTCTTCAGCTGCATGAGGTTCCGGAGACGATTGTTCCGATTGATGACACGACGATAGAGGTCATTCAAATCAGAGGTCGCAAATCGGCCACCTTCCAGAGGCACCAGAGGGCGGAGGTCGGGAGGAATGACCGGGAGAACCGTCATAATCATCCACTCGGGACGCGAGTTGGACTGCAGGAAGCCACGGGAAAGCTTAAGGCGCTTGGCGAGCTTCTTACGGTTCTGCTTCGAGCGAGTCGCTTCCATGGCCTCTTCAAGCTCAACAATGAGCTCTTCAAGATTCACCTGACTTAGAAGATCGCGGATAGCCTCGGCGCCCATTCCAGCACGGAAGGCTTCGTCACCGTAGTCTTCCTCGGCATCACGAAGTTCGGTCTCAGTGAGAAGCTGACCACGCTCAAGAGCGGTTTTCCCAGGCTCAGTAACGAGATAGTCCTCATAGTAAATGACACGCTCAAGCTCACGAGCGGTCATATCGAGGACAAGACCAATACGAGAAGGCATGCACTTGTAGAACCAGATATGGGAAACAGGTACAGCAAGATCAATGTGTCCCATCCGCTCGCGACGAACACGACTTAGGGTCACCTCAACACCACAACGGTCGCAAACGACGCCCTTATGCTTGATTCGCTTATATTTTCCACAAGCACACTCCCAGTCGCGGGTCGGACCGAATATACGTTCACAAAAGAGACCACCCTTTTCAGGTTTAAAGGTCCGGTAGTTGATGGTCTCAGGATTGAGGACCTCACCTTGGGACCAGCCACGGATGGTTTCAGGATTTGCGACGGTGATGGAGACCTGATCAAAAGGGTCTGGCTTTTGGTCGACTCCGTAAAGTTCGCGAAGATTAGTTTCAACACTCATAATAAGTTATAGGTAGTAGTTGGTAATTAGGGGTTTGTGTTGAGGTTTAGAGAGTAAGATCATCAAGGGAAAAGTCTTCGCTTGGGGTGGCACCGGGCTCCGAGCCAGATCGTCCAGGTCGAACATCGAGACCGAGCGACTGCATCTCCTTGATAAGAACGTTGAAACTCTCCGGAGTTCCAGCTTCAAGATGGTTATCTCCTTTCACAATGGCCTCGTAGATTCGGGTTCGACCCTGAACATCGTCAGACTTCACAGTAAGAAGCTCCTGAAGAGTGTATGCGGCACCGTAAGCTTCAAGAGCCCAGACTTCCATCTCTCCGAATCGCTGACCACCATACTGGGCCTTACCACCAAGCGGCTGCTGGGTAACAAGTGAGTAGGGACCAACGGCACGGGCGTGAATCTTATCGGCGACAAGGTGTCCAAGCTTGAGCATATAAATAATACCGACAACGACGGGCTGATGAATCGCTTCTCCGGACCGTCCATCATAAAGTGTAGACTTACCCGCAACAGAACCATCTTTACCATCACCGATCCAAGTAAATCCTTCGACCTTCTTGGCTTCGGACATATATTCCCAGATTTTCTCTTCGGGAATACCATCGAAAATTGGAGTCGCGACTTTGAAACCTAAAGCTTTAGCGGCCACCCCGAGGTGGGTTTCTAAAACCTGTCCAACATTCATTCGTGAGGGCACACCAAGTGGATTGAGGCAGATATCAACAGGGGTTCCATCGGAAAGATAAGGCATATCTTCTTCGGGCACGATAACTGAAACCACACCTTTGTTTCCGTGGCGACCTGCCATCTTGTCACCAACGCTCAGCTTACGCTTAGCAGCAACAAAAACCTTAACTTCTTTCACAACACCCGGATCAATCTCGTCACCACTCTCGATTTGATCGAGCCGGCGTTCCCGGTCTCCATCGAGCTCAGCAAAACGACTTTCAAAACTGGAAATAATCTCGAGGATTTTATTCCGTATCGGGGAGGGATCAATTTCAATATGATCATAAACCGAGGCAAGTTTGCGAAGAAGGGTCTTGGTAATCTTACGATTAGCCGGAATGATGATTTCACCAGACTGCGCATTCACAACGTCGAGAGGAATCTTCTCTCCAAGAAGGATGTCAGAAAGCTTCTCTGTGAGCTGGTCTGTGAGTTGATCTTTCTTCTTCTTGTAGTCGTCGTTGATCTTTTTGAGCTGCTTCTTGAGTTTAGCTGGATCACCTTCGATCTCTTTGCGGCGAGCCATCCCGTGGGTGGCTATGCGGATATCCTGAACGATTCCTGTGCATCCAGAAGGAACACGAAGAGAGGTGTCCTTAACATCAGCAGCTTTTTCACCGAAGATCGCGCGAAGAAGACGTTCCTCAGGAGCAAGTTCAGTCTCGGACTTTGGAGTGATCTTACCGACAAGAATATCGCCAGGCTTCACCTCAGCTCCAATGCGGATAATTCCATCGTGGTCTAGATTCTTGAGCGCCTCTTCACCTACGTTGGGAATATCGCGGGTGATTTCTTCAGGTCCTAGCTTGGTATCTCGAGCGGCACATTCAAACTCGCTAATGTGGATCGAGGTGTAAACGTCATCTTTGACCATACGTTCAGAGATCACAATGGCATCCTCAAAGTTGTATCCATTCCAAGGCATAAATGCCACGAGAACGTTTGCGCCTAGAGCAAGTTCACCACCTTCAGTATTGGGACCGTCCGCGATAATGTCACCGTTCTTAACCTTCTGACCAGCCTTAACAAGCGGCTTCTGGTTAATGCAGGAACCAGAGTTCGAACGCATAAACTTACGCAGAGGATAGACGAATGTCCCTTTATCAGGATTAGATTTGATCGCCTCCGGCTCCGAAAGAAAACGCTCTTCCGATACGGGGAGTTTTCCATCCTTTGTCGTAATAATATATTCTGCGGAAGAGGCAGCAACAATGCCATCAGCTTCGGAAACAATCACAGAGCGGGAATCGCGAGCAGCCTTCTCTTCAAGTCCGGTGCCAATGTAGGGCGAGTCGGAACGAAGAAGTGGCACACCTTGTCGTTGCATGTTCGACCCCATAAGAGCGCGGTTCGCATCATCATGCTCGAGGAAGGGAATGAGGCCTGCAGCAACCGAAACAAGCTGTTTCGGAGAGACATCCATGTAATCAACCCGACTTGGATCGACTTCGATGAACTCCCCACGCTCACGCGCGGTTATGCGTTCATTGAGGTAGCCACCTTTCTTATCGATCGGATTGTTGGCCTGGGCAATTAGATATCCCTCTTCTTGGTCGGCAGTAAGATATTCAATAGTATTTGTGACCTTACTCTTTTTTACCACTCGGTAAGGAGTCTCGATAAATCCGAATTCGTTGATCCGTGCGTATGTGCACATTGAGTTAATGAGACCAATATTCGGACCCTCCGGAGTCTCAATCGGGCAAATACGGCCATAGTGGGAAGTGTGCACATCCCGAACTTCGAAACCAGCACGATCACGATTGAGACCACCCGGTCCAAGAGCCGAAAGACGACGCTTGTGGGTAAGTTCGGCGAGGGGGTTGGTCTGGTCCATGAACTGGGAAAGTTGAGACCGTCCAAAGAAGTCGCGAACAACTGCGCTGAGTGCCTTAGGGTTTATAAGCTTCTGTGGCGTCATACCCTCGATGTTGACATCAAAGAGAGTCATGCGCTCTTTCACCAACCGCTCGGTGCGGGCGAGACCGACACGACATTGATTGGCAAGAAGTTCGCCAACAGCACGGACGCGACGTGAACCAAGGTGATCGATATCATCAAGAATACCTTCCCCTTTTTTGAGTCCGAGGAGATATTTAGTAGCCGCAAGAAAATCTTCACCGACCATAATTCGCTCATTGGAATCAATATCGATCTTGAGCTTCTGGTTAATCTTGTAACGTCCGACACGAGTGAGATCGTATTTTTTAGGATCAAAGAAGAGACGCTTGAGGAGAGCACGGGCATTGGCAGCGGTTGGGGGATCGCCAGGACGCAGCTTGCGATAGATATCCTTTAGAGCAGATTCTTCGTCGTGCGCAGGATCCTTCTTTAAAGATTTTACAAGAATTTCGTCTTCGCTGGAATCAATGACCTCAACGGTCTTTTGCCCAAGAGCAACGAGCTGGCGGATGACACCAATAGAGAGTGGCTCGTAAGAACGAGCGACGACCACTTCACCATCCATAATATCTTCGAAAGGCATGAGGGAAGCCAAGGATTCCTCATCCATCTTCTCGCTGATTTTAAGCTTTTGGATTTTGTAGAAGTTCGAGACCAAATCACGCTCAGTTGGATAACCAAGAGCACGAAGAAAGGTAGTTACGAGAAACTTCCGGCGGCGGCGGCGGCGGTCGAGATAAACATATGCAAGGTCGTTCGTGTCGAACTGAACCTCAAGCCAGGAGCCGCGATCAGGAATAATACGGAAGCTGTGAAGAATCTTTCCGTTCAAATGGACCGACTTCTCAAAGCAGATACCAGGTGAGCGGTGAAGCTGAGAGACAATCACGCGCTCAGCCCCATTGATTACAAAAGTCCCCCGCCGAGTCATCATAGGGAGCTCTCCCATGTAGACGCGCTCTTTCTTGGTGCCTGTATCGTCCTTCAAATTGAAGGTCACATAGAGTGCCGCCGAGAAAGTCTCGCCAGAACGAAGGGCATCAAGAGCACTCGCCTTAGAGTCCTCGATATCGTAAGAGACAAAACCAAGTTCGATGGTTTCGTCATAGGATTTGATTGGAAAGACTTCTTGAAATACGGCCTGTAGCCCGGTTTCCATGCGCTTGGAAGGCGACACGTCTTTCTGCAGAAAATCCTCATAGGATTTAGACTGCACCTCAATCAGATTTGGTGGCTCGATGACCTCCTCGATGGTTCCAAAGTATTCTCGCTTCAACATAATATTAGGATCCGGATGAGATTTTACAACACGGCCACACGGTCAACTCAACCGTTTGTGACATGTTGTGATTTCTGGGTCTGGAATTGCAATTCCGTCTGTGACTACTTGTGATGGTGGGCACGAACGGAGGGAAAGCACTATCGACGAAAAATCCCAAATTCGAAATTTGGGTAGATAACGAGTATGATTTTACTTTTCCTCCGGCCGGGCCCAACTTCCGCCAATTTGACCGAAGTTGGGTGGAAATCCGGAGATTACTATTTGAGTTCGACTTTTGCGCCAGCCTCTTCGAGTGCTGCCTTGGCAGCCTCTGCATCATCCTTGCTAGCTCCTTCGAGCACAGGTGCTGGTGCACTCTCAACAAGTTTTTTAGCATCAGCGAGTCCAAGTCCGGAAGCAACTCCACGCACAGCTTTAATGACTGCGATTTTGTTACCACCTGCCTCAGCGAGAACCACGTCGAATTCGGTCTTCTCTTCGGCGGGTTCGGCGGCGGCGGCGGGACCGGCTGCTGCTGCTGCTGCAGGCGCGGCGGCGCTGACGCCCCACTCCTCTTCAAGGTTCTTAACCAATTCGGCGGCTTCCAGGACGGTAAGCTTGCCGAGCTCTTCTGCAATTTTTGTAATGTCTGACATTGTTTTAGTTTTGTCGGTATCGTCGCGACCGGGGCTTTCCGATCATTTCAGGGCAACTGCCGTTGTCCCGACGAGGAACCAGTTTTGTTTTCCAAGCCCTTCCAATTCCACAAAGCGAAACGAGTTGGACCATCCGTTCAAATTGTTTATTATCCTTCGTTGAATTTTGCTTTGATGACACGGGCGAGACTTCCGCCTGGCTCGTTGAGCGTGCGCACCAACTTTGAGGCTGGAGCATTGATAGTAGAAAGAAGCTGGGCAAGGAGCACTTCGCGCGGAGGAAGAGCTGCCAACCCTTTGACCTGCTCGGCGCTTAAGACGTCGCCGTCGAGAATACCAGCTTTGACAACAGGCGTTTCAAATTCCTTCTGGAAATTAGCAACCACTTTTGCAACAGCGCAAACATCGGAGGCTCCTGTCACAAAAGCCGTTTGTCCGGAAAGCTCTTCACTGAGATCAGGAAGACCAGAGTCAGCAAGAACACGTTTCATAAAAGCGTTCTTGGCAACATGGCACTCGGCACCCTGTTCAAGGAGACGTCCACGAAGCTCGTTGAAGGAAGGAACAGTTGTTCCGGTGTAGTCCACTACGAGAACGAAGTCGGACTCGTCAACACGTCCCTTGATTTCGTCGAGAATGAATTTTTTATCTGGGTTCATGGTCTGCGTTTCGAGTTAGGCAATGTAAGAAGAGATATCGAGCGAAATTCCGGGAAGCATCGAAGCAGCGAGAGTGAAGCTTTGAATATAGTTTCCTTTGGCGGAGGCAGGCTTTGCCTTTACGATACTGTCAACGAGAGAACCAAGATTCTCCTGAAGCTGCTCTTCCGAGAAGGAGAGCTTCCCGCAAGCGGCGGCGATGTTTGCACTCTTGTCGACCTTGTAATCAATGCGACCAGCCTTAACCGCGTTTACTGCGGTAGCGGTATCATCAGTCACCGTTCCGGTCTTTGGGTTCGGCATGAGACCACGAGGTCCAAGAACACGAGCAATCTTCCGGACTTCCGTCATAGCATCGGGAGTAGCAATGGCAGCATCAAAGTCGGTGTATCCTCCCTGAACCTTTTTAATGAGTTCCTCGAAGCCAACCTCATCAGCTCCAGCATCAGCAGCAGCCTTGGCGGCATCACCCGACGCAAAAACAATGACCTTAACCTTTTTGCCAGTTCCATGAGGGAGAGCCACCGAGCCACGGACCATTTGGTCACTTTTGCGTGGATCTATTCCGAGATGGGCCGAAAAAGTGACCGTTGCGTCAAATTTAGGGGCGGGGAACTTTTTTAGGAGAGCTACGGCGTCGTCCAAGGAATAACTTTTCCCTTCCTCGACGAGTGCTACAGCCTTCTCGTATCTTTTGCTTCTTTTATTACTCATTCTATTAGTTGCAGTGCGGTCGGACCACTCAAAGAGAGACCCTCCTGCGGTTTGAAATTTTTACCACTCAACCTCTAAGCCCATCTGCATGGCAGTGCCGGCAAGAATCCTTGCAGCTTGCTCAGGATCATTGGTATTAAGATCGGGCATTTTGCGCTCAACCACCTCGAGCAGCTTAGCCTTGCTGATTGTCCCAACCTTCACCTTATTGGGCTCTCCAGAACCGGATGCGATACCAGCAGCTTTCTTGAGCAGGACCGCTGCTGGAGGCTGTTTGGTCACAAAGTCAAAACTTGCATCCTTGTAAACTGTAATAACGGTTGGAAGAAGATCGCCAGCGGACGCCTGGGTCCGAGCATTAAATTCCTTACAGAATCCCATAATATTGACGCCAGCCTGACCAAGTGCAGGCCCAACGGGAGGAGAAGGGTTGGCTTGTCCAGCCTGAATCTGAAGTTTGAGGACTTGTTTTACTTCCTTAGCCATGATTTTAGAATTGTAAGTGAGTGTTTCCGGGGGCGGCGGAGAGGGGTGTGGCGATATTTATCGAAAAAAGTCAAGATGAAACCGCTTCGATTTGAAGATTTCGGGACTTTAGCCCTTCTCAACCTGCCAGTATTCGAGTTCAACGGGAGTGGATCGACCAAAAATGGTTACAGCGACTCGCATTTTGCCACGCTCAGGATCGATTTCCTCAACAATTCCATTCTGGGATTCAAAAGGACCATCGGAGACCTTGACCGAGTCTCCCACCTCAAACTCGATGGATGGACGGACGCTTCCTTCTCGCTCCTCAATCTGGCTGAGCATACTAGCCACCTCCTTGGGACGCATGGGAATAGGCTTGTTGCGAGCACCGGCGAACCCAATGGCGCCATCAAGCTGCTGCATGAAAGACCATGTATCCTCCACAACATCATTGTGCTCGTCCAGGAGATGCATGTTGATGATGACGTAACCGGGAAAAAATTTCTTTTTCTGCTCAGTCTTTTTGCCAGCACGTACTTCGGAAACTAATTCAGTAGGCACAAGAACCTTGAATATTTTATCGCCGAGCTCTTCTGCTTCAACAAGGCGAGCAATACGGTCCTTGACCTTGTTTTCTTGACCAGAGAGGACATGGACGACATACCATTGGTCTTTGGGTGCTGGGATGGTGGGCATTTTAAAAAATTTGTTTCGAAGCTTTAGTGAAACGGGAAACTGATGAAGAAGAGACGCTTAGTTGGCTAATCCACCAAGAAAAGTTACCGCTTCAGTGTGAATTAGATCCCAGAGCGCGACATAAGCAGCTAAAAGGATTATGGCGATAAGAACAACCACCGTTGAATCGATGAGTTCCTTATATTTCTTAAATCCACCAATTTTGGGATCAGATTCCCAGGGCCAAGATGCTTTGCGAAGTTCGGCCTTAACCTCACCGATGAATGTGAAGAGTTTCCCAGGGAATTTTAAGAGTTTCATTGAATTTGATGAGAGTGGCAGGACAGACAGGACTCGAACCTGCAACCCTCGGTTTTGGAAACCGATGCTCTACCAATTGAGCTACTGTCCTGTCTTTGCTTTCGAGAGAGTTTGTGTTTTGAGGCGACTGAGGGGCACTCCTTAAAAAGAGTGCCCCTGATAAACCAGCCAACAGGTCGCCTTTCCACCGAGGAAAGTCAACCTGTCTGAAATCGAAATTACTCGATGATATCTCCGACGCGACCAGCACCAACGGTGCGACCACCTTCGCGGATTGCGAAACGCATGGATTTCTCCATGGCGACAGGAGTAATGAGGGTAATAGTGAGACTCACATTGTCACCAGGCATAACCATCTCAACTCCCTCAGGAAGATCAACGGAACCGGTCACATCAGTCGTACGGAAGTAGAACTGCGGGCGGTAATTTGCGAAAAATGGAGTGTGACGTCCACCCTCATCCTTTGAGAGGACATAAACCTCTGCTGTGAATTTGGTGTGAGGATTCACAGAACCAGGCTTCACGATACACTGACCGCGCTCAAGATCGTCCTTCTTAAGTCCACGGACAAGAAGACCGACATTGTCGCCTGCACGACCTTCGTCAAGAAGCTTACGGAACATCTCGATGTCTGTAATAGTGGTCTTCTGAGTGTCGCGGATCCCCACGATCTCAACTTCCTCCATTTTCTTGACGATCCCACGCTCAATGCGACCAGTGGCCACGGTTCCACGACCTTCGATCGAGAACACGTCCTCAATCGGCATGAGGAAATCCTGATCAACAGGACGCTCGGGCTCGGGAATATAGCTGTCGACAGCCTCCATAAGCTTGAGGATAGCCTCTTTTTGGGCAGCATCACCTTCGAGAGCTTTGAGAGCGGAACCCTTGACAACGGGAATATCATCCCCAGGGAATTCATATTGACTGAGGAGCTCGCGCACCTCCATCTCGACGAGCTCAAGGAGCTCCTCGTCGTCGACTTGGTCAGTCTTATTAAGGAAAACTACAAGCGCGGGTACTCCAACCTGACGAGCAAGGAGGATGTGCTCACGAGTCTGAGGCATTGGGCCATCAGCTGCGGAGACCACGAGAATACCGCCATCCATCTGGGCAGCTCCGGTGATCATGTTTTTCACGTAGTCAGCGTGACCTGGGCAGTCAACGTGAGCATAGTGACGATTTTCGGTCTCATACTCAACATGAGCAGTGGAGATGGTGATACCACGCTCTTTCTCCTCGGGAGCGGCGTCGATTTCATCATAAGCCTTCGCTTCACCACCCTGAGCCTCTGCGAGGATAGTAGTGATAGCAGCGGTAAGGGTGGTTTTACCGTGGTCAACGTGACCGATAGTGCCGACGTTGACGTGAGGCTTGTTCCGTTCAAACTGTTCTTTAGCCATTATATTGGTTGATTAGGTTTTAGCTGGTTTTAGGTCGTCTCACACACTCTCTGGAGCTTTTGGCGGGAATTGAACCCGCGACCTCGTCCTTACCAAGGACGCGCTCTACCCCTGAGCTACAAAAGCAGAACCAGAGAGTTGATGTGAATGCGTTCAGAAGTAAGTTGAGGGGAGGAAGAAACGCTATGTTCTATTGCGTCCCTCGATCTCATCTCGCCCTGCTGCCGAAAGCGGGGCGCAAACTAGCAAAGTCGATCACACTGTCAAAAGTATTTTCGAAAGAAAGTTTTTTTCCAATGAGGCCATTATCCTAGGGGGTTCCAGGAGTATCGACTCCTTTCAAAACCTAACCCTTTCACCCTTTATCTCCGATCAAACGCGAGAAGCGCTCGATCTCAGTGGCCCTGCCTGACTCTTCGTCGACCTCAACTACGACTCCACAGAGTCGCACAGGGCCCTTTGCGACCGGAAATCGCGTGGGAAGACCGGTCCGAAAACGCCAGACCACTGAATCCACCTCACGACCCAAGACCGAATGATCCGGACCGCACATTCCTGCATCTGTCAAGAAGGCTGTTCCTCCGGGAAAAATCTGCTCGTCAGCCGTTTGAACGTGAGTGTGGGTCCCCACAACAAGAGAAACCTTGCCATCGAGGGCTCGGCCCATAGCGATTTTTTCGCTGGTCGCTTCTGCGTGGAAATCAACTACCGCGATCTTCACACCATCTTTCTTTAAGCGTGATATCTCTGCCTCCAGTAGGGGCAAAGGATTTTCTAGAGGAGGATTCATGAAGGTTCTTCCCATTGCATTAAGCACCGCCACCTTCCCTCTTTCAGTTTCCAAAACCACCGAGCCCGCCCCAGGGGCGTCGACAAAATTAATCGGCCTGAGCAAGCGGGGCTCGGTCGGAAAATAATCGAAGATCTCTCGCTGATCCCATACATGATCCCCTGTCGTGACAACGGCAGCTCCAGAACGGAGCAAATCGATGCAGATTTTAGGGGTAATTCCACGCCCTCCGGCCGAGTTCTCCCCGTTTACGATGATGAAATCGATCTTATGCTCCTCCTTGATCCCTGCCAGATGCTCAATCACCGCACTCCGCCCTGGGGACCCCACAATATCTCCTAGAAATAAAATCTTCATCATGAATATCCGGCGTCACCCTAATGGAACCTCTTAATCCTGAAAAGCCCCGAAAATCCCTTCTTCAACGAAAGATATGCCCAGAGCCTGCCTTTTGAGTTGCAGGTCTCATTTGATTAGCGAACCTGATGAAAATGAGCTCTCAACTTCCAATCGCGCTCAAGAGCTACCGGTGGATCCTCATTGCCACTCCCATTATTCTATTAATTATGGTTGGAGGGTATCTCATTTGGAAATCTCCCCCTACGCAAATCTCATCTCCCTTCTATGTTGCTCCGACACCCTCTAAAACAGAAAACCTAGCCCCATTTGGCCGGTCACCAGATTGGTCAAAGCTAGACCGATTCCAAAATACTATTTCCAAGGAAACATTCCTTAATCGTCTTGAGGCAATTTATACAAAGGATTCCTCGTGGAAAAAATGGATCATAATCGACGAAGGGGAGAATCGAGCCATCATTGGAAACTATCAACTCGTATTCTCTTATCAGGACAATCCTGCACCGGGATCCCTGTTTAATTGGAAAACCCGGGCCGACCTTTCGGCAGATCGTGCGCTCCCTCTTGAAGATCTGGTCATCGCTATCGACCCTGGCCATATCGGCGGGGATTTTGCTAAAATTGAGGAACGTGAACACAATCATGATGATATTACGATCCGCGAAGGGACAATGACCCTCAAAACAGCCTTTATCCTCAAGCCGCTCCTCGAAAAACTAGGTGCCTCAGCCATCTTGGTTCGCTCCAAACTAGAGCCTGTCACAAAAAATCGAGCGCAAGATTTTTCAGACCCAAAGCTCTTTTATCGAACATCTGAAATCCGTGCCCGAGCTAATCTTATTAATCAAACTATCAAGCCCGACTTTGTCATCTGCCTTCACTTTAACGGTACCGCATCAAAAAATCGCACCCAAGATCAACATTTTCACATCATTCTTAACGGAACCTACACAAAAGATGAACTGGCCCACGAAGATGAACGATTCGAAATGCTTCAACGGCTTCTCTCCGGCACAATTACCGAAGAACTGGCCCTCGCCCGCGAGATAGCGGCATCATTTAATCAAAGCATCAAACTCCCAGCTTATCGGTATCCAGATTCATCGCGTGCTTCCCAAAATTTAGCCAATCACCCCAACCTTTGGGCGCGTAACCTTCTCGCAAATAGACTCTACCAGTGCCCGGTAATTTTCATGGAACCCTATGTTATGAACAGCATTCCTTTCATTTCCCGTTATCAGAAAAACCCCGAGGCAATTTATCAAGAATATGCGCAAGCAGTTGCGGATGGTATCGCCCGCCACTACTCTTCTCAATGAAATCGTCTCTACTCATCGCCGGCGCTGGTTATTTGGGCTCCGAGATCGCAAATCTAGCGATTGATCATCAGATCACTACCTTCACTAAATCGGGTGGCGATGGTCATGAAGCATGCGACCTTTCGTCCTCCGAGCAGGTCTCTCATCTTTCAAAAAAGATCCCACCTCCGGAAGTTATCGTACATTGTGCTTCATCAGGACGTGGCGGGGCAGAAGCCTACCGAGCAGTTTTTGTGGAAGGGACGAAAAACCTTCTGCGATCCTTCCCGAACAGCCACCTCATTCTCACTTCATCTACCTCGGTTTATCACCAAACCGATGGCTCTAGTGTTGACGAATCCTCACTGACCACTCCTATTCGAGAAACTTCGCAACTCCTACTCGAAGCCGAACAAATCGTCCTGAAGTCCAATGGAACCGTAGCGCGGCTTGCCGGGCTTTACGGCCCAGGCCGCAGCGTAGTCCTTCGTAAATTTCTGAACGGTTCCGCGGTAATTGAAGAATCCGGGCAACGCATCTTGAATCAAATTCATGTTCAGGATGCCGCCCGCGCCACTCTTCATCTTGCCCAACATAAACTTTCAGGAATTTTTAACGTCGCGGACGACCACCCGATCTCACAGCTGAAGTGCTATCAGGAGCTCGCTGATTACTTCGACAAGCCTCTTCCTGTCACCGGTGAAAAAAACATCTCACGAAAAAGAGCTTGGACCCATAAACGAGTTCTCAATCGTAAGATCCGTGAAACAGGCTGGAAACCCATTTTCCCTCGATATTTCGATGCTCTCGACACCCTCACATCTACCTTATAAAATAAAAGTAAGATGCGATCAGGACTGCTGATTCTAGCTATAATCACTGGGTATATCCTGCTGCGCGGCTGGCCAGAACAATGGCATACCATCCTGAGGATTTTTGTCGCCACCTCTCTTCTCGTAGCCGCTTTCTTCTTCTGGGGTCACTGTGACAGACCTACATCAACACTCGCCAAACCAGCCCGAAAACCTAGGGCTTTTGACTATCTCTCCATCAGTCTCGCCGTCCTCCTTCTCGAATGCTTTTTTCTGATCTTTCTCTCGGTTGCTCCTGAAAAATCCGAAAGATTTGCCATTAGCATCGATGAAATCCTTCAATCTAGCTCCAATCACGAGAAAGGGAAAAGCCGTATCGAAAGTCAAGGGATGAATGAAGGATCAAACGGAGAGGATGGAAGCTTGGTCACTTCCAACTGGCTCTTTTCTGGTCCCGGCCGGCGATCACTCAATAAAAATAAAAAAGTCAGGCCCTCAAACCGCCCCGAGGTCTACCTCTTCCCTTCGACTCCCAACGACGCCCGCATTCTCCTGGACCGAGAACGTTTTTTACGAAATTTCACTCTTGCTACCTATCGAGAGGAATCATGGCTTCCACTCTCCTTGATACCAAAAACACTTTTAGCAAAGAACAAAGCGATCAACTTTAAAATCAACTCAAACCGGCCAAAGATTAGCTATGAAATTTCACACCAAGTTAAACGAGGAGGTCCGACACTTGCCATTACCATTCCAAATTTAATCTCGATCAAACAACCGAGTCTTCGTGAAACCTCACCGGATACTTTCCGCCTCTCCCCAAATACCATACGGGACAAAGAATACCGCTACGAGGCGACCTCAATTCCCTTCGAATTCAATGATACTCTGAAAATCATCCCGGGAACTCCACCAGCACCCGAGTATATGGAGCTTCCGGACAATCCTAAACTACAAGGGAAAATCAAAACGCTTGCCGCTACATTTGGAGCACCCACCCGGGAGTCTCTGCTATCCTTACGCCGATACCTTCATGAGAATTATAGATACTCTCTTGATCTCGCAATGCCCTCCGAGGCCGAACCGATCGATAGTTTCCTTTTCGAAACCAAAACGGGCTACTGCACCCATTTTGCAACCGCTACTGTCCTCCTCGCTCGAGCGATGGGAATCCCCGCGCGTATCGCCTTCGGTTGGTCCGGTGGTCGTTATTTTTCGGCCCCTAACCTTTTCGTTTTTCGAGCCCGAGAAGCACACGCCTGGGCTGAAATCTACCTTAAAGATCGAGGTTGGGTCATTTTTGAAACTACACCCGCCGTCCGTGAAGAAGGCTCCCCGTCACTAGCAGGAATTAACGAGATTTCACCTTATCCGGCAAATTTCGGAGACGACGACGAAGTAATTCCTAAGCAGGACACCACTCCCCTTCTAAAAGCCTCATTTTGGATTGGCTCCACTTTATTCATTCTCCTTATCGGGGCTCTATTCATAAAACGCTCACCCACCCCAACCAGTGAGCATAATCTAGTTTCAGAAGTGTTACCAAATTCACCAAACTACCTTTCCGCTTTTCGGCGTGCCTCCCAAGCTCACGGTAATCCCATGCCGTCCGGTCGGACCCTCCGGGCTCATCTAGAAAGCATCGCAGCGCCGGACTTCGCCACCGACCTCCTCCAGTATCACTATGCGGTTCTATACGGCGACCAGCCCCGCAACAGGCTCATCGAAAAAAAACTTCTTCACCAACTTCGCAAGTGGGAAAAAGAAGCCGCATGACCCTCAGGCCGATCCCTTAATCTTAGAGACGAACATAGACCGCCCTTTTTAGCTCTATTAGGCAATAAAAGCAGAATTTAAGCAAAAGGTAAAACTATCCCTATCTTGAAAACAGACTAATGCGCCATTCGAATTTGAGAGTCAGGCTTTCGCTTGCCAGCGACAATCGATTGTCCAAACTCGCGCCATGAAACTTAGAGCGATTGTTCTCGCTTCCAGCGCCTGCATTATTGTCGCTTGTAGTCCAAGCCAAACTCAACAGCTAACGGCACCCCCAGCCAGGGTTCAACCGATTGTTGTTCGTCCAAACCTTCCATCGATCGCTACTCCCTCGATCAAAGCTAAAAGTGCAATCGTAATTGACACCCTAACAGGACGCATTCTTTTCCAGAAGAACGCACGCACGCCGCGAGCCGTTGCCAGCACCCAAAAGCTTCTAACCGCACTTTGTGTTTACCGTGCCGGACCACTCAGCGATCCAGTCACGGTCCGATCAACTGACACCAAGGTCGAACCCACAAAAATCTACGTAAGCGCAGGCGAAAACTACACACGCCAAACTCTGGTCAAAGCACTACTCGTAAAATCAGGGAATGATGTTGCGAGAGTTCTAGCTCGAGATATTTCTGGCTCCCAATCAGCATTTGTAAATTACATGAACCAAACGGCTCGTTCGCTTGGAATGACTCAGTCTAATTTTAAAAATCCTCATGGGCTTACCGAAAAAGGCCAATATTCCACCGCCCTAGATATCGCAATCCTCGCACGAGAAGTTACTAAAATACCCTTCTATCGTCAGTGTATGCGGACCAAGGAATACACATTTACTTTTCCAGATGGACGCACGAAAGTCCTCAAAAACACAAATAAGATTCTTAAGCGCGTCCCTTACTGCACGGGCATGAAAACCGGCTACACTTCTGCCGCAGGGCGCTGCCTCGTCTCATCAGGTGTTCTCCGTGGTAAAGCTGTCATCGTCGTAACTCTCGGATCGACAAGTCCCGAAATCTGGAATGACTCTGCAAAGCTCCTAAAATGGGCCTTGGAATAAGGCTATTTGCGCACCGCTTGATATCGGTCTTCGATATGCAGTGTCTCACCTTTCAAAACGTGGGTGTAACCACCCTCAAGAATTGCTGAGTCTTTCGTTGCTCCCTGAACGCGCTTGATCCAAACAACCTGGTCTCTATTACGTAAGATGCAGCGTCCATCAGCAAAAAATTCGCGAGTGTGATTACCAGCGTAAGACCACTTTCCTAACAAGACATGACCTTTCATATTTACGGGCTTGGGAGCGGGCGGAGGATTCCCGACATCAACCTCCAACTTAGTTTCAAACGGAGGCAACACCCGTAAACGCATATTTTTAAATTCAATTGGAGCGCCTTCTGATTCAAGACACAAATAACCAGCAGCCGGACTAATCTCCTCTCCCCCTGAAACCTCTTCCCCATTCACCCAAAGCCGAACTATCCCATCAATGGCTCGTATATAATAATGATTCCATTCGTTAATCCCTTTTGTCCTGTTTTTTGAAGGAAAGCTCCTTCTACCGTTTGGCGCCACTGGAGGAAAGGGCTTCATTTTGATAGGGCCCACCGGAAAAACATCACCGTGACTCGTGAACCAATCTCCCTTTTTCTTATACTGAGCCTCGTAAATCTCTTTGTATCCTAGGTCGAGAACTTGCACTTCAATCCCATGAGGTAAGGCACCCTTGCCGGCCATCAATCGATTAACGGACTGCGGAGTGGCCCACACAAAGACCCCGGAATTCCCTCCCTTCTGCTTGTGCATCCACTCGCAAGAAAACTCAAAATTCGTCAGTGGCTTACAGTAACGAATCACGCCGGTTGGGCTACCCGTGCACCAGGCGTGGCCTCTTTCCCATTTCCAGGTATCATCGCGGCAGTTCACATTCAGAAAATCCTCGCCGGTCAACTCAACCCAGCCCGGCCCCTCGCCGCGACTAAATTTTGGCTCCATCTTCACAATCAATCCACTGTCCACTTCACCTGCGATATCGCTCATCAAGAATGCCGCAATATCGCGTACGTCCTGATTCTTTAGCCCCATCGCAGAAGCAGAAGGCATCCATGAATGATCTTTGAGATAATTAATTTTCGCGTGCGGTCGGCGATGCGGCACCTTCAAAGTTACTCCGCCCATCGTCTTAACCCGAATCGCTCCAGCATGCCAACTGTAACCACGTGAGACGCCTTCCAGTCGATGACCACTCTGCGTCACCACTAGCGGCTTATCATATCCATGAGCTAACTCAGCCGACGGATCGACCATTGCCCGAATCACCTCTTTGACATCCCTTACCTGTCCCCAGTTCGTCAAATCCGGACCAAACGGCGTACCGGCTCCACCGATCTGATGGCACACCATGCACAAAGCTGCTTTGCTTCGCCCGTTCCCTACGCTAGGATTTAACGCTGCAATTTCATCAACCGAACCAAGCTCGGTAGGAATACCAAACTTCGTTGGAAAGAGATAACTCTTCGTCAAAGGAACCGGATCAGGATCGCTAATATCCTTCTCGATAAACTCTGTAATAATCGACTGGTAATCAACACTTTGAAAAGCCTCATATTCCGAAAACTTCTTCATAGAGTTCAAATTGAAATTTCTCTCTTCATCGGAATAACATAGTGCAAACGTGTAAGCCAATCGCCGGAAGGTCTCCACATCCACCTTCTTCTCCATTATGCACTCAGCCAGATCAGAAAGGGCCTCCGGACTCCGGAGTCGCCATGCCAAATTCATTTGCCGCTCACCCCAAGCCTTTGGATCAGGCTGCTGAGTCTTCACCAATTCGAGATAAACTTTAGATTCAAAATCATCGCAAACCGCACCAAGTGCCTCGAGATACCAACGATTCTTTCCATCATAGCCCGCGATCAACTTCACCAAGCTATCCTTAACATCTTGCCACTCCAAACCTCTCATTAAAGCTAGCAACTCCATCCGAACGGACTGAGAAGGATCATCTGACATTTGCGACACAACCGAATGAAGGGATACCTTACCTGCCATGCGCAAGGCACGGATCGCTAAAACTCTCCACTGTTCGTCATCGGACGAGAGCATCAACTTAACGGCGGTGCTTCCCTTGATATCATCCAACTGCGCCAAGACATAAATTGCCCGGGCCACGTAGTAAGGATTGCTAGCATAGACCTTACAAAACTCCGTCAATTTCTCAAAAGCATCGCCCTTCTTTTTGAGACATTCTTGGGCAAACCATCGAACTCCCGGCGCAGGGCTTTTTAGCGCTTCAAGCAGACCATCAGTCGTCGAAAAATCGATCTTGGGTGGATTGATCTGAGAGCCCTTCTTCGCAATGCGAAAAATTCCACCCAGCGCATTCCCGGAGCCGCGCGCATTGGTATGCGAATTCCAGTCACTCGCAAAAAGTGCGCCGTCTGTTCCAGCCACCACATCCGAAGGCAGAAAACCCGATGCTGCTTTATTCTTGGAACGACGATCGGTCGCAAAGAACGACTTATCCAAATTCTCCAGCTCGATCCGCCCATCCCCTCGCTTTAAATCAAAAGCAAAGACAGCACGATGGACGGTCTCACAAACCAAATACTTTCCTCGATACTCCCTCCCCAACTCATCTCCCTCAATGAAGTAATCACCCGTTGGAGCTCCCGGACCCCAAAGATTTCCCGGCGGAGTCACTCCTGGAAAATGCTCTCGCCAATGTCCCTCGTCACGACGTAGTGATGACTTGGAATGCCTCTCATATGCATCATTCATAATCTCGGCAGTCACCGTCTTTTTTTCCCAACTCTTTGCCGAGTCCTCCCAGGAGCGGTTCCCATCCTCCAACGCGGCATAACCAAAGTTCGAATGCTCCATCACCCAAGCCGCCCGAGCGTGAGCCGGATCATCATTATCGGCCTGTAAAACATCTCCAAAGGAAGTCACCGACATCGCATGTGCATTACGGGAATTCTGAAAAATAACCTCCGCTCCACTGCCATCCGGATTCATGCGAAGCCCAAACCCACCTACGTAAATCCGTCCATCAAAACTTTTCCGCCCGATGCTTTGTGGGTTTTGACTATAGTATGAACTCGCATGAATCTCGCGCCCATCTGCCATGGTAATATCAGCACCGATATTACCATGATTGACATACCACTTTCCACTCGGACCCGGGACCACCGCATGCAGCGCATGATCATGGGTTCGTCCATGAAATCCCTTCGCTATGATCTCCTCTTTGTCGACTTTAGGATCAAAAACATCATCTCGATTTATATCAGTATAAACATGTATATTTGGAGCCATCGAGACCACGATTTTATTGTCAAAAACGCTGATTCCCATCGGTTTTGAACTAAAGGTTGGACCGAATTCTTTAACTGAATCCGCTTTCCCATCGCGGTCGGAATCTTCAAGAATCTTAATGCGCGCATGCGTATCCTTTTCACCTGATCCCTGCAAATCTTCCGTCACCCAAACCCGCCCTCTAGCATCCACATCCATCGCCACAGGACTATGCAGCAATTCCGTTCCTGCCCAAAGCTTCGCTTCTAATCCTGGCGCAACGGTAAAGCTTTCAAGCATTGTCTTTTGTTCGGCAACAACAAGATTCCCCAGCAATATGCTGAAAAGGAGGGAGGGAGGAAACTTCATGAAGGAGGACGATAGAATATACCCTCCCCCCCTCAAACTTAAAAACCTACAGAAAACTCCGCCAATTATTTTACTCCTTCGGTAAATCCCTAACAATTTTTCAGAGAATCTTGTGGCTCAATATCATCGATGAAATCATCTACTTGCGTTAAAACGATTTCTTTTCCAGTTGCCTACAAGCCACAACGCGACAACTTTGTCCGTCCCCGCCATGAGCACCCAGAAGGAACTTGCCCTCCAATCCGCCCTTATTTTACGGAAGGCTGGTCACGTCGTTTACTTTGCTGGCGGGGCCATTCGAGATCAACTTCTAGGACAAACTCCTAAAGACTATGACCTCGCGACCTCGGCCCGACCGGATGAGGTGCAGGCGCTCTTTCCGAGATCAGATGCCGTCGGCAAACACTTCGGCGTCATTATTGTGAAAGGTGCAGGTGAAATGATCGAAGTCGCGACCTTTCGAACCGATGGCACTTACAAAGACGGACGCCATCCTGAATCCATCGAATTTTCCTCGCCCGAAAAAGACGCACAGCGCCGCGACTTTACCATTAACGGGCTCTTTCAGGATCCACTCACCGAAAAAGTTATCGACCACGTAGGTGGTCGCGCCGATCTCGCAGCCAAACTCCTTCGCGCTATCGGCAATCCAAAAGAACGTTTCGAGGAAGACGCCCTGCGCCTCCTGCGCGCGATTCGTTTCTCCACCACCACCGGATTTGAAATCGAGTCCCAAACCTGGACGGCCATTCAAGAATGCGCTCCCTTGCTCTCACAAATTTCACCTGAACGAATCCGCGACGAATTTTCACGCATCCTCGTTGCTCCCGAGAGGGCGCGGGGCCTTGACCTCCTCGTCGAGTCCGGGCTCATCATGGAATTCCTACCTGAAATCATCGAGCTAAAGGGCTGTGAGCAACCTCCACAATGGCACCCAGAAGGTGACGTTTACGTTCACACTCGTATTGCTCTTTCCCTTTTAGATTCGCCCCCTCTACCCCTCGCGCTTGCTGTTCTTCTTCACGACATTGGCAAACCTGCTACCCAAACCTGGGACTCCGAATCAGAACGACTTCGCTTCAATAGCCACGACAAAGTGGGAGCCAAAATGACCGAAAAAATCCTTCGTCGCCTGCGCTATTCGAATCAAACGATAGAGGATGTCACCTTCATGGTTTCCCGCCACATGCACTTCATGCACGTGAGAGAGATGCGCGTTGCCAAATTAAAACGATTCATGTCGGCAGAGACTTTTAGCATGGAAACCGAGCTCCACCGCGTCGACTGCGATAGCTCAAACGGCTTACGAGATAACTACGACTTTGTGCTTAATAAGAGAGAAGAATTCGCTAAAAAACCCCTTATTCCGAAGCCGCTTCTCACCGGACACGATCTTATCCATAATTTCGAGATCGCCCCCGGACCAAAAATCGGCAAAATTCTCTCTAAATTGCAAACCGAGCAACTGGAGGGAAGAATTTCTGATAAAGAAGCAGCCTACCAATTCGTAAAAGCAACTCTTTCACAATGAGAAATATCCCCACCGAACACGACGACCCGATCAACGCAAAGATTCTCAGCGTCTCCGAAGACTTAGTCTCCGGCTTCCAACAAGACCCATTTTCCATCATTGCTGAAAAATCCGATGTTGAACTTAATCTCGTTCTAGAGCGAATACGAGCGATGCTCGAGGCTGGAGTGATTCGCCGGGTTCGACAGACCATGCTAGCAACAAAGCTGGCTCACGGCGCACTCGTTGCTTGGCGCGTCCCCGAAGAAAAGCTTAACGATGCCTTCGACTTCATGGCCAAGGAAGACCCTTTTTCCGGCCACGTCGTCATACGCTCAACCGACGGCCAAATTTCCGGTTCCAGCTACCGCCTCTGGACCACGCTCAAGGTTCCCCAGGGCGAATCCCTCGAAGAACATGGTAACGTCCTCAAACATCTGGTCGGGGCAGAAGAATTCATTTTGATGCCAGCCAACGGAGTCTTCGCTCTCGGCGTTGGCCACATTCGACGCAAAGGACTCGAGCCCGGTGCCAAGCTCGATGTCCCGGCTGAAATGATGACCACCACTGTCGTCGACCTAACACAAGAAGAGTGGGACGTTCTCCTTGCCCTCAAGGAAGAACTCGTTCCTGATGAAATCATCATCAATTGCTGGGATCGCCGCGCCGAGATGGCCGGCGTTTCGCTGGAGCGATTCTATGATGTGGCCCGCACCCTCGACAGCAAGAAGGTCATCGGACGCTTCTCAACCTTCCTCGAACACGTCAAGCCTTCTGATACCGGAAAGCGCGTAACTCGTTTCAATGGTCTCTTTCACTGGGCCGTCCCCAAAGGTCGTGAAATGGAAACCGGTGGAGAAGTGGGTCGTCACCACTGCATGACCCACGCCTACTGGCGAGAAGGTGGTCCAAAATTTGGTGACGTTAATATCATGGGGGTGGTCCACGGAACCGAAAAAGACAAAGTGCTTGAGCATAAGGCTGCGATCGATCGACACCTTGCGTCAGCCGGGATCCCGGTGAGCTACACCAACGTGTTCTGGGGCGGCCGCTCAGAAATCAAACCCTCCGAAATCTCTCCCAAGGTTTACCGCGAGTGGCACGAAAAATACGCAGAATAGACAATCGGCACAGTTGACCCGCCGGTCCTACGACACTGTGAGGGAGGCCGGGGACTTCCGTTTGATCAAAAACTAATCCGAAACCAATTCCGCCATCGCATTCTCGATTGTTGGGAAATGGAATTCATATCCCGCATCAAGGAGGACCTGCGGGACCACCTTAGTGCTGGCCAGGAGTCCCTCCTTGGCAAAGTCACCCAAAAGCAACTTCAGCGCGAAAGCAGGTGCGGGGAATGGAGTGGGGCGCTTCATCGCTTTGCCCACTGCTTTGGTGAAATCGATATTTCTCACCGACTCAGGAGCGACCAGATTGACAGGTCCGTTCACTTCGTTCTCCAGACAGGAAATAATCCCGTCAATTTCATCATTTAAGTGAATCCAAGGCATCCACTGTCTCCCGTTTCCCAACTTGCCGCCAATCCCCCATTTGAAAATGCCGCTCATCTTATCCCAGGCTCGCCCTCCTTTTCCCAAAACTACCCCGGTCCTCAAGAAAACGGTTCTCACTCCCTCTGGAACTTCAACGGCATATTCCCAATCCCGACAAAGCTCCGCCAGATATCCTTCTCCCGCCGAAGCGCTCTCCGGAAGACTTTCTTCTCCCCGATCACCATAAATCCCGATCGCGGAGGCATTTAGCAAGACCTGGACACTGGAGGTTGCAATCGAACTGGAAAGATCCCTGCTCAAATCAACCCGGCTCTTCCTGAAAGCAATTTTCCTCTTATCGGTCCATCGCTGGTCGATCGCTTCTCCCGCCAGATTAATCACCGCACCCAAGCCTTCGAGATCGATCTCGCCCTCCCCCGTCCATGTGCGCCAGGACAATTCTCCGTCCTCACGATCGGAGCGTGAAAACCCCGTGACATTCCACCCCTTTGCGAGAAGAGCCTGACACAAGTAACCCCCAATCCATCCCGAGGCTCCAATCACACCAACTGATTTTTCTAACATCGAATTCAATAGCCTAGACTCGATCCCGCACAATTCCAGCAAATCCTATCGACAGTTTTTTGACTCCTCTCTAGCCTGACGCAGGTTTTATGCGTCGTCCGTTCGCTTTATTTTTCCTAACCTTCCTTCTCGCTGCGAGCCAGGATGACTTACCTACGCCCCTTCCTTCACCGACTCCTGATACTCTCACTGAGCCAGATGAGGATCCAATTTCCGACCTTCTCAAAAACTCTTCTCAGGCCCCATTTACCAGGCTCCCATCCGGGGTCGAAATTTACGGCAAAACGATTCGCCTTGATGGTTCTCTCAACCAAGATAACCAAAAAGCTCCCGATACCATTATACGCTACATTGGAGACATCCAACTTAATACAGATACCGGCCTCAAAGCCTATGCCGACCTAGCTGTTACAAATTTTTCCAAGAAGACGGTTCAACTTAGTGGCAACGTAAGCCTATACCAAGATGGGCTTGTTTATCGCGGTGAATCCTCGGTTTTTAATCTCGAAACCAAATCGTTCGAAACGAAGGATCTTCGTCTCGGCTTCTCTCCGATTATGCTAAAAGCAAAAAGTATACGCCAAATTACGAGTGATGGCCGGAAAGTATTTGTAGCAGAAGACGCAGGCATAACGACACACGACACTGAGGATCCAGCCTTCTGGCTACAGTCAAAACGCGCAACTATTTTTCCAGACGATAAGATCATTTTTAAGGACTTTAACCTTCGTATCGGAAATAGAAATCTTCTATGGCTTCCATACCTTGCTCAACCATTTGATGCGAATCGAGGCTATCTCATTGCTCCTGGTGGCCAGACCAACTTGGGAGCCTTTGTTAAAAACCGTTACGGAATAATGCTTGGTGGCGAAAGCGATCTAGAAACCGGTGAAAAAAAAGGGGCCTGGCTTCTCTCCCAATGGCATGCCGACCTCTACTCTAATAAAGGACTTGGAATGGGTGTAGACTTTTTCGATACCCGCCTAGAATCAAAAGATGGATATGGTTGGCTAAAGATTTACCACATTGACGATCTCAATCCTGAGGATGAACGTGCCGGAGTCGACCGCACTAATATTAAGCCAAATCGGTTCCGCGCTGAATTCGTTCACCGTATTCCATTCCTCGAAACCCCGGATTCAAGATACTCTTTCGATGCCAATCTGACCCTGCTAAGTGACCAATACTATCTTGAGGATTTCGACCCCTCTCTTTTTCGTATCAACCGAGCACCTGACAACTTTCTTGGATTTACCAAGCGGTCCCCGAATAGCCTAACTCAGCTTGGCACACGACTCAGACTCAATGATTTTTATCAAAGCGATACCCGCCTCCCCGAGTTCACTCACGATTGGATCCGGCAGCCTTTTCTCGATACTCCACTCCTTTACGAAAGCCAAACTTTACTAGGTATCTACCAGGAGCGGCTTGCCAAATTCCAAAGGGATAGTCTGCAGAGCGAAGCTGATGCCCTCCTTGCTGGCGACCCCCGATTCGACCAAATCAGCCGACTTCTCGATGATCGTGGGTTCACCCGCTTCCATACCTACCACGAACTCTCGCTCCCGATTAAAGCCGGCCATTTAAACGTCGTGCCACGCTTCGGTGCCGGCCACACCAATTATCAAGCGGTCCAGGGACCAGATGACTCTATCGGCCGAACCCACGTTTCCGCTAACATTGATGTCTCAACAAAATTCAACAAACTTCTCCCTAATTTTAAAAGTGACAAATGGGGGATCGATGGAGCACGCCATATTATCGAACCCTACTCCTCCCTGAGCTGGCTCTCGACTAACGATCTTGATTCGTCCTTTGGACGTATCGACCGGCTGACTCCCACCAGTCGCCCCAGACAACGCCAAGTCGGCCGTTTCACTGCTGTTGACGATCTCCAGGACTGGAGCATCCTGCGCCTCGGCATGAGAAATCGCCTCGTCACCCGCCGTGATAGCGGAATGCATGACTGGCTTACGATGGACACTTATTTTGATGCTTTTATCGAAGACCCAGAACTCGACCGCGATTTCTCAAATCTCTACAACGACATTCGTTGGAACCCTGTTCCTTGGTTGGAGTTGGATCTTGAAACCCAGTTCCCGGTTTCTACTACCGATAACTTTACCGAGATCGCCTCTTCCATGCGCTTTATGCCGGACGATGACTTTGAATTCAAAGTTGGCTATCGGCACCTGAACAATCACCCGGTTTTACGGGATTCAGACCGAATCTTGCTAGAAACCTTTACTCGACTCAACGACTACTGGGGAATTGGAACCCATCATCGCTTAGAGCTCGTCGACAGCACCTTAGAGTTACAACAGTACAACATTCACTACGACTTTGATTCCTTTGTCGGCTCAGCCGGGTTTTTCATTCGAAACAACCGGAGCCAAGATGAACACGGGATCATGTTCAATTTTGGTATTAAGGAAATTCCAAGCCTTTCCTTGCCAATCAAGATTGGAGCGCAATGATCCTCACTATGAGCCAACTTTCACCCCAGGGCCTCGTCGAGCAACTTCAGTGGCGTTACGCCACCAAAAAATTTGACGATTCAAAGATCATTCCCGACGAAATTTGGTCGGGAATCGCCAGCTCATTGGTTCTAACTCCTTCATCCTTTGGTCTACAGCCGTGGCATTTTGTAACTATTCGTGACAGGGAAATCAAAGAAGCGCTCCTCCCCCATTCCTGGGGACAAGCGCAAGTCACCGACTGTTCTCATTTCGTCGTTCTTACTGCGAAGACATCAATGACAGAGGCGGAGATCGACAGGTTTCTTGCCCGCAGCATCGAGATTCGTGGAGGCAAAATTGACCAACTGAATCCTTACCGTGAGATGATGGTCGGCTTCACTAAAAATATGGACGATGCCGCGAAACTTCAATGGGCCAAACTCCAAACCTACATTGCACTTGGTCAGCTCATGACAACTGCCGCTGTGCTCGGTATCGATGCCTGCCCGATGGAGGGGATCAATCCTACTGAATACGACCGGATTCTGGGACTTGAGGAAAAAGGCCTGACGACTTCGGTCGCCTGTGCTCTGGGTTATCGTTGCTCCAGAGACAAATATGCGGATGCACCCAAAGTCCGCTTTGATGAAAGTGAGATAATTACAATAATCTAATCACGGTTGCCGTGACTTGGCTGCTGCCTGCTGCTTCTTAATTGCATCAAGATACTGCTGAAAGGAGGGTTCTATCTTCACAATGTTTTCGACGGCTGTCTCATGAAGGAGTTCCGCTATCTTCTCTAAATCCTCATTCTGCCTTTTCTTACCCCACAACCCGATCTCGATCCAGTTTTTGCGCTTAACGAATTGGACTTTAACCGCCTTCTTGAGATGTGAAACCGCTTCTTCGGGCGGCACTCCAAGCTTCTCTGCATACTCCGTCTCATCGGCAATTTCCTGCAGAATCGCCTCATCACTCAGCGCCTTCTGAAAAGCTGATTCCCAACTCTCGCACAGCTCAATCGGCAGTCCATTAACAGGAATCGCGATCGCTTTGAAGGAATTGGCGTTCATTTTCAACGTATAGTAGCCAAAGCCTACTCCTCCAACGAAGAGAAACCCGATGATCGCAGTGACGAGAAACGTCTTTTTGTTCATATGAGGTAGTTAGCATTTTCTAGGACCAGGGTCAGGAACTTTCACACAAAAATCCTAATCACCCTTTCATTAGATTCTCATTCTTGAATTCGATATTGGACGTTCACTCCTCCTAACTCCATCTTCTGGCATGGACTTTCCCGCCAGTTCGGCAAATCTCGTCACCCTCGATCACGAATTCGACACGATCCTCGACCCAAACATAACGTCCCAAGTCATTTCCGCTCAAATTTGGGTCGAAACCGGATCACAGCACGAATCCGCCCTTGCTGGATCTGGAATCTCACACCTCCTAGAACATATGGTATTCAAAGGGACTGACCGCTTCTCTGGCGAAGCACTGTCACAAGAGGTTCAAGCCGCAGGAGGACAGTGGAACGCCTACACCTCCTTCGATCGTACCGTTTACTATATCGATGGCCCGGCTAAGTCGCTTGACCTCTTCATTTCCGCGCTCATCGAAATGGTCTTTCGCCCGACTTTTCCCGAGGACGAATACGAAAAAGAAAAAGAGGTCATTCGACGCGAAATCGCGATGGGGCTCGACGATCCAGACTCCGTCTCATCCCAACTCCTCTTCCGCACCTGCTACCAACGAGATAACCGACGCCATCCTGTCATCGGCCACCGTGACCTCTTCGACGCCATCACTTACGATGAAATGAAGACTTACCACGCTGCTAAATATCGCCCGCACAATTCCTTTTTCGTCCTTTCAGGAGGCTTCGATCCTATCGATGCCAAATCCATCATCGAACGCGAGCTCGCCAAGGGCCTGCGTCCCCCTGCCTCCTTTCCCACCATCGCTCCCGCTGAGCCCCGCCAAATGGGAGCTCGTCGCGCCTCACGCTCGTTCGCGATTCCAAACACTCACCTCGCTCTCACCTGGCAAATCCCTGGTCTAACACACGAAGACTCCCCAGCCCTTGAACTCCTTTCGGTCGTCCTTGGTGGTGGTCGGGCTTCCCCACTTTATCGAGTAATCCGTGAGGAAAAATCGCTTGCGCACTCCATCGGCGCTTACTCCTGGATGCCAGCCGATGGCCCCGGAATTTTAAGTGCTTATGCTGAAGTAGAGACTGAGAACACGAAAACCGTCGAAAGAGAGATTCTCTCAGAAATCGAAAATCTTAGAAGGTCCGATCTCACTCGCCCCAACGCCCGAGCCTTCCGTCAGATCGTTTCGCAACAATTTAAGACCCTCACAACAGCTTCCGGGAGGGCTTCAGATCTTGCCTCAAATTGGCACAGCGCTCGCGATCTGAATTACACCCGCTCTGCGATCCAAAAACTTTCCAAAGTGACGGTAGAAAAAATTCATACGACCATCGATAGATATCTGACTGCAGACAATCTCACCGTGACTTCTTTGGTTCCCGAAAGTCTCATCACTGAATCAGCTTCTCTGGCTACATTTTCTGGCCCTGAAAAGATCAGCGAGCACGTTTTATCGAACGGACTTCGTGTGATACTTCAACGAGACCCTACTGTTCCTGCTATTTATAGCCAAACCTCCCTGCTCGCAGGGTCGCTCTCGGAATCCCCGAAATCGGCCGGTTTAAATTCTCTGCTTTCCCGGCTCCTTACGAAAGGAACAAGCACGCGCGATGCCCAAGAGATTGCCGAAACCCTTGAAGATCTTGGAGCAAATATCGGGGCAGCAGCTGGCAACAACACCCTTATGCTTTCTTCGTATTGTCTACGCGACGATCTTCCAATCATTGTCGACTTACTAGGTGAAATTATTCGTGAACCCAGCTTTCCCAACGCAGCCATTGAGCGAGAAAAAGCGGCCCTAATCGCTGGTCTCGAAGAGCAACTTGAGGACCCCGCCAGCCGAGCTTTCCGAGAAATGCGCCACCAACTCTGGGGTGGTCAAGGTTACGGTGTTCCATCTTCTGGAACCGTCGATTCCCTTAAATCGCTCGATCGTCTTACTATTAGCTCTCAGCACTCGAACTACTTCACCGCCACAAACATGGTCTGTGCCTTCTTCGGAGATCTTGAACCTCAAGCAACTCTGGAAGCACTCGAAAAATCGCTCGGTGCGCTCCCTGCAGGCACCCCTCCCTCTTTCGGGGATTCACCCACCACACAAGCCGGGGAGCACGCTCTCAAGCTAGACAAAGAACAAGCCGTCCTTGCCATTGGATTCCCCGGTCTTGCTCAAGATGATCCTCGCCGTTTCGCACTTGAACTTATTGACGCCTATTGCTCTGACATGGCTGGGCCTCTCTTCACTAGGATTCGTGAGGAGCTCGGGCTGGCCTACTACGTAAGCACATCACAATTCCTGGGTCTAAACACTGGCCTTTTCGCCTTCTACCTCGGCACTGCTCCCGACCAACTAGAATTAGCCCATCGTGAGCTACAAGGTGAGATCACCAAGATCATTAAACACGGCATCCCTGCCGATGCCCTTGAGAGAGTCAAAGCAAACGTCGAAGCTCGAGAAGCCCTTCGCAATCAAAGCCCATCAGCCCGGGCAAGGATGGCAGCACTCGATGTTCTTCTTGGCCACTCCGCCGACCATCACCTCTCCCAAAGTGATCGCCTCAACATTGTCACTGCAGAAGAAGTTCATGAAATCGCAAAAGAGCTTTTCGCAGAAAACAAAGCCACCACTATCACCGTCTCCCCGAATCAAAAAATCCTGAACTAAGACGAGGAACTTCCAAGCTTTCTCAACCAAGCAACTTACCCGAGACCAAAATCATCTGCAATAAGTTGAACCCTCGATGAAAAGATACAGTCTCCAGGACCGTTGAATAATCACCGGCTTCTGATGATCATATTATCGCGTCTCCCAAAGATCCTCTCGACCTTCTCATTGATGGCCGGAATTTGCCTCGCTGAAGGAGATGCTAACCAAGTCGCCGAGATCGAATTTCAGCAAAAGATTGAGCCCCTTCTTCAGGACTATTGTTACGACTGCCACGGCGATGGCGCTAGTAAAGGTGACTTCGTCCTTGATGATTTCACGAGCACTGCTGCGCTTCTCCAGAATCAACACGTTTGGCTACGAATTTGGGAAAACCTTCGCACCCAAATCATGCCTCCTGCAAAAGAGGAATTTCAGCCGTCCGTTAAGGAACGGAAGGAAATGATCGCCTGGATTGAGCAAAGGATCTTTTCCCTCGACCCAGAAAACCCAGATCCAGGCCGCGTTACCATCCGAAGAATGAACCGACAGGAATATCGGAATACTATCGCGGACGTCGTAGGTGTGAATTTTAATACAACTGATAATTTTCCACCCGATGACACGGGGTTTGGATTCGACACTATCGGTGACGTTCTCACGATTTCGCCACTCTTAATGGAAAAGTATTTCAACGCGGCAGAGGAGATTGCAGAAGCAGCTCTCCCAATTGACGCAGGAAAGCCAAAACCAATCATAATTGATGCCGGAGATTTCCGTGACCGCGGAGGCAGACAGACCGCTCGTTTCATGGAGGCGAATGCCGCCCAAACCGTTACCGCAAAACGAATCATTGATACCAGTGCTCAATATTCTCTAGAAGTTGCCTATACTGTCAAAAGCGAAGGTGGACAGCCGAAAGGGCAATCTGCCAAATTCCAGATGCTCATCGATGGGAAAAAAGTGCTAGAGATCGACTTCGACTCTGACACTTCACGCGGAAGTCGTTTCCTCCAGAATTTTGATCTCGTAGAGGGCAACCATCGTTTTGAGTTCGTCGTCATTCCTAGAGAAAATGGTGAAGGGAGCGGAACCTCTGGAATCCAGATTGATCGCTT
>MDTB01079141.1_pt1 | contig 46889 bp, 54 predicted proteins | sample 811161 | NCBI WGS metagenome assembly MDTB01 (sample SAMN05326650, study PRJNA326480) | marine metagenome | isolation source: seawater | place: Mediterranean Sea | collected 2009 | reverse complement strand
CGTGGTTAGGTATGCCATTGATATGGTGGCTATACCATGGGCCATAACAGGCTTAAAAAACTTTTCATTGACCACTTCAGGCCGGTGGTCTTCGGCCACTCCAAGCATCATAGCAATACTTGGACCATAGATATCTGCATCTAATAAACCCACCGATTTACCCAGTGATTTAAGGGCTAATGCAGTATTAACTGCTGTAGTTGACTTACCTACCCCTCCCTTGCCCGATGCTACCGCAACTATATTTTTTACCTGATCTAACACAAATACCCCTTACAAGTTCTAATTTTTAAATGAAAATGGCTTAATTGCACATGAAAAGTTGGCGTAAAATCGCTATAGTGGCGACTTTATACAATCATCGGAAAAGAAAATCTCGACCATGACAGAAAAGCGCCAAATTTTGGTCACTAATGCCCTACCCTATGCCAATGCCGCACTGCACTTGGGGCATATACTCGAATATACACAAACCGATGTTTGGGTTCGCTTTCAACGTATGCGCGGTCACCAATGTTACTATGTTTCGGCCGATGATGCCCATGGTACTGCAATTATGCTTAAGGCGGACGAAAAAGGCATTAGTCCAGAGCAACATATTGCTGATATGCGCAGTATTCATGAAGCGGATTTTCGCGATTTTCATATTAGTGTTGATAATTATCACAGCACTCATTCTGATGAGAATAAACATTACTCTGAATTAATCTACAACCGCTTAGTTGAAAATGACCATATAGCTAAACGTGAAATCACTCAGGCATTTGATGCTGAGAAAAAACTTTTCCTTGCTGATCGCTATATCAAAGGTGCATGTCCAAAGTGTGAAGCAGAAGATCAGTATGGCGATAACTGTGAAGCTTGCGGCGCTACTTATTCTCCGACCGATTTAATTAATCCGGTTTCTGTGCTGTCTGGTATTACCCCTATTGAAAAGCAATCGACCCATTACTTTTTCAAACTCCCGGAATTTACTGACTTTTTAAAATCTTGGACCCGCAGTGGCGCTGTTCAGACTGAGGTAGCCAATAAGCTGGGTGAATGGCTTGATAGCGGCTTGCAAGAATGGGATATAAGTCGAGATGCACCGTATTTTGGCTTTGAAATCCCCAATGCACCCAATAAGTTTTTCTATGTTTGGCTCGATGCACCTATAGGCTATATGGCTAGCTTTAAAAACCTGTGTGATAAAGAAAATATAAATTTTGATCAATTCTGGGGAGCAGATAGTTCGGCTGAGCTCTATCATTTTATTGGCAAGGATATTGTTAATTTCCATGCATTGTTTTGGCCAGCTATGTTAACCTGCGCCAATTTTAGAACACCGACTAAAGTTTGTGTTCATGGTTTTGTTACGGTTAATGGTAAAAAGATGTCTAAATCCAGAGGCACTTTTATTAATGCACGCTGTTATTTGGAACATCTTAACCCTGAGTATCTTCGTTATTACTATACCTCCAAACTCACGTCATCCGTTGAGGATATAGATCTTAATCTGGAAGACTTTATTCAGAAAGTGAATAGTGACCTGGTGGGCAAGGTTGTAAATATTGCCAGCCGCTGTGCGAAATTTATCACTAAAGGTAATGATGGAATTCTATCTTCAACCATTGCAGATACGGCCCTTTGGCAACAAGTGAGTGGCGCGGGAAAAGTGATTGCAGAACATTACGAGAATCGCGAGTTTAGCAAGGCAATCAGAGAAATTATGGCTCAGGCTGATGCTGCCAATGAATATATAGCGGCAAAGGAACCCTGGAAGCTAAATAAAGATCCAAACCAGCATCAGCAGGTACAAGATATTTGCTCTCTAGGAATTAATCTCTTCAGGCTACTTTTAACGTATCTGAAACCAGTAATTCCTGCAATGGCTGAGGATGGTGAGGTATTTCTTAACGATCATTTAAGTTGGAGTAGTATTGAGCAACCCCTAACTGGTCATCAAATAAATAACTTTACGCCACTGCTCCAGCGGGTGGACAAAGAGAAGGTTGACGCTATGGTTGAAGCGAGTAAGCAGGAAGTGGAACAGGCGAATCAAATTGTGATTGAAGGACCACTGGCTGATGAACCCATTGCCGATGAAATTAATTTTGATGATATCATGAAGGTTGATCTTAGAGTTGCGCGTATTGTTAAGGCTGAAGCCGTTGAGGGTGCTGATAAGCTTCTGGCACTTACATTGGATCTTGGCGGTGAAACTCGCACTGTTTTTTCTGGCATTAAATCCTCTTACCAAGCCTCGGATCTCGAAGGCCGCCTAACAGTCTTGGTAGCTAATTTAGCGCCAAGAAAGATGCGCTTTGGTATTTCTGAAGGCATGGTTTTAGCTGCGGGTGATGATGATGGTATTTACCTCCTTTCGCCAGACAGTGGTGCGCAACCTGGACAGCGAATTACATAACTAAATATCAATAATGAATTAAGGGATTTTATTAGTCCTTGAAGTAAATTTGTTATTCCTAAATAGACTAAAAACTATTTTTTATATATTGAATAGAGGTAGTCCATTCCATGATAATACAAACCGTTGAAGTTACTTGAGTAATACATGCAAGAAGTTGCGGTAATCTTAGTCAGTTCTGTGCTGATCAATAACTATGTACTTGTCCAGTTTCTTGGGCTATGTCCGTTTATGGGCGTCTCAAAAAAAATTGAATCTGCTATTGGCATGTCTGCGGCAACTACTTTTGTATTAACCCTTACCGCTATGGTTAGCTACGTAATTGATAGAGCTGTATTGATACCTTTGGATCTAGAATATCTCCGTACTATTAGTTTTATCATGGTGATTGCCGCTGTTGTTCAGTTCACTAAGATGTTTATCGAAAAAACCAGCCCCTTACTTTACAGAGTGCTGGGTGTATTTTTACCTCTTATCACCACCAACTGCGCTGTTCTAGGTGTGGCTTTGCAAAATGCTGCCAAGCCCCTTAGTTTTGCTCATGCATCAGTATATGGCTTTGGTGCTGGGACTGGTTTTTCTCTAGTACTTATTTTATTTTCGGCAATGCGTGAGAGATTGGCGGCAGCGGATATACCTCAACCTTTCGAGGGTGCAGCTATAGCAATGATCACAGCTGGATTGATTTCATTGGCCTTTATGGGATTCGGTGGGCTAGTTTAGATGCTAGATTTTGTTATTCAACAACCTATCATTTCCGCTCTTGTGGCTTTGTCCGGACTCGGAATTTTATTCGGAGCACTGCTAGGTTTTGCCGCGGAAAAATTTAAGATCGAGGGCGACCCAGTTATCGACCAGATTGATCAACTTTTGCCCCAGACTCAGTGCGGCCAATGTGGCTTCCCTGGATGCCGACCCTATGCACAGTCTATTGCTGATGGTGATGAAATTAATAAGTGTCCTCCAGGGGGACAGTCAACTATTAATTCCATTGCTAGTCTTTTAGATGTTCCTGCCCCTGAATTAGATCAAGAGCATGGACAAGAAGAGGAAGTAAAATCTGTTGCCTTTATCCGCGAAGATGAATGTATTGGTTGTACAAAATGCATCCAAGCCTGTCCTGTAGATGCTATTTTGGGTGCTGCAAAACTAATGCATACCGTAATTGCTGACGAATGCACCGGCTGTGATCTTTGCGTTGAACCCTGTCCGGTAGATTGTATCGATATGCTTCCTTTGGAAGTGGGTATCAAGCAATGGCAGTGGCCATCACCGCCTCTGCCTAATGGCTTAATTGCCAGCGACAAAACACATCATGGTTTAAACCATGAGGATGCAGCATGAGACAGACTTGGGTAACACCGGGCGGCGTTCATCCTCCGGAAAATAAACTTCAATCGCTCACTCAGCCAATTGGCAGCCTGCCTATTCCTGAGAAATTAGTGGTGCCTCTGGGTCAGCATATTGGCGCCCCAGCAATTGCCTGTGTATCGGTTGGCGATAAGGTGCTTAAAGGACAGAAAATTGCTGATCCTGCCGGCACTGTCTCGGCCGCAATACATGCGCCTACATCGGGCATTATTAGCGCCATTGAATCACGCCCTGTGGCGCATTCATCTGGAATGGCTGCTCTTTGTGTAGAAATTACCAGCGATGGTGACGATAAATGGATTGAAAAATTAGGCATTAGTGACTTTGAACACACCAGCGCTGCTGCCCTGCTCTCTATTATCACAGATGCTGGTATTGCAGGGATGGGTGGTGCTGGATTTCCTACAGCGGTCAAACTAAACCCTGGGTTTCAACGTCCGATTGATACACTAATTATCAATGCAACAGAGTGTGAACCCTATATTACCGCTGATGATTCTTTGATAAGAGAACGTGCCGAAGAAATTATTGAGGGAATTCGCATTCTTAGCCATATTTTGGGTAACCCTCATAATATTTTAATTGGAATCGAGGATAATAAACCCGAAGCTATTGAGGCTTTGGCGCCGCATACTCAAGATACTGGTATAAATGTTGTGTCTTTTCCTACTAAATATCCTTCTGGCGGTGAAAAACAACTCATTTATATTCTTACTGGTAAGGAGCTACCTAGCGGTCAGATTCCCGCTGATATTGGTATGGTTTGTGTCAATATTGGTACCACGCATGCCATAAAGCGCGCGGTTGTTGACGGTGAGCCATTAGTTTCTCGGGTCACAACCATGACCGGTGAAGCCTGCGAGATTAACCGAAATTATGATGTTTTAATTGGCACCCCCGTTGAACATATGCTTGAACATAATAACTTTGATGCTCAAAGCTGCAGTCGGGTCATTATGGGTGGTCCTATGATGGGCTTTAGCTTGACGTCAAAGCAAATTCCAATTGTTAAAACCACTAATTGCATATTGGCGCCTAGTGTTGAAGAGATTCCTCACAATGAAGCTGCTCAGCCCTGTATCCGCTGTGGTATGTGCGCTGAGGCATGTCCTGTTTCTCTTTTACCGCAACAGCTTCTATGGTATTCGCAAGCGGAAGATCATGAGCGTTTAGAGGCCCATAACCTTTTTGATTGTATTGAATGTGGTGCCTGTTCTTACGTATGCCCGAGTAATATCCCACTTGTACAACATTATAGAAGCAGTAAAAGTGACATTAAGAAGGCACAGGAAGAAAAGGTTAAGTCTACACAGGCCCGCGAACGCTTTGAATTTCGTAAGCAACGGATTGAGCTGGCTGAAAAAGAGCGTGAAGCTAAGCGAGCTGCACGACGTGAAGCTGCTAAACAGGCACAGGCTTCGACGGGCACTGACGCTATGGCTGACATTGTAGCAGCGGCGCAGGCGCGAGCGGCGGCTAAAACAACCAGTCCAGAGCAAGAATTGGCAAAACTCCAACGGGCAGTTTCCAGTGCAGAGATGCGCGTTGAAAAAGCTCAGGTTAGACTGGATTCTGCATTGGAAAACGCTAAACCTACCGAGAAAATTAATATACTTAGCGCGGCGCTGTCAGGCGCTCAGCAGAAACTTGAAAAGGCAAAAGTACGTCTTGCGGAGCACTCTAACTAATGGCTTTTAGACAGGTGTCTTCACCTCATGCACATGGCGCTCAAAATACAGCTAGGTTAATGCAGTTGGTTGTGTGGGCGACTATTCCGGGATTAATTGCTCTGACTTGGCACTTTGGCTGGGGTTCATTTATTAATGTAATGCTCGCTTCTATTACAGCAGTTATCAGTGAAGCATTGATTCTTAAAATGCGTCGTCGGCCGGTGGGATTCTACTTGGGTGATTACAGTGCAGTGGTAACCGCTGTTTTACTCGGTTTAGCGCTGCCCCCGCTGTGCCCTTGGTGGGTTGTTGTTATAGGCACAGTCTTTTCTGTTGTTATCGCAAAACAACTGTTTGGCGGCTTGGGTTACAACCCTTTTAATCCTGCAATGGTCGGCTATGTGGTGGTTCTGATTTCTTTTCCTATTGAAATGACCACCTGGGTTACTCCCCTTGCGTTACTCCCCGATGGCATTACCCATCCAGATTTTCTAGAATCTCTTAAATTAGTCTTTTTTAGCACCTCCCCGATGGATGGTGTTACTGGGGCTACGCCTTTAGATAGTTTTAAACATGCCGCCGGACTTACGGTTGATCAAATTTATCAATAAGACTCACTATTTAGTCAAGCTATGTTTGCTGGAGTTGGATGGGAGTGGGTTAATCTCGGTTTTCTTGTTGGTGGTATTGTCCTTTTGGGCAGTCGGGTATTTACATGGCATGGGCCTGTTGCCATGCTGGTAACCCTTGCCTTAATGTCACTCATTTTTTGGGATTCTGGAAGTTCACAAAGCCCAGGTTCACCGCTTATGCATCTATTTAGTGGTGCATCGATGATGGGTGCATTCTTTATTCTTACTGATCCAGTTTCTTCTGCGGTCAGTAACCGTGGTCGCCTAATTTATGGTGCATTAATTGGTATTTTAGTTTATATCATTCGCGCCTGGGGAAACTATCCAGATGCAGTTGCTTTCGCAATTTTACTGGCTAATTTTACCGCACCTTTTATTGATAATTATACGTTGCCAAGAACCTATGGCCACACTGATCGCCGTAAGGCAACAGAGAGGTTAGAAGACAAATGATTTTTAAATCAATAGGTAAGAATAGCACGCTATTGGCAGTGTTTACTTTGATTACGGCGCTAATTTTAGCCTCCACTGATCGTTTAACTGAGGATCGTATTGCTAAATCAGAGCGATTAGCTGCACAGAAAGCACTATTCGAAATTATTCCTTTAGCCCTTCACAATAATGATTTGTTATTAGATATTTATCCCATCCCTGAAAAATACTGGACCATGCTAGGCCTTAAATCTGGAGGCGATGTTCATATTGCCCGACTTGATGCCCTTCCTGTTGCAGCGATTATTCCATCGGTGACTCCAGAGGGTTACAGTGGTGATATTGCGATGATTGTCGGTGTAAACTTCGATGGTAGTGTCGCTGGTGTTCGAGTTGTTGAGCATAAAGAAACACCGGGCTTGGGTGATAAAGTGGATTTAAGGAAGAGTGATTGGATTCTTGGCTTTAATGGTAAATCTCTGAAAAACCCTGAACCCAATGCATGGAATGTTAAAAAAGAACAAGGTAAGTTTGATCAGTTTACTGGAGCAACAATTACGCCTAGAGCGGTTGTTCATCAAATCGCTAAAACCTTGGAGTACTTTAACCAAGATAAACAACGATTACTTAATGAGCTTAGTAGTGCCTATAATCAATTAAGTGGTACAGATCAATCATTCAGTGAGCAACAAGTACAATGAGTATTGTAAGCATCTCAGAGGTGACTAAAAACGGACTTTGGACTAATAATCCTGCACTGGTTCAACTACTTGGCCTCTGCCCTCTTCTTGCTGTTACAGGCACTGTGGTTAATGCACTTGGCCTAGGTTTGGCAACTATGATGGTTCTTATCGGTTCCAATATTATCGTTTCACTGATTCGTCATCATGTTAGCGATGCCGTCCGATTACCGGTTTTTGTGATAATTATTGCTACCTTTGTGACCTGTGCTGAATTAATCATGAAAGCTTTCACCTATGAGCTCTATCAAATTTTGGGAATCTTTATTCCTCTAATTGTTACCAACTGTGCAATTCTAGGTCGCGCTGAAGCATTCGCTAGCAAACAATCTGTGGGTATGGCAGCCCTGGATGGTTTTATGATGGGACTGGGCTTTCTAATGGTTCTTGTATGTCTGGGCGCGGTTCGAGAGTTATTAGGTCAAGGCACTTTGCTGGCTGACATGCAATTATTACTTGGCCCAATAGCCAATAGCTGGACTTTGCGACCCTTTGGAGAAGGCTATAGCTTTCTGATTGCTATTTTACCCCCTGGGGCTTTTTTGGTGATGGGATTTATAATGGCGATTAAGAATGCCATTGATTGGCAAATCAAACTCAAAGCCGAAGCCCATAAGCCAGCGCCCGTAAAAGGGGCAAAAAGAATCAGAACCACAGGGCATATTTCTTAAGGGGTTAGAGTAGAGCGTTAACAGGTGCCAAAAGTTATCTTTTAACACCTGAATTAACTCTTTATAACAGGTTATAGCTTGCGGCCAGCCTTTGCTGCAATTCTTAAACGAAGAGCATTGAGCTTAATAAAGCCTTCTGCATCGGCTTGATTATAAGCGCCACCATCATCATCAAATGTGGCGATATTAGCATCAAACAAACTATCGTCAGATTTTCGACCCACAACGCTGACATTACCTTTGTATAGCTTGACTCTCACCTCACCATTCACAACTTGCTGACTTTCATCTATAGCACTTTGTAGCATTAGTCGCTCTGGTGCCCACCAGTATCCGTTATAGATCAACTTGGCATACTTGGGCATCAATTCATCTTTAAGATGAGCTACTTCACGATCAAGGGTAATCGATTCAATCGCTCGGTGGGCTTTCATCATCACGGTACCCGCTGGCGTTTCATAACAACCGCGGGATTTCATGCCCACATAGCGGTTTTCCACGATATCTAATCGACCCACACCATTATCACCCGCCACTTTATTAAGGTATTCAATCACTGTAGCTGGTGACATTGACTTGCTATCAATGGCTACAATATCGCCGTGCTGATAGCTAATATTAAGATAGGTAGGTTTATCAGGAGCATCTTCTGGCGCTACAGTCCAACGCCACATATCATCTTCAGCCTCTGACCAAGGATCTTCGAGATTGCCACCCTCATATGAAATATGAAGTAGGTTGGCATCCATGGAAAAAGGTGATTTTTTACCTCGCTTCATTTCTACTGGAATACTGTGTTGTTCACAATAGGCCATTAATTTGTCTCTAGAGTTTAGATCCCATTCACGCCAAGGGGCGATGACCTGAATGCCAGGCTTTAGAGCATAAGCACCCAGCTCAAAGCGCACCTGATCATTACCTTTTCCTGTAGCCCCATGGGAAATAGCATCTGCATTTGTTTCATTGGCAATTTCGATTAATCGCTTGGCGATTAGTGGTCGCGCGATAGATGTGCCTAGAAGATATTCACCTTCATAGATTGTATTGGCGCGAAACATTGGGAATACATAGTCTTTCGCATATTCTTCGCGTAGATCATCAATATAGATTTCTTTAACACCAAGAGCCTGAGCTTTGGCGCGAGCGGGCTCAACTTCTTCGCCCTGTCCAATATCAGCGGTGAAGGTAACCACTTCACATTGATATTCTTCTTGCAACCATTTGACGATAACCGAAGTATCTAAGCCACCTGAGTAGGCGAGCACAACTTTATTGACCGATGACACTTTTCTAGATCCTATTGATGAATATTTGAGCGAATTTTACCCTAAATTAAACCCTCTGTGTTGTTTATAGTGCCGAATAGTCTATTTGTCACTATTCATTATCAGATTTAGTGGGTTAAGTCTGTTCTGAAACAGCGGATTAGGGTAGCATTAGCACCTATATAAGGTATCCTTAAAACATGACAAAAATAACACTGATTCAACCTGACGATTGGCATCTGCATCTTCGAGATGGATCTGCTCTAGCAACCACAGTCCCAGCAGCAACCCGAGGCTTTGGCCGCGGCATTGTTATGCCCAACCTTAACCCTCCAGTCACAACAGTTGAAAGGGCTAAAGCGTATAGAGATAGAATTATTGCCAATCGGCCCAAAGGATCCAACTGGGAGCCATTAATGGTTCTCTATTTAACCGATAATACTCGACCTGAAGAAATCCGAGCTGCCGCTGAAAGTGGTATTGTTTTCGGCTGTAAATACTATCCCGCTGGCGCCACTACTAATTCAGACTCAGGGGTGACTGACATATCCAACATTAGTGAAGTTTTAGCTACCATGCAGGAAGTGGGAATGGTGCTTCAACTTCATGGTGAAGTCACGGATAAGAATATTGATATTTTTGATCGTGAGGCGGCATTTATTGAGCGACATCTAATTGGTTTAGTTGAGCAATTTCCAAAATTAAAAATAATTTTTGAACATATCACTACCAAAGAGGCGGCTGAATTTGTCGCTTCAGCTTCAGAAAATGTTGCCGCTACAATTACTCCACAGCATTTACTATACAATCGCAATCATATGCTGGCTGGCGGAATTCGCCCCCATATGTACTGCCTGCCAATATTAAAGCGTGATATACACCAGCACGCTTTAGTAAAAGCTGCGGTCAGCGGTAATAAAAAATTCTTTTTAGGTACTGACTCTGCGCCTCACACAAAAGACAGTAAGGAGAGCTGTTGTGGTTGTGCAGGCTGCTTTAGCCACCCTGCGGCGGTTGAACTCTATGCCGAAGTGTTTGAAGAGGCTAATGCTATGGACAAATTAGAGGCTTTTGCCAGTACCAATGGCCCAGAATTCTATAATCTGCCATACAATACAAAAACCATAAGCCTAGAGCGTAAATCATGGGAAATACCGCAATCAATACCCTTTGATGGGTCTGAAATTGTTCCCCTTGCCGCTGGCAACCTTCTAAACTGGAGACTAGAATCCTAATGGATATGCCGGAGGAATTATTAAGACCCTCATTAATATCTCAACGCTTTCGGGGTTTTTTGCCGGTAGTTATCGATGTTGAAACTGGTGGGTTTAATTCTGACACTGATGCCTTATTAGAAGTAGCGGCAGTGATTTTAGAAATGGATAGCCAAGGTTATCTGCAAATAAAAGACAGTTTCAGCAAGAATATTGAACCCTTTTCAGGTGCCATTGTAGAGCAATCAGCACTAGAATTTACCGGTATCGATATTTATGATCCTGAGCGCAATGCGGTAGATGAAGGAGAAGCTCTGCGAGAAATATTCCAACCTATTCGCCGTGAAATTACAGAAACTGGTTGCACTAGGGCCGTCATGGTCGCTCACAATGCGCATTTTGATCTGGGGTTTGTTAATGCAGCGGTAGACAGAGCCCAAATTAAGCGCAATCCTTTTCATCCGTTTTCATGCTTTGATACTTCTAGTCTTGCTGGATTAGCCTTTGGGCAAACAGTGTTAGCCAAGGCCTGTCAGGCGGCTAAAATTGATTTCAATAACCAAGATGCTCACCATGCACTTTACGACACCACTAAAACAGCAGAGTTATTTTGCACCATAGCAAACCGCTGGAAAGATTTGGGCGGCTGGCCAAGCGACTAATCACTTTCCTTGAAACTGCAATGCAACTTGATACATTGCCTTTTTATCCGCGCCACAAATTTTCGCTGTTAACGACGCTGCCTTTGAGGCCGGCAATTCATTTAGAAGTAATTTTAGTACTTTTTCTGCACTGACTGTGGTGGTTGCTGTTTTTTCTTCTGCACCGGCAATCACTAAAACTATTTCACCCCGTTGCTGATTGGTATCCAAAGAAATTTGCTGTTGTAACTCAGACAGCGTGCCCTGTATAAACGTCTCAAATGTTTTACTGATTTCACGCGCTAAAAAACCTTGTCGTTGCTGGCCAAAAATTTCAACCATATCAGTGACAGTTTCAAGGATACGGTGAGGAGCCTCATAAAATACAAGGGTCTGGGTTGCAGGTTTAAACTCATTGAGTGTCGTTTTTCTCTGTCCTGTTTTTGCCGGTAAAAAGCCACCAAATAAAAAACTATCCGTGGGCAGACCAGATACGCTCAGTGCGGCTATGGCAGCACAGGCACCCGGAATAGGCGTTACTGTAATGCCTCGATTTCTCGCCTGAGCCACTAGCCGGTATCCAGGATCAGAAATTAAAGGCGTACCCGCATCTGAAATAAGGGCAATATCCTCGCCACTTTCTAAACGCACCAATAACTTTTCTATCGTTTGTCTATCACCATGATCATGGTAGGCTATACAGGGTTTATCGATATTGAAATGATTAAGTAACTTTTTACTGTGGCGAGTATCCTCGCAGGCGATTAAACTAACAGACTGAAGGGTCTGAATAGCCCGTGGCACCATATCATTTAGATTGCCTATGGGAGTTGCTACAATAGTTAATACACCAGTTCGATTAGAGTCCATGAAAAAAAACACTTTGTCTTTATTTGTAGTAGTGACCATCTTAGCCTTTATTGGGGGCTGTGCGCCAACTTCAAGCTTACAAAAACTGAAAAATACCCCTGACTCTGCAATAATTGATGACGCTGGCCTCGTTTATCAAAAGGATTCTGTGTTATTGGATATTGCTCAATGGTCTGATAAACAAAATTTGAGCCAAGCAGAAGTTTTTTCTGCTGCTGGTCAGTTAGAGTCAAGTAATAAGGTCTTAGACAATATAAACCCAGAAAATCTTAATAACAGACGCTTTGTTACTTTCACTTTGCTTGCTGCAAGAAATTATTCAGCTCAATTTAAAATGCAGTTAGCTGCTGAAAAATTGGATAACCCTCGCTTTAAATCTCTTATTGGCCGTCAGGGAACAGAGCTTAAACAAAAAATACTTAATACGCAGGCTGACGTAGCCTTTGCCAATGGTAATTATTATCAAGCTATTGAAAATTTAATAGCATTGGGACGACTGGCAAAACGTAAAAGCCATATTCGGAACATCCATGATAAAATTTGGGCCGTCACTGTCCGCATGCCATATCAACAGCTTAAGCAAAAAAATGCTAAAGGTTTTGTACTGAACGGCTGGTTAGATCTGTCTGCTAATAGTCGTCTCTTTCAAACTCACCCTGATGAACAAAGCTATATACTCAGCCAATGGCGGCGAAGTTGGAAAGGTCATCCAGCGTCAAAAGTTCCCCCCACCTTTTTTGGTCGCAGCACATTTTGGAATTCAAACCCTGATCAAATCGCGCTGCTTCTTCCATTACAAGATGATTACTACACGCCAAGCCAGTCCATCATTCAAGGGTTTATGAGTGCCTACTATCAAACCATGAATTTAGAGGGTAAAAAATCGCTTAATTTGCCTGAATTAAGACTCTATGACACATCAAATCGCACAATTTCAGATGTCTATAATCAGGCTGTTGATGATGGTATGGAAATGGTTATAGGACCTTTGCGTCAGTCCGAGGTTAAAGATTTAATCTTAACGGGTGACTTACCACTACCAACACTAACTTTAAATCGACTCGAGAATGAGCAAGCCACTAAAATCGAAAACCTTTTTCAATTTGGTTTATCGACTTTGGATGAATTAAAGCAGATTGCCGATAGAGGCTGGATAAAAGGCCATAGGAATATTTTAATGATTGCTCCTGAAAATAGTTGGGGCAAAAGATCTTCAGAATTTTTTAAGCAACATTGGACCAGTAGAGGGGGGGATTTGACCGCAGATGTCCTTTACCCACTTTCAGTCAACGACTTTACCAAGTTATTAAAAAAACCACTTCATATAGATTTAAGTGAAAACCGCGGCTTGGCTATTAAGCGATTTATAAATAGCCGCGTTAATTACACTGCTCGCAGGCGACAGGATATTGATTTGGTTGTTATGTTGGGTTATCCCCTAAAGGCGCGACAAATAAAGCCCGCACTAGATTTTCTTTATGCATCTGATGTACCAGTAATAGCCTCCTCTCATATATACAACGGTGTCAATCAAGTAGGCTTAGACCGGGATCTCTCTGGGGTTGAGTTTTCATCTATGCCTTGGACTCTTTCTGGACAATTACCAATAGATTTACAACCGGATAATCAACTACATACAGCCTATAGACATCTCTATGCTCTGGGACATGATAGCTTTTTGATTGCTAGAAACCTTAATAATCTTGAACTATCAAAGTCCCTACCTCTTTTTGGTTCAACCGGTCTGCTATCATTAAAGGAAGGTGCTATTACCCGCGAACAAAAATGGGCTAAATTTGAACGCGGGAAAGCGATAGAAATTTATTAGATGAATGACTAGGACCCATGGAGGGGACGATTGTTTAGCAACCCATTAAAGAAAACAACTAATATAAAATTACCGTCAATAACAATTAGTTCTAAGGAATTGGGGGATTGGTCTGAGAATCTGGCATGTGATTGGTTGATGGGGCACAAATTAAAGCTAGAAGAAAGTAACTTTCGAAGAAGATATGGTGAAATTGATCTAATTATGAAAGATCAGGGTTGCTTGGTATTCGTAGAGGTGCGATATAGGAAAAATACAACTTTTGGTAGTGCTGAAGAATCAGTTAATCAAAAGAAATGCCAACGATTGATAGCTACAGCCGAAAATTATTTATTAATCAATGGCTATGGAATTAATACTAATTTAAGATTTGATGTGGTAGCTATAAGTCCTGCAAAAGAGTCGGATTTACACTGTACTATCAACTGGATTAAGAATATCCTACTCTAACTTTTTTAGTGGAGCAAAAACTATGGATCAATTGGTCTTTAAACATCTCCAAAATCATATTGAAACTACTATGACAATGGGAGAAAACTGCGCCAATAAAATAGCTGAGGCTGCTGAAAAAGTTACCCAAGCACTACTTTCTGGCCAGTCTATTTATAGTTGCGGCATTGGTGAAACTGCTCCTTTGTCACAGCTATTTGTCCATTACTTAACGGCTGGCTACCAAATTGAAAGACCGGGGTTTCCAGCAATTGACCTTGGTGGTTTAACCCAAATAGATCAGGGAAATCAAAGTTTATCTAATTCCCTGCATATTCATGGTAAAAGTGGCGATATACTAGTTGTTTTTAGCGTAGGTAGTAATAACCCTTGTTTAAAGAATACGATTGAAGCTGCGGTCGAAAAAGGATTATTGGTATTACTTATATCAACTACTGAGGATGACTTACTTGCCCAAGGATTAGGCCAACAAGATCTAGAAATAAGCTGTGCTAACTATGGTAAGCAAGCAATTTCAGCAGTAAATTTTTTAATTATTCAATGTATATGCACATTAATCGACAACAAGATTTTCGGAGGAAATTAAATGCGACAATTAATCGTGCTGGCCATCAGTGCAATTTTTCTTACTGGTTGTACCACTATTGTAAATAAAATTACAAATGAGCCATTTGAACCAGACCCTACTAAAAAAGGCATTATATCGAGTTTAAATGATAAAAAAATGAGTACTTATATTGGGGTAAACCTTAAAAAAGCCGATCCTGGCCTGGACGATGGCCATATTAATGTGACAACAATTAATGCGGTGGTTCTTTTAGCGGGAGAGGTCCCAAGCAATGAACTTAAGCTATTAGCTGGAAAAGTTGCTAGAAACTTTACAGGTGTTCGTAAAGTTCATAATGAATTACAGGTAAGAGGAAATACATCCCTAGTGTCGCGCACCAACGATACAATTCTTGCTACGCAAATTAAATCTAAATTAGTATTTGATGATTTGGTTAATTCATCACAAATTACAGTCATTGCTGAGGATGGCGTTGTCTTTTTAATGGGTATTACGACAAAAGAAAATGGTGACTTGGCGGCGAATATTGCTAGTAGCAATAATGGAGTAAGAAAAGTGGTCAAAGTCTTTGAGTACGTCGACTAAACCTTATATCAATTCAAGGGCCACTGCGGTGGCCTCTCCACCACCAATACACAGACTTGCCATTCCCCTTTTTCCTTTAGTTTGGCGCAGAGCATGAATTAAAGAAACAATAATGCGTGCGCCACTGGCTCCAATGGGATGTCCTAGGGCGCAGGCACCGCCGTTTATATTTAACGTTTCATGAGCGATACCTAGGTCACCCATTGCCGCCATGGGCACTACCGCAAAAGCCTCATTTATTTCCCAAAGATCAACATCTGAAACCGTCCAGCCAACTCTATTTAATGTCTTTTTAATCGCCGTAATCGGGGCTGTGGTAAACCACTCTGGCTCATGAGCAGATTGATCATATCCATGTATCAACGCTATTGGCTTTAAGTTTAGTGCTGCAGCTTTACTGGCTAACATTAATGTTATTGCGGCCGCACCATCCGATATGGAACTTGCATTTGCCGCCGTCACAGTTCCATCTTTGGTAAATGCAGGACGAAGTTTGGGGATTTTTTCTGGATTTGCAGACAGGGGTTGTTGATCATTTTCTACTGATACCTGAATATTTTTATTAGCCACTGACACAGGTACAATTTCTGCTTTAAATAGCCCTTGTTCAATTGCTCTTTTTGCGCGCTTTAAAGATTCCAACGCAAAAGCGTCCTGATCCTTTCGGCTAAACTTATACTTTGCTGCACAGTCCTCAGCAAACTGACCCATAGACAGGGATTTAAACGCATCCTGCAAGCCATCTATCTGCATATGATCTACAAGTTGGCGATCACCAAAACGATAACCCTCACGAGCCAGAGGAAGTAAGTGAGGCGCGCGACTCATATTCTCCATTCCGCCCGCAATTATTATTTCAGATTGTTCAGATCTTAGAGCGCTGCAGGCAATAGTGACTGCACTCATACCTGAACCACAGACTTTGTTCACCGAAGTGCAAGCGGTATTCAAGTCTAGACCGGCAGATAAAGCAGCTTGTCTTGATGGCGCCTGTCCCAAACCGGCACTGAGAACACAGCCCATAATTACTTCATCAATTTGACAGGAATTTAAACCCGAAGATTCTAGTGCTGCCGCTATTGCTATTGCGCCTAATTGGGGACTTGATATAGAGGATAAATCACCTAACATCCCCCCTATTGGGGTTCGCTTTGCAGACAATATTGCAATTGGCTCAGGCATTGATCACTCCATCATAGCCTTCGTTTAGGATTCTATTTTACGACGCGTAACGACGGCTTGGCTTTTGATTTAGACGATTGACTCGACTTTTTGGTAGATGTTACCACAGTTGGTCCTTTGATCGGCGGCGGATCATTTTCAGGCTCTTCATCTAGTTCAAATACCATGCCCTGTCCATTTTCATGAGCATAAATGCCAATAATAGATGCCACAGGGACCACAATATTTATAGGTATGCCACCAAATCTGGTGGTGAATGCAACCGATTGATGATTCATATCAAAATTACTGACTGCGCGGGGTGCGATATTCAGAACAATCTGCCCATCAGTTACAAACTCTTGGGGCACTTCCACGCCAGAATGATGAGCATCAACCGCAATATAGGGTGTACAATCGCAATCAACTATCCATTCATAAAATGCTCTGAGTAAATAGGGACGATTAGACCTCATAGTCATGACAACAGCCTAAGCGCGAACTTCACGCTCAAGATCTGTAAGACTTTCTTGAAATGATGGTCGCTCAAATAATCGTTCAATATACTCAAAAAGCGGTTTGGTTTGAGCTGTATTTGGAAGCTCTATACCTAACTGCGGGAGTCTCCAAAGCATAGGAGCCAAGCAACAATCAACTAATGTAAAATCTTCATTCATAAAAAACGGCATTTCAACAAAAATATCAGAAATAGAAATTAGTGATTCTTTAAATTCTTTTCTTAAAGCATCTGTTTTTTTAGCCTCTGGATTGGCAATTATATTATCCACTAGCGTGCACCAATCATTCTCTATTCGATGAATCCACAAGCGGCTTTGGGCTCTAGCCACAGGATAAACTGGCAAAAGAGGCGGATGAGGAAAACGCTCATCAAGATATTCCATAACAACTTTTGATTCATAAAGGGCTAAATCGCGATCAACCAATGTTGGCAAAGTGCCATAGGGGTTGGCCTCAAGAATTTCTTGTGTCACATTGTTAGGATCGATATCTTCAATATCAACTGTTACGCCTTTTTCGGCTAAAACAATGCGAACCCTGTGACTGTATTGTGAACAGGGGTCTGAAAATAATGTCATTGATGATCGTCGCAAAATTGCCTCTCATTTAATAATATTGACGCTATGCGTCTTTTTATTTTAGGTGCTTTCCACCCAGTATGACGAAAATTTCTCTTTAGTGCATAACCTTATGATATTCTCTAGCTAATAAAGTTGTGGGAACCAAAAGTAATAATAAGAATAACAGAACCCAACGTCCAATATGCTTTCGTTGCTCAGCCATTGGCTCAGCTATATAGGTTAGGAAATTGGTTAGATCATATACAGCTTGATCATATTCAGCCTCACTCAAGGTACCTTTTTCCGCCAAGGTAAATCTTCCGCAAGGATCATCCAGTAAGTCCTCTCCGGTAAGAAGATCTCGCTTAATACCACCATTACTGGCAATTACTGGCCCTGGGGCACATTCTTGTAAACCCTGCAAACCTAGGAGTGCATGGGGCATACCGACATCTTTAAATACTCTATTGTTAACTCCTAGCGGCCTTGAATGATCAACATAAAAATTCTTTAAATAGGTGTAGATCCATTCTGGAGAACGAGAGCGAGCAACCAGTGTTAAGTCGGGAGGAACAGCGCCAAACCATTCTTTAGCATTATCAGCTGGCATGGAGATTTCCATTAAATCCCCAATTTTTTGACCGCTAAATACTAAATTATCCATCATTAGGTTGTGTGGGATTTTTAAATCATCTGCAACGCGCTCCCACCTTGAGTACTTGAACGAGTGACAACCCATGCAATAGTTAACCGCTATATTCGTCCCGCGCTGCAAGGACGCATAATCAGTTAACTCTGCCGTAAAAGGGTCGCAATCTATAGCCCCACAAGATTTTCCACTTTCAGCACCTACTGCCTTAATTGGCAGTACCACCATTAAAATAACCAGAAGAAGTGCGCCTGTGGTTTTCCAGAAACCCATACCCCCGTTCATGGTAATTCTATCGGGTTCAGGCTTTGTGGTCTCATAACGAGTCCAGAAATAAATCCCGACAAAGTAACCAAAGTATAGAATTGTACAAATCTGAGCTAATAGAGTTCTGCCTGGCGTTGGTGCTTTAACACCCAGATAGCCAAGGATAATAAAACAAGCGACGAACACCAAAATAGCGATTCGACTAATAATACCTTTGTAGCGGATTGAACGTACGGGACTACGATCCAGCCAAGGCAGTACAAATAAAACGGCAATCGCCGCTGCCATGGTAATAAATCCACCTAGCTTATCGGGAACCGCACGCAACATTGAATAGAACGGTGTGAAATACCATACAGGGGCAATATGCTCTGGGGTTTTTAATGAGTTAGCAATTTCAAAATTCGCATACTCGAGGAAATAACCTCCCATTTCTGGCATAAAGAATAGAATCGCACAAAAGACAAAGAAAAATACCACCAGTGGCGCTATCTTTGTAACCACGAAATAGGGATAAAACGGCAGGCCATCAATAGGATTGCCATCTTTATCTTTGTATTTCTTGATACTCACGCCGTCTGGGTTATTTGAGCCCACATCATGGAGCGCAATAATATGCATGACTACAAGAGCTAACAGAATAATGGGCATTGCGACAACATGCAGTGACATAAAGCGATTGAGAGTGATGCCAGAAATCAAATAGTCACCACGAATCCACTGCACAATATCTTCACCTACAACAGGTATAGCACCAAACAGTGAGATAATAACCTGAGCACCCCAGTATGACATTTGTCCCCAAGGCAACACATAACCCAAGAATGCTTCTGCCATTAGTGCTACATAAATTGTCATGCCAAAGATCCAGACCAGCTCTCGAGGCGCTTTATATGAGCCGTAAATAAGACCACGAAACATATGTAAGTAGACAACAATAAAAAAGGCTGATGCGCCGGTGGAGTGGGCGTAGCGAATAATCCAACCCAGCTCAACATCACGCATAATATATTCAACAGAAGCAAAAGCTTTCTCTGCAGAGCCTTGGTAACTCATTAATAGCCAAATCCCGGTCACCAATTGAATCACTAGAACGACTAAGGAAAAAATACCAAAGAGGTACCAAAAATTAAAGTTCTTGGGCGCATAATATTGCGCCATATGGCGGTTCCATTCACGTTTAAGCGTGGGCAATCGCGAATCAATCCATGCTGCAAAACCAGTTTCATTACTCATTAAGCTACCTCCGAGTCTACACCAATAACCAACACATCATCCGACTCATAATTGTGCGGTGGAATCTCTAAATTTGTAGGTGCTGGTTTGTTCACAAAAACACGACCAGACATATCGAAAGTCGATCCATGACAGGGACAGAAAAATCCGCCTAACCAAGTATCGCCACCTAAATCAGCAGCACCAACATCTGGTCTATAGATTGGTGCACAACCAAGATGAGTACAAAGACCTACAAGCACTAAAACTTCTTCTTTACCTTGAAGAGATCTTGCATTACCTGCAACATAAGATGGTTGATTTGCACTTTCTGAGTTGGCATCTTTTAGTGAATCGGAATCAATTTGATTTAAAGCATCAAGAGTTTCTTGGGTTCGACGCACAATATAAACTGGCTTTCCGCGCCACTCTTCAACCAGTCTTCCTCCAGGTTCCAATTTGGAAATATTGACTCTAATTGGTGCTCCAGCTGCTTTAGCTTTAGCGCTTGGCTGCCATGAGGCAACAAAGGGTATGGCTGCACCCACTACTCCGGCTCCGCCGATAACACCTGTGGCTCCCAGCAAAAACTTACGACGACTTTGGTTGACACCGTCATTACTCATGACGCTCTCCCTTACAAAAATTGGATTGTAAAACATGCCGAAAAGCATGAATTTTTAGGTGTGTATATTATAGTCCGAAACAGTTTTTTTAGCAATACTGCTTATGGGTATAAAATAGGTAAACCTATGATTTTAAAGAAAAAAAAGCCCGACATATTTGCCGGGCTTTTCGAAAAGTTTGTATATTATCGTTTGGAGAACTGTGGACGCTTTCTTGCTTTGTGTAAACCCACTTTTTTACGCTCTACTTGACGAGCATCACGAGTTAGAAATCCCGCCTTTCGCAGGGAAGGACGAAGATTTTCATCATACTCGACCAGTGCACGTGCTATACCGTGACGAATAGCACCAGCTTGTCCAAAGCTGCCGCCGCCTGAAACTGAAATTTTTGCGTCAAACTTTCCAGCTAACTCCACCACATCGAATGGTTGACGAACAATCATTCGAGCAACCTCACGACCAAAATAAGTGTCTAATGAGCGATCATTTACTTGAATTTCGCCCTTACCGCTTTTTAAAAACACACGTGCCGCTGATGTCTTACGTCGGCCGGTGCCATAATATTGAGTATCTGCCATGTTTTATTCCGTTACAGTTCTAAAGTCTGAGGCTGCTGTGCCGTATGAGGATGCTCTGAACCTACATAGATTTTAAGTTTTCTAAACATCTCACGTCCAAGCGGACCTTTTGGCAACATGCCTTTGACAGCTGATTGAAGAACGCGCTCTGGCGCTTTGTCCAACAACTTTTCAAAACTGATATCCTTAATACCACCGGGATATTCAGTGTGTGAATAATAAATTTTGTTTTTCGCTTTGTTGCCAGTTACTGTTACTTTTTCAGCATTTACAACGACGATATAATCGCCTGTATCTACATGAGGCGTGTATTCTGGCTTGTGTTTACCACGCAAGCGAGTCGCAACTTCTGTTGCTAATCGACCCAGTGTTTTACCGGCCGCATCTACAACATACCAATCACGTTCTACTGATTCTGCTTTTGCACTATAAGTTTTCATTAGTTCCTGCCTAAGCTTGGGCTATCCCAAAAAGGGGGCGAATTGTAAAGAGCATATCGCTCTATTACAAGGGCTGATTGATGCAAAAACCAACTTTTTTTATTATGGCGGCAATTTTTAGGCAAAAACAGCGTTTCGAATCTCGTTTTAACTATAAATTACCTATAAACCCTTCTCTATTTGATGTGCCCGAGATAAAAATTCTAAACTTTGCATTTCTATCAAGCGGCTTTGTGTTCGTTCAAATTCGAAGGCTAACTTACTTCCACTGTAAAGCTTATCTAAGGGCAATTCAGCTGCAATCGCGAGCTTTACATTGTGATCATAAAATTCATCAACTAAATTTATAAAACGTCTTGAACTGTCTTCTCTCTCTGTGTTGAGCTCAGGGATATTACCAATTACCACGGCATGGAACTCACAGGCAATATCTATATAGTCATTTTGACTTCGCGAACCCTCGCAAATAGCAGAGAAGTCAAACCAAATAACATCCGATGTCATGGCTATTACCTCAATCTCTCTAGCATTTACTATTATATAGGAATTGCGAATAATATTTTTATCATTGGTTGCTAAGGCTTCAAAAATATTTGCGATAGCATTTTGAGCTTGATCATTTAAGGGGGAGTGATAGAGGGAGGTATTAGTCAATGCTCTCAGACGATAATCTGACCCCCCGTCCACATTAACCACCTGACAGTGCTGCTCCAACAAAGCAATGGCTGGAAGAAATCGCTGTCGCTGCAAGCCATTCTGGTAAAGTCTGGCAGGTTCTATATTTGACGTTGCGACTAAACACACTCCTCGTGCAAAGAGCGCCTCAAACAATGTGCCCAAAATCATTGCATCTGTAATGTCGCTTACAAAGAATTCATCAAAGCAAATGACTTTTGTTTCACTGGCAATTTTGTCCGCCACTTTCTCAAGTGGGTTTACATACCCTTTAAAAACGCTCAAATCACTGTGTATCCTTCGCATAAATCGATGAAAATGAATACGCATCTTGGACTCAAAGGGAAGAGACTCAAAAAAACTATCCATTAAGTAGGTCTTTCCTCGACCTACACCGCCCCAAAGGTAAAGTCCATGCTCTGGCGTTTCATGAGGGGTTTTTATAAGCTGCTTTAATTGGGTAATAAAACCGCTGTTTTTTTTCTTTGCATTGCTTGCAACCAGTCGATGATATAGGCCATCAAGAAGCTCCACAGCCTTTTTTTGAGCATTGTCTGCAACAAAGCCCTCACGATTTAAATCGTCATAGTAACGCTGTTTTGGAGTTGTCATTAATCTGCACAATGAAATACGGCAGACTGCACTCTACCTATCCATTCTTGGCAAAACAACCCATAGCTACATTTTTTGTTCATTTGTATTAGGCTATGGAATACGTTGAAATTGGTATAATGCAGTATAAATCTCTATATTGGGGTACAATGTTTCCACTATTTAGTAAGCCAAGTAGTTTATTTTTCAGAGGGTAGTATGAGCACATTAACAATTATCATCACAGCAGCAACATTTTTTCTTATTGGGGCTGGACTTGGACATTTATTCGCCCGCCAAAATCAATCTGGCGATCGTTCTGTTCGAGATTTAGAAAAAAAACTAACTCAATCTGAACGTCAACTAAAAAGTTACCAGCAAGAAGTTACTGAACATTTTTTAAAAGTATCACATTTAACATCGAGTATGTCACAGAGTTATCGTCAGATTCACGAGCATTTGGCAACCAGTGCTATTCGACTCGCTAGCCCTGAAATTGGCAGGCAGTTACTTAAATCTGGCGGCTCTGATATCAATCTTACCGATGAAGATGGCAAGCCACTTTTGAATTCTGAAGATGTTCAACCACCTCGTGATTATGCGCCAAAGGTTCCAGGCGGAATTCTTAGTGAAGACTATGGCTTTGCAGAAAATGAAGATAGCAAAAATCAACCCGATGTTTCTGATGAGAATTCAGCTGAAAGCGACAACGATGATGATGACCCAACAAGCAAAGTAATTTAGTCGAATCTTAATACAAAGGACAGGAGGTCTTAATTGATAACTAGCAAAATGGACTTTGCTGTCAAATTACTGCACATTCTTTTTCCAAGATCATGCAGCCTATGCCGAGAGGCATTAAATCCTAAGCAGCAGGCTTTTTGCACCAACTGTATTTATGATTTACCCTATATCTCTCGTTGCTGCCTAAGATGCTCCGAGCCATTACTGACCTCTGATATCTGCCCTGAATGCCAAGAGCACCCTCCAAATTATAGGCAATGTATTTCTCTTTGCGATTATAGCTACCCTATCTCATTAGCTATTAATAAAATCAAGAAAAACCCCTATGCACCAGAGACAAAACAACTCAGTCTAATTTTTGCCGAATACCTTAATAACAGATTCGAGATATCAAATATGCCACAAATTATACTTCCTATGCCGGCTCACCCAATGAAAATTCTTACTATAGGCTTTAATCAAAGCTATTTAATTGCACACTTTTTATCTATCAATTTAAAAATACTCTTCTACGCAATGATATTATTTTTCGCAAAAAACTAGGTAAACCTCATCGAATAAAAAGTAGGCAGCAACGCATGAAAATTTTGGCCTCTAGTTTTGGCGTTAAAAAGCAATCAGAGATTCGAGGTAAATCTTTGGTATTAGTTGATGATGTTGTAACAACAGGCTCAACAGCTAAAGCAGCAACAGCATCTTTATTGGAGGCTGGTGCTAAATCGGTTGATTTATGGTGTATTGCAAAAACAAGCTGGCATAATTATTCAAGCTCGATCAAAATGTAGACTTTAACTACTTTGAATAATGGATATACAGGTGAATCAAAAGCAATCAATCGATCTTATTTGGCAAAAAATTGTTAGTGAAACGATTACTGCGATGGAAAAAGAACCAATTTTACAATCGTTTTTGCAGTCGACCGTTTTAGACCATAGTTCTTTAGGCGATTCTCTCAGCTTCCATCTAGCCAACAAACTTTCAAATCATGCCTTGCCCCTTAAGTTGCTTCAGCCCTTGATGAACCAAGCGTTTAATCAAGACAAAATTCTTTATGCCACATCTCGGGATCTTCAAGCGACAGTGGATAGAGACTCTGCATGTTCTGTTTACAGCACGCCTTTTCTATATTTCAAAGGTTTTTTGGCGTTACAGGCCCATAGGGTAACTCACAACCTTTGGCTACAGAGAAATCAATCACTTGCGCTCATGCTGCAACATAGTATTTCAACCCATTTTGCTGTTGATATTCACCCTGCAGCTAAGATTGGCTCTGGTATTCTAATTGATCATGCGACTGGCTTGGTGATTGGTGAAACTGCCGTTATTGAAGATAGCGTTTCAATTATGCAATCAGTTACGCTTGGCGGAACAGGTAAAGATAGCGGCGATCGTCATCCAAAAATAAGAAAAGGTGTACTTCTGGGACCAGGCGCTAAGATTTTGGGCAATATAGAAATTGGCGAGGGATCAATGGTTGCTGCATCAAGCGTAGTACTCAAATCTGTTCCGTCTCACTCGATTGTTGCAGGTGTCCCTGCTGAAGTTGTTGGCAAGGCAGATGTTAATGAGCCATCAAAGGTTATGAACCACTATTTTAAGCCCTGTTAGCATTGTCGCCAAGGGAACGCCAACACTTCATCAATTGAGTTTACTTTACACAGTTGCATTAGCAATCGGTCCACGCCCAATGCAACGCCACTGCAAGTTGGCAGGCCCGCCTGCATGGCCTGATCTAGTTTTTCATCGAGGGTTATTTTAGGCTTATTGGCTTTTTTTCTGAGATTAATGTCCTGTTTAAAGCGTTCTTTCTGTTGCTCAGCATCTCTTAGCTCAAAATATCCATTAGCTAATTCTATGCCATCTAGAAAAACTTCAAATCTTCGACTGACTATTCTACCTTTTTCATCTACGTAGGTTTGAGCAAGGGCCGCCTGACAGACTGGATAGTCGACTATGGTTACTAGGCCTGTAGGCAGGTTTGGTTCAATCATCTCGGTAAAGAGAAGATCCAAACAGTTGGCGCTTGTTTCATTAGCCCAACCTTTATAACCAAGATTTAATACTGTAGCTTGTAATAATTCCAAAGAGGCTGAGTGAGGATCAAACTGCAGTATCTGCTCAAAGCAATCGCTATAACTGATGCGCTCAATAGTGATTTTCGAATTATTGAGTGTCTTAAATGCTTCAGAAATTAACGCTTCAACTTCTGCTATTAACTGATATTCATCCCAACCCACTCGATACCATTCTAATAGCGTAAATTCTGGATTATGTCGTGAGCCCTGCTCTGAATCTCGAAATGCTTTACCTAGATAGTATATATCGCCTGATCCAGCGGCGAGCATTCGCTTCATAAAAAACTCAGGTGAGGTCTGTAAATAACCCAAAGAATTCCCCATTTGGGCATTAATACTTTCAATATTGATATCTGTTACCGAGGTTGTTGCAAGTGATGGCGTGTCTACTTCCAGAACCGAACCCTCGACAAAAAATGTACGCAGCAGGGCGAATAATTTTGCGCGTACCTGCAATATCTCTGGTTTTGCGCTGGGTCTCCAAGTCTCTATGCTCTAGCCTCTCTATAATCTCTCTAGGAGATCAATCTTTAGCGCGACCTTGATACTCTCCAGTTCGAGTATCTACTTTGATCAAATCTCCCTGATCTAAGAATAGCGGCACCTTTACTGTTGCGCCAGTAACCAATTTTGCTGGTTTACTGCCACCCTGAGCTGTGTCACCTCGTAATCCAGGATCTGTCTCTATAATTTCTAGCTCTACATGTATGGGCGGTGTGACTGACAGTGGAGATCCATTGTATAAGGTGACCATACAGGTGTCCTGCTCTTTTAGCCATAACTGAGCATCACCCACCGCCGTCTCGGTTGCTTGATGCTGCTCGAAAGTATCAGGTTCCATGAAGTACCAAAAATCACCGTCGTTATAGAGATATTGCATATCCATATCCAGCACATCAGCACCCTCAACAGATTCTCCAGATTTGAAGGTTTTTTCTAATACACGACCCGTTTTTAAATTTCGAAGTTTAACCCGATTAAATGCTTGCCCCTTACCTGGTTTTACAAATTCATTATCCAAGATTGAACAGGGGTCACCATCAAGCATGACTTTAAGACCGGATCGAAATTCATTGGTGGAATAGTTGCCCATTATTGTTTGCTCTCAATTATTACAAAGATCATATGATACCTGATGCGGCCTTATTTTTAACTAGTCTGTATCAAAAAGTAGCTGCTTGGACACACTTTCTAACCAAGTATTCCCGTATCCTTGTCGGAATACCCGAGCAAATACAGAATACTGTCCAAACCTAAGCTCGAAATTGCCTGTTTGGCGGATGCTTCAACCAAAGGTTTGGCCCTAAAAGCTATACCCAGACCCGCTATATCTAGCATGGGTAAATCATTGGCGCCATCACCGACCGCAATTACTTGTTCTAACATCAAACCTTCTTGATTAGCAAGCTCCCTTAGTAAATCCGCCTTGCGCTGACCGTCAATAATATCTCCTTTGACGCGACCAGTTACCATTCCATCTTCAATATCAAGCTGATTGGCATAAACATAGTCGACACCGAGAATATTTTGAAGATATTCACCAAAAAAACTAAATCCACCAGATATAATAGCGGTTTTAAAACCCAATTTTTTCAATGTGGTTATTAGGTGCTCTGCACCCTCATTTAACGTTAAACGCTGGGCAACCTTTGGGAGAACGGATGCATCTAATCCTTTGAGAAGGGCCAACCTTTGATCAAAACTCTGTTTAAAATCAAGCTTACCCTGCATTGCTGCTTCTGTAGTTTCTGCTACCTGCTGACCTACACCAGCTTCAATTGCTAATTCATCAATGACTTCTGCATCAATTAGAGTGGAATCCATATCAAAAACAACCAATCTGCGATTGCGCCTAAAGATATTATCCTCCTGAAATGCAATATCTATATCGTATTGATGGGCTAATTCAAGTAAGGATTTTTTAAAGGCGTGTGGGTCAGAGGCTTCACCGCGAACAGAAAGTTCAACACAGGCTCGACCTAACTGATCGCTTTCATGCAAATTAATTCGACCTGAAAGCCTGACAATTTTATCTATATTAAGCTGATATTTTGTTACTACTGCGGTGAGCGCAGCTAAATGCTGAGCCTCAATCTTTCTTCCCAAAAGGGTTACTATATGTCGAGATTTTCCTTGTTGAAGGACCCATTGCTGGTAGCGATGTTCAGATATTGGCAAGAATTTGACCCGCATCTCTAGACCTGAAACACAGGTTTCAATTTGGGCAATCAAGGCATCAGTATCGGCTGCGCTGGGAATTGCCGCCAATAGCCCTAAATTTAACTGGTCGTGAATAACCGCTTGGCCTATATCCAAAATGGTAACTTCATAAATAGATAGAACATTGGTAACGGCATTTGTAACGCCAGGTTTATCCTCGCCAAACACATTAATTAAAAGTATATCTTTCACAAAGTAAGCCTAAATTTAGTTTCTAAGATATGCATTATATAAAAGCTGTGAGAATAGGATAGAATATGTTTAAAAATAACTGAAAAAAAAGGCAAAACATGGGTCGTCAACTATCGATGCCAAAAAGAACCTCTGCAACTGTGCTTTGCACCTGCCTGCTTTTTGGTTTAATTAGTTGGCCACTGCTATTTGCTCAAGCTGATAAATTGGCTAAGGAAGCTGTTATTGATACGGCGACCTCGGCTTTAAACCAATTACATGAGTCAATTCTAACCCCGCTTCTAAGAAATGACACCATTAGTCAACAAGTCGCCTTGCAGAGAATAACAGAAGATCCACGCATAATAAGCGCTAGCCTCCATGGTATTGATGGTGAACTTTTAGCCCAGAGTATTGACTCTCAAGTTCAACCAGAAGTTGCTGAAACTTTTTCAGACAGTATTGTGTTTGAAAATACCCAGGCTGGGGTTATATCAATTGCGATTAATAGCCAACCAATATTCGACAAATACCATCGAATCTTTATTAATTGGCTATTTCTGTGGCTTATTTTTACCTTATTAAGTACCTATATTAGCTATCGCTTTGTTGATCAAATTATTTCTCGCATTAGCCGAATTAACGACCGATTACCCGGAAAAACTGAACCCTTAGCTGATGAAATTGCAACACTTGAGACAAAAATACAGCCCCTATTATCTACTTCTGGAGAATTATCTTATGCGCCAAATAATTGTTATTTCTATTCTCTTATAAGTGCAAATATTAAAAATCATAAACTCCTTTTACAACAACTTAATAAGGATAATTTAGATCAATTATTTGAAAAATTAGATTATTCTATTTTGCGAACACTTCAGCTATATGGTGGCGATCGAGTCGAGGGCATGGAAGATAGTTTTTGTTTCACTATTCGCTCTACCCAGTGCTCAAAACAGCATTTGCTGGTCTGTCTTATGGCCGTTTACACCCTGCAACAATTAATTGAGCAGTTATCCAAAAAAATCGGTATTGATCTTGAAATAAACTGGGTTATTAGCAGCGATAATATAGAAACATCCCCGCAATTTTGGCATGAACAATCACTCTTAAGCCTAAAAAAGAGCAACATTGAAACAGCCAATTCCTTACAAGAAGGTTTAATTCTTCTGCACTGTGATCAATTTAATATTGATGAGCTATCTTCAATAGCCCGCTTTCAAAGTTATGACAACCATCAGTTTATTTTAGAGGGTTTCTCTGAGAATAGATTACAACTATTGCACAAACAGCTAGAGTATTTGATTCGTATCTGTCTTGATTAAATCTTAAATTAGGCCTAGGTTTTCGACTAAAATCACACCCCAGACCAGTAGAAAAACAAACATTGCAAGAGCCACTGCGGCAGAGCCAATATCCTTAGCTCGACCTGATAACTCATGAAAGTCTGGGCTAATTCGATCGACTACTATTTCTATAGCTGTATTTAATAGCTCCACTATCAGCACTAAAAAAGCACCACTAGGAGCATTATTAGTTGCTGAAAGCTATTGGCGATAAAATAAGCAAGGGGTGTCAAAAATAGGCAAAGAAAAACTTGAACGCGAAATCCCTCTTCCTTAAGGATGGCATCTTTAAGACCCTTTGATGAGTTCCTTCCTGCAATAATTAAGCGGCGATTCATCAAGGATAATAATTTTGTCATCATCAAAATTGCCTCTGTTATTGAATATACTGGTCCATTTCTAGTGCAGGATTGTCTTCAGCAGGCGTGCCTACAATTATTGCTGGAACGCCGGCAACAGTTACATGATCTGGAACTGACTCTAATACTAAACTTCCAGCGCCAACTTTAACACCATGCCCCACAGTGATATTTCCCAAAACCTTAGCACCAGCTGCAAGCAATACACCATTACCGATTTTTGGATGGCGATCGCCCTTTTGACAGCCACTACCACCTAGCGTGACTGAATGTAATATGGACACGTCATTGCCAACGATAGCGGTTTCACCAATCACCAAACCGGTAGCATGATCGATCATAATACCGTCCCCCAATTGAGCTGCAGGGTGTATATCAACAGCAAATCGTTCGGAAATATTATTTTGCAAAAATAATGCGAAAGAATACCGTTGGTTATTCCATAACCAATGAGACACTCTATATAGTTGTAACGCTTGGAAGCCTTTAAAATAAATTAAGGGCATTAAATAATATTGGCAGGCCGCATCTCTATGAAATGCCGCCTCTATATCACGTCTAATACTAGCACCTATTTGAGGGTCATGTTCTAGGGCCTCTGCAATCACCGCTCTAATATCTTCGCTATTGATTGAGCTATTGGCAAAAGTCTCAGCCAAAACATGGCCTACAGCCGCTTCAAGGCTGTTATATTGGAGCACTGAACTTTGAAAAAAATCAGCTAAAATACGCTCTTCAGAAGCTAACTGCTGTGCCTCAGATTTAATAGAATCCCAAATAGGATCAACTATGTTCATAAAGTATGCTTCCCAAATTTTCGCATGGTTAGTCCACTATAATATAGCGTTGAAGAATATCATCCAAATGTTTCAGAACCTCATCCAGCAACATTAAATCTGAATTTTTAAGCCTAGCCGCAAGTAACTCCCTAGTGAGTATTTCGGCATATTTATCCGCAAGAGGTCGATAACTTAAATGCCATCGCTCAGGAGCAATACCCCCTTTATCAGTCTTATAAGGACGATAAAAATCTGTTTTTCCAGATTCTAAGTAACTATCAAGCCAGTTATGCATGGGCGCAAACAGTCCATTGCCCTGCACTTCCTCAGGTATTAATTGTATTTGATAATTCTCAGGCATTGCACTGGCATCATAAATATCAAAATCTGTACCCCAGTGATGCCTTGAGGCTCCAGGAAGAGCAGACCATCGAAGAATAGCCTGAATTTTTTGCCATGGACTTAACTTTTGAATATTGATTGGCTTGCCAAATGGATCCATGACTGGACGCATGCCTGAAAGCTTTCCGTTCCAAATTTGCAACTGACGATCAAATGATCGATAGGCACTGCAAATTTTTAATTCAAACCCTGCGTTTTGCGCGGCAGTTTGAAGATCAAAAAAAGGGTTTACAACTTGCTTATGAATGGACTGAATTACATTGCCACTCTGACTCTGATCCAGTGAAACTAGATGAGTATCCGTTGAGCCTGTAACAATTTGATCCATCATAAAAATGATTCTTAAAGGTTATAAAGTCAACAGCTTATCCTATACCCACAGCACCAACAATAATAAGTAAAAAATACTACTGTTATTCAACACAAATATTGACTGTTTTTTTCTCAAACCGCACTATGGGTTGTAACGAATAGATTGTGTTTTTCATTTATTGAACAGGTTCTTTTAAATAATGAGTTTGCTATGACCAACGAGTCCTACATACAAAAAGAAATTCCACTCTGCGGACTAAATGATCTCGAAGATCGGTGTGCCATGGAATTAATTATCGAGGAGCGACAGTTGTTCGCGATCCGACAAGACAATTCTATCTTTGCTTACTGGAATCTCTGCCCCCACAGAAACACCCCTCTTAACTGGGTTCCCAACAAATTCTTAGATATTGAGAATCAGCTTATTCAATGTGCACTGCATGGTGCATTATTTGAAATTGATTCTGGCCTTTGTATTGCTGGACCTTGCACTGGCGACAGTCTTCAACCTGTAGAGCTTAGATGTGAAAACCAATTTTATTATGTGGCGGCAGACCAAAAAATGCCGCCTGCTCCCGTTAATCTTCGGGCTCAGGCACTAGCAGATCTTGAAGACAGGGAATAGCACGGTCTAAAATAATTTCCATATTACTTAATTTAGCGCGCCATGCAATGACCTCCACTCCGGCATTTATTGCCTCAGTAAGAGTCTGAGCATATTGAGGATCTATATTTTCAGCTACTTCCATTTTTTTTGCACCATTAACCTGAACGCAAAAAAATAACATCGCTCTATGACCTTGCCGCACGACATTTATAAGCTCTCTTAGGTGCTTTGTGCCCCGACTAGTGACAGCATCAGGAAACATAACCAAGCCTTTTGATACCTCTAAAGTGATACTTTTAACTTCTATATAACAGCGTCCTTTTATCGAGTCTTCTAGTAGCAAATCTATTCGGCTATTTTCAGCGCCATATTTAACTTCTGTTTTAAGCTCTTCATAACCATTTAGCTCAGAAATAACATTAGCTTCAATCGCCTCTCTAACAAGATAATTAGCTTTATTAGCATTAATACCCGCTAAATTACCGTATTTATTGGTTATTATTTCTAAAGTACCGGCAAGTTTTCGTTTTGGATTATCAGATAACGAGTACCAGCATTCTGAATTTTCAATCAAACAATTTTTCATAGAGCCGGTATTAGGGCAGTGAATTGTCAATAATTCCCCATCTGTATTTATTACATCGCTAAAAAACCGTTTGTACCTACCCTGAAATCTTCCAGAATAGAGGCTCGGAGATAGTTTCATTTTTAAACCCTTAATATTACTGGCATACCTAAAAAATATTCACAGTCAAATATGTGCTCTTATTTAGTAAGATTAATAACTTAACAGTGTAATCTTTCAAATACTGATTAAATAGAAAAAATTTTTCTTGATAATTTGTCATAAACTCTCTATAAACCCTGTCGGATCATTTAAGCTTATTTCAAAAATTGGACTTAAAGCATGGCTACAGCGAAGAAAAAAACAACTGCGACACCAGTTAAGAATTCAGTCACCCTTCATGGCATAGCTCCCTATCAGGAAAAGGCCAAAGAAGAGTATATGAATGAGCGTCAATTAAGTCACTTTAAACTTATCCTAAATGCTTGGCGCAGAGAGTTGATGGAAGAAGTAGATCGCACCGTTACCCATATGAAGGATGAAGCCGCAAATTTTCCTGACCCTGCAGATCGTGCAACGCAAGAAGAAGAGTTTAGTCTTGAACTGCGTACCAGAGACCGCGAAAGAAAACTTATCAAAAAAATTGATAAGACTCTTACCCGTGTTGAAGAAGACGATTATGGATTCTGTGATCAATGTGGTGTTGAAATTGGGATTCGCCGCCTAGAAGCTCGGCCAACCGCTGAACTTTGCATTGACTGTAAAACGTTGGATGAAATCAAGGAAAAGCAAATCACTGGAGGCTAAGTAAGCCTTTAGATTGAATGCTTAATTCTCGATCAATACACAAATGTCCTCACCCCATAGTATTGGCCGATTTGCACCATCACCTAGTGGACCTCTCCATTTTGGCTCTCTTCTGGCTGCGATCGCTAGCTTTATGCAAGCAAAGCATAAAGGGGGAAAGTGGCTAGTTAGAATAGAAGATATTGACCCTCCTCGAGAAGTTTCTGGTGCCAGCGCCACCATCCTCAAACAATTAGAACAGCATGGTCTTTGGTGGGATGATGATGTTGTCTACCAAAGTAACCAGGTAGGGCATTATTTTGAAATCCTTAACTACCTTGAAGATCAGTATCTCACTTATAATTGTAGTTGTACCAGGCAGCGCCTTATATCCCTAAAAGGTATCTATGATGCTAAGTGCCATGGGCAAAATTTATCGAGTGAAAATACCTCTGTTCGCCTATCAATTAGTGACAGTATAAAAGCTACAGGCATGGCGAATGACAGGATAAAATTTTACGATTTAATTATGGGTGATTATGCTCAATCGCTGATTGAAACCTTGGGTGATTTTATTTTACGTCGGCGCGATGGTCTTATTTCATATCAACTAGCCGTAGTTATAGACGATCATCTTCAAGGCATCACTGAAATTATTCGCGGATTTGACCTTATCGATTCAACACCCAGACAAATCTTACTTCAGCAATGTTTGGGCTATAAAATACCTGTTTATGCCCATATTCCTCTGGCGATGAACTCACTAGGGCAAAAACTCAGTAAACAACACCATGCTAGACAACTGCCACAAAATAAAGAACAAGAACAACTCTGGCTTGCCTTAAATTGGCTACAGCAGCAACCTCCTACAGAACTTCGAGCATGCTCAGTGGATGACATTATCAAATGGGGTATAACTCACTGGGATATATCAAAAATTCCCTGCACCACAACTGGAATTTCAGCACCAAAAAGTTTTTACACTGCATAATTTTCTTGGTATTTCTGGGTAATAACATTCATAGGTAAACTACATCCTTGATTCCTGTTTAAACATTAAAATAATTTTTGACCAGAAAAATAGAGCGGATAGTCTTAAAAAAGCTATTTATTGGAGAAAATGATGCTAATTATTGCATTAAACGCAAATTTCCACCACTTCAACTCTAAAATGGTGCCAATATGCTTGTGACGATCCAGTTTTTCTGATTATATAGAGGTGTCAAAGCATGCTTTGACTATAAATAAAACCATAAATAATTATAAAAAATAGATGGATTGCAAAGCGTTCAAACAGCTTAGACTGAAGAACGTCTCTGAGGGGCTGCCGAAAGGCAACCCTTTTTTATTGCCTGCTTAATTTTCCCAAATTTACTAATCAACAAATACCATAGTAAATATTTATTGCTAACAGTGCTGGTTTTGCTCTGTTAAACTACCCGCTCACTTTGCATTGGCTTTTATTGTGTTAAAACGTCTCGGTAAATTTTTTGATCGCTCATCACAGACAAATGATGGTCAACATCTCGTGTTAAAGGCACATGAACACAGCCTAAATCCAAAAAAAATCTGCAGACATGCCTGTGAAATAGTTCGCGTTCTTCAAAAGAATAATTTTGAAGCCTACGTTGTGGGTGGTTGTGTTAGGGATTTATTGCTAGATCTAAACCCGAAAGATTTTGATATTGCTACCAATGCGACACCTCAACAAATCAAAAATTTGTTTCGACGCTCACGTATTATAGGTCGTCGCTTCCAGATTGTTCATGTTCAGTTTGGTAGAGAGCCTATTGAAGTCACTACTTTTAGATCGAACAACACAGAAAAAAATGAAAAGGTGCAACAAGCTGCTAGTGGACTACTGACCAGAGATAATATGTTTGGCTCTATACATGATGATGCAAACAGACGCGATTTGACTATTAATGCCCTTTATTACGATACAGAGAAAAATACCCTTCATGATTTTTGTGATGGGCTTGAAGACCTTGCTAAACGTAAGATTCGTATTATAGGTAATCCTTCTACTCGATATAGCGAGGACCCTGTAAGGCTTCTTAGAGTGGCTCGGTTTGCCGCAAAGCTGGGATTTACGGTGGAAGCTAAAAGTCTCAAACCCATCGAAAAAATGTCAACTAACTTAAAGCATGTATCAGCACCAAGAATGTTTGATGAAACCCTAAAGCTCTTTATGGGCGGATATGGTCTTGCGGTATTTAAACTTTTATTTGAATATCGCCTATTTGCACAGCTAATACCCCAGCTGAATCGTCTTATAGAACAGGGGCACCCTACTGCAAAAAACATGGTAGAACAGGCACTCACTAATACCGATCTCAGAATTCGAAGTAACAAGCGAGTCACTCCGGCTTTTATTTACGCCGCATTATTATGGCCGTCGGTGCAAAAAGTTTCCTCAGAATATGTAAAGCAAGGGCATCCTCCCGCCTCAGCTCTAACTAAAGCAGCCAATGAAGTAATCAGCAATCAAATTCCAATTACCGCTATTCCAAGACGCTTCACTATAGCTATGCGGGAAATTTGGTCAATGCAGTTAACCTTGGTAAAACGCGGTGGCAACCGCGCTCAGCGCTCAATGGAAAACCCACGTTTTCGTGCTGCCTATGATTTTATTCTTCTAAGAGAGCAGTCGGGTGAATCTCTCAATGGCCTCGGTGACTGGTGGACAAAATACCAAGATGCCAGTGAAGATGAACGCCAAAATATGGTGCAAAAGCTCAACTCCCATCGCTCCCGTAATCGTAGGCCAAGAAAAAGAACTAACGAGCCCAACAATGCCTGAGGCTTTTATTGGTCTTGGTAGTAATCTGTGCGGTGAGTCAGAGGGTGTGTACAAAGACCCAAAAATGCAGATTCAACAGGCCATCAAAAAAATCGGTGGCCACTCTAAAATCAATATTTTAGCAGTGTCTAGCTTATATCAGACAGGCGCAATTGGCCCTGGAGATCAACCAGATTATGTCAATGCTGCTGTAAAAATTGAAACCAGTTTAGGTGCCCAAGGATTACTCGAAGCACTTCAGTTGATTGAAAACCAGCAGGGACGAATTCGCGTAGAGCGCTGGGGTGCTAGAACTTTAGACTTAGATATACTGGTGTACGATCAATTAATTGAAAATACACAGCATCTCACTTTACCTCACCCAAGAGCCCATGAGCGAGCCTTTGTGTTAGCACCACTGATGGACTTAAAACCTGACTTAGTGATTCCAGACCGCGGAAAAGTTATTGATCTATTGGCAAATTGCTCCATGCAAGGTATTGTAAGACTTAACAATTAATGCTTTGCCAATAACATTGCAACCGGAGAAAGTAGTGGAAGCAGAGCTTCTAAATACACTTGGATTAGAGACTAATTCGGCTAACCTTAAGATACCTACCTATATTGCTGTTGAAGGCCCTATCGGGGTTGGTAAGACTACATTAGCAAAGCGGCTTGCTGAGACATTTAGCTGTGAAACAATCCTTGAGGATGCAGAAGACAATCCATTCCTTGAGCGTTTTTATAAAAATCGTCGTGCTAATGCTCTGCCTACTCAGCTTTCTTTTTTATTTCAGCGAATTCAAAAACTACAGGCCATAAAACAAGGTGAATTGTTTCACCAGGGTCGCGTATCAGATTTTTTAATAGAAAAAGATCCATTGTTTGCCCGAATAACCTTAGATGATGATGAGTATCGTCTTTATCAAACTCTGTATGACAAAGTAATTGAAGAATTACCACAGCCTGACTTAGTTGTGTGCTTACAAGCTCCTACCAATACCCTGTTTGACAGAGTGCAACTTCGGGGTAACAGTATCGAGCGGGGTATTGATCTGACGTATTTACAAACTCTCAATGATGCCTATACACAGTTCTTCTATCATTATGAGGACACCCCTCTACTGATCGTCAATACAAGCGAAATTAACTTGGCTCAGGGTAATTCTGATTACTACAATTTAGTAAAATATATCCTTCGTGGACAGCCCGGGCGTCACTACTACAACCCCCACCCAATTCAATAAATGCAGCTCCAAGATATAATGTTACAATATTCCAACTAGCACAGTATCTTGTGGCTGACTATTTCGGGGAACCTAAGTAAATGACTAGCATATCGATTGATCATCTAAAATCTATCAAAGCCAGTGGCAATAAATTTGCCGCCATTACCGCCTATGATTATAGCTTTGCGAAATTGATTGATAAGGCTGAAATCGAAGTCACTCTAGTAGGTGATTCCCTAGGCAATGTTATTCAGGGACAAAAGACCACTATTCCTGTAACCCTTGATGAAATGGCCTATCACACCAAAAATGTGGCGCGCGGAATCCAGTCTTCTCTGGTTCTGTCAGATATGCCTTTTATGTCCTACGCTACAGTATCTCAAGCCTTGGATAATGCAGCAATACTCATGCAAGCAGGGGCTCAAATGGTCAAACTGGAGGGTGGTGAATGGTTAGCAGAAACCGTTTACGCATTAACACAAAGAGGGATTCCCGTTTGCAGTCACTTAGGGCTTACTCCTCAATCAGTTCACAAGTTAAGTGGCTTCAAAGTCCAAGGTAAAGACGAGAATGGGGCTGACAAAATTTTAGCTGAAGCAAAAATACTTGAACAAGCCGGAGCCGACTTATTGGTTGTCGAATGTATTCCATCCTCATTAGGCAAAGAACTAACATCTGCCTTAGAGATTCCCGTAATTGGTATTGGTGCAGGTGCAGATACAGATGGACAGGTTTTAGTTCTTCAGGATATGTTGGGCATCTCTTATAGCGCACCTAAATTTTCGAAGAATTTCTTAGAACAGTCTTCCAATATTCAAAATGCTTTAAGTACCTACAGAAAGGAGGTCTTAAGCCGAGCGTTTCCTGAGCCAAAACATGAATTTTAGCAAGAACTATACCCCTGCTTTAATTTTTTATTCCTTAGGCTTAACGTAAAGCACCAGGCTATGGCCTACCAACTGGTAGCCATTTTGTTGAGCAATTTTTTCCTGTAAACCTTCAATTTCATGATTGTGAAATTCAATTACCTTACCAGTTTCGGTACACACCATATGATCGTGGTGTTCGCCTCGATCAAGCTCGTAAACCGCAGGCCCAGAATCAAAGTTATGTCGCTCCACTAGTCCAGCAGCCTCAAATTGGGTTAGAACACGGTATACCGTGGCAATACCCACATCTTCATCAGCATCTCTAAGGGCCTGATAAATATCTTCAGCCGTCATATGTCGCTCGACTGTATTTTCTAGAATCTGTAAAATTTTAATTCTAGGCAACGTGACTTTTAAGCCCGCTTTTTTTAATTCAATATCTTCTGGAGACATAATTTACCCTTCTTTATGTTATGATCCACCTTAATCTTTTGTGTACCATTTAGGATACTTCATATGCGATTATATTCGATCTTGGCTTTACTTTTTATATTTTTATTTTCCGGCTGTAGTTGGATTAAATTTCCAAGTATCCATAAAGTATCTGTACAACAAGGTAATATAATTTCCCAAGAAATGGTAGATAAATTACAGGTTGGTATGACCAAACCTCAGGTGCAGTTCATATTGGGTACGCCACTTATAGTGGACACCTTCAATCCAACACGTTGGGATTATTATTACACAAAGGTCGATTCCAACGATAAAAAATATGAACAGCAACTCAATTTAACATTTGACCCAAATAATACACTTCTCAATATTGAGAGCGACCTTTTAAAATCCGATGAGAAAAAATAGGCTAGTAAATAGCTAACTACTTTTTTGCATTTTAGATTCTTCCGCTCGACGGCGGCGAACCTCTTTCGGGTCAGCTATTAATGCCCGGTATATCTCCACTCTATCTCTAGCCTTTAACTGATAATTAGCCGGATCTGCAAGGCCTTTGCTTCCTAGAACTTGAGAAAAAATACCCATTTTCGTCGCTTCAATATCTATTTCTGAAAACAACTGCAACACACCAGATTGCTTTACCGCTTCAAGTGCAGTAGTTCCAACAGGGACAGTCAATACTTTAAGAATCTGCTTGTCGGGTAGCGCATAAGCCACCTCTACAGTGATTTGAGAATTACTATCTGCCATTAGAATGCCTTTTTATAAATTTCATCTGCACGTTTACAAAGTGCATCTACAAGGTTGCTCGATACACCCGAAAACAAACCTGTGGCCACTGTAGCCAATGTTTTTCTTTTAAACTCAAACTCAAGGTCCAGTGTAAGTTTACAGGCAGAATCAGACAAAGGTTTGAACTGCCATAAACCATTAAATGTTTTAAATGGGCCATCCTGTAATGTCATTTCAATACTTGAGTCGGGCACCAACTGATTACAGGTTGTAAATTTAACATCCATGCCCGCTTTTTTTAGAAACAATGTGGCCCGCATTAGGCGGTCGCTATGCTCAATGATATCAACTGACGAGCAACCGTCCATAAATTGTGGATAGCTAGCCACATCATTGACTAGACAGTACATCGCATGTGCTGAATATGGAACAAGTGCTGATCTATTAACCGCTGCCAATTGCCCACCTAAGAAAATCTATCATACAGTCCCATTATAAATACCGCACCTATTGCAAAAGGCGCTAAATATCGCAGTGAATATTGCCATAATAACTGCACTTTGGGATGCATGCCTAGCATTTCAGACGCAATAATCTTTTTATCGACTACATATCCGACAAATAGTGCAATCAACAAGCCAGAGACCGGCAACATAATATTGGCTGTTAGGAAATCTAAAAAGTCAAAAAATGTAAAGCCAAATAATTGATATCCCGACCAAATATTAAATGAAAAAACAGTGCCCAAACCCAGAATCCAAGCAATGACCGCAAAGATCATATTAGCTTGGAATCGATCCATATTTTTAGTTTCCACTAGCCAGGCAACACAGGGTTCAAGTAGGGAAATAGCCGAACTCCATGCGGCAATTGAGACTAAAATGAAAAAAATTGCACCAATTAATAAACCGCCAGGCATACTGCCAAAGGCAACTGGTAAGCTAATAAACATCAAACCTGGACCAGCGCCTGGTTCAATCCCCTGGGTTGCAAATACAATTGAGAAGATCACTAAACCAGAGATAATAGCCACGGCACTATCGAAAAAAGCCACGATTAAAATGGTTTTTCCAATACTTGCTTTTTGTGGCATATAAGCACCATAAGCCATGATTGCAGCCATACCAATGCTCAGCGTAAAGAATGCCTGCCCCATAGCCTCTAGGACCGAGCGTGAAGTGAGTTGATCTAGGTTAAAAGAAAATAGGAAATCTACTGCCGCTGAAAAGTTACCTCTAAAAAAACTAAAGACTAATAACCCAAATAGAATAAAAAATAGAATTGGCATTAGAGTTTCAACTGCAACGCCTAAACCCTTTTTAACACCCCCCATAACCACCGCAACACAGAGCGTCAAAAATACCGTTTGCCAAAAGACAAGTTTAGCGGGATTATTAAGCAACTGATTAAAGGCAACCGCAGCGGCGTCACCATCCACCCCTTTAAGAACGCCAGAACCCATCTCAATAATGTAGCTCAGCGCCCAACCTGCAATTACCGCATAAAAACTTAAAATCAAGACTGCGGCCACAACTCCCAACCAGCCTAAATAAGACCAGCGCAGATTAGCGCTACTCTCAGACACTATGTCCCGCATAGCATTAACTGGGCTTTTGCGTCCATGACGCCCCAACATGACCTCTGCCATCATTACCGGAACACCGATAAACAGAATACAGGCTAAATACACCAGCACAAATGCGCCACCACCATTACTACCAGCAACATAGGGGAATTTCCACATATTACCCAAGCCAACCGCCGAACCGGTAGCGGCCATAATAAAGGTCCAGCGTCTGACCCAAGCACCGTGCATTCCCTTCTGTTGTAATGCCATATCAAACCCTCAGTTTTATAACCGAATTGTAACCATAATTGTAGATCTTACCTAGAGTGCTATTTAATTTATTAATACCTAAAGAAAAATCATAAAAACATCACTATCGCTATAATAATCTTATGACAAAATTAATGCCCAACGTATAATCCTTTCATGAGCAAAAAGAAACCCAAACAATCCTCTAATACTATTGCCCTAAATCGCAAGATGAGGCATGACTACTTTATCGAAGAAAAATTTGAGGCGGGCATGTCTTTGCAAGGCTGGGAAGTAAAAAGTCTTCGTGAGGGTCAAGTAAATCTGACCGATACCTATGTCATAGTTAAAGATAATGAAGCCTGGCTGTTGGGCACAAATATAACGCCACTCAAAACAGCATCTACTCACTATGTTACTGAGCCTACGCGAACGCGTAAATTGCTATTAAATTATCGTGAGTTAAAAAAGATAGAAGATGCAATAAAACAAAAGGGTCGAACCTGTATTTGTACTGCTCTCTATTGGAAAGGCCATTTGGTTAAGTGCGAAGTTGCACTGGCAAAGGGTAAGGTTGCATATGATAAGCGCATGGATTCAAAAGAGCGCGATTGGAGCCGGCAAAAACAAAGAATTATGCGAAATCCCTAAGTGTAAATACCTGAAATTTGTTAATTTTTGACTGGCTTTTCAAGTAAACTTTCCTCAGGCATGACACATTTAAGCTTAGTCTCTAATAGCTTCTCAATGGGCTCTAATCGAAACGCATCATCTTCACAGGCAAAACTTATTGAAGTTCCTGTTTTACCTGCCCGCCCGGTTCTTCCTATACGATGAACATAGTCCTCTGGCTCTTCAGGCAAGGTATAGTTAATCACATGACTAACACCATCAACATGAATACCTCGGCCAGCTACATCTGTCGCTACCATCACTTTTAAAGCACCATTCTTAAATGATTCTAACGCTTTCATTCGACGATTTTGCGGGACATCACCAGACAGGATGCCGACTTTAAATCCTTGTTTTTTTAGTTTTTCATAAAGTGTTCGACAAATATCACGCCGATTGGCAAAGACCATTACTGAATCTACTTCATCAGATTTCAAAATATTTTGCAGTAAAATTATCTTTTCTTCAGTAGAGGCAATATAAATTTTCTGCTCAACAGTATCAGTTGCAATTTTTTTGGCATCAATCTCTACGGTAACCGGCTCGAAAGTCCAAGATTGGGTTAGGCGCATAATTTCAGGAGTAAATGTGGCTGAATATAAAAGTGTTTGACGATCTTCTTTTTTAGGGGTTAATTGTACTAAGCGTCTAACCTGTGGGATAAAACCCATATCCAACATTCGATCGGCTTCATCAATAACCAAAATCTCAACCTGATCCAAATAGATATCTCGATTATTAGCAAAATCCAAAAGCCGCCCTGGTGTTCCCACCAAAATATCACAGTGCCCGCGCTGTAGTTTGGATAACTGCCTACCGTAGTCCATACCACCTACCAAACAGTGCACGCCAATATCAACATGCTTGACCAATTGAACTGCATCATCCGCTATCTGAATCGCTAACTCTCGGGTTGGCGCCATAATCATGGCACGAGCCTCACCCAAGTAACGCTGACCCTCAACGGGATGCTTAAGCAAATCAGCAATAATACTTAGTAGAAATGCAGCCGTTTTTCCAGTACCTGTTTGAGCCTTACCTACTAGATCATAACCATGTAATGTATGGGGTAATGAAGCCGATTGAATAGGGGTGCAATATTCAAATCCCGTATCCTGAATACCATGCATCAACTGAGCAGGAAGCTCAAAGTCATGGAATCTTGTTTTACCTTCTTGAGGCTCAACCACAAACTGTGAAATATCCCATTTTTGCCCTTTTTTAACCCTAGACCCTGATGATCTGGCGGTTTTTTTAGGCTTAGATTGGGTCGATGGTGCTGACGCTTCTTTATTAACAGATTGTTTGGGAGTCTTAGTCAAAGGGCTATATGCTTTTTTAGTTTTCTATTAAGGCGAAAGCTTTTGGGCCATCACCGCCAATTCACAATGGCGCAACTATAGCAGAATTAAGATTTATTCGCTTAGACAATCACTAGTCAAGCTTAATTGATAGGTAATTTCAAATATTTAGGCTATAACTTTGGTAAGAACTTATTTCCAAAAACCTAGGGTGATACGATCTAAATTATTATAATCTTGCTTGGTAGTGACCTCATTAAAGCCTGCAAATAACATTAAGTCTCTTACTGCCTTCCCCTGATCATAACCATGCTCTAAGACAAGCCACCCATTAGTATTTAAATACATAGAACTTTGGCTAACTATAACTTTTATATCATCCAACCCATCAACTCCAGAAACTAACGCAGTTTTGGGCTCAAAGCGCACATCACCCTGAGAAAGATGTGGGTCATCCTTGGCAATATAAGGTGGGTTACTGACGATTAAATCAAATTTATTATCCTGCTGTTTTATTGCATCGAACCAATTACTTTGAAAAATACTTACATTAGAAAGCTGTTGTTGATTACAATTATCTTGAGCCAGCTCAACGGCACCCAGTTGTGCGTCCACCGCAAACCACTGCATATCTAATCGCTCAGATGCAAGCGCTAAAGCAATAGCACCAGAACCTGTTCCCAAATCCAAACCGCAAGCTTGACTTGGCAAACCTAGCTTCAGGACAATTTCGACCAAGATTTCAGTTTCTGGACGCGGTATCAGCGTATCTGAGGAAACATTTAAATCCATCGACCAAAACCCGCGAGAACCAGTTATATAAGCGATAGGTGTGCCCTTAATACGCTGATCTAAGAGAGATTTAAATAACGTCTGATGAGTTGGTGAAACTGTATTATCAGGCCATGTTCGCAACCAGGTGCGATCTTTATCAATAACATGACATAAGAGAAGCTCGCAATCTAGCTGTGGTGTATCACTAATGGATTCTAATTGGGATGATAATGAAAGTAACTTGGAAATACTGGCCATTCTAATAAGCCATTATTCAGAGAGAGTGGCGAGCTGTTCAGCCTGAAATTCGTTAATCAATGGCTGCACCACCTCGACCAGACTCCCCTCCATAACCTCGCTTAATTTATACAAGGTAAGGTTGATCCTGTGATCAGTAACACGACCCTGAGGAAAATTATAGGTTCTAATACGCTCAGAGCGGTCACCACTACCAACCAAGTTTTTACGTTGCTCGGATTGTTCTTTTTCTGCCGCATCCGTTTGTGCATTATTCAAACGTGCCTGCAGGACTGACATCGCTTTAGCACGGTTTTTATGCTGCGAACGCTCATCCTGACATTCAACTACAATACCTGTTGGCAAGTGGGTAAGACGAATTGCGGAATCAGTTTTATTGACGTGTTGCCCGCCAGAACCCGAGGCACGAAAGGTATCTACCCGCAAATCACCCTTATTAATCTCAATAGCATCCTGCTCATCAGCTTCTGGCATTACAGCAACAGTACATGCCGAAGTATGAATTCGACCCTGAGATTCAGTCTCAGGCACTCGCTGAACACGATGAGCGCCAGACTCAAATTTCAGCATGGAATACACCCCCTTACCGACAATTCGAGTAATAATTTCTTTATAGCCGCCGTGATCACCCTCATTCATGCTTATCACTTCAACCTTCCAGCGCTGACCCTCAGCAAAACGGCTGTACATCCTAAATAGGTCGCCAGAAAAAATAGCCGCCTCATCTCCACCAGTTCCCGCACGAATTTCTAAAAAAACATTGTTATCATCATTGGGGTCTTTAGGTAGTAGTTGCCTCTGTAAATCAAGCTCTAGAGGTTCTAATCGACATTCTGCTTCAGCTAGCTCCTCTTGTGCCATAGCACGCATATCAGGATCGGAATCCTTAAGTAATAACCTGGCTTCATCTAGATTATTAATAACTTCCTGATAGCTTAAATAAGCCTTAACCACAGGTTCTAACTCCGCATATTCCTTTGATAGATCTCTAAATTTATTTTGCTCTGCAATTATTTCAGCATCACTCAAAAGAGCGCCTACCTCTTGGTAGCGCTCATTGAGATTATCTAGTTTTGACAGAATTGATGCTTTCATAGGGTTATTTTCACTTTTATATTAAAAAAACCCTGTATGAAAATAACATCAGGGATAACTACTGGATTATGGTTTTAATTCAATGCCGACTGCATGCAACACAGCCCTATACATCGATTGTGGTAGCGCATTTTCGGCAACCTGCACTCTCAGATAACCCATTTCATGCGCATTTTGTGCAATTCTATCACTGGGCACTACTAAGGGTATATGCTTATCCGCTGGAATATCCATAGCCTGAAGCAATTCACCACTATGCACCACAAGACAACCGACACTAGACATAAATTTTTTCGCTTGTGCCAGATTATCTGATTTAATTTGACGTTGATACAATTCGCAATATTCGACCGTTGCGCCTCGCCGAACAAGCTCCTCTCCCAATGTTTGTCGACCCTTTCCACCACGCAAAATAAGCACTGACTTACCTTTTAAATCTTGCAACTGAGGTAACTCTTCTAGCAAACCTTCCGTATTAGGTTTTTTCTCAGGGAAACTCACTGAATAATTATATTCATAAAATACATCGGCAGTCTGTTGACCCACTGCTAAAAAATCAATTTCTTTGGGCAACTCAGGCCAGCGTTGGGCGATTATTGGCAAACCGATTTCAGCAGCGTTGGCACTAATAAAAATAACTTGGTCAAACTGTTGCAGACGATCAATGGCGTTTGCAATTGACTCATAGTCCCTATCATTTTTAACCACGGGTAGTATTTTCATAATGGGAATATACCTGAAGGGAATAGAGGCTTGCTCTAAAAGCTTTAGAAAAGCATCATCTTCTCGCAAAGGCCTTACGACTAAAATAGGCTTATCAGGCATTGTAATTATTACCCATGACCGCGGAAAGTATTTCACCTGCGCCCATAGAGAGTAATTTATCGGCTAATGCTACACCTAATCGCTCAGCATCAGTTGCTGGCCCCATCATTGATGTCTGAAGCAGTGTCTGACCATCAACACTGCCAACTAAACCACGAAGTTTGATTGATTGATCGCCTGAATTAAATTCAGCAAAACAAGCAATAGGCACTTGGCAACCGCCTTGCAAGCGACGATTTACCGCTCGCTCGGCAATAACACAGCAGGCTGTTTTCCAGTGATTTAGAGGCTCTAAAAGCGCTAAAATAGCCAAATCATTAGAACGGCATTCAATGCCCACTGCACCCTGCCCAACTGCTGGTAGGCATAGATTAGTATCCAGCTTTGAGGTAATTCTGTGAGCCATATCCAGACGAATTAGACCCGCACTAGCAAGAATTAATGCATCATAGTCACCCTTGTCGAGCTTATCTAATCGCGTATTCACATTGCCACGCAAATCTTTGATTTTTAAATTGGGAAACTTTGCACGTATTTGTGATTGGCGACGCAAACTTGAAGAGCCCACAACCGCATTGTCTGGCAACTGGCTTAGTTCATTATACTTATTGGATACAAAGGCATCCGTTGGATCCTCTCGCTGACAAATCACTGACAAGCCAAGACCCTTGGGAAATTCCATAGGCACATCTTTCATTGAATGCACAGCGATATCCGCTCGCCCCTCGAGCATTGCAACTTCAAGCTCTTTAACGAATAGACCTTTGCCTCCCACTTTGGCTAGAGGTGCATCCAGTAATTTATCGCCGCGCGTGCTCATAGCTACTAACTCAACCTGCAAATCAGGATGATGTAGCATTAATTGATGCTTTACATATTCCGCTTGCCAAAGAGCAAGCGAGCTTTTTCTGGTCGCAATTCGCACTTTATTTGTCACAGTTGTAACCTGAGATAAATTATCAGCCCCCATTATCATCAATTTGTGACTATTTGTCAGAGTAATCCGCACTAAATACCCTGTTTATTAAAATATTCTCATCTCAGAGGCTAAGTTCTACCCCCTAACCATCAGGATTAGCTATAATCGACTAAATT